>Ga0209617_10000169_pt1 | contig 26466 bp, 15 predicted proteins | sample LakEriepJuly2011_2_FD_187459 | JGI IMG/M metagenome (GOLD analysis project Ga0209617, IMG submission 187459) | Freshwater microbial communities from dead zone in Lake Erie, Canada - CCB epilimnion July 2011 (SPAdes) (version 2) | ecosystem: Environmental > Aquatic > Freshwater > Lentic >...
CCTTTGCTCGCTCTGGTGTAGATCGCGCCGGAAGACTGAGCGCTTGCTCTGGCGTGCATCGCGCGGACTCGACGCAACTACGTCAACAGCCGCACGATTTCATCGACGCCTTCGTCGCCGGGCAGGCCTTCTTCGTCGAGGAGTTCACGCACGCGCGTGCGGAGTTTCGCGGTGACGCCGCGCACGAGATCGGCCATCTGCTGGCGTGAGAGGCCGAATTCCTCCTCAAGCTCGCTGTAGGCGCGGCCGTCGATCGAGTGGACGCGGAAGACGCGCCACGCGCGGTCGCGGCCCTCGGCGGCGAGCGTGAGTTCGACCTGCGCGCATGCTTCGGCGAGGATCGCCTGCGCCCACGCGCGTTCGAAAATGTCTTCCGCGGTCGACGCGTTGCTCGCGACTGCGCGCTCGGCGCCGTCAAACGGCCGCTCACGCGAGCGCTGAGCATCGCGCACGATGCCGCGCGCGTGGAGCAAGAGGCCGTTCATCATCCAACGTCGAAGCGAGAGCCCCGACGCGTTCCACGCGGCGAGGTACGCGCGCGTTGCAGCGGGCGACGCGAACTTCGTGACGAGAAACGCATGCACGATGTCGCGCGGCTCGGCGATCTCGCGCAAGGTCGAGCCCTGCGCGTACGCCTCGAGCGGCTGCGCGTAGCGCTCGATCAGACGCTGCGCGAGCCGCGCGAGTACGGCGTCATCTTCCGATTGCGCCTCATGCACCCATGTTGCATGGGTGGTGGGGAAATGCTGGTTGAACGACTGCGCGCCGCGCGTCCGTCCGGGCTCTGACGTCACTGACACGCGCCCCAGTTGCCCAGGACTTCCGCGAGGTCCGCGCCCGCGATCGTGCCGTCACCGTCGATGTCGGCGTTCGGATAGTCCTTGCCGCCGTTCGTGCCCCACTTATCAAGGATGATCGCGAGGTCGATGCCGTTGACGTCGCCGTTGCCGTCGATGTCGGCGGGGCAATCACATGATGTGCCCGCGTCGCAGCAGTCGGGGACGCCGTTTGAGTTTGTGTCCTCGAGTTCACCCGAGAGGATCTGGCCGTAGTCGACGATGCCGTCGGCGTTGCAGTCGGCGGACCATTCGAAAATGGAGTGCGTCTGAATGCTCGAGCAGGTCGCACTTGGCCACGCTTCAGGATGTAGGTCGAGCCACGCGCCGCCTACATCCTTCGCGTATGCGCCGAAGTCCTCCTCGATACCCTGACCGCAGGCGTTGTCGTCGGGTTGCTGGAGCTCTGTCCACCAGTATGTGTAATCAGCAAGTGGTTCACCCGTGACCCATCTCCAACCACTTCTGGGTTCGGCTGCACCTTCATCCTGTCTCAGCCCCATCCATGCTCTTTCGAAGTTCTTCAGTGGAGCGACCTGGGAGGTGATGAAGGTCTGCTCGGCTCCCGATTGGATCGTGACCAAGTATGCGCCACGTTTAGTCGCGGCGGCGTCTGCTGCGAAGTACGAAGTCTCGCTCTCGACCACCGAATACCAATGCCCATTCCCACCGTCTTCGACGCGCCACTGCACCGCGTTCTGCGCGGCCGCGCCCGTCGTGACAGCTCCGACACCAATCACCGCGGCCAGCACTTGCTTCCGGTTCATCGCACCCGCTCCTCGGGGCGCGCCGCCCCGCGATTGAAGACTTTCTCGCGCGCCTCCGGAACGAACGGAGGCGGGCAGAGATCCGCGGGTTGCGGGTTCATGGAGGAGTGAAGTCGCGAGAGACGCGAAGATCGTGAGTCCGGCGAGCGCCACGCGCGCAGACGCCTGTGCGCGAAGCCGAGGGATGCGTCGCGGTCCGTCGGCGGTTCCCGGCGAAAGCGGGGGGTTCCCGTCGCGGCGTAGGTCGACTCCGTTCTGGCTACCGCGACCACGTCCACTCCCCAACCCAAGCCCCAACTCGCGCGCGAGCCGAGCCGACGCCTCACGCGAGAAGGGGAGCGCGAGGGTTCCCCTCAGAGTGGCCTCCCCCGCGCCTTCAGCCGCGCCCTCCACCACGCGCTCTCTCACGCGCGGCGTGGCGCCAATCCACGGAAGTTGCGCGAAGACGTTTGCCGCGAGATCCGCCGCAACGTAGACAGCAACATCACCCGCGGCTTCGCGCGCGACGCCTCGTTCGAACGCAGCCTTCGCGTCCGCCGCCATCGCTCAGCTGTAGCTCGACATCGGCTCGCACGCGCACACGAGGTTGCGGTCGCCGTAGGGGTTGTCGACGCGGCCGACCGCGGGCCAGAACTTGAAGTCCTTGAGCCACGGTGCGGGGTACGCAGCCTCTTCGCGCGAGTACTTGTGCGTCCACTCGCTCGCCGTCACGGCGGCTGCCGTGTGCGGCGCGTGCTTGAGCACGTTGTCGGCCTTGTCGGCGCGGCCCTCTTCGATCGCGCGGATTTCCGCGCGGATCGCGATGAGCGCGTCGCAGAAGCGGTCGAGTTCGGCCTTCGACTCGCTCTCGGTCGGCTCGATCATGAGCGTGCCAGGCACGGGCCACGACATCGTCGGCGCGTGGAAACCGTAGTCCATCATGCGCTTCGCGATGTCGTCGATCTTGATGCCCGCCGACTTGTCGAACGGACGCATGTCGAGGATGAACTCGTGCGCGCAGAGGCCGTGCTTGTTCGTGTAGAGCACGTTGTAGTGGCCCTTCAGGCGCGCGGCCATGTAGTTCGCGTTGAGGATCGCGACTTCGGTCGCGCTCTTCAGGCCCTTCGCGCCCATCATCGCGATGTACATCCACGAGATCACGAGAATCGACGCGCTGCCATATGGCGCGGCCGAAATCGGGCCGATCGCGTGACGACCCGCGGAAAGCGGGCGATTCACCGGGTGACCGGGGAGGAAGTCCTTCAGGTGCGCCGCGACGCCGATCGGGCCCATGCCGGGTCCGCCGCCGCCGTGCGGAATGCAGAACGTCTTGTGCAGGTTGAGGTGGCAGACGTCGGCGCCAATGTGGCCTGGGCTCGTGAGGCCGACCTGCGCGTTCATGTTCGCGCCGTCCATGTAGACCTGTCCGCCGTGGCGGTGGACGATCGCGCACGCTTCCTTGATGCCCTCCTCGAAGACGCCGTGCGTCGACGGGTAGGTGATCATGAGCGCGCCGAGGTTCTTCGCGTTTTCCTCGGCCTTCTTCGCGAGATCTGCAAGGTCGATGTTGCCGTCGCCGTCGCATTCGACCGCGACAACCTTCATGCCCGCGATGACGGCGGTCGCCGGATTCGTGCCGTGCGCCGAAGTTGGGATGAGGCAGATGTCGCGGTGCGCTTCGCCACGGTGCTCGTGGTACGCGCGGATGACGAGCATGCCCGCGTACTCACCCTGCGAACCCGCGTTCGGCTGGAGGCTCATCGCCGCGAAGCCGGTCGCTTCGCAGAGCCAGTTCTCAAGCGTGCGGAACATCTCCGCGTAGCCGAGCCACTGCTCGCGTGGCGCGAAGGGGTGAATCTGTCCGAACTCAGGCCACGTGACGGGAATCATCTCGCTCGTCGAGTTCAACTTCATCGTGCACGAGCCGAGCGTGATCATCGAGTGGACGAGGCTCAGGTCCTTCGAGACGAGCTTGTTGATGTAGCGGAGCATCTCGTGTTCGCCGTGGTAGCGGTTGAATACGTCGTGCTGCATGAAGGGCGCTGAGCGCGCGAAAACCGCAGGAATCACGCCAGTTTTCGCTTCGACTGCGAGCGCGGCGGGTGCCGAACTCTTGCCGCCAGCAAAGACCGCGAGCAGCGTGTCGATGTCGGCAATCGTGGTCGATTCATCGAGCGTGACGCCGAGCGTGCCGTCGCCGTAGGTGCGCAGATTCACGCGCGCCTTCGCGGCTGCTGCGAGAACGTCGGCCGTCGAGATGCCGCCGCCGAGTTTCACGCGCAGCGTGTCGAAGAACGCATCCTTACCGCCGTTGCCCGTGTCATGGCCGAGCTTCGCGAGCCCGCGCGCGAGCGTCAGCGTCAGGCGATGCACGCGATCGGCGATCTTCTTCAGGCCTTCAGGGCCGTGGTAGACGCCGTACATGCCGGCCATGACCGCGAGAAGCACCTGCGCGGTGCAGATGTTCGAGGTGGCCTTATCGCGGCGAATGTGCTGTTCGCGCGTCTGGATCGCCATGCGGAGCGCGCGGTTGCCGTGGCTGTCGCGCGAGACGCCGATGATGCGGCCTGGGAGCTTGCGCACGTACGCCTCGCTTGTCGCGATGAACGCCGCGTGCGGGCCGCCGAAGCCCATCGGTACGCCGAAGCGCTGCGCGCTGCCGACGGCGATGTCGGCGCCCCACGATGCGGGCGTCGCGAGAAGAACGAGCGCGAGCGGATCGCACGCAGCGACGACAAGCGCGCCCTTTTCGTGCGCCTTTGCCGCGAATTCCTTGTAGCACTCGATGCGGCCATCGGTCGTCGGGTACTGAACGAGCGCACCGCAGAATTCCTCGGTGAATGCGCCACCTGCCGCGAACTTCGCGGGGTTTCCAACGACGATCTCGATGCCGAGCCACTTCGCGCGCGTTTCAACAACGGCGATCGTCTGCGGGTGGCAATCTTCCGCGACGAAGAACTTCGTTCGCGTTTCGCCGGTGATGCCGTGGCACATGTTCATCGCCTCAGCGGCGGCGGTGCCTTCATCGAGGAGCGACGCACCCGCGAGCGGGAGGCCGGTCAATTCCGAGATCATCGTTTGGAAGTTGAGGAGCGCCTCGAGGCGGCCTTGCGCGACTTCAGCCTGATACGGCGTGTACGCCGTGTACCACTGCGGATTCTCGAGGATGTTGCGGAGGATCACGCCAGGCACGATCGTGTCGACGTAGCCCATACCGATGTACGAGCGGAAGACCTCGTTCTTTCGCGCGAGCGCGTGCAGCGCGCCGAGGGTTTCCGCTTCGCCGCGTTCAGCACCAACGACGGTGCGGGTCGGGTCGTCGATCTCGATTTCGCGCGCGAGGCGGATCGTCGCCGGCACCGAGGCGCGGATGAACTCATCCATCGTGCCGTAGCCGCAAGCCGCGAGCATCGCGGTGGTTTCGGCCGCGGTGTGCGGAATGTGCCGACCGTAGAAGGTGTCGGTCGGGCCAAGGGTGGTCGCGGACGCGGCGGCGGTGGTGGCGGTCGTCACGGTGTGCATCGCTGTGGTTTGGGTAGGGGTTGAAGCGCGAGAGAAGGCGCGCGCGATGGGCGCGGGCCGGCGACCTTTTGTCAACTCATGGACATTCCGGTCATCGAAGTCCTGCGCGATTCGGTCTCGCGCAAGGGGACGAGTATAGATCGAAGATGGCTGATTTCGCAGCGTCGAATCAACGAGAGCGGTACGCTTTCCCCCCATGCACCACTCGTTGACCTCGCGGCGTGCCGCTTCTGCGGACGTACCAGCCTCTACGCTTTCCGCTTCCGCCACAAATTCGACGTCGCTCGCGCCCGGAAGCACGCGCGCCGCGGCAGGAAGCACGCGCGCCTCGCGATTCTGGCTCGGATTGGCCTCGGCAGGCCTCAGCGCCGCGGTTCTTGCTGCGTGCGCGTCGGGAACCAAGTCGGAGACGACGTCTGGAACCATGTCTGGAACAAGGGACGCGTCGACGCAGGATGCATCCAGTTCCGCAGCGAACTCCGCAGCGATGACCGCGCCCGCAAACGCCGCGGGCGCAGGAAACGCAGCGCCATCGAGTAGCGCGCCGGCGACGACCGCGACGACCACGACGACCACGACCAAACCTGCCGCGAAACCCGCCGCGACAACCACAGCCAAGACTGGAAGCAGCCTCTTCTCCGACGTCACGCAGCCGGGCAAAGGCACGCCGAAGCCGCGCGAGCGCGCCGCCAACACCACCGCGACGAGCAGCAGCAAGTCGGAAGGCAAGATCATTCCGGGCTCGGTGAATGTCTACACGTTCAACCCGAACGAGAGCTTCATCCCCGTCGATCCATCGTCGACGTCGCTCGCGCAGGTGCTCGCCGACATGGGCCCCGACGCCATCGAGTGGTACCAACACGTGCAGACGCTTTCGAACCCGTGGTTCGAGGGCCGCGTGCCTGGCAGCGACGGCATCGAGCGCGCTGCGGAGTACTGCGAGTTCTGGATGGAAAAGGCGGGTCTTGAGCCTGCGTTTGCCTCGGGCGCGCAAGCGAATCCCGCGGATCCATGGCGTCAGCCGTTTGCGTTGCCCGGTCGCGATCGCAGCATCAAGTCGAGTTCGATTCTCATCGGCGGCGCGCAGGTCACCGGCACGACCAAGGCGATGAAGAATTCTGGCGGCGGCACGGCGGAACTCCCCGTGACGTTTGTTGGCTACGGCATCGAGAATGGCAAGGACGGTTACGCGAACTTCGCGCCTGACGCGCGATTCGAAGGACAAATCGTGCTCGTCATGCGTGGCGAGCCGCTCGACGCCGAAGGAAAGTCGCGTTGGGGCGGCGACAAGTTCACGAGCGCATCGAGCCTCGCTGCGAAGCTTGACGCCATTCGTCGCCGCGGTGCGAGCGGCATTGTCGTGATCGAACCACCGGGTTACGCCGGGAAAAAGGCTGATCTCACCGCGATGAGCGCGGAAGCACTCGGCGGCATGATGGGCGTTCCGTGCTTCTTCGCCGATGGCGACGCGGCAGACGCGCTCGTCAAAGCGTGCGACAGCGAAGGGCGCGATCTCGCGACGCTGCGCGCGATTTTCGACGAAGGCACGAAGGATGCGCCTGCGCTCCCGATTGCACTGAAGAGCGACGCGCCTGTCACGCTGAAGGTCGACATCGACACCGGCGAAATGATGACGCACAACGTTGGCGGCATCTTGACGGGTCGCGGCGATTTGAAGGATGAATGGATCGTCATCGGCGCGCACTACGACCATGTCGGTTACGGCATGTTCGGCGCAGATCCTGCGAATCGCGGCAAAGTGCATCCTGGCGCCGATGACAACGCGAGCGGCACCTCGGGCATGTTGATGTTGGCGAAGCGACTCGCGAAGGCCTACGCCGACGCGCCTGCGGATGCGAACTTGCGCAACGTGCTTTTCCTCGCGTTTAGCGCGGAAGAAATGGGTCTCAACGGTTCGCGCGCGTACATCAAGAACGCGTCGATTCCGGCGGACAAAGTCGACATCATGCTCAACATGGACATGATCGGCCGCATGCGTTCGAACGAACTCGTGGTCGGCGGCGTGGAGAGCGCGAAGGGCTTTTCGCAAGCACTCGAGCCGTTCTTCAAGAAGAGCGGTTTGACGATTTACGCCGATCCGAGTGGCCGCGGTCCAAGCGATCACTCGAGCTTCTTCGGCGCGGGCATTCCCGTCCTCTTCTTCTTTAGTGGCGTGCACGACATCTATCACAAGCCTGGCGACGTCGGCTACACCGTCGATCCGCGCGGCGTTCCTGCGATTCTCGATCTCGCACAGGAGATCGCGATGTGGCGTGCGTCGAGCGCGGAACGCTTGGAATATCAAGCGAATCCTGCGCCGCAAGGTGGAGGTCGAGAAGGTGGAGCACCGCGCGTTGCCGAAACCGCGCCCGGCGGAAGTGATCGCGGCTACGCGCCGGTCCGACTTGGCATTCAGCCAGGGATGACCGAAGACGGCGAGTCGGGAATTCTTGTCGAGAGCGTGAGCCCGAACACGAGTGCCGCCGACGCGGGCATCAAGCCTGGCGACATTTTGCTCTCGTGGGACGGGGTGTCGCTTGGTTCAACCGCCGACATGATGGTGAAACTGCGTGCATCGAAGCCAGGCGATGTGGCGAAGATGCGTGTGCTCCGCGACGGCAAGGAACTTGAGATCAATGTGGAACTCAAGGCTTCCTCCGCGCCGCGTCGGCCGCAGAACGATTGACGCGCCACGTCTGAAGACCGCATGGTTCAACGCATGAACAAACTTCATCGATCTCACCGCGCCGCGTCCCTTCGGGGCGCGGCGTTTTCTTTCGCGTTACTCGCACTTGCGGCGTGTTCGCGCGAGTCGTCGGCGCCGGTTGCCTCAACTCCTGCTTCGCCAGCACCAGTTTCACCAGCGCCTGTTTCACCAGCACCTGTTTCACCAGTACCTGTTGCGCCGGCTTCGGCGACGACGCCGTCAACCGCGGAATCCAAGCCCGCACCGCCCGCCGACATGTACGGCACGTGTGAGCCTGGCGAGGGTGGCAGCGGCAAGACCTACATGGGTCGCGAGATCGCGGAAGTGATGGGGCACTTCGGTGTCGGTTGGCTTGAGCGGCCGGAGCGCGAACGCGAGGAACGCACGGATTTACTCGTCGGTGCGATGAAGTTGAAGCCGACCGATTCCGTCGCGGATATCGGTGCGGGCAGCGGTTACTTCACGATGCGCATCGCGCCGATCGTTGCAGAAGGCGTGGTGTACGCAACCGACATTCAGAAGGAAATGCTCGACATCGTGACCGAGCGCGCGCTTGAAGAAGGTGCGCACAATGTCATGCCGGTGCTCGGCGAAATCGATGATTGCGGGCTCGAAGCGAATTCGGTGGACGTGGTGCTTTTCGTCGACGCGTATCACGAGTTCTCGCATCCATGGGAGATGATGACGTCGATCGTGCGCGCGTTGAAGCCAGGTGGACGCGTGTATCTCGTCGAGTATCGCCTTGAAGATCCGCTCGTTCCGATCAAGGAACGACACAAGATGAGCGAGGAACAAGCGCGACGCGAGATGGAAGCGGTAGGGCTGCGTTTCGTTGAAAACGTCGATGTTTTGCCGCAGCAACACATCATGGTGTTTGAGCGGAAGTGACGTGTTTGAGCGGTCGCGTTTGAGCGCTCGCGACTGGCGGGCTGCTGAAGCTTCGCTTCAGGGGCCCACTCTCGCTCGCTCTGGCATAGATTTGGCCAAAGGGAGCCGCCACAGCGACGACCGCGATAAACGCGAGCGCTCCAATCGCGACTCACCTCGGCCCCCGAGGATTCACTCCGAGGGGCGCCGGCCAGAGCGAGGGCGCGGCAAGAGCCGCGCTCGAGCGCTCAAACACGAGCGCGGAGCGAAGCGAAGCGCGAGCGGGTGACATCCAACGTCGCGTGATGTTTCGTGTGGCATCACCTCTGGTGATGGCGACGCGTGGCAGTCAGGTGAGATTCAGCAAAGCTCATTCAGGTGCATTGTGTGTGCTTGCAAGTTACGCCACTACCCCTCTGCTGCGCAGAAGGGTAGTGCCACACGAAACGACGAGCGATGCCCGTATCAACTGCTGAGGCTTCGCTGCGCTCCGCCTTCGACAACGTCCAACAGCTTCCCAGCTCCCATCACGGCTTCGTGATGCGATGTCCGCAGCACTTGCACGTTGAGAGCACTGGATCCGCCCAGAACTCCTCCATCGCACGCGCGAAGTGATGCACGATGTCCTTGCAATCGAACACCTTGTCGTAGACAAGCGTGTTGCACTTCTCGCAGAAGAAAATGAGGTGTTCCGGCTCGCCTTGCGGACGACGTCGTTCGACCACAAGTCCAAGCGTGTCCGGCCCACGTTGCGGAGAGTGCGGCACGTTCGGCGGAATGAAGAACACTTCGCCTTCACGAATCTTGTGCACCTTCACGACACCCTCTTCGATGGTCTTCACGTGCACGTCGCCCTTCAACTGCATGAAGAACTCCTCGCTGTCGACTTGGTGAAAATCGTTGCGGGCATTCGGCCCCTTGATGATCATCACGAAGAAATCGCGGCCCGAATAGAGGTACTTGTTTCCAACCGGCGGCTTGAAGTGCTCGGCGTTCGCATCGACCCACGCGAGCAAGTTGAACGGCGCCATCACCGAGCCATCCAACATCAGACCGTTCGGTTCGCCGGGAGTCTCGGCGATCGACTGGAAACCAGTCAGGATGCCGGGGCGGGAAGGAAGTGCGTTCGTCGTCGCGGGAGTCATGCCGACATCGTACGTTTTCCGCGTTTCGTTACGATCCCAATATGTCCCGAACCGTTGCGACTGCTCAGTCGATTCCCTTCGCAAGTTCGCTCGCAGGGCGGCTTCTCCTCCTCGGCATTCTTCCGGGCGCCCTGATCCTCGCGATCATCCTCGTTTGGGGAGCGATCGAGAAGTTCGACAACCTCGAGGCGCTGGCCGAAGAGACGTTGGCGCGCGAAGCACTGGCGTCTTCCTCAGACATCGAGGCATCGAATGTCGCGGCGATGCAGATTGCGCGCACCGTTGCAACCCAACAGGCCACCGGTCTTTTCGGGCAGCGCGAACTCACCGTCGAAATGCTGAGGGCGACCCTCGCAGCGTCGCCCGACGTGACGGCGGTGTACGTTGGGTACGAACCCAACGCCGATGGAAACGACGCTGCGGCCAAGGCGTCGGGACCGAAGGAATGGAGCGATGAAACGGGGCGTTTCATTCCGTATCCCTTCCGCGATTGGACGCGCGGCGATGCGATCGCGGTAAAGCCACTCGTCGATCTCGAAACGAGTCTCTTTTATGACGGCGTGCGGCGCGCATTCGCGGAGTCGTCGAAGTCCGAAACTCTGGTCACCGAGCCGTACGTGTATGACGGACAGCTCATTGTTGAACAATCGCATCCGATTGTCATCGACGGAAAATTCCGCGGTATTGGCGCGACGGATCGCGCCTTGAGTGCGATTGAAACATTGGTGCGCGAAGGTGCGCGCAAGACTGGCGCGGACGCGTATCTCATCAGCGGTCGCGGCCGCATCATCGTGGCGACGACCGATCCGATCATTGACGCGACGAAGACGGCATCGCTCGAAGGTCAGTTGCGCACAAAGAAGCTCGAAGACACGGCATACGCCTCGTTTCTTGGTCATTTCTTCGACCGCGCTGATCGTGACGGCGAAGTGCATGACCTCACCGATCCTGTCAACAACGAGGAGATGCTTGCAGTCGGCGTGCGCATTGCCGCTGGCGGTTGGACGCTCGTGTTTACGAAGCCACGCGAACTCGTAATTGCACCAATTCGTGCTGAAATCACGCGGAATGCCGTGCTTTTCGGCCTCGCAGTTCTGGCGGCGGGAGCACTCATCACGTGGACTGCGATGCACACGAGTCGCCGCATGAAGATCGCGGCGATTGCTTCCGATGCCATCGCCGCGGGTGACCTCTCGACCGACATTCCGCCGTGCCCGCTGAACGACGAAGCGGGTGTTCTGACCCGCAGTTTGCAGCGCATGCAGATGAATCTCAATCGTTTGCTTGTGAGCGTCAAGACGGCGGGCGTGACGCTCGATTCGGGTGCGCTTGAACTCTCGGCGACGAGTCGCGAGCAAGAAGAAATGGCGCATCGATTTGGAGAGTCGTCGAGCCAAATTGCCGCTGCGACGCGGCAAATCAGTACGACGGGCACGGAGCTTTCGCGCACGGTCGACGACGTCGAGCACGCGTTTGCGCACACCGCTGGTGTCGCAGACGGAACGCGCGCGAATCTTGCGTCGGTCGATCGCACGATTCGCGAACTTGCCGATGCAACTTCATCGATTGCGGCGAAACTGTCGGCGATCAGCGAGCGCGCGTCGAAGATCGGTGGTGTCGTGACAACGATTGCGAAGGTCGCTGATCAAACCAACCTACTCTCGGTGAACGCCGCGATTGAAGCGGAAAAAGCGGGCGAACAAGGCCGCGGCTTCTTGGTGGTTGCGCGCGAGATTCGTCGTCTCGCCGATCAAACTGCGGCCGCGACACTCGACATCGAGTCGATCGTGCGAGAGATGCAGTCGGCCGTCGGCGCAGGCGTGATGGAGATGGATCGCTTCGCGGAGAAGGTTCGTCGCGGGGTGGATGAAGTCGTTGCGTCGAGCCGACAGATGGGCGAAATCATCGAGCAAGTCGGCATGAATGCCGAGCGGTACCGCACGGTTGCGACGGGTATGGAAAGCCAAGCGCAAGGGGCTTCTACCATCAGTGAATCGATGGGCGCGCTCGCGGCAGCGGCGAAGCGATCGGTGGAAAGCGCGGAAGAGTTTGGTCGAACTGCGGCCGAACTTCAGCGCGCGAGTCTCTCGCTGCGCGATAGCGTTGCGGCATTCACGCTCAAGACCGATCGACAGGCGTAACAGTCTCACGTTGCTCGAGAAATCGCCCGAGATCGCTCGGGAGTTGTCGCTCGCGTCCGCATTCGGGACAACACTTCGTCGACGCGGGAAGCGCACGCAAGTCATAGGCGCATGTGGGGCAACGATCATCACGGAGTGTGAGAATCACGGCGAGGCCACAGCGTGTGCAGGCGTGTTCGCCGAGCGGAATCGTTGCGAGCGTTTCGCAGCGCGGACAACGCCACGTGAGTTGATCGATCGGGTCCGTAGCAACTGGTTTTGCACGCGTAACGCGCATGGCGATCACGCCTGCGAGCAACGAACTTCCGGCGACGATGACGAGCGACCAGAGAAGTCGTTCGACAAACCACGGCGTTGATGGAACCGCAATTTCAACGCAAATCACGATGGCGAGCGCGAGAATCGTGGCGGCTGCGATGTGTCGGAGCCAACGGAAGAAGCCGGTCGCTCGACTCAGCGCGAGAAGGTTGCTTGCCCCTGCAGCCGCCGCAATTCCGCCGAGCAGCGTTATGGCGATGGTGAAGGGTTCCCAGCCGCCAAAAGCAATCGGGAGCTGGGTCACTTGCTCATAGAGAAGAAAGAGCACGCCAACAGCAGACGCGAGGAGCGACGCGCCAAGTCCGATCCGTGCGATGCGTCGTTCGGTGGTCGATGCAGCGGCGGGCGCGTCGAGCGAACGAGAAGCAGCCTGACGCAGGCCAATGGCCGCGCACGAAGCGCATGCAGTGATCGGCAGAAAGATCACCGCGACTTCGCCTGCTCGAAAACCGAGGCGGCTTGCGAGTGCGGTGAGTATGGTCGCGAGAAAGACGCCGCCTGCGCCCCAAATGGCGATGGATTCAGCAAGTTGGAGCGAGGTGTCGTCGCGACGACGGCGCTTCAACGCGGGGAGCGCAATCGCCAATGCGGGGACGCCTGCACCGAACCAACTCCACGTCGCTTCCTCGAGCGGTCCGCCGATGAAGAACCCGTCGGCCCAGACGAGTCCGATGATGAGTGCCGCGCCGAAACCGACGTAACTCATACATGTCCATGCAAGCGCGTCGAGGCGAGCGCCACGTTCGCTTGAAACAACCGGCAACATGGCGCACGTCGCAAAGATCACGACTACGGATGTCGCGAGCAATCGCCAAGCAACGGTTGATTCGGTAAAGACTGCTGCGATCCCGATCACCGCCGTAAGAGCGATCGCAACGAGCATGGTTTTCAGCACTGCGGAGCGCGTCGACATGTTGGAAGCCTACCTCGTCTCGGCTCCGATACAGTGCGTTCATGGCTTTCACTTGCAACATCGATCAACGTGGTCGGAAGGTCCGGTTTTTCATCGGCGCATTTCTCGAGACGATCGGCATTCTGCTCGGCGTGCTGTGGTACCTCGAGTGGATTCCAGCGTGGACCATTTGGCCCGCGGTCGCGATTTGGATTTCTGCGCTGTTCGTGATTTTTGAAGCGCTCATCGGTTGGTGCGCGGTTCGCGCGATGGGTGTCAAGACACCGATCTAACTGCGACGAGGAGTTTTGAAAATCGTTGCCACGACGATGAAAATTTGTGGCATGATGTAGAGATGCCAACGGGGGAATACGTTGAAAATCTCACGGAGATGCTGAACGCCGCAAGCAGCGGTGACGGCCCAGCGACCGAGCGCCTGTGGCGAACGATTTACGCTGAGATTCACGAGATGGCGGTCCGCGCGTGCTCCGCCGAGGGAACGCGCGCGCAGCTGCAGCCGACGATGGTCGTGCATGAACTCTTTCTCAAGATGTTCGGGCCCAATGTGGAGCGCGCGACGTGGGACGACCGCCGTCACTTCTGGGGTTCGGTTGGTCGAGCGATGGGTCAGTTTTTGATCGACGTCGCGCGCACCGAAGGGCGACTTCGACGCGGCGGTGGGCGCGATCGTGTGCCGATCGAAGTCATCGCAGGCGAACTCGAAGATGTCACGCGCGCGCTTTCGCCTGCGACGATCTCCGCGATTGAAGCACTGGATCGACTCGAGCAGGAAAGCCCTGAGAGCGCGCAGGTCGCGCGGCTTCGATTTCTCTCCGGCTTCTCGATTGAGCAAACCGCGATTCTGCTCGACATCGCGCCGCGCACTGTGAGTAAGCGTTGGAATTACGCGCGTGCGTGGCTACGCCGCGCCATCGCGGAGGCGGCGTGATGGATGGTCGGCCCGACGAACGATCTGCGTCGCAGGAGACCGTCGAGCGAGTCTTCGATGAAGCCATCGCGCTCCCCGAAAGTGCGCGCGTTGCGTTTGTCGACGCGAGCGGTCTCGACGACACCGCGCGACGCAAAGTGATCGATCTGCTGCGGTTTCACGTCGCGGAGCCAACACCTTCGGCGATGCGCGTGTCGGAAGTCGAAGGAGAGAAACGACTCGTCGGGGCACGCATCGGCGGCTTTACGGTGACGAGGCTTGTCGGTGTTGGCGGCATGGGTGCGGTGTACGAAGCGATGCAGGATGCGCCTCGGCGTCGCGTCGCGCTGAAAGTTTTGCGGACCCCACTCGCGGGCGGCTCGGCCACGCGGCGATTTCGGCTTGAAGCTGAATTGATGTCGCGACTCGAGCATCCAGGCATCGCGCGTGTCTACGCGTCGGGCATGGACGGACGCGCCATCCGTGGTGTCGATCGTCGCGCTCAAGATGGCGCGGCTTCGGGCGACGCACCTTCGACTGGAGAGTTTTTCGAGAACGAACCTTTTGGAGGAGAGCCTTTTGGAGGAGAGCCTTCTGGAGGAGAACCTTCTGGAGGAGAGCCTTCTAGAGGAGAGCCTTGGCTCGCCATGGAGTTCATCGACGGAGCTCGGCCAATCACGGAGTTCTGCCGCGAATCACGCTTGTCGCCGCGCACGATCGTTCGACTTTTCCTCGATGTTCTCGATGCGGTCGCGTACGGACATGCGCGCGGCGTCTTACATCGTGATCTCAAGCCCGCGAATCTCCTCGTTGGAAGCGATGGTCGTCCACGCGTGATCGACTTCGGAATCGCGAAAGCGATCGACGGCGATCGCGCTGCCTCGCTCGCACTGACGGTGACCACGCGCATCGTTGGAACACTGCAATACATGAGTCCGGAGCAGTTCGGGCACCGCGACGCGGCCGATACGCGCAGTGATGTGTACGCGCTCGGACTTGTGCTCTTCGAAGCACTCGTGGGCCGACCGCCGTACGTGGTCCCGCGCGACGCCGGCATTCTCGCGGCTGCGCGTATGGTGGCGGAATCTCCCGCACCGCGAGCATCGGCACAGGTGCGTGCGCTGGCGGATGGTTTTGGCGCCGATCTCGATGGCATCCTTTCGAAGGCGCTCGAGAAAGACCCCGCGCGGCGTTACCAGTCTGTCGCCGAGTTTGCAGCAGACCTCCAACGAGCACTCGCTGGCGAACCAGTGTCGGCGCGCGTTCCAACGTTCGGCTACCAACTCTCGCGTTTCGTCGCGCGGAATCGCGCCTTCTCGCTGGCCGTTGCAGCATCGCTCGTACTTCTCGCGACGAGCACAACGCTTGCGATTCTTTCCGCGCGCGAGGCGAACCATCAGCGCGATATCGCGGCGCTTCGAACAGCGCAGTACGCGATTGAAACGGCCGACTTTCCCGCCGCGCGCGAAGCGTTGGCGTCGCTCGGCGCGGGCGCACGTGGATTCGAATGGAGCGCTGTGCAGTCGCGCGCGGAGGGTTGGCTCTTCGACATCGACTTCGGACAGGGAAACATCTACGAGGTGCTCGACGCACGAGATGGCGAGGTTTTCGTCAGTGCGGCGGGTGATGAATCTGTCGTGATCTCGTCGAGAACCGGTGATGTGCTCGCGCGTGTTCGTGATCCGCGCGACGGAGCACAGACGGAGATTCTCTCGCTCGATGTCGACCGCGACGCGCGGCGCATTGCACGTGGCGGAATGAACTTTGCGCCGATGGTGCAATCACTCGATAACGGTCGCATTCTTTGGGAAGGCACGAAACCGAAGAATCTCTTTCCGGCTGTCGCACTTTCGCCGGATGGTGCACGCGTCGCGTGGGCCAACGACGGCGAGCCGCTGCGCGTGACGAGCGTCGAGGACGGCGCCGTGCTCATCGAGCGTGATTTCGGTGCGTACATTCGTTCGCTCGATATCTCGCCTGATGGATCTCTGCTTGCCATCGGTATCGAGCCGGCGCGACTGCTTGTTGTCGATGCGGCGACGCTTGAAGATCGTTGGAGTGCGCCGCTCTCGGGCAGCGACGACGTGCCCGATGTTCGCTTCTCGCGCGATGGTCGCTTTGTGAGTGCGACGAGTTTCGCGGGCCTTGTTGATGTGTTTCGCGCCGACGGCACACGACACGGCGGGCTCAGCGCTCGAGCGCTCGGCGGCGTTGCGACGTATGCCGGCGAGATTTCGCCAGACGGAACGCTTGTTGCTGCGGGTGCGATGGATCAATTTCCGCGGATCGAAGAGATCGCAACGGGCCGCGCGTTTCGCTTGCCTGGTCATGATGCGCAGGCTTGGTGTGTCGCGTGGGGAGCGACGCCCGGAATCCTCGCGACGACGGGAACGTCGCTGCGCATTTGGGATCTCGCGATCCACGACCCCGACGGCATGCGCATTGTGCAAGAGCCGTCGAAGGGCATTCGTCTCTCGGCGGACGGCTCACTCGCCGCGACGATCGTGGAGGCGACCGGTGAAGTCGCGGTCGTTGAACTCGCGTCGCGCACTGAACTCGCACGGATCGGCGCGACCGATGGACCGCCAGAATCCGTGAAGGGTCCAGTGCAGAGGCTTGCGCTCGATGCGCCACGTCGGCGCGTGGCGATCGCCGCTGGCGGAACGATCTCGGTCTACGCATGCAACAGCGCAACCGACGCCACGCAGCCGAAGCGGGCCACGCAACTCTGGTCGACCGATGCGGCCACACTCGCGACCGCGGGAATCACGACGATCTCAGCCATCGAGTTTTTCGCGGATGGTCGGCTGTGCGTCTCAAGCGGCAACGAAACACTTGTTGCGCTCGATGCAGAGCGCGGCACGCCGATCGCGATCGCGGATCTCAAACCAATCATTGCTGCCAATCCAGTCATCAGCGAACCGAGCGCCATCGTGTCGCTTCGACAGTCGGGTGACGCGATGGCAGCGGCCTCGACGCTTCCGCCGGGCTATCTTCGCTGGAGCGGGCGACCGAATTCGAAACCTTCGACGGCGCTCGGCCTCATGCCGTACCGACGACTCGCGATCGCGGCGTCGGGCGATCTTCTCGCAACGACCGACGTCGATGGCGCATTGCAACTGATCGATGCACGCACGATGCGCGAGATTCTGCGCAGTGATCCGCTGCTTTCAGCCGGCCGATTTCTCGCCATTCGCCCGCAACGCGACCGCATCGCAATGACGTCGAATGATGCGCGTCTTGCGATCGTTGATGCGAGTACTGGCGAGCGCATTCTGCGTATCCCGCTGCCCGGTACGGTCGGCGATCTCCGATTCACGAGCGACGGAAGACAACTCGTGATCGGGTGTACGAACGGACGCGTGCTTGTTCTCGGCGAAACAAGCGCGTTCGGAGGTTTGCGACCGCTCGGCTCGGCGCAAACGACGAGCGGGGAATAAGAGGAAAAGCTATGACCAACTCGGCGGATGATCGAGCGAGCTCTCGCCAACAGTCGATCGAAGATCTCTTCGAAGATGTGCGTGGTTTGCCACCCGATGAGCGTGAAGCGCGGATGGCGGCGGCGCCGGTCACGGAAGAAGTGCGCGCGGAGGTGCGTTCGCTTCTCGCCTTTGATGGCGACACCGTGCATATCGCGCCTTCAAGCCCTGCACGCATGGCACCGTTCGATGCAACGTCGTGCCTTGGTGTTTCGGTCGACGGCTTCACGATCCGTGCGGTCATCGGATCGGGCGGTATGGGCACGGTCTTTGAAGCGACGCAAGAGAGGCCGCAACGGTTGGTCGCACTCAAAGTGCTGAGCACGATGGGTACGCGACAAAGCGCGGCCCGGCGATTTCTTCGAGAGTCGGATTTCCTCGCGCGTCTCGATCACCCCAACATCGCGCGCGTGATTGCGGCGGGCATCCTGCGCAGCGCGGACGGCAGCGAACGCCCGTACTTCGCGATGGAACTCGTGGAGAACGGCCGAGCAATCACGCGATGGGTGAAGGAAACGAACCCGTCGCGCGAGGTCGTTTTGGCAAAGTTCGCAGAAGCCTGCGACGCGGTTGGCGCTGGACATCGCGCAGGTATCGCGCATCTCGACTTGAAGCCGAGCAATCTGTTGATTGGTGCGGATGGTCGCGTGCGCGTGATCGATTACGGCATCGCGCGTTCGCTTGAGCGTGTCGATCAATCTGTTGCGCCGCTTTCAAACGAATCGCTCGAACAGGGCGTGGTCGGGACGCCGCAGTACATGAGTCCTGAGCAATTCTCGCGTGACCATCGCACGGTCGACTCGCGCGCCGACGTCTACGCACTCGGGCTCATGCTCTACGAGCTCACGACCGGTCGTCTTCCATACGAAACGCGCGGGATGAGTTTCCAAGCGATCGCGCGGCTCGTCCGTGACGCGCAACCCGTTGCACCTCGATTGGTCGACGCGCATGTGCCGCGCCCACTTGATGCGATCATTCGACGCGCGATCGCGAAGGACCCCGCGCTGCGCTATAGCACGGCCTCGGAGTTGGCCGACGAACTCCGACGATTCCTCGCGGACGAACCCGTGGTCGCCGAGCCTATGACGCGCGTCGAGACGATTACGCGCGTCGTTCGAAGGAACAAAGCGTTTGCTTCCTTGGCGGTACTCGCATTCGTTGCATCACTTGTGGCTGCTGTTGTCGCAGGAAAATCCGCGTTTGACGCAGAGCGCGCCTCGATGCGTTCCGAGCGCTTGGCTTCACTCGCGAATCTCCGCGCCGCAACCGCAGCGATACGTGAAGATGACCCAGCGGAAGCGGCGAAACTCCTTGATCGCGTGCGCATGGAAGATCGTGGCTGGGAAGCACGCCATCTCATGGCATCGATCGCGCGACACGAGTTGTATGCGCCGATCTACAGCGAGATTTTGCACGTTGCCGTCGCTGGCGAAACGGGCGAAGTTGCGTGCGGCGTGTCGAGTGGATTTGTGGTGATCGTCGATCCGAAGAAGCCCGAGCCATATGAAATCCACGACTTGCGCGCAGAATTCGGCGACTTCGCGAACAAGTACTTTCCCAACATGGCGATTTCTGCCAATGGTCGCCGCGTGCTTGCTCCGCTTGGTTCGGGCAAGTTGATGGAGCTTGATCGCGATCGTGGAACTTGGCGAGAAATCAGCGGTGGTGGGCCGTGGTGCGCCGACGCCGATGGTGCGACGGTTGTCGCGGACCTCGGCTCGATCATGTTCTTTCCGAAGGATGCGACCTCGCCTTCGTCGCGTGTCGCGTTCAACGGAAGTCCGCTCCATGTGAGCATCGCGCGTGGTGCGCGCCATGCGACGGCGCTGCTTGCCGATGGAACGATCGTGATGTACGCGATCGATGTTGTGCAAGGCGGTATCACAGAGCGTTGGCGTACGAAGGAGGTTTTCCGTCGACCGCGCATGGTTGCGGTTGCGGACGATGGAAGTGCAGTCGTTGCGGTTTCGCGCGATCCAGAGATCGTTCGACTGAACGGAATCGACGGAGCGATTGAGCGACGAGGTGAACTCGCGGGCGGTGCAGTGTTTGAGATTGCATTTGCGCGTGGCGGCGAAACGGTCGCTGCGAGCAGTTGGGCGAACACGATTCGCGTCATCGATGCGAACACACTCGAAATCCGCGAGTTTGTCGGCGGAACGCTTGGTCACGTCTGGGGCATCGATTACTCACCCGACGATTCGCGCATCATCGGGCGTGTGATTGTTCCGGTCCCTGATCCGACAACTGATCGAGTGGTTCTGGAATGGCTCGGCGGCTACCGCATCGGAGTTTCAGGAGGTACGCGCGACTTTGACATCGGGCGCGATGTTCTTGCGGCGTACGCCGAGATGAGCGAAGGCAAAATCTATCTTGTCGATGTCGATGGGCAACTCGGTGTACTGCACACAGATGATGGCGTGCTGGAACCGATTGGCAATGTTGGCGTTGATGCGCGTGTGTTGCGACGCGTCGCTCGTCTGGCGGAGAGTGACGCGAACATGGTCGATTCGTTCTACGTTGGCATGTCAACGGGCGCCGTCGTGCGCTTCGATCGCACACGCGACGGCAGCATCGTGGAGCGATGGCGGAGGCAAGTTTTCGGTTCAGGCATCACAGCACTCGAGATTTCAACGGATCACGCCTCGGTGGCGTGCGGAGCGCGGGAGCGAACGTGCGTTGTGCTCGAAGGCGAGAGCGGTGATGCACGGTGGCGTCGGGCGTTACCCGTGGGAGTCTCGGGTTCTGAGCGTCATCGGGTTTCTGGCTTCGCATTCATCGATGCTGAGCAAGCGCTCGTGCCAATCTCCGTCGACTCGTTGTGTCATGTACCGGTGTTGTCGGTGCGTGATGGGCGAGAGATCCGCGCATTCAGCGAGGACTGCGTCGAGATTGAGAGCGTTGTTGCCGCGTCGCACGGGACATTTCTCGGCGTCGGAGTGACTGGCTCGATGCACTCCTATCGCGAGGGCGCGGCAACGGGCGCGGCGAAGGTCGCGCGCAACGGCGGCATCATCAGCGCATTCCCAAACGACGACCGGTTTGTCCTCGCCGCGCGTGACGGTTTGCTCCGCATACTTTCGATCGAACTCGATCGAGAACCGGATGGGCAAAATCTCCTTCACGGTGTCGAAGACTTGATGCGCCTCGATCTCCCCGTGGGCATTGCGATCGCGGTGGGATTCAACCCCACCCGTGATGAAGTTGCGGCGCTTTCGAATCGCGGTCGATTGCGTGTTTGGTCGGGCCGTGTCGATCCAGCTTCGGTTCCGCGCCCAGGTGTTGGTCAACTGGAAGCGTTGCAGCGCGCGGAGGCGAGTCGGAATGCCGCAAGCGCGAGAGCGCAGTGACACCTTGTGGATGGTGGGGGATGTCGACACGCAGCCACGAAACCTGTCTTCGCGCGTAGACTCGCCCCCTTCACTCGCCAACTCTATGGGTAACGACAGCGACAACTCTGAAGCGAAGAACGATGCTGCTGCGTCGCCCCAAGCGCAGCCATCGGTTCGCGCAGGTCTCGCCGCGATTTGGAAGTTCGCGCAGGGCGAGCATGTGAACTTCGCGCTTGCAACGGGCGCGCTCGTGGTTTCAGCGGTCGCGCTCTACATCGCGCCACTTGTGCCGCAATCAGTCTTCGACACGGTCGTTGGCAACCCTGACAACGCATCGCGTGTCTCACATGCAGTGATCGATGCGCTTGGTGGTATCGATCGCGTGGGTGCATCGCTGTGGATTCCCGCTGCCGCGATGATCGGTATCACGATCATTTCGGGTGTTGCGATTCACCTCAAGACGCGCTTCGCGGCCGGTGCCGCAGAGCGCATCGCACGACGCTTGCGCGATCGCATGTACGACCACGTGCAGCGACTTCCGCCCGCAACGCTTGATGCGTTGCCATCCGGCGACATCGTGCAGCGTTGCACGTCGGACATCGAAACGACGCGTACGTTCTGCGCCAATCAAGCGCCTGAAATCGGACGTGCGGTACTCATGCTCGTCGTGCCGTTGCCCATCATGCTACTTCTCGATTGGCGCATGGCACTCGCATCGATTGTGTGTGTGCCAGCCATGCTTGCGTTCACGGCTGTCCACTTCCGCCGCATGGCGCCGTCTTTCGCTGCGAAGGAAACAGCCGAAGGCGCGATGACGACGAACGTCACCGAGAATCTCACGGGCATTCGCACGGTGCGCGCGTTTGGCCGTGCAGCACATGAGAATGCGCGTTTCGCCGTGAGTTCAGGCGCATTTCGCGACGCCGACGCGCGACTCTTTCAGTTGTTCGCGGGCTTCTGGGCGAAGTCCGATTTGATCTGCTTTTTGCAGCAAGTCGTTGTCGTGGGTTTGGGCGCGTGGCTTCTCTCGCGCGGTTCGCTTGAACTCGGCGCGTACTTCTACTTCCTCACTGTGGTCGCGATGTTCATCTGGCCGGTACGCATGCTTGGCCGCATGGTGGTTGAGGCCGGCAAAGCATTGGCCGCGGTCTCGCGCTTGGAGGAGATTCTTGCGAAAGACGAGGAGCGCGACCTCGATCCTCGTGCGGAGCGCGCAAAGCCGCTCGCGCCGTCCGCGCAAGGTTTGGCGATTCGATTCAGCGATGTGCGTTTCGCCTATCGCGGTGGTCCGGTGGTGCTTGATGGGCTTTCCTTCGAGCTCGCGCCTGGCCAAACGCTCGGCCTCGTTGGGCCGTCGGGTTCGGGCAAGACCACCATCGTGCAACTCTTGCTGCGCTTTCATGAGCCCGATGCGGGCGTGATTGAAGTCGATGGACGATCGCTCGCGGATGTGCCGCGCACGTCGATTCGCAGCGTCGTCGGAACCGTGCTGCAGCAGCCGTTTCTCTATTCGAAGAAGTTGCGTGAGAACATTCGCGCGGGTGCGCTTGCCGCCGCCGCGCGCGACGAGAGCGTCGAGTTGAGTACGACGATTGCGTGTGTCCATGAGACGATTTTGGCGTTCCCCGAAGGCTACGACACCGTCGTCGGCGAGAAGGGCATGACGCTCTCTGGCGGCCAACGCCAACGCGTTGCGATTGCGCGCGCGCTGGTCGCGGAGCCGCGACTTTTGATTCTCGATGACGCTTTGAGCGCGGTTGACGCAGATACCGAGACATCGATTTTGTCGGCGCTCCGCGCACGAAAGTCGGCGCAAACCAAAATCATTGTCGCACACCGATTGAGTGCGGTGATGGATGCGGATCTCATCTTGGTGCTCGATGAAGGTCGCGTGATCGAGCGCGGCACGCATGCCGAACTCATTGCGCAGCCTGGGCTCTATCGAACGCTTTGGGAGATTCAGAATCACGCAGACGCCGAGTTGGCTGCGGATTTGACGGGCGAATCGGGCGCAGATTTGGAGTCCACGCATGTCTGAAGTCGAACGGCAAGACGACTCGCGATCGCGTTTCACACTTCACGTGTGGAAGCCCATCGTCACCCGCGCTATCGCGGAGCGCCGCGGTGTTGGCATGCTTGTCGGTGGTGGCATCGTTGTCGCTGCGATTGAAACGATGTTGCCGCTGATGGTTGGTCGCATCGTCGATGAAGCGCGACGGGGCGACAGCGCCGCGCTCACATGGCCGATCGTGACGTATGCCGCGGTTTTTGTAGTGTTTGCGGCAGGTGTGTGGACGTTCATCTCTGGCGCGGGGCGAGTTGCCACACGTACGGCTGATCGACTGCGTCGCGATTGTTTCGGCAAACTGCAAATACTGGAACCGGCGTACTTTGACGTGCGACCAACGGGTTGGCTCGTGTCACGACTCACGAGCGATTGTTCGAAGGTCGCAGGAATTCTCCCGTGGGTCATGCTCGATTTCGCGTGGTGTTCGGCGATTCTCATCGGTGTTGTCACCGCGATGTTTTGGATCAACGAGCGCCTCGCGCTATGGGCACTCGCCGCGGTACCTGTGATGGCGCTCACGAGCGCGATTTTCCAACGCTTTTTGCTTCGCGCGGGCCGCGAGGCGCGACGCGTTTCAAGCGCGATGACCGCGTCCTACGGCGAAATGTTGCTCGGCGCGCGCACGACAAAGACATTGGCGCGCGAAGACGCGAATCTCGCCGAGTTCCAAACGCTTTCAACCGAGATGAATCTCTGGGCGATGCGCGGTGCGATTCTCTCGAGCGTCTACATGCCGTTGATGTCCATGCTCGCCGCGACGGGCGCGGCACTCGTGTTGTGGCACGGCGTCGAATGGGTACGTTCCGATGAGAAACTCACGCTCGGAACGCTCATCGCGTTCATGCAGTTTGCAGCGCTGTTTGCGCAGCCTGTGCAAGAACTCGCGCAGCGCTTCGCGGACATCTTGAGTGCATCGAGTGCGGCGGAACGCATCGCCACGTTGTTGTCGACGGAACCTGCGATTCGCGATCGCGATGCATCACGCGCTTCTCTGCGATCAGCTGCCGCCGACGGACGCATCTCAGAGTTGCGATTTGAAGCGGTGGACTTTTGGTATCGCGAAGGCGTGCCTGTGCTGCATGATTTCTCGCTCGCCGCGCGGCGTGGGCAGACGATCGCGCTTGTCGGCTCCACGGGTGGTGGCAAGTCGACGATCGTGTCGCTCGCGACCCGTTTCTATGAACCACGCGCAGGTCGCATCACGATCGATGGCGTCGATTACCGCGATTTGCCGCTCGATTGGCTCATTGAGCGCGTTGGCATCGTGCCGCAAGTTGCGCATCTCTTTGCGGGAACGGTGCGCGAGAACATTCGGTACGGTCGCCTCGAAGCGACGGATGCGGAAGTCGAAGCCGCTGCGCGGCGCGTACGCGCGCATGCGTTTATCGAAGGTTTGGAGAGCGCGTATGACACGCAAGTTGGTGAGGGCGGCGAACGACTTTCGACAGGCCAGCGTCAACTTGTCGCACTCGCGCGTGCTGTGCTGCGCGATCCTGAAATTCTCGTGATGGACGAAGCGACGAGTTCGATCGACGCGGCGACTGAGCGTCTCGTGCAAGAGGGCGTCGACGAAATTCTGCACGGCGGCGACAGCGGTGGGCGTATTTCCTTCGTCGTTGCGCACCGACTTTCGACGATTCGTCGGGCAGATTTGATCGTCGTCATCGAGCAGGGCCGGATCGCCGAGCAAGGAACGCATCGCGAATTGCTCGCGCGTCGCGGGCGGTACTTCGCGCTGTACACAAACCAGTTCGCTGCCGATCGCGAGCGCGCGCTCTTGCATTTGGAACGCCGAGAAATGAAGGACGCAGAAGAAGCCGCGCAGGTTGCCGCGGTTGCCTCGGGATCGTCGAGCGATGAGTGATGGGTGATGCGTGAGTGCGCGCCTTGGGTCGTATACTGCGCGGCGTGACCCTCTTTCTCTTGAGTATCGGTTTTGCGCTCGGCATCTCGTTTCTTTGTTCGTTGATGGAAGCAGCGCTTCTCAGCTTGACGCCGAGTCAAGTCGCGGAGTTGTCGCAGAAGCATCCGCGTGCCGGCGAGATTTGGCGCGGCTTTAAGAAGCGCATCGATCGACCGATTGCGGTGATTCTCATCCTCAATACGACGGCGCACACGATCGGTGCCTCGGTCGCAGGTGCGCAATTTGATGAACTGTTTGGCGATCAGTGGATCTGGGTGTTCTCGCTCGCATTCACGTTCTTGATGCTGCAATTCACGGAGATTCTTCCGAAGACGTTGGGTGTGAAGTTCAACCGCCAACTCGCGGCGGCGGTCGCTGTTCCGCTTGCTGTTGCGACGCGTATCGCTGAGCCATTCGTGTGGCTCTTGCATCTTCTCAATCGCCCATTCGAGGGCAAGCGCAACGCGAATGACGCACCAGCAACGGTCGATGAAATTCAATCACTCGCGGCGATGGCGCGCATGACGAAAGACATTGACATCCATCAAGAGCGCATCATCCAAGGTGCAGCGCGACTCTCGAAGCGCAAAGTGCGCGAACTCATGATTCCGATTGAACAAGTTGTGATGCTTTCGACGTCGCAGTCGCTCGCGAAGGCGATCGTTGCGGCGCACATCGATGCGCACACGCGATTTCCCGTGTGCCTTGATGGTGATCGCACGAAGATTCAGGGCTACGTCAACTTCAAAGAGATGATCTACTTCATGAGCACGAATCCGGCGGATCCGACGCTCAAGGGCGTCATGCGGCCGATCACGTTCATTGATGAAGGTTGTCCGGCAACCGATTTGATGAAAGTGTTCATTGATGAGCACGAACACATCGCGATCGTGCGCGGAACCGATGGAAAGCCGCTCGGGCTTGTGACGCTTGAAGACATGATGGAGGAGTTGTTCGGCGATCTCGGTGATGAATTCGATCGCTTGCCGAAGTACGCGCACGCCATGTCGAAGGGGACGTGGATGTTTGGCGGAGGTACGCCGATGAGCGAGGTTTCTGCGGCGACGGGCGGCGTGCTCGCGGCTTCGAACGCAAACTTCGCGACGTGGCTTGAGGCAGAGATCTTGCAAGAGTTCGGCGTGGCACCGTCGGGCGGTCAGACGATTCGACGAAACGGCGTCGATGTACTCATTCGACGCGTGCGCCGAGGCCGCGTGTTTGAGGCGTCTGTGGTCGTCGGGTGAGTGTGGGGCGGTGACGAGCGCGGAGCAAAGCGAAGCGCGAGCTTGTGATTCGGGGCCGAACGGGACGTCTCGTGTGGCATCACCCCTGGTGATGGAGAGACTCAAGTGTCGCGTGGGCCGTGAAGCGTCGATGGGATCGTCTTCTGCGTTGGTGCGTCATGCCACTACCTCCTGCTTCGCAGGGGGGTAGTGCCACACGGAACGACGATGGACTCCGGCGTCGCCTTCTCAGGCTTCGCTTTGCTCCGCCTTCGGCAAATTCCAGCACGACACATCTCAGCCCGTCGCGATTCACTCGCGACGAGGCTGGCCAGAGCGAGCAAAAGCGGCGGTCGCGA
>Ga0209617_10000170_pt1 | contig 26449 bp, 19 predicted proteins | sample LakEriepJuly2011_2_FD_187459 | JGI IMG/M metagenome (GOLD analysis project Ga0209617, IMG submission 187459) | Freshwater microbial communities from dead zone in Lake Erie, Canada - CCB epilimnion July 2011 (SPAdes) (version 2) | ecosystem: Environmental > Aquatic > Freshwater > Lentic >...
GGCGGCACCTTCGTTCGCCCAGCCACCTTTCGAACTGTCCGGCGGGAATTCTCGCGACCCTTCCGCGCGCACCGCGTTTAGCTCGATCACCTGCCCCATGAAAAAATTCCTCCGCTTCGCTCTGCTCCTGCCGTTTCTCCTTCCCTCGGTCCACGCCGCCTCGCTCCCGCCCCGGCAGATGGAAACGCTCGGCCGCGGCGTCATCGCGATCAAATCTGAGCCGCAAAAAATCGTCGTCTCCTGGCGCATCCTCGGCCCCGACCCCGAGGGCCTCCCCTTCAATCTGTACCGGTCCGCCGACGGCGCCGCTCCCGAGAAACTCAACCCCGCCCCCCTCACCGGCGCGACGCACTTCACGGACATCAATTTTAAAGCCTCCGCCGCCAACACCTACTCCGTCCGCCCCGTTCTCGCCGGTGCCGAGCAACCACCCTCCGCGCGCTCCGTCGTCGCGACGATTCCCGCCCATGCCCCCGCCCGCCCCTATTTTTCCATTCCCCTTAAAACGCCCTCCGGCTACACCCCCAACGACACCTCCGTCGGTGACCTCGATGGCGACGGCGAATACGAGATCATTGTTCATATGACCGGCCGCGCCCGCGACAATTCCCAAGCCGGCATCACCGACGAACCCATCTTCCACGCCTACAAACTCGACGGCACGCTCCTCTGGTCGATCAACCTCGGCAAAAATATCCGCGAAGGCGCTCATTACACGCAGTTCCTAGTCTACGATTTCGACGGCGACGGCCGCGCCGAACTCATTTGCAAAACCGCCGACGGCACCGTCGACGGCACCGGCAAAATCATCGGCGATCCCAAGGCCGATTGGCGCACCGTCGGCGATGCCCCCGTGCCCTCCCGCGACAAAACTGGCAGCGTCACTACCCCCGACGGCAAGCGCATGGCCTCCCGCGCTGGCTACGTCCTCACCGGCCCCGAGTTTCTCACCGTTTTTGATGGGCGCACCGGCGCCGCCCTCGCCACCGCCGACTACGTTCCTGCCCGCGGCGACGTGAATGCTTGGGGCGACGGCTATGGCAACCGCGTCGACCGTTTCCTCGCCGGCGTCGCCTACCTCGACGGCGTCCGTCCCAGCGCCGTCATGTGCCGAGGCTACTACACGCGCTCTGTCCTCGCCGCCTGGGACTGGCGCGACGGCAAACTCACCCAGCGCTGGATCTTCGACAGCGACCGACACGGCCCCGCCGACAACACCAACCCCTACCGCGGCCAAGGAAATCACAACCTCTCCATCGCCGACGTCGATGGCGACGGCCGGGACGAGATCGTTTATGGCGCCATGTGCATCAACGCCGACGGCGCCCCGCGTTATTCGACCAAGCTCGGCCACGGCGACGCCCTCCACGTTTCCGATCTCGACCCCACCCGCCCCGGCCTCGAGGTCTTCGACATCCACGAGAATCCCAAGCACCCCTACGGCATCGAATTTCGCGACGCCAACACCGGCGCGCTCATCTGGGGCAAACCCGGCGGCACCGTTCCCGCCCCCGATGTCGGCCGCGGCGTCGCGTTCGACATCGACCCCCGCCACTCCGGCAACGAAATCTGGTCCATCCTGCCCGGCCTCAATAACGCCCGGGGCGAAACCATCTCCGCCAAAAAACCCAGCTCGGTTAACTTCGCCGTCTGGTGGGACGGCGACCTCCTCCGCGAGCTTCTCAACGGCAACACTGTTTCAAAATGGGACTGGCTGACCGAGACCACCAACCCGCTCTTCACCGCCGAAGGTTGCACGTCCAACAACGGCACCAAATCGAATCCCGCCCTGAGCGCCGACCTCCTCGGCGACTGGCGCGAAGAGGTGATCCTACGCACGACCGACAACCAAGAACTGCGCATTTTCTCCACGACGATCTCCACCGAGCATCGCCTCACCACCTTAATGCACGACCCGCAGTATCGCCTCGCGATCGCCTGGCAGAATGTCGGCTACAACCAACCGCCGCACCCGAGCTTCTTCCTCGGCGACGGCATGAAACCGGCACCACGACCGAACCTCACGTTCGTCACTCCTTCGAAATAGCCGGCGCTCACTGCGCCTACTTCGCGGCGACAAACGGGAGGTAGTTGGGGCGCAAAATCTCATGCCCGGGACGATTTACTCCGGCCAGAATCAGGTTCGCGACCGCCTTGCCCGAGATGACAGCCGACTCCATGCCGTAGTGGTAGGGTCCATCGGTATAGTCGCCGGCCAGCCACACCCCGGGCATACCCGTTTCATGTGTGCGCGGCACCTTCGACCAGTATCCCACCCGCGTTCCACAATAAGTGCCGCGCAACCGCAACACGGTCGCATCGCTCGGCGCGTGCCCACGGCACGTCGGAAAAAAACGGTCCAAGTCGGCCCGGGAGGCCGCGATCAACTGCTCGTCGGTGAGGTGCTGCACATCCTCCGCCGCATCGATCAGAACTTGGAGGATACTGCCCGTATGCGTGAGCCCGTTCCAGCCGCGCCAATGGTGGGCCTTGTCGGCCACCGCGTCGAAGATCGGGCCGTGCGTCCGGTCGCGGTTCGAGATGTAGACATTTCCATCGGTGAAAACCTGGGCGTCATACCAAAGCGTCAGGGTAATGATGGGCGTTTCCCTGAGCGCCGTTAGTCCGGCAAACGGCGCCCGCGATCGGAATTCGGTCGGAACCAGCGGCGGTACGGCATAGCCCGGGATGGCAAAAATCACGTGATCATACGCGCGGATCTCACCCGAGGCCGTGGTCAGACTTGCGCCTGAACCCACGCTGGGCACCACCGCCGTCACCTGTGCCTCAAGGTGAATTTTTGCGCCGCGCGCCCGCACAAAATCCGCAAGCGGTGCGATCAACGCATCCGCCAGCGGCGCACCGAAGAAGGTCGTGTCGAATCGCCCCATGCTCCCATACATCGTGCGGAGAAACTTGATGAAAGACGTGGCGCTCGCCTCTTCCGGGCGCAGTCCCTGAATCGTCACCGCCTCAAGTTCGAGTTGCCGGCTAATCGCTTCGGTCATCCCTTGCACCCGCAAAAACTCCGTGATCGGCATTCCATCAAAGCTCTCAGCCGTCACATTGTCCATCCGTAGAATCCGGATGATGAAGCCGGTGAGCTTGAACCGCTCGCCGAGCGTCAAACCGGGAAACGTGGCCAGTCCCCGCAGCGTTTTAAACACCGATTTGCCCGCGAGCAGGGTATCGATCCGGCCGGTCGCGCCGTTGCAGATGTAGTAGTTCCCGTCGGTCTCACGCAACGGCAGCGGATGCCCGATCGCCGCAAAAAGCGCGTCTTTGTTGTGATACCACGGGAAATCCAGATGGATCCCAATCTCGGTCGGCCGTCCCTTGGCATCCAGCCACGACGCGCATTGCCCGCCGAGAAAAGGCGCAGCTTCGAATAGCTCGATTTCGAAGTCCTCCGGGGCCGCCAGCAGCACGTGAGCCGCCGCCGAAAGACCGGAAATCCCGCCACCGACAATGGCAATACGTTGTGGCATAAAGGTGCGGAGCGCCAGCGACTGAATTCAGCTCAAAGCTTCACGCTCTGGTGAGCACTGTGCGACAACGGCCTATGCCCCAGCTCGGAGCGGTCGCGTCAGGCCCGATAACTTGGGCGCAAGCGGCGCACGGATAACCTTCCATTTGCCTTTCGCGGCACCGTCCGTCGTCGTGCTGTCGTAAGTCCCCTCGAGGCGGTCGTCCTTCAACTCGCCCGTCAGTTTGCTCGACGCCGAAGCACCTTGGACATCCCAAGCGAAAACCGCCTCAAGCTTGCTGCCGTCCACCACGACCGACTTGGTCACCGTCGGAATGGCCGAACCCTCAAAGGTAAACGTGGCGTCCATCTCCCAGGCCGCGTCTTTCCCCGGTTTGAACGTAAGTTTCAACGCTCCACTGGATCCATTTTCGCCCGTCCATTCGCCGGAAAACTCACCGGCGAACGAAGCGGCTGCCGCCGGCGCCTTAACCGGCGGTTTGGTTTCGGCCGCTAGCGCCACTACAGCGTGAGCGATGCAAACAAAGAGCAGGGCAATAGGGATGTTTTTCTTCATGAGATAAGAGGGCTAGGAAAACTGTCCGGCCACATGAATGCACCGCAAAAGTGGAACGCCGGAACCGTGCCTTAACCCAGTTTTTGCGCACGCTCAAGTCGAGCCCAATATGACCGAACGGCTGAATTTTGAGTTCAAGCCGTCTTGCTCGCTGGAAGCGGCGAATGGATTTTTCCTACTGAAGATTGCCCCACTCCGCTCCCGGGCTTTGGCTCCCGCCGCATGCACCTCACGCACCTCGCCTGCACCGCCTGCGCCAAAGAACATGATGCGGCCGTCCCGCAGAATGTCTGCACTACCTGCGGTAAGCCCCTCTTCGCCCACTACGATCTCGTCGCTGCCGCGAAAACTCTCACCAAGGAGTCTCTCCGCACCCGCGAGAAATCGCTCTGGCGTTACCGCGAGGTCCTCCCCGTCAAGAACGCCGCCGACGTCGTCACCCTCGGCGAGGGCTGGACTCCTCTCCTCCCCGCGCCCCGCCTCGGCGCCAAGCACGGCCTCAGCCGACTTTTCTTCAAAGACGAAGCGCAAAATCCCACTGCCAGTTTCAAGGCGCGCGGCATGACCGTCGCCGTCTCGATGGCCAAACAATACGGCCTTAAAAAACTCGCGGCCCCCTCTGCCGGCAACGCCGCTGGCGCCCTCGCCGCCTACGCCGCCCGCGCCGGGATGGAAGCCCACCTCTTCATGCCGAGGGACACCCCCAAGGCCAATATCATCGAGTGCGAGCAGATGGGGGCTTTCGTCACGCTCATCAACGGCCTCATCACCGACTGCGGCGCCGAGGTCGCCAAACGCAAAGTCGCCGAAGGCTGGTTTGATGTCTCCACGCTCAAAGAGCCCTACCGAGCCGAAGGAAAAAAGACCCTCGGCTACGAACTCGCCGAGCAACTTAACTGGACGCTCCCCGACGTCATCCTCTACCCCACCGGCGGCGGCACCGGCCTCGTCGGCATGTGGAAAGCCTTCGACGAAATGGAGCGCATGGGCTGGATCGATTCCAAGCGCCCTCGGATGTTCAGCGTCCAAGCCGAAGGCTGCCAGCCCATCGTCCGCGCCTTTCACGCCGGAGAAAAATTCGCCGCCGAACACCTCGGCGCCCAAACCCGCGCGTCCGGCCTGCGCGTGCCGAAAGCCATCGGCGATTTCATCATGCTCGACGCCCTGCGCAAATCCGGCGGCGGCGCCCTCGCGGTTTCCGACGACCAGATGATTTCCGGCACGAAAGAAGTCGGCTCGGCCGAAGGCATCTTCGTCGCCCCCGAGGGCGCCGGCTGCTACGCCGCCCTCAAAATGCTCCTCGCCGCCAACCAAGTGCAGCCCGACGAAACGGTCGTCCTCTTCAACACGAGCACCGGCCTAAAATACCTCGAGTGCTACGGCGGCTGAGCCATCGCCTGAAGTCGCGAGCAAGCTCGCTCCCACACCCGACCGCCGTCCCCCTATCCAAATGTGGGAGCGAGCTTGCTCGCGACTCCACCGCCGCTTCACCGCACCTGCAACGTCGACCCGTCGTAGTCCAACCCGAGCGAGGGAATCACGACCGCCTTTCGCATGCCCTCTTTCTTCACCGCGCCCGCGATCCAGGCGTCATGCCCGCAGCTCTTCGCGGCCGCGACCACGGCGTCCGCCGTCTCTGGCGCGACATACGCCGCAAATCCGATGCCCATGTTGAACGTGGCGTAAGCCTCCCGCAGCGTGATCGGCCCCGCTTCCATCATAAATTTAAACAGCGCCGGCGCTTCGCGCGGCTCGGTGATCTCATAAACAAAAGGCTCATCCAATCGCATCAGTTTTCGCCAACCGTGCCCGGTCACATGCGAAACATAGTTCAGCTTCAATCCCGCTTTCTGACATTCGCCCACAAAATCCACATAGATCGCTGAGGCTGCGAGCAACGCCTCGCCATAAGTGCGCGCATCACCGTGCCCGATGGGCGTCTGGTAACTCTCCGGCAACTTATCCGCAATCAACCGGCACAAGCTGAGCCCGTTTGTTTGCACGCCCGTCGAGGCGAGAAAGATAATCGCGTCGCCCGCCCGAACATCTCCGGTGATTCGCTGCGATTTCGGCGAGATTTTTCCGACCGCCGAGCCCGCGAGCACGATCGCTTCCGCGTTTACAATTCCGCGCAAGGTCGGCGTCTCGCCTCCACCCCACACCGCCCCGGCTTTCCGGCAACCCGCCGCCCAACCCTCGACCAGCGCCTGCATCCGCGCCTCGTCGGTGAACCACGCCGATTCTCCCACCGCCGCATGCATCGCGACCGAGATCGGCAACGCTCCGCACGTGATCAAGTCGTTTACAATCGTCGCCACCGTATCGATCGAAATCTCCCGATAGAAATTTTTACCCGTCACCGCATACACCGCATCCGCGACCAGATTCTTCGTGCCCAGCCCCTCCTCGACGTGGGCCAAAAAGTGATCCGCCGCCTCCATCAAGTAGCAGCTCTCGCCCCGAGTGTTCGCCGGCTCGGCGTAACCGTGACTCGCCAACAGCGGCGCCGTCGTCTTCGCCGCCTTTTGGCACGCACGCTTAAACGCATCGAGCTGATCGTAATTTACCCCGGAAGATTCGTAGCTGAGAGACATGAAATTGAAAGAATGGCTAACGGTTTCCCGGATGAAAACCAATCAGAGGTTTCTTCGGCGCCGGTGGAGGATCAAGCAACGGCTGCAAGCGCTCCAACACCTCACGCAACACGACATCGTGCTCCAGGAGTTTCTTGTCGATTTCGGAAAGGCGTCGGAGCGTAGAGAGGTTGGAAACCAGTTGCTCCCGCAAAGCCACAAAGGCGCGGATCAGATACAGGCTCATCTGCACCGCCTGCTTGCTGCGCAAAACATTCGCGGCCATCAGAGCGCCGTGTTCCGTGAACACCCAAGGCAGATACTTTCGATGCCTTCCTCGACCGTCATTTTTTAAGATCGCATTTTGCGATCTTAGAAATCCATCGGGGGCTGCCTTTGATAGCGCATTTTGCGATATCAAGTTTTCCGCCTCGTCCGCCGTCAGCTGAAAGCGGAAATCTTCAGGAAACCGCGCTACATTTCGTTTCACCGCCTCATTGAGGCGAAATGTCGGCACCCCGTACAACTTCGCCAGATCCGCATCGAGCACCACCTTCTGCCGGCGCACGGCGCAGATCCTCGGCAGTACGGATTCGGGCGCTTTTTTCGCCATGGCCGCGCCCTCAGTAACTCCGACCTTCGGACTTCTCGAAATAATTGAGGAACGCCTGATTCACGACGCGATAGCCGCCGGGCGTAGGATAGCAGCCCGTGAAATACCAATCGCCCGTGTGCGCCGGAACCGCCGCGTGGAGGTGCTCGATGGTCTGAAAGATGATCTCGATCTCACCCTTCCACTCAATGTCGGCCGGACGCACCCGTTCCACGATCTTGGCTGAAATCTCCTCCGGCGTGAACGATTCGTAGATCTTCCGCACGTGGTTCGTCCCGGTCGGCTTCGCGACTTCCGCCACACACAGGGCGTGCACCTCGTCGAGCACCGCCGTCTGACCGCGCTCCTTGAGCAGCGCCACTGCCGCCTCGAACGCGACGAATTTGCCCAACTCCGACATATCGATGCCGTAACAATCCGGGTAGCGGATCTGCGGCGCCGTCGAGACGATCACGATTTTTTTCGGATTGAGCCGCGTAAGAATCCTCAAAATCGACTTCCGCAGGGTCGTGCCGCGCACGATCGAGTCGTCCACGCATACCAGATTATCGCCGGGCCGCACCGAGCCGTAGGTGATGTCGTAGACGTGGCTCGCGAGCTGATTTCGCATCCCTTCCTGCCCGATAAACGTCCGGATCTTGATATCTTTACTTACCACTTTCTCACCCCGGGGCCAGTTGCTCAAAATCAGTTCGTCCAGCAGCGCCTCATCCAGCGTGCCCGCCGCACTCGCTTTCAAAATCGCCGTCTTCACCTCGCCGCGTCGTCGCGTTCGCAACTCCGACATCAACCCGTAATACGCGGCCTCCGCCGTGTTCGGAATAAAACTAAAAACGGTGTTAGCCCAATCGTTCCCGATGGATCGGCAAATTTGGTCGGCCAATCGCCCGCCCAACGCCTGCCGCTCGCGGTAAATGTCCACATCGTTGCCGCGTGAGAAATAGATGCGCTCGAAGGAACAGGACGTCCTCGGCAACGCCGCGGTGAACGCTTCCGAGCTGATCGCCCCCCGGCGCTTGATCACGACCACGTGGCCGGGAGCCACTTCCTTGACCTGCTCCACCGCGAGATCGAACACCGTCATGAGCGGCGCCCGCTCCGAAGCAAACGCGATCACTTCATCATTCTGAAAATAGAACGCCGGCCGAATGCCCGACGGGTCTCGCGCCACGAAAGCGTCGCCGTTGCCGATCTGACCGCAAAGCGTGTAGCCGCCGTCCCATTTCTCCGCCGCCCGCCGGATCACGCGCGCCACGTCGAGGTCCTCGCTGATGCGCTGCGAGAGTTCTTCGCCCGCGAGATTCCGCGTACGCAGGAATCGATAGATGTCCTCGTGTTCCTCATCGAGGTAAAACCCGATTTTTTCCAAAATCGCCTGCGTATCCGTCGCGTAGATCGGGTGCTGACCCATCGCAGTGAGCGACTGGTTGAGCTCGGTCGTATTGGTCAGATTAAAATTCCCGCACAGCGCCAAGTTGCGCGTCGGCCACGGCGAGCGCCGAAAAAACGGGTGACACGAGCTGAGGCTGTAGCCGCCGCTGGTGCCGTAGCGCAGATGCCCCATCAACGACTCACCCCCAAAATCGAAATGCTTTTTCACCGTGGCGGTGAATTCCGGGTGGATTATGCCGCTAGCGAGCCGCTCGTTATATTGGCCGAGCAGCGCCTTGAAAATCTTGTCGAGTGGATTACTCTTCACACAACGCTCACGAAACATGAAGGGCTCGCCGGCCGGCACGTCCAGCTTCACGCACGACACGCCGGCGCCGTCTTGTCCGCGGTTGTGCTGTTTCTCCATTAGGAGAAACAGCTTCGTGAAACCCCAGAGCGGCGTCCCGTATTTTTCCTGATAAAAACTGAGCGGCTTCAGCAGTCGCACCAGTGCGATTCCGCATTCGTGGGTGATCGAGTCACTCATACGGCGGTCCCTGCATCCCGCCCGACAATTGCACCCGTTTCGGTCTGGTTTTCATCCAAAAAATGCGGCGCTCTGATCATAGAGATCGCCATCTCGAAGGCCTCCCGAATTTCGTCAACGGCTTTTTGATTCCGGTGCTTCTTAAGATCCTCCGACCGCCTCCGCGCTTCCCTTGACCGCCTCCGCGATGTCCTGAAACTCATATGCTCCGACCATGTTGATCCTTCGCGGCTCGCCCGCCTTTTCATCCTTCCGACTCCAAAAGCTCCAGACCGCTCTCGTCGCTGACGGGCTTCCCGTTCGGGCTCTCGCCGCCGAGTTCGTTCACTTGGCCGAGGCGACCGCGCCCCTCTCGCCCGCCGAGTACTCCGTCCTCACGCGGCTGCTCACCTACGGCCCACGCCGCACCGCCACACCCGTTACCGGCCTGCTCCAGATCGTGGCGCCGCGCCCCGGCACAATTTCACCTTGGTCGTCCAAAGCCACCGACATCGCGCGCCTCTGCGGCCTAACGACCATCCAACGCCTCGAACGCGTGATCGCCTACACCGTCGAGCTCGATGTTCCCGCCGCCGCCTTTTCGCTTTCCGCCCCCGAACCCGCCCAACTCACAACCCTCCGCGCCAAACTCCACGACCGCATGACGGAATCCGTCTTCGGTGATCTTGATGCCTGCGCCACGCTCTTCCGCCACGAGCAACCGCGCCCGATGAACTCCATTCCCGTGCGCGCCGCCGGCCGCAGCGCACTCGTCGCCGCCAACCAATCCCTCGGCCTCGCCCTCGCCGACGACGAGATCGACTACCTCGTCACCGCCTTCACCACCCTCGGCCGCGACCCGCACGACATCGAATTGATGATGTTCGCCCAGGCCAACTCCGAGCACTGCCGCCACAAAATTTTCAACAGCACGTGGACCATCGACGGCCAGCCCCAAGACCAGTCGCTGTTCCAGATGATCAAAAACACCTACGCGCTACACCCCGAGGGGATCCTCTCCGCCTACAAGGACAACGCCGCCGTCCTCGCCGGCACCCGCGGAGGCCGCTTTTTCGCCGATCCGGTCACACACGAATATGCCCCGCACGACGAGGACATTCACATTCTGTGCAAGGTCGAGACCCACAATCACCCGACCGCCATCTCACCGTTTCCCGGCGCCGCCACCGGCTCCGGCGGCGAGATCCGCGACGAGGGCGCCACCGGCCGCGGCGGAAAACCAAAAGCCGGTCTGGTCGGTTTCTCCGTCTCAAATCTGAAAATCCCCGGAGCCGTCCGGCCCTGGGAAAAAGATTTCGGCAAACCTGCCCGCATCGTCTCCGCCCTCGACATCATGCTCGAGGGCCCGCTCGGCGCCGCCGCCTTCAACAACGAGTTCGGCCGGCCCGCAATCAACGGCTACTTTCGCACCTTCGAACAAGAGGTGCCCAACGCCCGCGGCACCGAGCTCCGCGGCTATCACAAGCCCATCATGCTCGCCGGCGGCCTCGGCAACATCCGCGCCGAACACGTCAAAAAGGCCGCCATCAATCCCGGCGATCATCTGGTCGTCCTCGGCGGCCCAGCCATGCTCATCGGTCTCGGCGGCGGTGCCGCCAGCTCCCTCACTGGCGGTGCCGTCCACGCCGAGCTCGATTTCGCCAGCGTGCAGCGCGACAACGCCGAGATGGAGCGCCGCTGCCAAGAGGTCATTGATCGATGCTGGGCTCTCGGCGCGGAAAATCCCATTTCATTCATCCACGACGTCGGCGCCGGCGGCATCTCCAACGCCCTCCCTGAGCTCGTCAACGACGGCGGCCGCGGCGGAAAATTCCAACTCCGCGCCGTCCCCAACGCCGAACCCGGCATGTCCCCGCTCGAGATTTGGTGCAACGAGTCGCAAGAGCGCTACGTCCTCGCGGTTCCCGCCGCCCGCCTCGCCGCCTTCCGCGCCCTCTGCGAGCGCGAGCGCTGCCCCTTCGCCGTAGTCGGCGAGGCCACCGCGGAAAAACAACTCGTCCTCGAAGATTCGCATTTCCAGAACACTCCCATCGACCTCCCGCTCGACGTGCTGCTCGGCAAACCGCCGCGCATGACCCGCACCGACATCACCCTCGCTCGCCCGCGCAAGCCCCTCGATCTCGGCGAGCTCACGCTGCTCGATATTGTCCATCGCGTGCTCTCGCACCCGGCCGTGGCCGACAAGACGTTCCTTATTTCCATCGGCGACCGCTCCCTCGGCGGCCTCATCGCCCGCGACCAGATGGTCGGTCCGTGGCAAGTTCCCGTCGCCGACTGCGCCGTCACCGCCGCCACGTTCGATGTCTTCACCGGCGAAGCGATGGCTATGGGCGAGCGCACACCCGTCGCCATTAACGACGCCGCCGCATCCGCCCGCCTCGCCGTCGGCGAAGCCCTCACCAATCTCGCCGCCGCCCAGATCGGCGGTCTCGGCCAAGTAAACTTGTCCGCCAACTGGATGGCTGCTCCCGCCCTCGCTGGCGACGGCGCCGATCTCTACGCCGCCGTCTCCGCCATCGGCCTCGATCTCTGCCCCGCCCTCGGAATCACCATTCCCGTTGGCAAAGACTCGATGAGTATGAGCACCGCTTGGAAGGAGCCCGCCGTCGGCAACCGCGAGGGCCTCCACAAACGCATCACCGCGCCCACCTCCCTCATCATCTCCGCGTTCGCCTCCGTCACCGACATCCGCCTCACGCTCACGCCCCAGCTCCAATATGATCGCGTAGGGGCGTCGCTCGCCGACGCCCGCCTAGATTCCGCCTCTCAGCTCTCAACCCTCAGCTCTCAACCATCCGCTTCCATCGGCGAAACCGTCCTGCTCCTGATCGATCTCGGCCGCGGCAAAAACCGCCTCGGCGGTTCCATCCTCGCCCAAGTCGTTTCGCAGATGGGTGAAGCCCCGCCCGACGTCGACAGCGCCCACGACCTTAAGCAATTTTGGACCGTCATCCAGCTGCTCGGCCACGACGGCAAACTCCTCGCCTACCATGACCGTTCCGACGGCGGCTTGCTCGCCACCGTCGCCGAAATGGCCTTCGCCGGCCACACCGGCGTCGATCTCGAAATTCTCTCCGGCCACAACGTCGACAGCACCCTGTTCAATGAAGAGCTCGGCGCCGTCATCCAGATTCGCGCCGCCGACCTCGACTCCGTTTCGCAGACCCTCCGCCAACACGGCTTCAAAGCCTGCACCACGCGCATCGGCACGCTCAACCGCGAGCACCGCTTCCGCATCAAACGCGGCGGCAAAATCCTCCTGGATGAAGACCTTTTCGCGCTCCGCGCCGTATGGTCGGATGTGACCCACCGCATGGCCGCCCTCCGCGACCACCCCGCCTGCGCCGACTCGGAACACCAACTCCGCCAAGACCGCACCAACCCCGGTATCACCCCCGTCGTCACCTTCTCCGTTTCCGATTATTCCGTGTCTTCCGTGTTTTCCGTGGGCCACTCCCGCCCCTCCGTCGCGATCTTGCGCGAACAAGGCGTGAACGGCGAAGTCGAGATGGCCGCCGCCTTCACCCGCGCCGGCTTCCGCGCCATCGACGTGCACATGACCGACCTCCTCAGCGGCCGCGTGTCGCTCAAGGATTTCCGCGGCCTCGCCGCGTGCGGCGGCTTCAGCTACGGCGACGTCCTCGGGGCCGGCGAAGGCTGGGCCAAGAGCATTCTCTTCAACGCGCACGCCCGCGCCGAGTTCGCCGCCTTCTTCGCGCGCGAAGACACCTTCGCCCTCGGCGTGTGCAACGGCTGCCAAATGCTGAGCAACCTCAAGTCTATCATCCCGGGCTCCGATCACTGGCCGCGCTTCGTGCAAAACCAGAGCGAGCGCTACGAAAGCCGCTATGTCTCGGTCAAAATCCAGCCGAGCCCGAGCATCCTCTTCGCCGGCATGACCGGCAGTGTGCTCCCAATCGCCGTCGCCCACGGCGAAGGCTTTACCGAGTTCGCCGACGCCACCGCGCTCGCGCACTGCGCCACTTCCGGCCTCGTCGCCGCCCGCTTCGTGGACAACTACCACCAGCCCACCGAGCGCTATCCGCTCAACCCGAACGGCTCGCCCCAAGGCATGACCGCCCTCACGACAACCACCGGCCGCGTGACGATCATGATGCCCCACCCCGAGCGCGTCTTCCGCAGCGCCTGCATGAGCTGGTCGCCCAAAACCTGGGGCGAAGATTCCCCGTGGATGCAGATGTTCTACAACGCGCGGGCTTGGGTCGGCTGAAATCGTAGTCCTCAAATAAACCGCCAGTCTCGGGTTCCACTACGCCGCCACCGATTACTCCGGCACCCATGAACCTTCAGACCGCGCTCGGCCTTACCCTCGGCTTGGTGTTCCTCGCAGGATCCGGTTGCGCCACGAATCCCACACCTCCCGCAGCGCAAACCTCGTTAGCGCGCGAAGGCATCCGCGACATCAGCACGACCATCGAGCCGATCATCGCGCGCGCCAAGATTCCCGGAATGGTCGCAGTCGTGCTCAACTGTGACCGCATCATCGCCCAAGGCGCCGCCGGGGTTCGCAAACGCGGCGATTCGACGCCGATCACCATCGACGATCAATTTCTGCTATGCTCGGCGACCAAAGCGATGACTGCCACGCTGGCGGCCATGGCCGTGGATGAAGGCAAGCTCTCGTGGTCATCCACGCTCGGAGCATCTCTCCCGGAAATCGCTCCGCAAATGCACCCGGATTGGAAAACGGTCACGCTCGCCCAACTACTCGCGCACCGCGCGGGCGTGCCGGCCACCGGCGACAGTTTCTGGAATTCACTCCGCGCGCATTTCTCCTCCGCCTCGGCTGCGGAGAAACGCCGGACCATCGTGGCCAAAACCCTTGCGCGCGCCCCCAGCTATCCGCCCGGCTCCCGCTACGTTTATGCTGACATCGACTACATCATCGTGGGCGCGATGCTCGGAGCAATTAGCGGGCGTTCGTGGGAAGACCTCATCCGGGAAAACTCTGGCAACCGCTCGGGCTGACCAGCGGCGGATTCGGCGCGCCGGGCACGCCGGGCCAAATTGATCAACCGTGGGGACATTGGGGCATGGCTCTTACCGGCCACCCTGTCGCTCCAGGAGGATTCGTTTCACGGCTCAACCCGCCGGAGTTTTTCGGACCGGCCGCCACGGTGCGGATGACGGTCTCTGACTGGGCAAAGTTTGTCTCGATCCATTTACGAAGCGATCCGATCAACCCCAACCACTCCGCGACGTTACTAAAGTCCGACTCGTTTGCAGTCCTTCACCAAACCGCACCCGGCAAACTTTATGAATCCGGGTGGATACTCTCAAACAATACCTGGGCGCATGGTCACCGGCCGGGCGATACCGGACGTGTTCTCGTAAGCGAAGGCGACAACGGATTCTGGCATTGCAATGCATGGCTGGCCCCGGAAATCGATTTCGCCGTGCTTATCCTCATCAACCAGGGCAACGCCGCCGGGCAGACCCGTGCCGGGTTGGGTGTTCACGATGCTTTCATGACCTTGGTCCAACAGTTCGCCCCAAAGCCTGCGAAGCCAAACGGAACCAGGTTGAATCATCACTCGTTGCGACTGATGGAAAACTTGCACCCGCCCACACCCCACGCATGTTCCCACCAGACTCGCCTGTCATCGAACCGCACCTAGGCCGATCCTCACCATTCCCACCGCCATGAGCCTCAAGGAAGCCATCCCCGCCCTCGATACGCTTTCGACCCGTGAAAAATTGGCGCTCATCGAAGGCCTCTGGGCCGACGTCTCGCAGGAGGGCAACTCCTTACCCGTCACGCCCGCGCAGCAACGCTTGCTGGACTCCCGCTACGCCGAGCACGTGGCGAACCCGGCGGCCGGCACGACCTCTTGGTCTGACGCCCGTGAACGTATCCTGAAGCGGCTATGAATCGTCCGCTCGTCCTGCGCAGCCGGGCCGAGGAAGATCTGACCGCTGCCGCGCTCTGGTATGAGGAGCAACTGCCGGGACTAGGCCGAGAGTTTCTCGACGAAGCCGACAAGGTCATCCGGCAAATCACCCATTTTCCCGAACGCCATCCGGCGCGACATCGCCATTTCCGCCGCGCCCTGCTCCGGCGGTTCCCCTACGCCATCTTCTACGCCGTTGAGCCCGACATGATCGTGGTCCTCACCGTGATTCACCTCGCCCAAGACCCCGCCGAACTCCCTCGGCGCCTCGACTAAACCGACCGGCACACGGTCGTTCCCGCGCGCCAAAGCCGCAAAGTCGTCCCGCTTCCGCAAGGAAAGCCGCATTCGGACGCGAGCCCGCTCAGGCGCCAAGCTTGACCACCAAGTGACCCCACTTACCGTTCCGCCGTGCAAGCCACGGTCAGCAGCAAATATCAGATCACTATCCCGGCTAAGTTGCGGAAAAAATTTCACCTTAAGCCGGGTATGAAGCTCGTTTTTGATGAGCAATCCGCCGATTTGCGGGCCAAGCCCAAGCACGACTTCGACGTGGAGGCCATGCGCGGAGCGCTCGGCGCCGCCAAGAACTTCGAGCCCGGCAAAACCTCGACCCAAATCCTCCGCGAACTGCGCGGCTACGACCGCAGCAGCTTGTGACCACCGCGGTGGACAGCTCCGTCCTGTGGGCTATCGCCAAGGGAGAAGCAGACGGTGCCGAATGGTTGGAGAAGCTGGCCGAGTGCCGCGCAGAAGGAAGCTTGATTGTCTGCGACATCGTCTGGGCTGAAACCCGTCCCGCGTTTCCTAACGCCACCGCGCACGCCGGTTTCTTCGCCCAACTCGGCGTCCACTTCGATCCATCCGATGAAACGGTCGCCAACTTGGCCGGCGAGATTCAAGACCGCTACCGCAAAGCCGGCGGTAAACGCCTCCGCCTGATCGCCGACTTCCTGATCGGCGCACACGCCGCGATGCGCGCCACCCGGCTCGCCACGAAAGACGACGGCTTCTTTCGCGCCCAATTCCGAAAACTGTCGGTCGTGCGGCCAGCCTGAATTCTTCGGCCGAGGCGATCCGGCCCGCTAAGGATTCGCCTTTGACGCCCGCCGGCCAATCCGCCCGGCTTCCCTCTGTTCTCCCGGCTCAGACCCACCGTCAGTCCCCTAAAAACATGGAACGCAAATCCGCCCAAGAATTCGATCAAGAGCTGCTCTACCTCTACGACTATTACGTTCACGGTCAGATCGACCGGCGCACGTTTCTCGAGCGCGCCACCAAGTTTGCCGTCGGCGGCCTGACCGCCCTCGCGCTCCTGGAAATGCTCAACCCCCACTACGCGTTCGCCGCCCAAGTGCCGAAGGAAGACGCCCGAGTCTCCACCCGCTATGAGAAATTTCCCTCGCCCGCCGGCAGCGGCGAATGTCGCGGCCTCTTCGCGAAGCCCGCCGGCGCGAAGGGCAAACTTCCCGGCGTTATCGTCATTCACGAAAACCGCGGCTTGAATCCCTACATCGAAGACGTCGCCCGCCGCGTCGCCCTCGCCGGATTTGTCGCCTTCGCTCCGGATGGACTCTTCCCGCTCGGCGGTTATCCCGGCACCGACGACGAGGGCCGCGCCATGCAGTCAAAGATGGACGGCAAGAAACTCACCGAAGATTTCGTCGCCGCCACCCAATTTCTTCACGCTCACGCCGAGTGCAACGGCTCCGTCGGCGTGACCGGCTTCTGCTACGGAGGCGGCATGGCCAACACCCTTTCGTGGCGTCTCCCTGAAATCGTAAAAGCCGCCGTGCCCTACTACGGCGGTCAACCCGCCGCCGAAAACGCCGCCAAGATCAAAGGCGCGCTCCTGCTTCACTTCGGCGAACTCGACGCCCGCGTAAACGCCGGCTGGCCTGCGTGGGAAGCCGCGCTGAAAGCCGCCAAAGTAGAATACGAGGCCTTCATCTACCCCGGCACGAACCACGGCTTCCATAACGACACGACACCCCGCTTCGACCAAGCCGCCGCTGAGCTCTCTTGGACCCGCACCATCGAGTTCTTCAAAAAGAAACTCGGCTGAGTCCGTCCGATGTGGGAGCGAGCTTGCTCGCGATGAGGAGACCAAGATCGCGAGCAAGCTCGCTCCCACACTCCGCTCCCGATCTCGCTCAGAATTCGCGTTCCTTCGCGCCTATTCCCGGTTAAAAAAAATCTGCCCTTCAGCCCACCCGCGCAAACGCTACGATCTCGTTCTGCTCGCGGTGATTCGTCCAGAAATTCGTCCCGTCGAACGCCAGACCTCGCGCCGAAAAGCCCAGCTTGGCCAGCAGCTCGCAGCCGCCGGTGGCCGGATCGAGCCGCTCGATAAAGTAGTCGTTCGACTCTTCGTCCGTCGTGGTCGCCAGATAAAAAGTCCCGTGCGCAAAGCACTGCCCGACCACTTGGCGCGGCACGGCCAGCACCCGACCCGGCGTGCCGTCAGCTCCCATCGAAATCAGCTTCTGCGGATACCACTGGCTCAGCACGAGCGACGCACCGTCGTACGAGAGATGCGAACCCATCCCGTCGGGACACGGAAGACTGAACCCCGGTTCAAAACCCACGCCAGCCCGCACCCGGCGAATCCGCCGTGCATCGACATCCACCGCATCGACCCCACACACCACATAGAGGTCGTCGCCGACTTTGGTCGTGCCCCAGACCGTGGCACCCTCCGGCCCCTCACATTCCCACGTCACCTGCCACGAAGCGCAGTCCAGGGCGTAGAATTTTTTCGTCTGCCGCGAGCTCAGCCAAAGCGTGCCACCCTCCGCATAAATGGCCTGCGGCTTGGGAAAGGGCGCGGCCCGACGCTGTAACTCGGTGATCATTTTCATCACTCGACTCGAGAGGCGGATGCCACCCGTTGCAATGCGTCAACGCGGCGTTTGGTGAAATTTGCCCGCAACCACACCCCTTCGCCGGTTGACCGAAAGCCCGAGGCGACCCGCGCTCACGGCACCTCGTAAATTTCCACGATTCCTTCACCCACGCCGCCGTCCACCCCCGATACCTGCACGGTGTAACTGATCCCAGCCGACAGCGTGACGACAACCGCCGCATCTCGGCTTCCGGGCGTGAGCGGAAACGCCCCCACCTGCGAAAACACCGCCGCCAACGCCGGGTTCCAATCGTCGTTCTCGGCAATCCGCCCCGATCCATCCCGCACCTCGATCGTAGGATTGGCCAACACTCCCGGCAGATTGAACGGCGACAGCCCCAACGCCGGGCCGATGCCGCGGATCAACACGCGGCGCGTCCCCGTGCCGCTCAGATAGAATCCCGCGATCAACACATCATCGCCGGTGCCCACTTGGTTGCGCGCCGACAAACCGATCAACCGCGCGGCGCTCCCACTGCCCGCATCATAAACCTCAGCGAGCACCGTCCCGCCCGTCGTACCCGTGACTTCGACCGTGTGCAGCCCGCGCACCGGCCGAAGCAACGCCGCATCGCGACTCGCCGCCGGAAACGGGAACGCGCCCAGCCCTGAAAACACCGGTGCAAACGCCGCCGGCCAATCGTTGTTGTCCGCTACCTTCACCCCTTCCCGAAATAATTCCATCCGCGGATCGGCCATAAATGCCGGCAATCCAAATGCCGCCAGCCCCGGACCCGCTGCCCGCACGAGCAAATCCTTTGAGCCGCCATTCACGATAAATCCCACCGTCAACGTCTGCGCCGTCGCCAATGTCGTCCGCAGCGACACACTCGAGAGCCACGCCGCCGGATCGACGGCGATCTCCGCCGCCAAACTCGTCACCGCGCCCAGCCCATTCGAGACCACCACCGAATAACCACCGGCATCCGTCGGCCGCGCCGATGACACCAACAACGTCGCGCCCGTCGCGCCCGCGATGTCCAAGCCGTTGAAACGCCATTGATAAGACAGCGGTGAGGCCCCGATCGCCGCCACGGCCAAGCTAAGCTCGCGGCCCACCACGACCCGCTTGGTCGGCGGCTGGAGCGCAATCGTCGGGGCACCCGTCCCCGAGAATCCGGCCCGCGCCACTTCGACCGATCGCGTGACCACCGGACTGGCCGCAAAGTTCGTGAGCGTGGCTTGAAACGTAAAAGGATACACGGCGTTGCTCAGCCCGTTCGGCACGGAGGTGCGAAACGTCAGAATTCCCGTGGCGTCCGCCGTCAGCGAAACCACTTCTTTCGCATCATTCCGCAGTCCATCCGCCACCAGCACCGTCGCGCCACTCACCGGCCGGCCACCGGCATCAGTCACCGCACACGTAAACTCGACGGCCTCGCCCCAATTCCGAACCTGATTGGTCGCGGGCGTAACACTGGCGAGGCGCAATGCCGGCGGTGCGGCCGAGGTCGTTGCGGTGACTTCGTTGGTAAAGAGGAGCGAGGGCCCCGCGGCGTTAAACGACTGCACACGGTAAACGTAGCTGACGCCCGCGGCGACGGTCGCATCACGGTAGCTCACGACGTTCGAAGCGACCGTGGCCAACGCCGTCCAGCTTGCCGCGGTGCCTGCTTTTCGCTCGATCCGAAACCCGGTCTCGCTGGCCGTCGTGTCCGTCCATGCGAGCGCGATCGCCGCCGCCTCACCGCTCGCGATCAAGGCCGCCGGTGCGGCCGGCGCCGTCGATCCGCCCAGATACTCCGCGATGCCGTCGCGAATCGCAGCCGCCACGAGCCGCTTGAAACGGTCGTCTTGCAACGCCGCGTTGTCCGGCGTCGGCAGGTCCATGAACGCGATTTCGAGAATCACCGCCGGCCGCGTCGCGAGCCGATTCTCACCGTAGCTGCCATTAAACCCCTTCACGAGTCGATCGCGCCACGTCGGATTATAGTCGCGCCGGATCGCGTTCATGACGCTCGCATGCAACACGTCAGCGAGACGCTTGTTCTGCGCCGCAAAGGCGTTGCCCGTATCGTAAAGCGTCTCCGTCCCGGTGCCGCCGCCGCCGTTGTTGTGAATGCTCACGAGCAACTCGGCCTCGATCGCGTTCGCGTAGCGCGGTCGGCAGCGGATGTCCTGCTCGAGATGGGTAAAGCCCGACTCGTTCCAGACCGAAGGATCGGCCCCGAGCGCCTTCACGTGGTAGCGCGCCGCCTCCTGCCATTTAGGAAAACCCGACTCTCCGTTGCCGGCGTTGCGGTCGAGATTCCGCGTCGAGCGCACGTCGGCTCCGTCGGCCACGAGCAAGTTGTTCAAAATCGCGACGAAGTCGTGATTCACAAAATCTTCCACGATCCCCTGCAAAAACGGCCGCTGCAGGCCCCAGATGCTGCCCGTGAAATAATATCCGTGCCCCGGACTGATCGCGACGCGCCGACCGCTTAGAGCCTGAGCCGAGGGCAACGGCGGGGCAGGCAAGAGCACCGCGTCCCGCGCCACCGACGGCACGGAGACGTTTTCCTTCGATTCGAAAAGCCGCTCCAACGGCACGCCGTCGATCAAGAAATACAAGTCAAACGTCCCTAGCTCCGTCTCCAGCACCGCACTCGCCGCCTCATCGATTTCATGAGCAAACGCTTCAAACGCGCCGCTCCCCAACCCGAGTTCCAACACCTCGCGGCTGAAGTTCAGGTTGAGCCGACTCCCTTCGAGCGACGCCGCCAACAAGCGAATCCTACCGGCGATTTCCGGAGGCGCGGATGTCGGCAACGCCGCCGCGACTGCCGCCGCCGCTCGCGACCCCAGGGGAGCAGGGTTGGACGCCGCAAACATCGGAATTTCCACCGATCCAAAAAAGAGAACCGCCAAAAACAAAACCGTTGAAAAGAACCGTTTCAGCATGGGGTGAGCGTCAGAGGGTGTCGTGCGTTCGGCCGGGAGATTCGATTTACCCCAACACGCTTGTCAAACGCCGGACCCCGCCTTCCCTGCCCTGATGCTGCCGCCGATTTTTTCATTCCTTCGCTCCGGACTGATTTTTTTATCCTTTGCGGCGTGGACACCGCTCCGAGCGGACTTCGAACTTAACGGCACGCTGCCCGCCCGCTTAGCCACCGGCCCGATCATCGTGCGGCGCGAATCGCTCGAGACCCGGAACTCAATCGAAGTCGCGCGGACCATGCTTTCGAAAGGCAACGTTAAGGTCCGCGTTCCATCCTCCGCTGGTCTCTTTACCGTCGAGCTGGGCGAACTCCGGGGCTCGTTCGTCGCCGCCGATGGACAAGCCTTAACCCTCTCGACCACGGACGATGGCAAAAACCTCATCATCGCAGGCGCGCCTGACCAAGCACTCTTCGTCGCCTATGAAGCGCTCCGCGCAAAATCTTTCGCGCGACTTGTGACGCCCGAGCGTGCAGGTGTCGCCGCCGCCCGCAGCCGGGGCGACGAACCAGAAGTCGAGCGCCTCACCGAGCGCGAAGTCGCCGGTTTCAACGAACATCGCCGCGAGCTCAACGACTTCACCCTCGCCCGGCTCAAAGGCTCGGCCGCGCTCTACGCCGCCTCGCTGCGCTGGGACGGCGACTACCGCTTGGACGAGTTGGACGCCGCCGTAGCCGCTTACGCCAAACTTTACCCGGCCGGCGAGATCGCGCGCCTGCTTACGGAGCGGATTGCCCGCTTTCGTGCGATCGCTATCGGCGCCGCGGCCCCCGATCTCGTCGGACCCACGCCCGACGGCGCCACGTTTAAATTAAGCAGCCTGCGCGGCCGCACGGTGCTGGTTGATTTCTGGGCCTCGTGGTGTGGCCCCTGCCGCGTCGAGAATCGACACTACGTAGAACTCTATCGGCGCTACCGCGACGTCGGCTTTGAAGTTCTCGCCGTTTCCGTCGATCAGAGCGGGCCCGCCTGGAAGGCCGCCATCGCGCAGGATGCGGCGACGTGGCGCCACATCTCCGACCTCACCGGCTGGAAAACTCCGCTCGCTGCCGCCTACAACGTCGCCGCTCTGCCCGCCAGTTTCCTGATCGACCCGACCGGAAAAATCATCGCCAAGGACCTCCGCGGCCTCCGCCTGACCAAGCAACTGGAGCAGCTTTTTCCCCCGACCGCCGCTAAGCCCTGATTCGCACCGTTGCTTTTCCGAGACGCGTGCCTCTCTCTCCACGATCCTCCATGCCCGCCACCCAAAAACAGCGTCGTCCCTTGGTCCTAGCCGTTGATGACGCCAAAGCCGTCCGCACCATCGTGGAGACCGTGCTTGCACCGTTCGACTGCAACGTCGAAGGCGCAGCCAACGGCTACAACGCGCTCTTCAAAATGGAGACCGCCCTGCCCGATCTCATCATTCTTGATGTCAACATGCCCATCATGGGCGGCCTCGAGATGCTCACGATGCTCAAGTCCAAGCCCGAGCTCCGCGCCATCCCCGTGGTCATCCTCGCCTCACCCGCCGACCACGCGGTGCTGCCCCAACTCAAGGCCCTCGGTCTCGCCGGACTCCTCATGAAGCCCTTCGAGCCCGCCACCTTGCTGGAAATGATCCGCGGCATGATCGACCTCAAGCCGCTCAAGACGGACTAATCGTCCACCACTCCGGCGGTCCGAAGTAGGGCAGGGTCTCTGACCCGCCACCTCGTGTTTGCCGAGCGAGTGGGCGGGTCGAAGACCTCGCCCTACCCCGCGCCACTCGAGGCAAGATCTCGTCGCGCTACGGCGCGGCCTTCAATAAACTCGCGAACACCGACCTCGCCACCGAGCGGATGATCTCGCGCTCGCTGGCGTGGTCCGTCGTATACGTCACGAGCACGTAGCGGCCGCCATCGGGTAATTCCACCAACACGGCGTCGTGCCGGGTCTTGCTCGTCCAGCCGGCCTTCGACCAAAACTTGGCCCCGGGCGGAACCGCCGGACCCGTAAACTTCGCCTGATCGTCGGGATCAGCGACCTTCGTCGCCGGCTCACGCGCGAGCAACTCCAACATCTGCGCGCTTCGGGCCCCGGTAACACAGTTCCCGGTCGCAATCTCCACCAACAACCGCGCCGTTGCTTCGGTCGAGAGCATGTTGCGCTTCGGTTGAAACAACCGGATGGCCTGCGATTCCCTTCCATAGGGCCCGTCGCCCCAGGGCTTCTTGTTCGCAATCACGTTCGTGTAACCCAACCCGGAAAAATACCGGGAGACCGCCTCGCGTTTATCGAACCACCCCGCGATTTCCGCATCCGACAATTCCGGGCCGCTCGTCGTGCCCGTCAGCAAGTCGATCACGTAGTGGGTGGCGTCATTGGAAGAATCTACGATCATATCGCGCATCGCGCGGCGCAGCTCCGGCGTGTCCGCCAGCCGACCGTCCTCCAGCCAGCGATGGGCCGCCGCGAGGTAGAACAGCTTGATCACGCTCGCCGGATAAACCTGCAGGTCGCCCCGCACGCTCGCCTGCACCGGCCGGACCGGGTCGCGCAGATCAACCAACGTGACGGCTAGATGCTCCGACTTCAACGAACGGTCAGTGAACTCGGCCAGCGTCACCCGCACCGCGCCGTCGACGATCGTCTGCAATCGCGGCGAGGTGCCGATCACCGGCGCCGCTCCCAGCGGGAGCAAAGCGAGAACCACCAAAAGCCCGCCCGAGCGCAAAAGTGAAATCACCATATTTGGAGCGAAACCAAACCGGGACTTGGCGCCAGCCCGTTTCGAGCCCGGACCGTCCAATCAATCCGCCGCACCCGGTCCTTCGACGACCAACCGGATCGAATCGAGCCGTAGCCGCGCGGCTTCGACCGCCGTCCGCGTTTGGGCAAGTTGCTCACGCGCCAGCTCGAGTTCTTCCGGCCGCACATGGTCATTAACTTTCGCGAGATCCTGCAGCCGCCGGAGCTCACCACCCAGCGCCGTTTCGGCTTTCGCCGCCGCCTCCGTTTTCAAGCTCCCCGCCAGAGCCTCGGCCCGCTCGGTCGCGGTCGCGAGCAGGGTCTTCAGGAGAGCGGCATTGAATCCCGGACGGGCCAAGAATCGCTGGATGGTTCCATCGATAAAATCAGCCGCAAGCGCGGTCGCATCGCGGGTCGCCGTGTGGTCGTTACCGCGCAGATCGATCACCGTTCGCACCGGGGTCGGCGCGAGAAACTGGTCCACATGCCACCGGGTGTCGGCGACCGTTTCGAGCACGAACACCGCCTCGAGGATCAGATTCGGCGTGCGCGATTTGACGAAACCAAACGCAGCCGTGCCCGACTTGGAATCCACCAGCAGATCAATCGCGTCTTGCACGAGCGCGTGGTCGGGCGAAATGAAGCGGATATCTTCGCGCACAATGGCCCGCTGGCGCTGAAACGTCGCCAACATCCCATCGCGGGGGATCGAGGGAAAGCCTTCGATGTAGGCGTGGCTCGGGTCGAGAAACACGTCGCCGTCTTCATGTTCCTTGATGCGCACGCCGAAGTGGTCGAGCAGCTCGACGAGGAAATCGCGCAAAAATGGATCGGCATCGGCCGCCCGCACTCGCGCCAGTACCGCCTCGGCCGCCGCCGGATTGAAGGAGTTGAGCTCGAGCAACCGGTCGCGCCCTTTCTCCATTTTCAGCGCGAGGGCTGATTTAAACACCACCGTCTCCGCAACCAACGCCTCCAACGCCCCACGCCCGGCCGCCGCGTCCTCACCGTAGCTCTGCGCGAGTTCGAGGAGCCGCGGTTTGAAGGCGTCTTGGTAGTCGTTGCCGCCGTGGAGCGAAGTCTCAAACGCATCGAGCCCGCGATGATACCATTCTACGACGCACTCCTCGCCGCTGCCCGCGACATAAGGCACGTGGATGCGGATCGTCTGCGTTTGCCCGATCCGGTCGAGCCGGCCGATCCGTTGCTCCAACAAACCGGGATTGAGCGGCACATCGAAGAGCACGAGCTGATGGGCGAATTGAAAATTGCGGCCTTCACTCCCGATCTCGGAGCAGATCAGCAGTTGGGCCCCATCGCTCTCGGCAAACCACGCGGCGTTGCGATCGCGCTGCACGAGCGGCAAGCCCTCATGAAACAGACCGACCTTCAGGTTGATTTTCTCCAGCAGCGCGGTCTCGAGCGCGACGACCTTCCGCTGAGATTTGCAGATCAGCAGAACCTTGGCGCCACGCTGGGCGGTGAGAAAACCGACGAGCCAATCGAGCCGGGGGTCCCCCCGAAACGCGTAGCGGAGCGTGGCGTCGGTGTTGTGTTCCTCGGCCACCAACTCGCGGGCGATGCGGGCGAGTTGGGTGAGATTGTTCTCCACCGTCAGCGGCACCGGACAAAACTTCCGCTTGGGAAAGCCGGTCATGGCGGCGCGGGTATTGCGGAACATCACGCGCCCCGTGCCGTGTTGGTCGAGCAGGGTCTGCAACAACGCCTCTCGCGCGCCCGATCGGCCTTTCGCCAGAGCGTCGAGGTGCTCGTTCAAACGCGCCGGATCCCGGTTGAAGATCCGCTTCAGCGCGGTGAGTTCCTTCGGCTTCAACGGTTTTTGAGCCACGATCTTCTCGGCGACACCGGCCACCGCCCCGAACTCCTCGGCCTCAGCTTGGAATTTACCGAAATCGGCGTAGCGCTGCGGATCCAGCAATCGCAGCCGCGCGAAATGCCCCGCCAACCCGAGCTGCGTCGGGGTCGCCGTCAGCAGCAAAAGCCCGGCGTTACGTCGCGCGAGTTGCTCGACGAGATCATACTCGGGACTCGTTTGCTCCGGCGACCACCCCAGATGGTGGGCCTCGTCCACGACGACCATATCCCAACCCGCGGCCAGCGCCTGATCCCGGCGCACCGGGTTGCCGGCCAAAAAGGAAACACCCGTCAGCACGAGTTGCGCGGCGAGAAACGGATTTTTATCGGGATCACTGCCTTCGCACGCCGTGCAACGCGCCTCGTCGTAGATGCTGAACCAAAGATTAAATCGCCGCAGCAGTTCGACGAACCACTGGTGAGTGAGCGACTCCGGCACGAGGATCAGGCTTCGCCGTGCCCGGCCCACCGCCAGCAGGCGCTGCAAAATCAGACACGCCTCGATTGTCTTCCCTAGGCCAACCTCGTCGGCGAGCAAGACCCGCGGCAACTGACGCAGGGCGACCTGTTGCAAAATATAGAATTGATGCGGCAACAACTCCAGCCGCCCGCCGAGAAAACCCCGCACCTCCGATTGCCGAATCTTCGCCTGGGCCCGCAGCGCCCGATAGCGCAGGTCAAACACCTCGCCGGGATCGACCTGGCCCGCCAGCAACCGCTCCTGTGGCAAACTCACACTCATCACACTGGAAACCTCCTGCTCCCTCACCCGCTCCCCTGCTGCACCCACGTAAACCAGCAAGCCGGCATCTTCCTCCACCGCGCTGATGACGAACGCCAACCCGGTCTTCACCGAAACACTTTCGCCAACTCGGAACTGCACCCGTTTCAGCACCGAGGTACCGAGCGCATAGAGCCGCTGCTCCCCGACCCCCGGAAATTCTACGCCCACCCGGCGAGCCGCCCGATCCACCCT
>Ga0209617_10000171_pt1 | contig 26263 bp, 15 predicted proteins | sample LakEriepJuly2011_2_FD_187459 | JGI IMG/M metagenome (GOLD analysis project Ga0209617, IMG submission 187459) | Freshwater microbial communities from dead zone in Lake Erie, Canada - CCB epilimnion July 2011 (SPAdes) (version 2) | ecosystem: Environmental > Aquatic > Freshwater > Lentic >...
GTATCGTTGTGGAATGTAACTTCCAAAGGAGAACAACCCCCGTTCACCGATGCAGTAAGTGCAACTTCCGGCGTCGGATGAATCGTCACAGTCTGATAGGCCGTATCCGTGCAACCAAAAGCATTAGCCGCAATCAAAGAAACCTGGATATCATTGGAATTAAATCCACTGTTCGTGAAATTCGTAGTTGGGTTCGACATTACAGACATCAATCCATTACCAAAGCTCCACTGATAAGAGACTGCATTCATACTGGTGTTGATGAAGTTTACCTGAGCAGGCGAGCAGAATGCGCCCGGGTCCATGAACGCAGCGTTCACCGAAGGATAAACTGTGATCTCAACAGATGAAGAGGAGTTACATCCCTGAGCAGATACGGCACTCAATGTCACCGTTGCAATGTCCGGTGTTGTTCCGAAGTTCTCGAACAAATGCGAGTGAACAGTTTCCAATGTATTAGAGGTAGATCCATCGCCATAGCTCCAAACGATTTCATTCGCAAACTGCGAGTTATTGGTAAACTCAACATTCAACGGCGCACATGCACCATATGTGCTGGGCACAAAGTTGATAACCGGTGTAGGATTCACTGTCAACACGTGTGATACAGAATCGACACAACCATAGGTCGACGTAGCCAAAAGTGAAATGGTATAGTCAACCGGCGAACCCGTGTCATTGGTGAAGTATCCTGATGGAGCAGGAACCGAAGACACGGTTCCATTACCGAAGTTCCACTGCACCGAGTTTGTATTCACGCTCGAGCTGATAAATTGAACCGTAGCCGGTGCGCAATAATCAGCCGGATCGGCGAAAACAGCCTGAATCTGTGGATAAACACTCACTGTAGCCGTTTGCTGGCTCGCGCAGCCTTCCACAGTCCAGGCGTTCAATGTGATAGTATAATCGACAGCGATTGAACCGTTGTTCTCATAAACCACGGTTTGCGACGCATCCGCTGAAGTTGACGTCACACCATTTCCGAAATTCCAATACAAGCTATCCGCATTGACTGTCTGATTTGAAACAACAACTTCAACAGGAGCGCAGGCCGCCCATTCGCTCACTTCAAACAAAGCAACAGGCGTTGTCATGACAGCGAAGGTTTGGCTAACAGAATCAACGCAACCGAAAATCGAAGCACCGGTTAATGTCACGGAATAATCCATGTCATTCGCGGTAATATTTTCATAAACACCAATCGGGTTCTGAGCAACCGACTGAAGACCGTTGCCTAAATTCCAAGAATAAGCGCTCACGTTGACGCTGGTGTTGGTGAACTGGACTGTAGCCGGAGAGCACACGTCAGCAGGCTGGGTAAAAGACACCTCAATCTGCGGATAGATTTCCAGGTTCACATGAAAGGTCGAAGAGCAACCATACACGTTGTTTGTTGCCAATGAAACCGTGCGTACCAAAGGAATATCACTGTTGTTACTAAACACGTGCTGATGGGTAGCAGCTGTCTCTTGTGAGAATGTGCCATCACCATAATTCCAATCAAAGGTTGTAGCGTTGATCGAAAGGTTGTTGAGATCAACTGACAGCGGAGCGCAACCCGAAAGATTCGATGGACTGAATTGCGCTACAGTATTTGGAAATACACTCACCTGCGTTGTCGTTGTGTCTGAACAACCGAACGCTGATGTTCCAATCAGTGTCACATCGTAAGTAACAGGGCTCAAGGTCAAATTCTCGAACGTGTGTGTTGGAGTGGCAAAAGGTGAAGTTGTACCATCGCCGAAATCCCACTGATAGGTTTGAATACCATTCACGAAAGGCATGGTCATGGTCAGCGGCGCACAACCGTTGCTACCCGTAATCGCGAGATCCAAATCCATCATGGGGTAAACAAACACCGTTGTTGATGTCGTATCGTTACAACCACTGTTACTGTAGGCAATCAACGTTACTTCGAAGATATCGAGCAGCGGTGTATTGTTCGCATAGGTATGTGTTGGGTTGACCAAATTCGAGGTTGTTCCGTCACCAAAATCCCATGCATATCCAACCGCATTCAATGAGTTGTTTTGGAATTGAGTTGGTGTTGGCTCACAGCTTGGAAGCGCACCACCATCATCAAACATGGCCATTGCACCGGGATATACCGTGATGTAAAGAGTATCGGTTGAACCGCAACCGAATGAATTCAATGCAGATAAGGTAATCATATAGGTTGTATCGGTCATCCCCATGTTGATATAGGTACGTTGACCGGAAAAATTCGAGGTCATCAGACCATTACCCAAATTCCATTGGTATGCAGCTGCAGGCTCACTGGTGTTGGTGAAGTTCACTGTTAGCGGTCCACAACCTTCGATCACATCAGCAGTAAATGAAGCAACAGGAGCTTCCTGCACTTGCACGGTTGCTGTGTCTTGACCACTGCAATGCTCAGTCGTCACAAAAAGTTGCACCAGGAAGTTTCCTGTTCCGGCAAACGTGTGTGTTGGATTTTCTTGATTAGACGTTGATCCATCACCAAAGTCCCACGACCAATCCTCAATATCATCGTTGGAAGCGGAAACCGTCAAATCCGTGAACTGTGCAGACTGACCTTCACACACATTAAAGAAGCTAAAGTCAACCTCAGGAGAATCGTATACACGTATGGTGATTTCTTCATCATTGCTGCAGCCGTATGCATTCGCCACAGTCAAACTCACCTGGTAATTACCCGCTTCATCAAATAAAACAGCAGGAGGGTTAGCTCCTGTGAAAGGTGAAGTTCCGTTATCCATATCCCATGACCATGACACGGCGTTCGGGGTAACAGCTGAAAAATCAACCCACAGCGAATCACAACCAGAGGTTTGATCTGCAGTCAACGTGATTGAAGGTCGCGGCAACACAACTACGGTTACCCAAGCAGTGTCGGCGCATCCCGAAGATTCAGAAACGCTAACAATATTACCCACCAAGTAAGTTCCGGGTGTGTTATAAACGTAAGTCAGGTTACCACCTCCTGTGGTGTACCAAGCAGCATTAGTACCGAAATTCCATTGAAACACATTGGCACCGCCTGATGCATTTTGGTAGAATGTTACAGACTCACCAACGCAAAGGGTATCGCGACTAGCAGAGATCGAAGCCGTTGGAGGAGGAACAATTTGAATAGTCAAACTGGTTGTTGCAATACCACAGAAATTGGAGTCTGCCAATTCAACGGTATAAGAACCGATACCTGGGAAATGCAACGTGTGGGGGAATGTTGGAGGCCATGGGGTCCAGTCGATGATGCTGTCGTAACCCAATCCCCAGTAATCTCCGAAGTTCCAGTATTCATAACGCTGATAAATATTACCCTGCATCAAACAGTTGCGCTCAGTAGCATTTGTAAACGTCACAGTGGTGTCGGGATAGCAAAGCGTAGTTGCAGAAGCTGAAATACCAGCTTCGTCAATATCCCAAATACGAATAGGGTTGAATGTCGCTTCAGAATTACCACCTTGAACGGTGTTACAACTGTTCTCTGCCGTGAGCGTCACTTCAGTTTCGCAATCCACTGTTCCCTGCTGGTAGGTGTGAGAGATGGTTTGCATCCAGTTGGTATGATCGAAGGTCAACACCGGTGAACCATCACCAAAGTCCCAGGTAAATTCAGTCGTTTCAGAAACGTTGGTTGAGGAGTTGATGAATTGCATTGTTTGTGGCGCGCACGCTTGAGTCAAACCACCCACCGGAATCTGGATAGACGCACTTGAGGCTTCTTCCATTACTACCGTTCCGTTCACAACGCATCCGGTAGCCGTCTCCGTGATGGTCACTTCATAAACTGCGACCGCTGCAGCATAAACGTGGTTTTGAAAAGCCGGAGGAGCCCAAGTTGCGCCTGTGGTAACCGGCGAACCGTCACCCCAGTCGATAGTAAACCCGTTCCAGGTATTCGGTGTGCTCAGGTTAAAGGAGAAATTACCCCCGCTGCAGGAATACCACGTTGGATTCGAGGTTGCCTGACCGTAGAAGTCAAACACACGTGGACATTGCGACCAAGCCGTAGCGGTCATCAGAGCGAGAACCACGGTGGTTAGGGTGAGCTTTGTGATGGTGAATGGTTGGATCATGTCAGTTTCTACGGGACATGTTCCAAAAAGATGCTGGTTTTGAATGGTTTTTAGATAAAAATCAAAAAACAATAGACCAAAATAAAATTTATTACCTCGAATCGAGGTGCAATCCCTTGCGTTGACTGTCTATTTTTGCGGCTATGTTGATTGAAGTACTCAAGTCTAAAATCCATCGGGTTACGGTCACGGAAGCTAATCTGAACTACATCGGCAGCATCACGCTGGATCCGCTCCTGATGGAGGCGGCCGACATGATTGAAGGTGAAAAGGTCCAGGTGCTCAACTGTATGAACGGCGAACGACTGGAAACCTATATTATTGAAGGTGAGCGCGGTAGCGGTGTTGTTTGTCTCAACGGCCCTGCTGCCCGAAAAGTCACACCCGGTGATGTTGTCATCGTGGTAACCTACGCCCACATGACCCGCGAGGAGGCCATAACCTTCAAGCCGGCGATTGTATTTCCCGATACAGCCACCAATCAACTCAAAGGGTGAACAACTTTTTGAAAAGGGTAGGCAATAGCGTTCAAAATCAGTCATTTTTGTTGTGACTTAACCCCGAAAGGCCATGAGAAAGATTCTTACATACCTTATTTTTCTTGGATTGGCTGCGGGACTGATGTGGGTGTTATACAAAGACATCAGCTGGGAAAACGACCTGTTACCCGCTTTGAAACGTGTTCACTGGATCTGGGTATTCGCCTCATTTCTATTTGGTTACATAGCAACTGCTCTTCGTGGATTGCGCTGGAACATCATGTTGGAGCCCATGAATTATACGGTGCGCAATTGGTGGGCGATTCATGCCGTGGCGTTTGGTTACTGCATGAATAACCTCATTCCGCGGTCGGGAGAATTGGCCAGATGCACCTTACTCAACCGCACCGACAACGTTCCGGTAAACAAACTTATAGGAACGGTGCTGCTCGAACGAATCGTCGACATCCTGTTTCTCGGAACATTGGTATTCCTTGCGTTCGTGCTCGAGCACGACGCCTTCGCTACCATTTTCGCTCAGGCCGACGGCGGCAAGGGTCGATTGATTCTCATTCTGCTTGCCGGTGCTATCGTTGCATTCGCGGCCTTCTTGTATGCGCTTCGATACTTCGACCATATTCCGGTTGTCAAGAAAATCCGATTATTCTTTACAGGGATGATGGACGGCCTGAAGAGTATTTTCAAGATCAAACGACAACTACTGTTTTGGGCTTATTCCATCGGCATTTGGGTGTTCTGGCTGCTCATGACCTACACTTCCCTGCTGGCGTTGGATGCAACCTCAAGCATGAGCCTTCGGCAGACCGTATTTTTCATGGCGGCTAGCAGCCTGGGTATGATGGTTCCCACACCGGGCGGAGCAGGAGCCTTTCACGGCATGGCCGTTCTGGGTCTTCAAGCACTCGGCTACTCAACCGATGTAGGAAAAATCTATGCGCTTATCTCCTGGTCAATTAAAACAACCTGGGATATTCTCGTGGGCGCCGTTAGCTTTATGATCGCAACTGCAAAAAAATCATGACCTCCGCTTCTCCATTTACCGCAACTGCTGTGACCGAGCAAATCACCCGATGGCGAGCGGCCGGAGAAAAAATAGTATTCACAAACGGTGTTTTCGATATTCTTCACCGCGGACACGTTACGTATCTCGGAGCGGCAAAATCACTGGGAGATCGACTGATTGTCGGACTTAACGCGGACGCGTCTGTAAAGCGACTGAATAAAGGCCCTGAACGACCGATTCACGACCAAGAAGCAAGAGCTATTGTATTGGCTGCACTTCGCTGTGTAGATGCCGTCGTCATCTTTGATGAAGACACTCCCTTGCAGCTGATTGAAGCTCTGGAGCCCGATGTGTTGGTAAAGGGAGGCGACTATGATCCGCATGAAACAGACGCCTCTTCGCCACGCTACATGGTTGGTTCTCGCGAAACACGAGAGCGCGGAGGCTCCGTGCACAGCATTCCTGTTGTCGAGGGTTACTCTTCAACCAAAGCGATACAGCAATTAAAAGGGAAATGAAACTACCCGTTGAGTAGTTCCATCTTTTTCTTGATGTCGTCGATTTCGCGCTCGGTAGCTTTGATTTTCTTCTCAATATCCTTACGCAAGGCTTCTGCTCCCTTACCGGTGAAGATGCCCATGTTATTTTCGTACTGCGTAATCTGATGCTTGAGTTTATCAATCTTATCACGCATGAAGTTGCGTTCACGCTTGATTTGACTTTCGCCATTGTTAGCGCCCTTGATCGAATCAATTCGGTTGCGGAAGCTTGACATTTCGCGTTGTTCGCGATCGGCATTGATTTGCCCGTACTTCTGATCAAGCAACTGGTTGTAGCGGTCCATCACTTCCTTCACTTTGTCTTTGGGCACAAAACCTACCCCGTGCCAGCGTTCACCGAACGACTTGAGCGCGGCTAGATCAGCTCCCTTATTTCCGGTAATTTCCAGCGCTTCAAGCTCAGTGAGCATGTCTTGCTTCAAGACCAGGTTTTGAGCCTGTTCTTCAACCACCTTGGAATAGTTCTCCTTTTTACGAGCAAAGAAATGATCGCATGTCGAACGGAATCGCTGCCAGAGTTTTTGCTCCTCGCGGGGATCCGCACCACCAACTGCTTTCCACTCATCCTGCAAACGCTTGAGTTCATCCGTTGCGCCCTTCCAGTCTTCACTATTTTGAATGGCACGCGCTCTTTCGATGAGTGCCTCTTTCTTGTCTTTGTTGACTTTGTAAGCTCCGCGCTTTTCCTCAAACAAGGCATTGCGCTTAGAGAAAAACAGATCGCACAGTCCGCGGAACTCCTGCCATACTTCTTCGTTCTCCTTCTTTCTCGCCCATCCGATTGTGCGCCACTCCTCCTGGAGCTTTAACACATCGTCGGTCCAGCGATTGCTCGTGGCGGCGTTGGTAATCTCCATGGTCAGAATTTCGCTCATCTTCTGCACCAACTCCTTCTTGCGAGCCAAATTCTCATCACTATGCTTGTGAATCTCATCATAATGAGCCTGGATACGATTCTGTGATTCGCGCAGGATTCCGAAGAATGTATCTCCCAACTCCTTGAAGGTTTCACGCGGCGAGGGGCCGATGTTCATCCATTCGCGTTGGAATTTTTTCACCAAAACCTCCAGGTCACTGATTACAGTTACCTCAGCGAGATTTTTGGCTTCTTCAATCATCTCTTCCTTCATCTTCAGGTTGATTTTCAAATCATGATCCTGAAGGGATTTGTAGATATTGATATTGTAGAAAAACTCGTGATTGAAACGCTGCCATTTCTCCTGCAACTCATGGTACTTATCTCCCGGTACATCACCGATAGCGTCCCACTGCTCCTTTAGCGCCTTGTGAGAAGAAAATGCCTTACCGATGTTTTGCTCATCCTTGATAAGCGCATCCATCTCTGATAAAATAGCCAGCTTCTTCTCGAGATTCTTCTGGCGCTCTGCTGCCAGTTTCTTTCCATGTTCTTCAACACGGTCTTCGTAAACTTTCAGCAGGGACTGAAACTCTCCTTCGAGTTCATGGGGAGCATAGACAAACTCCACGTCCTCGGGATGTTCTTCAGCCTTGAAAGCTTCCAGTTGTATCTGGCGTTCTTTGGCAGTTTCCGCTTTCCAATCGTTGCGGATTTCGCGAATACCATCACGGATAGAGCCTACCTCTTCCGTGCTCAATAATTCACGCAGCTTAACAATCAAATCGTTTTTCATTAATACCTGTCTTGGGTCTGTTATTTATCGACCGCCTTGCAAAAGTAAGCAAAGCGGCTTGCATTCAAAAGGTGTTAAAACGGAACTTTTGGAAAAAAGGTTCGCTTTTTCAGGACAAAAATGAATATTCCCATTCATAACTCGGTTGAGCAAGTTACTTTTGAAAGGTGACGATAACCCCGAAATATGGAGAGCCTGAACTGTACTCGCGAATGTGCGATTGGTGCAACAAAGCGGAGCGCTGTTCAGGGGATTTACGCGCCAAAATGAGACGTTGGGGTGCTGATGATGAAATGATACTGCGGATAATTGTTCAACTCCGCACACGCAATTTCTTTGATGACACACGGTTTTCCCATGCATACGCGCACGACAAAAGCACATTCGGCAAATGGGGCATTCAGAAAATACGGATGTACCTGCGTGCAAAAGGAATCGAACAAAGTATTATTCAGGATGCACTCGCGGGCCTCGATGAATCAGACACGCTAGAAAACATTCAAGTACTGGCGAATCGGAAGTGGCCCTCGATTAAAGGTAAAAGCCCCTACGAGCGAAAGGCCAAACTCATGCAATACCTGCTGCGAAAAGGATTTACGGGCGACCAGATCAACCGCGCCATCAAAGATCTGACGCCTGGCTTGGAGCTTGATCTTCACCCATGATATCGCGGAATGCTGCCAAGAGTGTGAGGTAATAAATCGGGAAAGCTGCTAAAAACCCAATGCAGCAAAGGAGCACACCCAAAACAAGAACAAGCCAAAGGGTCATCGTCAGACCCAGAAAAGCGGGAAATCGTTTGCTTACAACACGCGCACTCGACTGTATTGCTTCTCCGAAAGAAGAAGAACGATAAATGATGAAGAAAGGAGCCAAGCATATCACTGAACTCACTAACAGTCCCACAACGAGCGCAATGACAGAGGCAATGGTCAGGTCAGTATTCCAAAGGCCAAGGACAAATTCGCCAACCTCTGCCTGAGGCAAGGTCTCAATCTTTTGCGCATCTTCCAGAAACTTCAGTATCGATTCATAAAAGAAGGGCATGGTAGCGCCGGCGATTGCCACAACCAATAAAAGGCTCGCCATCAAACTCTGCATCACAAGTGGAATCCAGTGGGGCTGACGAAATCCCTGAAAAAAAGTATTGAAATCACGATGATCGTTGATGTATTGCGCACGACCATAATAGGTGTAGCCGGCAATCAGCACCGGATTCACAAACAATCCTATGGTACTACCCACATAAGGAATGAACCCTGTTGCCATACTGATAGCAATATAAACGAGCGTAAAAGCCACATAGATACCGAAGTCATTTCCGAAAGCACGGAAACCCGATGAGAGGTATTCTGACCAACGGAAGGTGTAGCCGTTTGCCGTAACATCCTGAATACTGCGTGGACCTTGAGATAAATTGCCGGATATGTCCATGGTGATTTTGATTGAAGTAGTCGGGTAAAGATAACTACCTTCGCGGCCGCAATAACAAATTCAGTGATTAATCATTATGGCAATTACAAGCGATGCTATCAGTGAGCTGAAAGAGCGCGTGGACGCGCTTGGGAGGTACCTTTGACGTCGAAGTAAAACTACTTCAAATCAAAGAGGACGAAAAGCTCACACAGGACCCTGACTTCTGGAACGACGCAAAAAAGGCCGAGCAGGTCATGCGTCAAATCCGAAACAAAAAAATATGGACAGATGCCTTCAACGGTTGCTCAACTGCTGTTGACGACCTGACCGTGCTGTATGATTTTTTCAAAGAACAAGCAGCAACGGAAGAGGAACTAGAGCAGCAATACAAACTAGCAGCAACGAAAATCGAAGACCTCGAATTCAAGAACATGCTCAGTGCTGAGGAAGATGGGCTCCACGCCGTTCTTCAAATCACTGCAGGTGCAGGAGGAACCGAGAGTTGCGATTGGGCAGGCATGCTCATGCGTATGTATGTCATGTGGGCGCAAAAGAATGGCCACACTGTCAAAGAACTGGACCTTCAGGAAGGCGATGTCGCAGGCGTCAAGCAGTGCACACTCGAAATCGATGGTGAGTTTGCTTTCGGAATGCTCAAGGGTGAAAATGGCGTTCATCGCCTGGTGCGCATTTCTCCTTTCGACTCGAACGCACGTCGCCACACATCGTTTGTGAGCGTTTACGTGTACCCGCTGGTCGACGACTCCATCGAGATTGCCATTAATCCGTCAGACATTACGTGGGAAACCTTCCGCAGCGGCGGTGCAGGAGGACAGAACGTAAACAAGGTTGAAACCGGTGTTCGCTTGCGACACGCACCCACGGGAATCATTATTGACAATACAGAGACGCGTTCTCAATTGCAGAATAAAGAAAAGGCGATGCAGTTGCTGAAATCACAGCTCTATGAAATGGAGTTAGAAAAACGCAATGCTGCTCGCAGTGAAATCGAGGCAACCAAGAAGAAAATCGAATGGGGATCGCAGATTCGCAACTATGTGATGCAGCCCTACAAACTGGTGAAAGATGTTCGCACCGGCGTTGAAACATCCGATGTCGATGCCGTGATGGATGGCTACCTCGACGATTTTTTGAAAGGATTCCTCATGCAGCAAGGAAAAGCTGCTGAAACCCTATAACCACTATAACAATTCAACACATATGGAATTCAGAATTGAAAAAGACACGATGGGCGAAGTGAAGGTACCCGCTCATGTATACTGGGGCGCTCAAACCGAACGTTCACGCAACAACTTCAAGATTGGACCCGAGGCATCGATGCCTAAAGAAATCATTCGGGCCTTTGCTATTTTGAAAAAAGCAGCAGCTCACGCCAATTGTGAACTTGGCGTTTTGCCTGCAGAAAAACGTGATGCCATCGGTCAGGTGTGCGATGAAATTCTCGACGGCAAACTCGACGATCAATTTCCACTGGTCATTTGGCAAACCGGCAGCGGCACGCAGAGCAACATGAACGTCAACGAAGTGATTGCCAACCGCGCTCATGTTGCGGCCGGAGGCAAACTCGGTGATGCACAAATGTTGCTGGGCGCCAACGACGACGTGAATAAGTCTCAGTCTTCCAACGACACTTACCCAACAGCCATGCACATCGCGGCCTACGAAGCCGTTGTGAAAAAAACAATTCCCGGTGTTACACAACTGCGCAACACCCTTCACGCAAAAAGCCGTGAATTCATGAACGTGGTGAAAATCGGTCGCACGCACCTGATGGATGCAACGCCCGTTACCCTCGGACAAGAACTGAGCGGATACGTGGCACAGCTCGATCATGGTTTGCGCGCACTGAACAACACATTGACTCACCTGGGTGAATTGGCATTGGGTGGAACAGCTGTTGGTACAGGATTAAACGCACCTGCAGGCTACTCTGAACTCGTGGCCAAAAAAATTGCCGAGTTCAGCGCATTACCATTTACAAGCGCCCCCAACAAATTTGAAGCGCTTGCAGCACACGACGGTATCGTAGAAAGCCACGGTGCACTGAAGCAACTAGCAGTATCGCTAAATAAAATCGCCAACGACATTCGCATGATGGCCAGCGGCCCTCGCAGTGGTATTGGTGAAATTTTCATTCCCGAAAACGAACCGGGTAGCAGCATTATGCCGGGCAAAGTCAACCCGACCCAATGCGAGGCGCTTACCATGGTCTGCGCGCAAGTCATGGGCAACGACGTTGCTATTACCGTTGGCGGCACGCAGGGACACTATGAGCTGAACGTATTCAAGCCAATGATGGCTTACAACTTCCTACAAAGTGCGGAGTTGCTTGGCGACGCCTGTGTTTCATTCAATGATCATTGCGCAGTTGGTATCGAACCCAATTACGATCGCATTCAACAACTCGTTGATCAATCACTCATGCTTGTAACTGCACTGAATACGAAAATCGGATATTACAAAGCTGCTGAAATTGCTAAAGCCGCTCACAAGAATGGCACGACCCTCAAGGAAGAAGCCGTTCGTCTCGGGTACGTGAGCCCTGAAGATTATGACCAATGGGTAATACCTGCCAACATGGTCGGCACGCTGCACTAAGAGAAACATATTCAACATTGAAAAGCGGAGCAGGTCTCCGCTTTTTTTATAGCGGATCGACATCAATGCTGATGCGCACTTGTTTAAACTCCGCATCCGACAAGCGCTTTCGAATCATGTGTACGACTGTTGCTTTGATGGCCGCACTCTCTTGTCGTTTATCCAGCCGCACCAAAAACTGCTGCAAAAAATAGTTGTTGATGCGTGGTATGTAAGGTCGCTCCGGACCTAAAATCCGGTCTTTCAGGACAGGACTAATTTGCTTGGACACCTCATGAGCTGCGCGTATGACGACGTTGTCTTCCTTATGCTTCAAGGTGATGCGCATCAAACGCACGAATGGAGGATACACGAATTGATGACGCTCCTGCACTTCTCTTCGATAGAATGCGTCATAGTCCCCCTTCACAATCAAATCAAGCAACCAGTGATCAGGGGCATATGTTTGAATGAGCACCTTTCCGCGTTTATTGCGCCTTCCGGCTCTTCCGGCCACTTGCATCATGATCTGGAAACTTCGTTCCATCGACCGGAAGTCGGGATAGTTCATCATCTTATCGGCGCTCAGAATGCCCACCAATGACACATTATCGAAATCCAGTCCTTTCGTCACCATTTGTGTGCCGACCAGAATTTGAGTCACGCCGGCTTCAAAGTCGCCGATAATCTTTTGATGACTTGACTTACTCCGCGTCGTGTCCAGGTCCATACGCTGAATGCGCACATCCGGGAAATGAGCCTGAATATCCTCCTCGATCTTTTCTGTTCCGAATCCCAGCATCTTCATATCAACGCTTCCACATGCATGACACGCCGGTACAGGCGCCGTTGTATAGCCACAGTAATGACATTTGAGTTGGTGCGCATACTTATGGTAAGTCAAACTGACATCACAGCGCGTACACATGGGCACCCAACCGCAGCTTTCACATTCCCAAAGCGGCGAATAACCCCTGCGATTCTGGAAAAGAATAATCTGTTCTCCTCGTGAAATAGCTTGTTGCATTTCCTGCAGCAACTGAGCAGTGAACTGCTGATGCATCGTTTTCTCCTTGAGCTCCTTTCGGATGTCGCACAGCACAACTTCCGGAAGTTGCATTCCCCCAAAGCGTTCCGTCATGGTTACCAATCCGAACCGATCATTCACAGCATTCCAATAGGTTTCGATGGATGGTGTTGCCGAACCTAAGAGCACCTTTGCTTTGAAACGAGAGGCCAGCCATAGCGCGCTATCACGAGCCTGATAGCGCGGCGCAGGATCATGTTGCTTATAACTCTGTTCATGTTCCTCATCCACAATCACTAACCCCAATCGCTTAAAAGGCAGAAACAGTGCGCTTCGTGCTCCGAGAATGACATCGCATTCACCGGGAACATCACTCAACACTTTATTCCAAACTTCTGTACGCTCATTGTCGCTATAACCACTATGATAAACGCCTATACGTTTTCCAAAAAATTTCCGGAGTCGATTAATAATTTGGGTCGTCAATGCAATCTCAGGAAGCAAGAACAACACTTGCTTGCCCTCTTTCAAAGCATCCTCTATGAGGGAAGCATACACCTCGGTTTTACCGCTTGAAGTGACGCCGTGCAACAGGCAGATATCCTTAGTCTGCCAATGCTCGACAATAGCTGTTTTCGCCAAGGCTTGCGTATCCGATAACTTCCGCGTCGATTCAGTTGGCAGCCATTCAGCTGATAAACGTCCAACCTCCTTTCGTTCAATCTCGAAAATCCCCTTTTCAATCAACGCAGCAACAACAGCGGCTCCAACGCCCTGCTTCACAAGCTTAGCGCGCTCTACCTGAGCCAATCGTTGTCCATCCCATTGTGCCTGCTGTAAAAAAACCATTAGGCCATCCACTTGCTTTTGTGCTCTGCGCGACTCGAGCTCCGTAAAAAGCTGATTCAGCGCATCATGATTGCGGTATTGAGCTGTGAGCGAGATGAAGTCCAGCATCTTCGGCTTATAGCGCTCACGCAGCTCCTCTTCACTTTTTACAAAGCCTAAATCAATGAGCCGCTTTACATACACCTGAACGGTTTTGATTCCGAGCACATCCGCAATGTCGGATAGGGTCAAGCTACCCCTAGACCGCATGGCACGCATGATGATTTGCTCACGCTCCGGCAAGGTGTCATCTTCTTGCTGTTCGGTTGCGACAAATTTCGTTTCGCTTGAGAGCTTTAACCCGGCAGGAATTGCGGCATTCATCACGTCACCGAGTGTACAGCAATAGTAATTTGCCATCCAATCCCACAATGCCAATTGAGGCTCATGTACCAACGGATGCTCATCCAGAAGTGAGTCGATATACTTCGCTTGATAATGAGCGGGCGGCACCTCGTGCAGAGCCCGAATGATACCCGTGATGAGTTTTGCCTTGCCCAAGGGAACGACAACGCGGAGCCCCACTTGCATGTGTTCATTCCATTCGTACGGAACGCGATACGTTAAGGGCACAGGCAACGCCTGCGGCACAACAACATCGGCAAAAAGAGTAATCCGTTCCACATCGGCTAAGGTAAGCAGCCACAGGGGAACAGCCCATCAGAAAAACAAAAGACCCGCCATTACAGCGGGTCACTTGTTTTATCAAATGAACGTTTGAATTATCGAATAATCGGCAGTTTTTGCGTTGCCTTCTGCTCACCATTGCTGAAGCCCATGATGTATACACCACGGATCAGCTGTTCAATATCCATTGGAATAGTGCGTGTTTCTCCGGCCTTCATATCACCGGCAAATACATTCACAACCTTTCTTCCATTGAGATCATACAAATCAAGTCCCCAACGTCCGGCCGCATTCGCCGTGAAGCTCACGAGCATTTCATCAGCAGCGTTCTGCCAAGCACGCACCTCAGGCTGATCTTGCATAACCCCAGTTTGTGGTTGCTCGAAAATGATAAGCTGTGTGAAGCAAGCCTCGTTTCCAGAACAGTCCATTGCGCACCAGCTGCGTTCAACAGGAGCGCAAGGATCAGTTGAATTCACAATCTCTGTAAAGGTCACTTCCACCTCACCTGAACAATCATCGACTGCTGTAAGCACCGGAGCTTCAGGTAGTGTAGTTCCACATATCAAAATCAGATCATCCGGGTATTGACTGAAGATCGGCAGTGTTTCATCAATGTAGGTCACAACTTGGACGTTTTGAGTCACATTACCACATTCATCGACTGCTGTCCAACGGCGAGTCACAATCATTGTGCAGCCGATGGTTTCCATACTTTCTGAAAGGGTGAATTCCGGTTGAGCGGTGCAGTTATCCACTGCGAACACATCAACTACAGGCAAATCTTCGCCGCAACTCAAGGTTGTATCTGCAGGCACACCAAAGATTTGAGGGCCTTCAGTGTCTGATACCTCCAAGGTATACGACTCAGTAGCAGTATTACCGCAAACATCCGTTAATGTGCACGTGCGAACAGAGGTATACGCGTTTGGACAATCACCTTGAATGATATCTTCCACCCACTCGACAGTGACATCAGAACAATTATCGGCAAAAGCAACGTCAACTTGCTCAACCGGCACAACATCGCTGCAAGAAATACTTCCGCTTGCGGGGAATCCGATAAACACCGGAGCTACATTATCCACAACGGAGATTGTTTGCGTTGCTTGAGCAATGTTTCCGCAAGCATCCACTGCAGTATAGGTACGAGTGCGCAATCCACAATTGCCGGGAATAAACTCATCCTCAAACGTGACAGTTACTGTTCCGCAGTTATCCGAAGCGGTTGCATACGCCTGATTTACTTCACCACAACCCACTACCAATTCCGCTTCAAACGCGTTGAAGATTGGCTGGACATTGTCATTGAAGAAGATTGTCTGCGTAACCGTGCTTGTATTTCCGCAGTTGTCATTTGCCGTAAACACACGGGCAATAGAGTATGATCCTGCGCAGAATCCGGTTTCAATAATATCCTCATAAGTAACCACTGCTTCTCCTGAACATGCATCCGATGCAGAAGGAAGTTCGACAGAAGGAGTTTGGTCGCCGCATGATAAGAATGCGTCAGCCGGAACATTTTCGAACACAGGGCCGGTCACATCAACAAACTCAATCACTTGTGCAAATTCTGCGATGTTACCGCAACCATCGGTAGCGCTATAGGTGCGAACCACCTGGCTGCCGCAGACTACATCCTGCACGTCATCGACGTGGCTCATCGTAACAGTTCCGCAGGCATCCACTGCAACTACATCTGCAGCAGGAAGTGCATCACCACAGTTGAGGGTAATCGTTTGTGCAACACCGTCAAAACTTGGAGCATCAAGATCAAGAACAGTAACCTCTTGCTGAGCCGTAACTGAATTTCCACAACCATCCGTGGCTGTGAAAATGCGGGTGAAGCTGTTTCCGCAATCACCAAGAGACACGCGCTCCTCTGTAATCGTTACCTCAGAGCAACCATCAACGGCAACAGCATCGAACAACCCTGACTCATCGCCGCAGATGATTTCTGCCGCAGCAGGAACAGAGATAAATACAGGAGCCACGTCATCAATGAGCGAAATTTCCTGCACACTATTGGTCGTATTACCGCATGCATCAGATGCAGAATAGATACGTAAGATGACGCTTCCGCATGAAGAGGAAATCAACTCATCCACTACCGCAAAAGTGATATCTTCGGATGAAGTGCAATTATCGGTAGCACTTACTTGTGACTGAGCCAATTCCGATCCGCATACAATTGCAGTATCCGCGGGAACGCCAATAATCACCGGCGCTTCCTCATCAACAACATAAACAAACTGCGTCACACTCGTGCTATTTCCACAAGCATCCGTAACAGTCCAAACGCGCTCGATGTTGTAGCCACCCGGACAGAATCCCGGGATAAGATTTTCGGTCACACTCGCTGTTGCGTTACTGCAATTATCTTCAAATACAATCGCATTCAAATCCACTTCAGGAACATTGCTGCAACTGGTTGTAAGATCCTCAGGTGCTGAAATGATGACCGGCGAGCTGTCGTCTGTGTAAGCAATTGTTTGCTCTACCGTTGCGACGTTTCCACAAGCATCGGTTGCAATCCATTGACGCAACAATGTACCCGTGCACCCTTCGCTAGTAATTACTTCATCCGTGTAGGTCAAGGTTACCTCAGAACAATCATCAGTTACAACAGGAAGTTCTGTGTTTTGCTCTGCATTGCCGCAAGAAGCAGTGATATCCTGTGGTGTAGACAGGAACACCGGTGGCGTGTTATCCGTCAACACGATTATTTGATCCGCCGAGGCTGTATTGCCACAGCCATCCGTTGCGGTATATGTTCTCACAATGATGTTTCCACAATCTGCAGATACCTCTGCATCCGTGAAGGTCACACCCGTTACTTCAGAGCATGCATCCGTTGCCTCAAGAGCCGGAACATTCAGCAAGGAAGCTGCGTCACCGCAAATAGCATAGGCCGTATCAGCAGCTGAACCGAAATCAGGACCGATATCATCGGTGAGTGTATACGTGCGGGTTTGAGTCGAGGTGTTACCGCAGGCATCTGTTGCTGTCCAGGTATATGTTGCAATGCTGCCACAATTGCCGGGTACAGAAACAACATCAATAGTCACAACCGGAGTCTGGTCACAATTGTCAATTGCCGTAACATTCGCATCAAAATCGGGGCTTCCGCACGAACCTGCAGAAGACTCAGGAATACCCACCAGCGTTGGAGCCTGCGTATCCACAAACGTCACAACAGTCGACTCAAGCGCCTGATTTCCGCAACCATCGAAGGCGCGCCAGATGCGGATGTAACTTCCTGCGCAATCAAAGAGTGGTTCATCTGTCCAGGCCAGTGTCACCTGAGAACATCCATCGGCAACTTCAGCTGTATCCAATACAAATGGTTCTCCACAGTTCAGGGTCACCGATTCAGGAATGAATGAGAACTCAGGATCAACATCGTCTGTATAGGTTGTTGTTTGTTCTGCAGTTGCACTGTTACCGCATGCGTCGGAAGCAGTCCAGGTGGTTACCACCTCATAGGCGCAATCCAGCGGTTGAGTTACTTGAGTTGAGCTCACACTCACCTCACTGCAATTGTCAAAAACCGTTGGCTCCGCCAAAATAGCCTCTTCACCACAGGTCAATTCCAGATCTTCGGCTACGCTGGTAAATTGCGGTGCGGTGGTATCGGATACGTTAACCGTCCATACCTGCGACGCTGTGTTGCCGCATGCATCGCTCAAGGAATAGGTGCGTACGAGTGTATAATTGGCAGGACACGAACCGGCGACAATAGAATCGGTTTGCGTGAGCTGTGTATTAAAACAAACCTGACTGTATTCAACAACGGGATTCAAAGACACAGCCTCAACACAGTCTAAAGTAGTATCGGCAGGGAACAGCGTGAACTCAAGAGTTCCCTCTTCAACGAGATAGATCTGCTGACTAGCTTCTGAAGTGTTGTTGCAAGCGTCGGTAGCTGTGTAATTACGCGTAATCAAACCGGGGCAACCGGCTTGTTCGACTACATCAACAAAAGTGATTTCCACATTAGAACATGCGTCAGTTGCCGAAATGAATACATTACTTTGCTGACTGCAGCTAATGAAAATCGGACTTTCAACAGTATCAATAACTGGAGCCGTTACATCAACAACCGTAATTACACGCTCCTCAAACGCCACGTTTCCGCAGGCATCTTCAGCGCGATAAACAGCAGTAAAGGCCGTGCTACCGCAGGCCTGCTCATTGGTTTCACACGAACGATCCACATTGACGTCACCATTACCGTTAACAGCTTCGCCGTTGAACGTTCCTGTATAGGCAAACCAACCACTCATACCGTCATTGCCATTCTTGTTGTTTGAAGCCAAACCAACCTGAAAACCGAAATAATAATTGGATGGAAGATGGGTCAAGCTGAGCTCGCTGCCGGCCAACGATCCTATACCGGTCATGTGTGAAAAAGAAGGGCTAAGTTCGTAGTACATCCAATCGATGTAATTCGTTCCGGCAAGACCAAGATCATTCTTATAGCCGCGGCCCATAGCAGACCAATCGGCCCAATTCTGACCATTTTCAAACCACATTTCAACGGTCATTTGCAAAGTAGCATCCACTGAGTTTTGGATGGTACCGGTAAGACGCCCGGTTCCATTGGCGTAAAACGTCAATTGTTGGTCACCGATAAAGTTCCATGCAACTGATGGCGCGTCTAGCAAGGGTAACCAAACAGCCCAGTCGATGCCCGGACCAAAGGCTGTGGATACGGCGCAGTCTTGCAGTTCATTGCCGGATTCATAGACCAATGTACTGACCTGCACAGGACCTTCACACTCACTTGTAGCCGTAACGCCATCGAAATCAGGCAACGTTTCACCACAAGAAATGGTTTGATCCGGACCTACGTTTTGAAACACAGGTTGAGCGAAAAGTACAGAGGTAAGGGAACAAAAAATAAAAACGAGAGCACCACTCCATCCAATAGAATAGCGCTTTAAAGCATGGTTAACTGATAACATGTAGAAAAAATTAGGGTTGGTAAATTGGTCTCGGCATGTTTTCAAAAACACACTTCGACATTCAAATCAACTTCGAATTGAGGGGTAGAAAAATGACCTTGACCCAATCTTATCAACTAACTGACAGGCGTCATGAAAAGCACGCCGAATAAGGAATTGCGAGCGACGGTGTTCAATACTTGAGCAAATACTTCTCACGTCATGAGGTGATGACCGATGTTAAAGGCACGCGTCACGTCAAAAAAAAAGCGCCCCTCGAGGAGCGCCATTTTTATGTGTGAGCTATGGAATTAAGCTTTCTTCTTATCGAGAACTTCGTCGATCATGCCGTATTCCTTGGCTTCCGCAGCAATCATCCAGTAGTCACGGTCACTGTCAGCCCAAACCTGATCATATGACTTTCCGCTGTGTGTCGCGATGATATCATACAATTCTTTCTTCAGCTTTTGGATTTCACGAGCAGTGATTTCGATGTCGCTTGCCTGTCCACGTGCACCGCCTAGTGGCTGGTGGATCATAACGCGGGCATGCTTCAAACCTGTTCGTTTTCCGGCCTCTCCGGCACACAGCAACACAGCACCCATACTTGCAGCCATACCGGTACAGATGGTGGCTACATGCGGATTGATATACTGCATAGTATCGTAAATACCAAGACCTGCATACACACTTCCTCCGGGAGAGTTGATATAGATCTGAATATCCTTTTTGGAATCTGTACTTTCCAAGAAGAGCAATTGGGCTTGGATGATGTTAGCGATATAATCATCAATCTCTGTTCCGAGAAAGATAATGCGATCCGCCATCAAACGCGAAAACACGTCTACCTCGCGGAAGGGCATATTGCGTTCTTCGATTACGGTGCGGGTCATATTTTCGGGTCCATAGACATGGCTAATCACATCGTCTACGACAGTACCACTGATACCCTGATTGCTCGTGGCATATTTCCTAAACTCTTTTCTATTGATCATGATACATATTGATTTGAGCGCAAATTAGCATTGGAGGGAAGCAATGAGATAGTTAAAATATCAAGATGTTCACAACCACATGAGGAATTGCGAAACCAACCTTTCTTAAATCACATAATTGATGTTTTAGCCATTTTGAATTACCTTTGGGATATTCCGCTTATTTGAGAGGAAGACTGATGGCCACGACTTATTTTGTTTCTCCACCCCGTTAAACAAACATCCGGCGCCTAACCCGGAGGCTATACACTAAGAAATTCTGATGGTTTAACGACCTTCAGTCTATAATTGCGTATTGCCCAGAACGACCACAGCTGATGACGATTGAAAATGCATTCGGGAATGTTCAACCTGCTCTGAAAGGGCAGGCTAAAGACGTCGGATATACCCGAACGCTCTTGGACGCTTTGCCCCCTGCTGCGCCATATTGCATCGAACTCGGCGAACCGGTCAATCGCATACCCCACTTGAATCGCCTGCTGCTCGCCAAACACAAGCAGCTCCCTGAAACCGGAATACTGGTCATTCATTGTGTAACGCTTGACAATCGTCGGCAATCCATGAAACAGCGCATGCCCGGCCTATGGATTTTAGGATGGCTTTACCTATTCCTCGTTCACAGAATCGCAGCGAAAATCAAACCGACGCGTTCCATTTATGAGTTCGCTACCGGTCATCGCAGGCTTGTCCTATCAAAAGCGGAAATCCTGGGTCGCTTGGTTTATTGCGGTTTCGAAATTGAGTCCATTGTCAACAACGGTAAAGAGCACACCATAACAGCAAAGAAATCATCAAAGAATTATTTGCACACCAAACCGAGCTACGGCGTAATTTATCGTATGCCCCGTGTTGGGCGTCACGGGAAAACCATCATGGTTTACAAAATTCGCACGATGCATCCCTATTCGGAGTATTTGCAAGACTACATGATCCGAAATCACGGTTACGATAATAAAGGCAAGGGAAAAATTGCCAATGACTTCCGAGTGCTTTCCTACGGGGCCTATATGCGCAAAATCTGGCTGGATGAATTGCCTCAACTTTTTAACGTGCTGAAAGGCGAAATGAGTCTGGTTGGGGCACGCCCACTCAGTCAAGCGAGATTCAACCAATTTCCCGAAGACCTTCAACAACTTAGAACCCAATACAAGCCGGGATGCTTCCCTCCTTATGTGGCGTTGCTCATGGGCGATGAAAAAAGCAACATCAACGCCGAGCGGATTTACTTCAACGAGAAGCAAAAAAGTCCTTTTCACACGGATATCAAATATCTATTTTTGGCTGTTAAAAACATTGCGTTCAATAAAATACGCAGTGCTTGATTATCGAACATGCCTCACCACACCTCTATACCTACCCCCTACATTCGCATTTATCAGGTTGCCCTTGTCGGAATCAGTCTAATCGTATTGTTAAGCGGTTGCAAAACACGCGAGAAGGTGGTCTATTTCAATGAATTGAAGACCTCTGTTGATCGCGCATATGCTTCACCAACGTTGGAGACAGGCGATTTCATATCCGTATTTGTTACCTGCAATGATCCGCTGTTGGCTATTCCGTTCAACCTGCCCGCCAACGCCGCTCCTCAAACGATTAACAACGGCTACGAGAATGGAATTCCGGCACAACTTGGCTATCTCATTGACGACAAAGGGCAGATTATTCTACCGGTAATCGGAAGTGTGACCATCGCCGGTATGACACGCAACGAAGCGTGCAACCACATGCGCGAATTACTCACTGCATACCTAGAAAATCCTGTGGTGCATATTCGCATACTCAATTTCAAGGTAACCGTTTTGGGTGATGTAAAAAAGCCGGGTACATTCAATGTACCCAACGAACGCATTACGTTGCTCGAGGCGTTAGGTGTTGCAGGCGATTTGAATATAACCGGTGTTCGTGACAATGTACTTGTGCTGCGAAATGAAAATGGCAAATCAGTGCAGTACCGTGTTGATTTGACCCAGGCTTCACTGCTGGAGTCGCCGGTTTACTACTTGAAGCAAAACGACGTTGTCTACATTGAACCCAACGCAGCTGCTCGATTCTCGTCGACGCTGCTGAAAAACAGCAGCTCGGTTTCTATACCCCTTATCTCTGTCATACTGACGGCATTCCTACTCTTCAAATAAATCCATGGAGCAGAAACCAACCACCGGCGACAAGCAAATCGATTATATCGACAGCCTGATAATCCTGCTCAAGGCCTACATGCGCCATTGGATTTGGCTCTCAATAATCTTCATTGCATTTCTTGCTGTCTCAATGGCCTATTCGCGTTATTCGAAACCCAGTTATACCTCCAGAGGATTATTGATGATTCAGGACGAGCAAAAAAGTTCAGGATCATCCGAACTGTCCGTGCTCAAGGATCTCGGAATCTTGAAAGGTGAAAGCAACGTAAGCAATGAAATTGAACTATTGCGTTCGCGAACACTCCTGCGCAAGGTGGTGGAAGAACTACACTTGCATACAGAACTTTTTGTGCTCAGCAAGACAACCGGTCTGCTCAAACAGGACCTTTACCTGCGATCGCCCCTGAGCGTATCCCTAAGCGGAGTCGATTCCTTGCCGGAATTAATTCACTTTGATATGACGTTGAACAACCCAACGCAGTATCAAATCACTTCCTCAGAACTTCAATTCAGTGCCACGGCAGGTATTGGCGACACGATCACGACACCGGTAGGCATGCTGTCGGTATCAGCAACCTCGCTCATGAGTGAGGAATTTGTGGGAAAGGATTTCCTCATCCGCGTAGTGCCGGTTTCAACCGTAATCGATCAACTGCAAAAGAGCCTCGAAGTGAAGCAACATTCGAAAGAATCTACCGTGATTGAGGTTGCTCTCACCGGACCAAACATCGATCGCAACAACGACATCATCAATACGCTGTTTAAACAGCGCGAGATAGATGCCATTGAAGACAACAATCAAATCGCCCGCAAAACCTCCGATTTCATCAATGCACGCATGGGTGAAATTGCCCGGGACCTCAACGAAGTCGAGAATCAGGAGTCTTCTTTCAAAGTGGAACGCGACATAACAGACATCCCTACCAACGCCTATCTCTACCTCAACCAACAAGGAGCGCGCGAAACTGAAATTCAGTCGGCAGCCGTTCAACTCAAATTATGCGGCTTTGTTTACGAGCACTTGAAAAGCATCACCAACCCGGATGAATTGCTTCCCTCCAATATCGGGCTCAACGACCCGACGATTAACGCAGGCATTAATCAGTACAATCAACTGATCATTGAAAAGCAGCAATTGCAAAACAATGTCGGGGAAAAAAATCCTCAGCTGATTACACTGATATCGAAACTCGAAAACATCCGTCAATTTTTGCTTGAGAGCTTGCGCAACAAACTTTCCGTTTTGGAACTGGAAATAAAGCAGCTTGAGGTGCAAAGCAGCTCGATTGATTCCAAGCTGCGGAACTTATCGGGAACCGATCGTGATTTTCGCACCATCCAGCGTCAGCAAAAGATTATGGAAACCCTCTATCTCTTTTTGCTTCAGAAAAAAGAGGAGAATGAAATTACCCTTGCTGCTACGATTAGCAACAACAAGGTTATCGATTTTGCATATAGTGACTTCAAACCAAATGGACTTTCGAAAAAAGCCATTGTTATATCCGGAGCACTAGCCGGACTTTTCCTTCCTTTCATGCTCTTTTTGCTGTATGCCTACTTTGATGACATTATCCGTTCGGCCAAAGAGATAGACCCTTGGAGTAGCAGTGTGCTTGGCAGTATTCCGCTTCAACGTAATGCGCAAACAGATTCGATTGACCATTCCAAACGCAGTTTGATTTCTGAGTCTTTTCGGATGCTGCGGACCAGCATCAACTTTATGCTGGGAGTAAAAAAAGAGAAAGGTTCGGTTGTATTGGTTTCATCGGCCATCAGTGGAGAGGGCAAGTCCTTTACCGCGCTCAATCTTGCCAAGTCATTCGCCATAGCCAACCAACGCACAGCGCTTCTTGAACTTGATCTGCGTAAACCTAATCTGTTCAATTATTTCCAAGAGAAAAAGAAACAAGGAATAAGCAGCTACCTCGCTACGGGAAATGGGTCCATTATGGATTTCGCAACGGACAATTCAACCATTCCCAATCTAACCTTTTTCGCTTGTGGCATTGTGCCGCCGAACCCGGCTGAACTCCTCATGACACCGCGCACAGCCTCCATGTTTGAGACGCTTCGGAATAACTTCGATGTCATTATTGTGGATACGGCACCTTTGGGGCTTGTTGCCGACACCTCATTGCTGGCCGATCACAGCGACACCTCATTGATGGTGATTAGACTGAACTACTCAAAACGCAGCACCTTAAAGCAATTGGAAACGTTGAGCCGCACAATGCACAACAGGCAGCAGCACATTGTCATCAATGGCGCAGAGATTCAGCGCGGCAAATACTACTCTTACAATTATTACAACGAAAAGAATCCGTAAGAAACAATTACCTTTATGCCATGAAATACCTAACCGGCTTATTCTTCATATTCTGTTTTCTTGGAATGCACGCGCAATTCATTCCGGCCAACTTGAAACTGGATATTTCTTCCGGCAATCACTTCAAGCACTCGCAACTTACGGAAGGCTACTCCATCAAGACCTCAGCTCTGCACAACATAGTTGCGGGAATTTCCTATCTGGCAAAACCAAACCTGAGTTTTCGTTCAGAGTTTTCTTTAGACATGAATCGCCCCGGTGAGGAATCTTCCTACCTCAAAAACGATTATTTCAGAGCAACTTTTGGTATTTCGGCGGATTTACTCCAGATCCGTTTCAAGCAATCGGGCGAATTCAAAAATGCTGCACGCCTCTGGCAAGACAAATTCAAAGTGCATGGCTTCGTTGGTATTGGCGCAGGTGCGATGGTCAACAAAGTAAAATTCGATCGCGAGTACGATAAGACGATCTTCCAGTATGACTACATGTTCAATGTCGTTGGATCCATTATGCCTACCTATTATTTCAACCGATACACTGCTGTATTCGCCCGTGTAGCTATGATTGGTCACATCAAACAAGCATACAATTTCGACATGATGGATTACAATCCAAACCCATTCTTCGATGGCGGATTTATGAACCTTGGTCTCGGGCTTTCATTCACACCCTTCAAGTCAAACATAGGTGCTCGCGCAATCAATTAAGTTGACCACCTCACACTCTGCACATACTACGCGGTAATTGTATGAGGAACCTTACCATCAACATTGCAGGTTCATTCCTCATAAAAATACTAAGCCTGTTACTCAACCTGGCGCTCATTCCGCTAGGTATGGAGCTCCTCAGCGAGGCCATGTTTAGTGTGTGGGTTGTTCTGTTCAGCCTGCTTACCTGGTTTACCTTTTTAGACATGGGAATGGGCAACAGCTTGCGCAATCTGCTGCTGGAGGCTCTGCACAAAGGAAGAAAAGACGAAGCCCGAGCACTGATTTCTACGAGCTACAGTGCGATTGCGCTTTTCAGTGCATCAGCTGCGGCGATTTTACTGATTGCTGTTCCTTTCATACCCTGGAATAGCGTATTTAATGTGGACGTCATATTCAATCCTCTGCTTGAAAAAACAATGTACCTGGCGATTGCACTATTTGCCACCCAGGTAATTCTCAAAAACATATCCTTCATTTTTCATGGCATCCAACTCTCCTTTCTGGGAAACCTCATAGTCCTGTCAGCGAATTTGTTGTCATTTGTTTGGCTGTTGTCGATAAAGCAGCAGCAATCGAGCATCGCACTTGATCAATTCACCGCAATCTCATTGGGGTCGCCTATCATCATGTATGTACTTGCCACGGTGATTCTCTTCCTGAGCCGCTATCGCTTTCTGACTCCAAAACTCTCCTTGTTCGAAAAGGGATTATTTCGGAAACTCAACTCGACCGGCTACAAATTTTTCATCATCCAATTCTGCACCTTGGTATTCATTCAGGGCAACAGTTTAATTATCGCACAGCTCCATCATA
>Ga0209617_10000172_pt1 | contig 26243 bp, 27 predicted proteins | sample LakEriepJuly2011_2_FD_187459 | JGI IMG/M metagenome (GOLD analysis project Ga0209617, IMG submission 187459) | Freshwater microbial communities from dead zone in Lake Erie, Canada - CCB epilimnion July 2011 (SPAdes) (version 2) | ecosystem: Environmental > Aquatic > Freshwater > Lentic >...
CAATAGCCACTAAATTAGAGCCATGCTCAACAACCTGCCGTATGGAACTTTGCGTGCGTTCCTGACGCCATTTTTGATGGCTGGCTTTCGTCCCAAGGTTCGAGGCCTGCGCAATGTTCCGGCAAAAGGCCCAGTCATCATCGCGTCTAACCATTTATCTTTTAGTGATTCAATCTTTATGCCTTTAGTTGTTCCACGTAAAGTTACTTTCTTAGCTAAAAGTGAGTACTTCACATCACCTGGAGCTAAAGGCTTACTTAAAAAACTCACCTTCATCGCACTAGGACAGGTTCCAGTTGATCGCTCAGGCGGGCGCCGAAGTGAAGCTGCCTTGATTACTGGGTTAAAAGTTTTGGCCCAAGGTGCTTGCCTAGGTATTTACCCAGAAGGAACACGCTCACCTGATGGTCGCCTCTATAAAGGTCGCACGGGAATTGCCCGCCTAGCAATTGAATCAGGAGCACCTGTAATTCCAGTTGCAATGGCTAATACTGACAAGATCCAACCGACAGGAAAAGTAATTCCTAATCTTCACCGCGTGCAAATGCAATTTGGAAAGCCTATGTATTTTGATGGAGATTCCACAGATCTGTTATATCTGCGCGATGTCACAGATCAGATCATGAATGTTATTCAAGCTATGTCTGGCCAGGAATATGTTGATACATATGCACCAAAGAAGTCAAAGCCCGATGATATTAACGTTGCCGGCGAGGAAGACTAAAGAAGATCTAGCCCATTTCTTACGTTAAGAAATTGGCAGGTGGTGCAGGTTGGCCCAGATTCTGGGATTTCACCTTCTAGAACTTTAATGAAATCACCAATCACGCGCATGAAGTTATCGTGATTCCGCTCTACTGCCACATACTTTTGATAGACACCGAAGCCACTATTTTCAGGGTTATCACCAACGGTGTGAGTAGGTTTCCACACAAGCAGACCCATAGATGCAACTTCCACAGCTTTACCTGCTGCTGGGTTTTCAAGTGCAAAAGCGTAAGCCTCTAATTGAGGCGAATAAAAAGCACCGCTATCTCGCTCTGAATCAGATACTTTGCAATCAATTAATCCCACAGTGCCATCATCATTAGCTGAAAGAAGGTCATATTTTCCCAAAATACGCCAGCGAGTGTCCTGGCCATTGATTTGTATTGGCTTGCTTTTCACAAATTCGCCCCATTTAGTAACAGTTCCTGGGCGAAGGGAAGAGTCAATAGTTGGCATATCAGCTCTTTGAAAGAACTCTTCTTGCAGTGAAGATAATGTGCCAACAAGTGGCATGGTCATTGGAGCGGTAACTTTGTACCAATACTTAACCCATAAACAGCGTTTGCATGTTGAAAGACCAAAAGTTAAATCTGAAGGAGAGATGTTTTCACGCGCTGGCTTTATAGGTTTTTTCATATGCCTATTGTGGCTCTAGCCACCGACAATTGCTAAGTACAAAACCGATAGGCCCAGCAAAATCATGATGGTTCCTCCGCCTGCCCGTAGTTTTTCTAGACGGGTTGAATCTGTGGCCAGCCATGCTCGCGCAGTTCCGGCTAATAAGCCCCACGTACCATCGGAGAAAAAGGCAAGGATTGAAAAGATCGCGCCTAGCAAAATCAGCTGCGAGGTGACTTGTCCTTTGTCACGGTCAATAAACTGTGGAAGCACTGCGGCATAAAAAACTATTGCTTTGGGATTGAGGGCACCGACCCAAAAACCATCACGAATGGATCGAAGCGCAGTGGGCGAGCTATCTCCCTGATTAGTCATATCAGTGGCGTGAGCTCTGCGCTTTCTGATGGCATCGATACCTAAATAGATTAAGTAAAGGCCACCGCCCCATTGCACTGCGATGTATGCAAGATCTGATCTCTGCAAAATCGGGCCCAGACCAAGGGCTACAAAGACTGATAAAACAAAAGAACCAGAGACATTGCCTGCCACGGTGAAGACTGCAACTGTGCGACCCCAAGCGATGGCCCGAGCGATTACGAATAAAACACTCGGGCCGGGCGCCAAGATAATAATCATCGCGGCAACGATGTACTCAGCTAAGCGCGAGGGAATGACCATAGGTCAGATAGTAGTTAGAGTCGCTGCTCAACATGTACCTGGGATTGTTGTGCCACGACTGGGCTGTGCCACCGCTTGAGCATGCCAAATCTGAGCGTGAGCGTGTTGGAAGTTGCGCCTGTCTACCTATCCCAATAGATTACGGCTGTATATATCGAATGGATACATAGCCCGATAGGTAGAGAAGGAGTAAGCGATGCGCTCACGCAGTGAATCACTTGAATTCGCCCTCCTAGGCCTTTTATCTCAGACCCCTCTACATGGCTATGAGCTACGAAAGCGCATGGGCACAATCTTTGGCCCATTCCGCGCACTCTCGTTCTCAGTTCTCTACCCACAGCTGCGCAGAATGCTAGAAGCCGGCCTGATCGAAGAGAGCGTGGTGGATTCTCCATCTCGGCGCTCGCGAATCGTTTATGACATTACAGATAAAGGCCAGGCTCGTTTTGAGAATCTGACAGAGACCGTGAGCCCTGAGACATGGGAAGACGAAGGCTTTGAGATCCGCTTTGCATTTTTTTCTCCAACATCTTCAAAGAACAGAGTAAGAATTCTTGAGGGACGCCATCGTCGCCTTAAGGAGAAAGCAGAGATTCTGCGCGGTGAACTCGAGAAGTCAACGATTGGAATCGATAAATATCTAGAGGAGTGGCGACGTCACTCACTGGACTCAGCTGATCGAGAGATTGCTTGGCTGGAAAAAATGATCAAAACCGAGAGGAAATAGAGTGAACATAACAACCGGTAAAGGCGACATCCGTGTTGCAATCGTTGGCGTAGGAAACTGTGCCAACTCTTTAGTTCAAGGCGTTACTTACTACAAGGATGCTGCCCTTGATCAAGAGATCCCAGGTCTTATGCATGCAACTGTTGGGGCGTATCACATTTCGAACGTTAAGTTCGTTGCAGCCTTTGACGTTGATGCCAAGAAGGTCGGTCTAGATCTAGCTGATGCCATTTGGGCCAGCGAGAACAACACCATCAAGTTCACTGACGTAGCTAAGACTGGTGTTCCAGTTCTACGCGGTGTAACAAATGATGGTCTTGGAAAGTATTACCGCGAGACAATCAAAGAATCCGATGCCCCTGCAGTGGACGTCGTAGCAACATTAAAGGCAGAGCAAGTAGATGTTTTGATCTGCTACCTACCAGTGGGATCAGAAGTTGCTGCTAAGTACTATGCCCAGTGCGCAATTGATGCAGGATGTGCTTTCGTTAATGCACTTCCAGTATTCATCGCATCAGATCCAGTGTGGGAAAAGAAGTTTGCTGATGCTGGTCTGCCAATCGTGGGAGATGACATCAAGAGCCAAGTGGGAGCAACAATTACTCACCGCATTATGGCTAAGTTGTTCCAAGATCGTGGTGTTCACCTCGATCGCACATACCAATTAAACGTTGGTGGAAATATGGACTTCAAGAACATGCTCGAGCGTGATCGCCTTGAATCCAAGAAGATTTCAAAAACTAACTCTGTCACATCACAGTTAGAGCACGACTTGGGTGAGAAGAATGTTCACATCGGACCTTCTGACTACATTCCATGGCTAGATGATCGCAAGTGGGCCTACGTTCGCCTCGAAGGCCGCGCTTTTGGCGATGTTCCTCTTAACTTGGAATACAAGCTTGAGGTATGGGATTCACCTAACTCTGCCGGCGTAATCATCGATGCATTGCGTTGCGCAAAAATCGGTCTTGATCGCAAGATTGGTGGAGCTTTGCTCTCACCATCTAGCTACTTCATGAAGACACCACCTGTTCAGTACACAGATGAACAAGCACATAACAAGGTGGAAGATTTTATTACTGGAAAGATTGAGCGCTAAAGCTAGCTAGTAAAAAGAGTAAGAACGAAAAGGCTCCCCGGTATTAACCAGGGGGCCTTTTTCTCAATCTGTGCGTACAGGTCAGAGCACAATTAATCGACGTGACGGTTACACATTGACTGGCCTTCTGGACCAAGTTCAAAGTGTGAACAGGCAACATGTAAGGCGTCAAAAGCGTTGTCACCGTAATGTGCTCGAAATGCAAGGGCTAGGAGAACACGCAAATTAGTTTCACTATCAGATTTGATTCCAAAGACCTGGGCGCTTCGGCTGACAGAATTTTCAATGACTTTTTCGGTGTGGGCAGTTTCAGTAGCGATTGCCGAGTTGGATTTACCCTGACACAAAAGGTTAAGCACTAGCTGTTCGAAGGGGGATAGTTCCCGTGTTGCAATCGTGATGTCTCTTGCCATCGTAATAGCCACCTTTCCGCGGTGTTTTCATTGTCCTACTTTGTTCACAGGAATATCACCCCTAGGATGCGTTAATGACTGAAATCTTGAGCACTCAGGTGGGCTCAGTCCTGACCCTTTCCTTTAATCGCCCAGCAAAGATGAATGCTCTGACACGTGCGATGTATGCAGGCTTAGCAAAAGGACTGAACGAGGCTGCAGGAGACTTTTCGATTCGTGCTGTGATTCTCACCAGTGAAGGTGATCATTTCACTGCAGGCAATGACATCGTAGATTTTATGGACAATCCGCCAACAAGTGATTCATCAGAGGTTGCGCAGTTCTTAGCCGCACTTCTTAACTTTCCTAAACCACTTATTGCTGCTGTTAAAGGAAATGCAGTGGGAGTTGGAACAACAATGCTTTTGCACTGTGATGTAGTTGTCGCTTCGCCATCTGCCAACTTCTCTATGCCATTTGCATCTCTCGGCTTAGTTCCAGAAGCTGGCTCCAGCTTTCTCTTTCCACAACTAGTTGGTTATCAGAGAGCCGCCAAGATTTTCTTTACCGGTGAATCATTTGGCGCAGATGCAGCCCTAGAAATGGGTTTGATTGCAGAGGTTGATTCAGATGCTCTAGCTGGAGCAACCAAGATTGCTCAACACATCGCTGAACAACCACCACAGGCGATCATCAATACAAAGGCTTTGCTCAAAGCCCGCAACCATGAAGCAGTGGCTGCAGTGATGAAGGCAGAGTTTGAAATCTTTTCTATGGCTTTACAATCTGATGAAGCGATGGAAGCTTTTATGAAATTTATGGCCAAGAAGGGGAAATCATGACACTTGCAGGTAAGAGAATTTTCATCACCGGGGGATCGCGCGGTATCGGTTTAGCGATTGCATTGCGTGCAGCTGCCGATGGTGCCTCAATTGCAATCGCTGCCAAGACGTCAGATCCCAATCCAAAACTACCTGGCACCATTCACACAGCTGCAGCTGAAATTGAAGCGGCAGGTGGAAAAGCCCTTGCGATTCAATGCGATCTTCGCGATGAACTTCAGATTGAGGCCGCAGTTAGTCAAGCAGCAGAGGCTTTTGGGGGCATAGATATCCTAATCAACAATGCCAGTGCGATTAACTTAACTCGCACAGATGCAACACCGGCAAAGAGATTTGATCTCATGTTTGATGTGAACGTGCGCGGCACATTCTTAACTTCACAGGCTGCACTGCCTCACCTGCGCAAATCTAGCGCTGAAGGACGTAATCCTCATATTTTGAATCTTTCTCCGCCACTTTCTATGAAGCCAATCTGGTTTAAGAACCACGTTGCATACACGATGGCTAAATACGGAATGAGTATGTGTGTTTTGGGAATGGCAGAAGAGTTTAAGCATGATGGAATTGCTGTGAATGCGTTGTGGCCACGAACTGTAATTGACACCGCTGCTCTACAAATGATTCCAGGCATTGATGCGCTAGCTGGACGCAAGCCTGAGATCTTGGCAGATGCTGCATACATCATCTTTAATCGACCAGCTGCAGAGTGCACGGGAAACTTCTTTGTCGATGATGAAGTTTTGGCTTCAGAAGGAATAACTGATCTAGAGAAGTACTCGGTTACTCCAGGTACCAAGGATTTCCTGCTTGACTTTTTTCTTGACTAAGATGGATAAATGATCAAGAAGTTACTGGTACTTTGTGCTGCGCTCTTTATTGCGATGCCTACGATCGCTTTTGCCCATGGACAGATGGTTCAAGTATCTCCTGCCGCGAATTCAAATGTGCTCACAGCACCTACGGAAGTTTCAATTGAATTTGATGGAAAGCTCCAAATCATAGAAGGTGCCAATGTTAATTCAATTGAGGTAACTGATAGTCAAGGTCAAGTAATTTCATCTTCTACTGCAGTAGTAGAAGGCAATAAGATATCAACAAAGCTACAGGTAACTGACATAACTGGTTTGGTATCAGTTCATTACCGAATAGTTTCGGAGGATGGGCACCCGGTAGAGGGTGATTACAGCTTTACTGTAGGAGAAACCCCAGTGGCGATTAGTGCTTACGGAGAAGAAGGCGCCGAAGAAGAGGTAAGAAATTCTGAAGAAAGCGGCAGCAATTTACTTGTAAACGGAGTCGGAGTTTTATTCTTGATTGGTATTGTCTTAGGCATTGTTACCCGCATTAAGAAGTAGACTGCACCAATGCCTATTTTTGAATTAGAACTTAACGGTCCAAATCTGATTCAAGAATCAGAGCGAAGTGGATCTGCGCGCTCCTTGTTCTGGCCGTGGGCTGGGGCAAACGTCTCACTCTTAGCCCTGTCTTATGGCTCTTTCTTCTTAGGATTTGGAATCTCATTTAGACAAGCGACATGGGCTGCAATCATCGGTACCATCTGTTCTTTTTTCTTAGTTGGTATTAGCTCTTTAGCTGGCAAGCGCTCAAATGCCCCAACAATGGTCTTAGCTCGAGCTTCCTTTGGAGTTAAGGGCAGCATCGTTCCAGGATTCCTTTCATATTTTATCTTCGTCGGATGGGAAACAGTTTTAGTCTCCCTAGCAACTCTTGCAACAGGTACTGTCTTTTCTAGAATTGGGGGAGTAGACCAGAACCTTGCTTTGATCCTTGGATTTGTAATAGCGGTCTCACTCACCGTTTTTGGTGGAGTTCTAGGACTGAGCGTCATTATGAAGTTGCAGAAAATATTGACGGTAATTACCGTTGTCATGACGCTTGTTTACATCGCACTAACAATCGACACTATTGATTGGAGTGCGGTAAATGCGATCAAGGATGGTTCAACTCAAGGGTTTATTGGCGCACTAATTTTCGGTATAACTGGTATTGGACTTGGTTGGGTGAATTGCGCCGCAGATTACTCACGCTATCTTCCGAGATCTGTTTCTAGCAAGGCAGTTGTGGGATGGACTGTATTTGGGGCTTCGGTTGTGCCCATCATTTTAGTTATCTATGGTGCAGCCCTGTCTGCAAGTAGCAAAGATCTCAGCCAAGCAATCGCAATGGATCCAATCGGTGCCTTGACCTCGCTATTGCCAACATGGTTCTTAATTCCCTTTGCTCTTGTTGCGATTTTGGGATTAGTTGGAGGAGCAATTCTTGACCTTTACTCTTCAGGATTAGCCCTAGTTTCAATTGGTGTGCCAATCAAGCGACATCAAGCAGCCATAATTGATGCGCTCATCATGTTTGTAGGGTCTGTCTATATCGTCTGGGTCGCTGACAATTTCTTCTATCCGTTCCAGGGATTTCTAATCACACTGGGTGTTCCCGTTGCAGTGTGGTCAGCAATCTTCGTTGCTGATGTCATGCTGCGAAAGAAGGCATACAGCGAGCGGGACTTATATGACCCACAAGGCATGTATGGATCAATCAACAGGGGATCTATCGTTTTGATGATTATAGGAACAGTAGTTGGCTGGGGATTAGTTACTAACACTTTTGCCTCCTGGTTATCGTGGCAGGGTTACCTGCTATTTCTCATTGGTGGCAAAGAAGGTGCTTGGGCATATACCAACGTGGGAGTAATTGCAGCGTTGCTTATTGGTTTTACAGGACACATTCTCTTATCCAGGAAAGCTATAAGGGCGCAGGAGTCCGTCTAAGCCAGATAAATCCAGCTAAGCCAGAAATGATGGCTGAAACAAATAGTCCGAGACGTACTTGATCTAACTCTGCTTCTGAGCGCGCAGCGATATCTGCAATAACTAAAGCAACCGTTAGTCCCATTCCTGCCAGTGTTGCCACACCGGTAATTTCCTTCATTCCAATCTTTGCATGGCCACCAATCCTTAAAGCTAACCAAGCAAAGAGAGTGATTCCCATAATTTTGCCAATAGATCTTGCCAGGATTATGGAAATGGTGGTTTGAGATGTGAAGGCAGAGAGGTTGATATCAAGTGGAATATTTACGACAACTATGACCGGCACAATGAAATATGTTGAAACCGGCGTTAATACTTTAATTATCTTGTGGAGTGCATGAGTGCTCAGGGGCAGAATGAACCCGATTGCGGCAGCGCCCAAAGTTGTGAGAGCTTTTATAGGCTCTAAATCATCACCATAGAAAATGGCCAGAACAATAAGAGAAAAGAGATCATCGGCAATTGCAAGGGTTAAGAGAAATAGTCTTACGTGTGGATTGACCCGCTTACCCAACAATGTGAGAACGCCTAGTGCAAGTGCGATATCTGTTGGCATAGATGCAGCCCACATATGCGAGCCCGGGTTAAGAAGTAGATAGATACTGGCTGGAACAATCATGCCGCCCAAGGCTGCAACGATTGGAACAAGGGCTGTTTTGAAATCCTTGATGCCGTTCTTAATTTCTAGACCAACTAGAAAGAAGAAGATAGCGATTAGGGCATCTAGGAACATGGTCTAAATCTACTATGTCGTCAAACAACAAAGCCCGCACCAGTAGGCACGGGCTTTGTTATAGAACAGTTTTTAGATGTCGAAATACAGCTCGAACTCAGCTGGATGTGGACGCAAGCGGACATAATCAACTTCCTGCTTGCGCTTGAATTCAATCCATGTATCGATGAGATCCTTTGTAAACACTCCACCCTTGAGCAAGAACTCGTGATCGCGCTCTAAGTTGTTGAGCACTTCATCAAGTGATCCTGGAACTTGTGGAATAGCTGCGGCTTCTTCGCCAGTTAATTCATACAAGTCTTTATCTACTGGAGCAGGTGGTTCGATCTTGTTGATAATTCCATCAAGACCGGCCATCAACATCGCAGCAAAGGCTAGATATGGATTTGATGATGGATCTGGGCAACGGAACTCAATGCGCTTTGCCTTTGGGTTGGATCCAGTAATTGGAATACGGATACAAGCTGAGCGGTTACGAGCTGAGTAAACAAGATTTACAGGTGCTTCATAACCTGGGACTAAGCGACGGTATGAGTTAACTGTTGGGTTAGTGAAAGCAAGCAATGATGGTGCGTGCTTGAGCAGACCACCGACATAGTGACGGGCCATGTCTGAAAGATCACCATATCCATCACCGAAGAACAATGGCTTGCCATCTTTCCAGAGTGATTGGTGAACGTGCATACCTGAACCATTATCACCAAAGAGTGGCTTTGGCATAAATGTTGCAGTCTTACCACCCTGCCATGCAGTGTTACGGACCACGTACTTAAACTTCATTACATCATCGCCAGCATGCAAGATATCTGTGAAGCGGTAGTTAATCTCCATCTGACCCGCTGTTCCCACTTCGTGGTGTGAGCGTTCAACTAGTAGACCAACTTTTCCAAGCTGCATAACCATCTCATCACGAAGATCAGCAAATTGATCTGTTGGTGATACTGGGAAATATCCACCCTTGATGCGAGTGCGGTATCCGCGGTTAGGAGTTCCATCGGCATCTTCTTTAATTCCTGTATTCCACGCACCCTCATAAGAATCAATCTCATGATAAGCAGTGTTGATATCGGTCTTAAAGCGAACGCGATCGAAAACATAAAATTCAGCTTCTGGTGCAAAGAATGCTGTGTCAGCAATTCCCTGTGCACGCATGAAGTCAACTGCCTTTGCTACAACACCACGTGGATCACGGCTGTATGCCGAGTTATCTACTGGGTTGTGAACGGAGAAGATGATGACCAGAGTCTTCTCTTTACGGTACGGGTCAAGGAATGCAGATTCTGGAACTGGCAGTAGTTTCATATCTGATTCATGGATTGACTGGAATCCGCGAATAGATGAACCATCAAACATCAGACCATCAGTAAAGACAGCCTCATCAAAGGATTCAACTGGAACGTTGAAGTGGTGCTGGATTCCTGGAAGATCTGTAAAGCGAACATCAACAAGCTTTACGTCTTCCTTCTTAATATATGCAAAAATTTCTGCAGAGTTCTTAAACATGCTTCTCCCAATTCACATGGATACATAAAAGGTGTATCAGCGCAGATTTTCTCGACTTTGAGCCCTCTGCTTCGTTGCCCAAGAATAAGTCGCAAATGGCACATTGGCCTAACCGCCCTGTTACATCCATGTTAAGAATTTAAAGGGCGTTAGGCTTAGGCCCATGAGCTACCCCTTCATCCGAACCACCTATGGCCGACGCATGGCCGCCCTGGCCCTTGATTGGTTGGCTTGTTATGCCATCGTGGCCGCGCTCAGCGGGGGCGTGAACAAGATGAGCCCCAACAGTTCCCTCTATGTTCTTATGATCTTCTTTCTAGAAGTCTGGATCCTCACGGCCTTGCAAGGTGGAACTCTAGGTCACCGACTTTTTGGTATGAGGGTTGTTCGCTTTGAAGATGGAGGGGCAATCTCTATACGCCAGGCGTTGATTCGAACGATGCTTTTGGTTCTAGTTGTTACGGCAGTTACTTTTGATCAGAACGGCCGCGGAATACATGAGCGTTTGAGCGGATCGGTTCTCACGAGAAGATAGTTCATTTTTGATTCAATCAAGTTAACTCCGTTTACACTTGCCAGATGAATGGCTCACTCGCACTTGTTGGTTCCGGAGAGTATCTACCTGCGATGACCCAGTTTGAAAAATCACTAGTCAGCGATGGTGTTAAGAACGGTAAGGAAGCTAGGTATTTACAAATCCCAACTGCGGCAGGACGTGAAAGCAGTGACCGTTTGAAGTATTGGAAAGAACTTGGACTTCGACAAGCAAAGAGTATTGGCGTGGAGGCAACCTATCTTCCAATCTACTCGCGCGAAGATGCCTTCAATCAAAAATATGTTGATGCAGTGGCAAATAGTGCACTGATGTATATGTCTGGGGGAGATCCGCATCATTTAGCGCAGGTTTTGATTGACACACCGCTATGGGATGCAATTCTTGAGAATTGGAAAACTGGAGCATCACTTGCGGGATGCAGCGCCGGGGCGATGGTCCTGAGCGCGCATATCCCTAACTTTCGCTTACTAAAAAAGGTGCCCACACAGGGATTGAATGTGCTTCCCGAGGTTCGTGTAATCCCACATTTCAATAAGTTCTTTAAGTGGATTCCAGAGAGTGCGGCCAAGGTTTTGTTGCATGTTCCCGATAACTCAATCCTGATCGGCGTAGATGAACTAACAGCTATCGTGAAGCGATCAGGAGATACCGAGTGGGTTGTTTTTGGTGAGGCAAAAGTGCATGTGCTAAAGGGTTTGCCAGATCAGCAGCTACACGATGGAGAAAGAATCAATCTTGCACTCTAACGATGAATTAGCGAATCTTTGGCGCACGAGTTGGTATCGGACCCTTAGGAATTGGCATAGACAATCCACCAACGGCCTTTAAGCGAGCACGAACTTCGCGCATTTGATGGGCAGTCAATTTTTTAGGTTGCTTTTGCAGATGCTTTTGTAGTTTGCGTAGTGGAACTTGGCCTTCACCATCGCCAACAATTACTTCAATTACTGGAACTCCAGGAGCAAAGCGCTCAGACTTCTTGTGCTCATCCTGTAGTAGTTGGCGAAGCGTGTTTGGTGATCCTTCACCAGTTAGAACAATTCCTGCGCGGCCAACACTTCGGTGGACCATGTCTTGATTGCGAGAGACTGCAACGGCTGGAGTTGTTGTCCAACCTTTGCGAATAGCCATCAACACACTTGCACCAGCACCTATCTGGCCATCAATTGATGTGTATGCAGCGCGGCCAGCAACACGAGTAAACACAAGAAGAGTTGTTAGAAAAGCAAGAGGGGTGAAAATAAAACCAACGTAAACAGGACGGCCAACTGCTATCCCAATGCCAATACCGATTAAAAGTGTTGTTAGAAAGATTGCGACAAGGGCAATGCCGATCCAAGGCTTAACCTGCTTAGTGACAGCGTATGCATCACGAAAGGTTTGGAAGCGAGGGGTCTTGATCTTCTTTTCTTTAGCTTTTCTCTTGAACATGTCTCTACTTTAGTGGGGCAGGGGCAGTTCCACCAAGGCGGACCGGAGCCCAACGTTGGCCCACATGGCTATCAGGGTAGTCCTCTTGCACCTGCTGCAACATGGCAAGCAATGTTTTGCGCAAATGCAACTCGGCCTGCTCAACATCTGCTCCGCGTTCATAAAAGATCGGTTCGCCAAAGACCACTGTCACAGGGAATTTATTGTGCTTGAGGTTTCGCTTAACGCCCTTTGTCCAAATTCTCTGACTGCCCCAAATAATCGAAGGAATGATCGGCACACCAGCGCCCATTGCTAGTCTGACCGCTCCAGATTTGAGTTCTTTTATCTCAAATGAGGTTGAGGTTGTGCCCTCAGGAAAGATGCCGATAATTTCGCCGGCTTTTAGTGCTCTAAGGGCCGCAACAAAAGATGCAGAACCACTGCTGCGATCAACGCTGATGTGGTGCATGCCGCGCATAAGAGGCCCTGCTAATTTGTTTTCAAAGATTTCTTTCTTAGCCATAAAGCGCACATAGCGATTTGCAGGAAGAGCTGCAGTTCCAGTGATTGCAAAATCTAAATAGCTCACATGATTAATGGCAAGAATTGCACCATCTTTGCGTGGGATATTTTCCGCACCACTAAAGTCAAAACGAAGTCCAAGTACTTTCCAGAGAGTCTTTACTAAAACAATTACTGGGGGATAGACAAGATCAGCCACGAGCTACCTTTGCATCCGATGCCTGCTTATAGAGGCGACCTGCGCGATAGCTAGAGCGCACTAGTGGTCCACTCATTACCCCAAGGAATCCGATATCCGTGGCTTCTTTAGCTAGTTCAACAAATTCTTCAGGTTTAACCCAACGCTCAACTGGATGGTGGCGACTGGTTGGTCGCAAGTACTGAGTAATAGTGATTAAATCACAGCCTGCATCGCGTAAATCAACGAGGGCTTGAGTAACTTCTTCTCGAGTTTCACCCAAACCTAAAATCAAATTTGATTTAGTAACTAAGCCAAAATCACGGGCCATAGAGATAACTGTTAAAGATTTCTCATAAGTAAATGCAGGGCGAATTCGCTTGAAAATGCGGGGAACAGTCTCCAGGTTATGAGCAAAGACCTCAGGGCGAGTTTCAAAAATTTCATTGAGCAGGTGCGCCTTTGCATGGAAATCTGGTGCCAACATTTCAACGCCAGTACCTGGATTTAACTCGTGCACCATGCGAATTGTTTCGGCATAGAGCCAAGCACCTTCATCAGGTAAATCATCGCGTGTAACACCAGTGATGGTTGCGTACTTAAGCCCCATTGCTTTAACAGATTCTGCAACCTTGCGTGGCTCTTCGCGATCTAGGGGATCCGGCTTTCCTGTGTCGATGTTGCAGAAATCGCAACGGCGGGTGCACTTATCACCACCAATAAGAAATGTCGCTTCTTTATCTTCCCAACATTCAAAGATATTTGGGCAAGCTGCTTCTTGGCAGACAGTGTGTAATCCTTCAGATTTAACAAGGCTCTGCAAGCGGGTGTATTCAGGACCCATGTGCGCTTTGGTCTTAATCCATTCAGGCTTTCGCTCAATAGGAACTTCAGCATTGCGTGCTTCAATGCGGATTAGTTTGCGACCTTCTGGGGCAAGTGTCATGCGCACACCTTCTTGAGCGATTCAAAAATATGTCGCTCAACTATTGGAGAAACTTCTTCAATGCCTATATTACGACCAATCTCTCTAGAAATAGAAGTGACATCAGCATCTGCAATGCCGCAAGGAATGATCTGACTAAAAGCGCTCAGATCTGGGCACACGTTAAGTGCAAAGCCATGCATTGTTACGCCTTTGCTCACGCGAATGCCAATGGCAGCTATCTTGCGATCGCCGGCATCATCAATCACCCAAACGCCAGAACGACCAGAGACGCAGGTTGCCTTGATCCCTAAATCTTCACAGACATTTATCAGTCCACGTTCTATCTCGCGAACAAAGCCAACAAGCTCATGCGGTTGTGAAAGTTTTACAATGGGATAACCAACAAGTTGCCCTGGTCCATGCCATGTAATTTTCCCGCCACGATCAACTGCAATGACCGGTGTTCCATCCTGAGGTTTTTCTGAATCTAAAGTTCTGCGACCTGCTGTATAGACCGATGGATGCTCAAGTAATAACAAAGTATTGGGGCGAATTCCCTGGGCAACTTCTGAATGAATCGTGCGTTGTAATTGCCACGCCTCTTCATAATCAATCAGGCCATGGTGGGTGAGGGCAATCGCACTTTGGCTACGAGGGGTCACGACGGGCACATCACTAGCCTAAAGGTAGGCTTGCCTCCTTACCAATTGAAGCCATATCAGAGCTATAGGAAAGGCCTCCTTCATTATGTCCACGCAGTCAATTCAAAAGACCCGTAAACCTTTTGCCATCGCACTCTTGGTAGTAATTGCTTGGTTTGGCATAACAGGTGTTATGGGGCCTCTATTTGGCAAGCTCTCATCAGTTCAAGAAAATAACAACTCCTCTTTCTTGCCAAAGGGTGCTGAAGCAACAAAGGCTGCAGATGTAATCGCTACTTTCTCTGATGAGAAGACTTTTAATTTTCCTACGTTAATTTTGTTTGAAGGCACATCAACGCCAGAGACATTTGCTGCAATTAATGCGCACATATCGAAAGTCGGTGCGCTAACTTTGGATGGAACTAGCGCAAAGATCTCTGACTTCTTAGCTCCTGGTGCGCAGATAAGCGTCTTCCCATCCCAGGATGGAAAAGCAATTTTGGCAAATATCCCATTAGATGGAAATTCACTCTCCAAAGTTCTTCCCAACGATAAGCCGGTTCTACCTGAACTCATCGCAGCACTTCGCGCTGATATTGCGCCAATTGCGAAAGCCAATGGTCTTGATCCATATGTGACAGGTCCTGGAGGTTTGCTTGGCGATCTCTTTGGCGCTTTTGGAGATATAGATTCCAAGTTACTCTTGACCACACTTGCAGTGGTTGCAATTATCTTGATTTTTGTTTACCGCTCTCCAATTTTATGGATTATTCCTCTTCTGTCCTCACTCTTTGCTCTCTCTGCAGCAGGTGGAATTGTTTATTTACTTGCAAAAAATGACATCATTGATGTTGACGGACAATCACAAGGCATTCTCTCGGTATTGGTTATCGGTGCAGCAACTGACTATGCACTTCTCCTCATCGCTCGTTACCGTGAAGAGCTACATCTTCATGAGAGCCGCTTCGATGCGATGAAGAGTGCTTACAAAGGCGTGTGGGAACCAATTCTTGCTTCTGGTTCAACAGTTGCTATCTCTTTACTTGTTCTACTCTTTAGTCAGCTGACAAACACTGCAGGTCTTGGCCCAGTTGGCGCGATCGGAATTGTTTGCGCAATGTTCACAATTCTGACCTTGCTACCAGCACTGCTCCTACTCTTTGGCCGTTGGATCTTCTGGCCAAGACGACCTCACTTTGATGGTGATGATCATGTGATGAAAGGATCATGGTCAAAGCTTGCAAATGGAATTGGACGCAATCCTCGCAAAGCTTGGGTGATTACTGGATCTGTCCTATTGCTTTTTGCTTTCGCGTCAACAACTCTCAAAGCTGATGGACTCGGAACGGTCGATACATTTACTGGCAATCCAGAATCTGTCGTTGGACAAAAGCTTCTAGTTACCCACTTCCCAGGCGGAGAGGGTGATCCAACTCAGATTGTTGTAGCAGTCGATAAAATTGATGCGGTAACAGCTGCTGTTAAAAATGCACCGGGTGTTACACAAATCGTTCCCTTTGTTGATCCCATGACTAAGGTGATGAAGATCGTTGACAACAGAGCAATTTTGAATGTGACGCTGGATAAGGCTCCAGATAGCGTGGAAGCGTCAGATGACATACCTAAGATTCGCGAATTAGCTAAAGCTGCTGATGAGACCTCATTAGTCGGTGGCACAAGCGCTGTCTATAATGATGTTCGAAAAGCAAATGACAGAGATAACAGGACGATTATTCCTATTATTTTATTTGTCATCACAATCATCCTTGGATTACTGCTGCGCAGTATTTTGAGTGCCATAGTCCTTCTTGGAACAGTGCTCCTCTCATACTTTGCAACTTTGGGAGTCTGTGCGTTGGTCTTTAACAACGTATTTGGATTTGCTGGTGGTGATAATTCATTCCCACTCTTTGCCTTCATCTTCTTAGTGGCGCTGGGAATTGATTACAACATCTTCCTTATGACACGCGTGCGCGAAGAAAGTGCCAAGATTGGTACGCGTGCTGGAATCATCAAGGGTGTGACCGTAACGGGGTCGGTAATTACTTCTGCTGGAGTTGTTCTGGCAGCAACATTTGCTGTTCTTGGTCTGTTGCCACTGGTGCCACTTGCTCAGCTTGGCTTTGCTGTGGCCTTTGGAGTTCTCCTAGACACCATCATTGTTCGGTCAATCTTGGTGCCAGCTATGGTGCATGAGATTGGTCCAAAGATCTGGTGGCCATCAAAGCTGCAGCATGAAGATATAAAGAGCTGATGCGCGTAGGTATTACTGGCACAAACCCCTCTCCAATTTCTAGCAATGATGGTTCATTATTTACGGAGATTATTAATCAGGCCCGAAATAACGCACTTCATGTCTAGTAAAAGCGATGTTCTGATTGTTGGAGCCGGTTTAGCTGGGTTAAACGCTGCAATCCAACTACAAAACGCAGGTCGCTCTGTCACAGTGATTGAAGCTAGTGATCGCGCCGGTGGGCGAGTAGCAAGTGATCATATTGATGGCTATATCTGCGATCGCGGTTTTCAACTGATCAACTCAAAATATCCAGCACTCATTGCACTTGATGTTATCGATGAGATTGATTTCATCCCTGCACCTCGAGTAATTGAAGTCAGTTTAGGAACCGAACGAATTGCCTTGGGTGATCCGCGCAGTGCTCCGTTTTCAGCGCTGCACCGTGGTACTGGTTCAATGAGTGAGAAAGTAAATTTTGCTCGGTTCATTTTCTCTAAGATAAAAGGTGAACAATCACTTGGCCAGGCCTTGCGCAGTGCGGGCTGTGGAACAACATATGCGCGCGTGCTTCGCCCTTTCTTACAAGGAGTCTTCTTAACTGACCCAGATAAAGTTGACGCACACTATGGCCAAATCGTCATTCGTTCATTTGTTACTGGTTCACCGGGTATCCCTAAGTATGGAGTGGGTCAGTTATCGCAGGCACTTGCTGCGCGAATAAATGACTTAGAGCTCAATGTGCGAGCAGAGCGCATTGCTGGAAACACGGTTCAAACATCTGCAGGCGAATTTGAAGCGCGGGATATTTTGATTGCAACAGATGCAACTACTGCTACTCAGCTATTAGAACTCGGTGAGGTATCTCGAATGCAGGGCTGTGTTACTTGGTATCACGCAAGCGATAACAATCCATCTGGAACTGGCCGCCTGCTCATTGATGGACAAAACCGTGGACCAGTGATGAATAGCTTGGTTATCTCTGATATTTCAAAGGCTTACGCACCCACAGGAATGAATTTGATTTCAAGCACTACTGAACTTGGAACAACTGATTCAGAGGTTCGACGTCACCTTTCAACAATGTGGGGCGTTGAAACCCGTGATTGGCAGTTAATTGCTAAATATGAGATCCCTTCAGCCCTGCCATTGCACCATGTTGGAAAAGAGCTAACGCAACCAACCAAGATTTCAGATCATTTCTATCTTGCAGGTGATCACCGAACAGTCCCATCACAGCAAGGCGCCCTATTTAGCGGCAGCCTGGCTGCGCAATTAATCTTGAACTAGTTGATTGAGCGCTTCAGTAATGTGGGGATAATCCCAAGTAAAGCCAGCTTCTTGTAAGACATGTGGAATTACCTTTTTAGAACCTAGAACTTCAGAGGAAAAACCGCCAAGTGCAATCTTTAGCGCAATTGCTGGTGCTGGAAAGAGTGCGGGGCGATGAAGTGCACGAGCAAGTGCTGAGGTAAATTCTTGGTTAGTTACTGCATTAGGTGAAGTCACATTTACTGGACCTGAAATTGGATTCTCTAAAGCAAAAACAATGGCGCGAATTTGATCATGCAGAGTAATCCAAGACCACCACTGCTTGCCTGAACCAAGCTTTCCACCAAAACCCAGACGAAAGAGCGGCAACATCTTTCCAAGTGCTCCGCCGGTTGGATCAAGTACTAAACCGGTGCGAATCTTTACTGTGCGAACATCGCCAGCTAGATCAGCTGCACTTTCCCATTCACGGCAAACGGCTGCAAGAAAATCATCGCCGACGCGATCTGTTTCAACTACTGCGCGATTTCCACTCTCTCCATACCAACCAATGGCACTTGCTGAGATGAATACCGCAGGCTTGAGTTCTGCAACAGCTTTAGCAATAGTTGTAGTTCCAAGTAGGCGTGAGTTGAGAATCTCTGACTTATACTTTTTTGTCCAGCGCTTATCGCCAACTCCCACACCAGCCAAGTGAATGATTGCATCCACACCAGCAAGAGGAGCTAAATCAACAAAACCTGTTTGTGGATCCCACTGAACTTCATCAGATGCAACTGGAGCGCGACGCACTAAGCGCTGAACTGTGTGACCTTCACTCTTTAGGTGACCAACGAGGGCAGTACCAATAAGGCCGGAGGAACCGCTAATTGCGATTCTTTGAGGGACGCGCATTACTACTTAGAGTCCCAAATCTGATTCGAAAGCGCCGCCTTCTAGACGCTCTTTCAATGTAACAAGGAATCTGGCGGCATCTGCGCCGTCAACTACACGGTGATCGTAGGAAAGACCAAGGTAGACCATTGAGCGAATTGCAATAGTTTCTCCGCCATCTTCACCGCGAACAACCATTGGTCGCTTTACTACTGCGCCTAAGCCAAGGATTGCTACCTGTGGTTGATTAATAATGGGTGTGTCAAAGAGTGCGCCGCGGCTTCCAGTGTTAGTGAGTGTGAAAGTTCCACCACCTAATTCATCTGGAGTTACTTTGTTATCGCGTGTACGGGCAGCTAGATCTGAAATCTTTCGAGCGATGCCGCCCATATTCAAGTCTCCAGCGTTGGCGATAACTGGAACAAGGAGTCCGCGATCTGTATCAACTGCAATACCTAGGTGTTCTGTGCCATGGTAAGTAATTTGATCGCCCTCAACTGATGAGTTAAGAACCGGGTGCTGCTTGAGTGCTTCACACACAGCAACTGCAAAGAATGGAAGATATGAAAGCTTTACACCTTCACGAGCTTCAAATGATGCCTTTGCTTTTTCGCGCAAACGAGAAATCTTTGTAACATCGACTTCGACCACAGTTGTGAGTTGGGCGCTTACCTGAAGTGATTCAACCATTCTGGCAGCAATGACTTTACGCAAACGTGACATTGTTACTGTCGTTCCACGAAGTGGAGAGACTGCAACTGTTGCTGGTCTTGCAGCAGAAGGTGCTGCAGCAGTTGGTGCAGGTGCTGAATATGCAGGTGCAGTTGGCTTTGAAAGCGCTTCAACATCTTCACGGCGAATACGTCCACCAATTCCAGTGCCCTTTACATTGGCAAGATTCACACCGAGCTCATTGGCAAGTTTGCGAACGAGGGGAGTGACATAAGCATCAACTGGTTGTGTTACAGGCGCTGCTGCAACAGGTGCTGGAGCAGAAACAACAGGTGCTGCAACTACAGGTGCTGGTGTTGCAACGACTGGTGCAGGCTTTGGGGCGGCAGGAGCTGCAACAGGTGCGGCTCCGCTTGTTCCAATTAATCCCAGACGAGCTCCAACTGGAACTGTGGAATCAACTGCAACATCGATTGCTAACAAAGTTCCGGCAACTGGTGACGGGATCTCTGTGTCTACCTTGTCAGTTGAAACTTCGAGTAGTGCTTCATCAACGGCAACTGAGTCACCAATATTTTTTAACCACCGTGTGACAGTGCCTTCACTCACGCTCTCACCTAACGCAGGCATTGTGATGACTGTTCCGGCACCGGATGCAGCTGGAGCAGCAGCAATTGGCGCCGCAGCAATTGGCGCTGCAGGTGGTGGTGTCACAGGAGCAGCAGGTACAGCAGCAACTGGCGCAGAAGGTGCAGGTGCGGCGGCGCCATCAGCAATGATTGCTAACTCTGCGCCAACTGGAACTGTTTGATCTATTTGAACAACAATTTTTGTAAGTATTCCGGCAACAGGTGAAGGAATCTCGGTATCTACTTTGTCAGTTGATACTTCAAGAAGTGGTTCATCAACATTGACATGGTCGCCTTCAGACTTTAACCAACGTGTAACTGTTCCTTCGCTAACACTCTCACCAAGTGCCGGCATCGTTACGGAAAATGTCATTATTTTCTCTCCTTGGTTATCCGTGTGCGTGAAGCGGTTTGCCTGCAAGAGCCATATGAGCTTCGCCCATTGCCTCAGACAGTGTTGGGTGTGCATGAATAAGGGATGCAACATCGGTTGCACGTGCTTCCCAGTTAAATATTAACTCTGCCTCAGCAAGAAGTTCACCGACACGAGCGCCAACCATGTGAACTCCAAGGATCGGGCCATCTTTTTCCCCTACAAGTTTGATTGAACCAGCAGTACCAAGAATCTGCGCCTTACCGTTTCCAGCTAAGTCATAACTAAGTTCAACAACGTCATGGCCACGCTTTTTTGCCTCTGCAGTTGTTAAACCAACGGATGCAACTTCAGGATCTGAGTAGGTAACGCGAGGAATTCCATCGTAGTTAATTGGGCGTGGATTCAACCCTGCAATCTCCTCAGCAACAAGCATGCCTTCTGCAAAGCCAACGTGGGCTAACTGCAGCGTTGGGATTAAGTCGCCAACAGCCCAAATGCCAGGCACATTCGTGCGGCACTTGTTATCAACAATGACATAGCCACGATCTATTGTGATGCCCTGCTCTTCATAGCCAAGGTTTGCAGATACTGGACCACGGCCAACAGAGACCATCAAAAGATCTGCGGTGAACTCTTTGCCATCTTCTAGAGTGATGGTGACACCCTTTTTACTCTGGGTAGCTGATTTAAATTTAACGCCTAGTTCAAAGTTGATTCCACGCTTTCTAAATGCGCGCTCAAGCTGCTTACTTGAGCTCTCATCTTCAAGGGCAATCAAATGTGGCAGACCTTCAATGATGGTTACTTCTGAGCCAAAGGATTTCCAGACAGATGCGAACTCACAACCAATGACTCCGCCACCTAAGACGATGACAGATTTTGGAACGTAATCCATCTTTGTTCCATGGTCTGAGGTAATGATCTGTTTGCCATCAATTTCAAGGCCAGGCAAAGTGCGCGCATATGAGCCAGTGGCAAGAATGATGTTTTTGCCGGTGTAGCGCTGGCCATTTACTTCAACTGTGTCTTTAGAAACTAACTTTCCATGACCTTCGATATATGTAATGTTTCTAGATTTAACTAATCCTTGTAGACCTTTGTGAAGACGGGAGATAACACCGTCCTTATATGAATTAACACCGTTCATGTCGATGCCATTAAATGTGGACTTAACACCGAACTTAGAACCCTCACGGGCGCCATCTGCGATTTCAGCTGAATGTAAAAGCGCCTTAGTTGGGATGCAGCCCTTATGTAGACAGGTTCCGCCAACTTTGTCAGCTTCGATTAATGCAACTGAGAGGCCAAGTTGTGCACTTCGCAAGGCGCAGGCATAACCGCCGCTTCCGCCACCCAGAATCACTAGATCAAATTGCGACACTCAACTACCCCTTTTACCCATGCTTAGGGCTCTATCTTGCCGTACCTACGCCTGTTCGACCAATCTCACGAGTGAGCGCATGCTCACACCTGTGCCACCAACTGGCGTATATCCATGGGCCTTGCCCTCATTGAAGGCAGGTCCTGCGATATCAAGGTGAAGCCATGGAAGATCAGGATTAACAAACTCTTTCAAAAAGAGGCCAGCCACCATCATGCCGCCATTTTTATCTCCTCTGTTAGCAATATCTGCAACAGGAGAATCCAAAGAAGCGCGAAGTTCTACAGGCAAAGGCATTGGCCAGAACTGTTCGCCTGTTTCTTTAGCGATCTCAATAAATGCATCACTAAAACTTTGATTGTTTGTCATGACCGCGCCCGTGCGAGTTCCAAGAGCAATGACTTGTGCACCAGTTAATGTTGCAACATCAATCATTCCATCTAGCTTATTTTTACTTAACTGGGCTTTCACCATTGCATCTGCGAGAACTAAACGGCCTTCGGCATCAGGGTTAAGGACCTCAACAGTTTTTCCACCAAAGATTGTGATGACATCACTGGGGCGTGTGGCTGTATCACTTGGCATATTTTCAGCAAGTGGAGCCCAGCAGTCAATTGCTACCGGCAAACCAAGTTCTGCAATAGCAAGGGTTGCAGCACATACTGCTGCAGCCCCACTCATATCGCACTTCATCGCTTCCATACCAAAGCCGGGCTTGAGATTGAGTCCACCTGTATCAAATGTGATTCCCTTGCCAATAAATGCAAAGCGCTTAACGTTTTTAGCTTTCGGAGTGTAAGAAATATGCAGTAAACGTGGGGGATTAGCTGATCCTTGGCCCACACCGATGATGCCGCCAAAGCCTTGAGACTTAAGTTGCTTTTCATCCCAGATGGTTACTTTCAATCCAACTTTTGCGCCGCCAGCTGCTTTAACATCTGCAGTTAATTTCTTAGTGAAAGTCTCTGGGTATAAATGACTAGGGGGCGTATTAACAAGGTCGCGCACGAGATGCGTGTACTTAGCAATAATTGATGCGCGAACAGTGATCTCTTTAGCCTCACTCTTTCCAGCAAGCTTTGAAAAGATTGTTGCAGACTTCAAAGCGCTCTTTTGATCTTGCTTTGAAGATCCACGGAACTCATTAAAAACATATGCTCCAAGGGCCGCACCTTCTGCAACCGCGCTTACGCCCAATAAATCGCGGGCTGGAAGAGCAAAAGTTGCCCCAGCATTTCCTGCTAACGCTCTGGCCGCACTACCTGCAGCCCTGCGCAAATTCTCATGGGAATAAGTTGATGACTTAGGACCAAGACCGGTGAAAACCATTAAGCGTGCTGGTCCACCAGGCATCTTTGTTACTTCATCTGCTTTTCCAGTTGCACCCATCTCGAGTAAAGAAGCTAAGAGAGATTTTGAATCAAGGGCTAAATCACCTGATTCGATGGCGATGCCACCTTTTGTGTTGGTGCTAACCAGACCCACAACAAGGAGATCATCTTTAACGAGGCCATCTGAGATTTTGAGTGTTGTCATAGGTGCCAGCGTAATAGATGTATTGGTAGGTTCACACTATGAAGCACTCGCCTTTACACGATAAGCATCTAGCCCGAAATGCCAAGATGGCCGATTTTGGCGGCTGGCTGATGCCGATCGAGTATCCAGGGGCAGGAGTTCTGGCTGAACACGCCGCGGTCCGTGAAAAAGTAGGAATCTTCGATGTCTCGCATTTAGGCAAAGCCAGTGTGACTGGACAAGGTGCTCTTGAGTTTCTCAATTCAATGTTTACCAATGATCTGGGCCGCATTGGAAATGGTTTTGCCCAGTACACCTTGCTCTGCAATGAAAAAGGTGGAGTCATTGATGACCTGATTGCCTATCGCAATAGTGAAGAAGATTTCTTTTTGGTTCCCAATGCTTCAAACACGACAGATGTGGTTGCCACTTTAAAGAGCCATGTTCTAGCTGGCATCACTGTTACCAATCTTCATACTGACTATGCAGTCATTGCTGTGCAGGGACCACTAGCACCGCAAGTCATGCAATCACTGGGAGTAAATACCAATATTGATTACATGGCTTTTGAGAAGGTCAGCATTGGCGGAGCAGAAGTAATCCTGTGCCGCACTGGTTACACAGGTGAACTGGGTTACGAATTGCTTCCAAAAACTGAAGATGCTTCCAAAGTCTGGGATGCAATCGTTGCAGCGATAGAACCAGTAGGTGGATTGGTATGTGGTCTGGGTGCGCGAGACACATTGCGCACAGAGATGGGCTACCCACTTCACGGACATGAGCTCTCATTAGAGATCACACCAGTGGAAGCAAGTGCTACATGGGCTATCGGTTGGGACAAGGGTGAATTTTTGGGTTCTAGTGTTTTGAAATCACAGAAATCGCTAGGTGCTAAGCGCCACAGCGTGGCAGTTAAATCTTTAGACCGTGGCATTCCTCGTGGTGGAATGAGTGTGAAAACAAAGGATGGCGCAGCCCTTGGTGAAGTTACTAGCGGAACCTTTTCCCCATCACTTAAAGTGGGAATAGGAATTGCACTCCTTGATGCATCTGTGAAAATCGGTGATCAATTAGTTATTGATGTGCGAGGCCGCGATTCAATAGTTGAAGTGGTGAAACTTCCCTTTATGCCTTCGCACGTTCGTTAAATTCAATTGGTTGTAAGAAAGCAGCGCGGGTCTTAGTTCTACGCAGCGCTGATAACACCGCTTTCCCTGAAAGCGCTAGAAGAATCGTTGTAAAGACTGCGCGAGGGATATCCCAAGCCATGGCTGTGGCAAAATGGAATGTAATGAAACGCGAAAGATTCTCAACTATTGCTCCATTGGCGATATATGACAACTGGGTATCAGCACCGAGAGCCCAAGGCCAAAACTGTAGATCCATCAGGATTCCAAATACCTGTGCAGCGATAATGCCAAAGAAGATCAGAAGTGCAATTTCTTTCCAGCCTCTAAGTTTTTTACCGCCAAGCATGCCAGCGGCCATACCAATCCATGCAGCTGCAAATACTTGATAACCCAGCCAAGGACCAACACCGCCAGTAAGTAAGGCTGACACAAACATGGAAGTAAGTCCCAGAATAAATCCAAATGAAGGACCAAAGACTCGAGCACTGAGAATCAAAATAAACCACATAGGTTCAATTCCAACTGCGCCAGCACCTAGTGGGCGAAGGGCTGCAATGAGGGCCGATAAAACACCGAGGAGTGCAACGGATTTAGCATCAAGTGCGGAGTTAGAAATCTGAATGATGACTAAAAAAAATGCCACAGATAGTGCTGCCCAAAAGAAAAGCTGCGTGCGCGGAAGTGATTGCCCGTTATAGAAAAAAGGCCACAAGAATCCAGCGGCAGAAATCAACGAAGCCAGTGTAAGCACCGCCGTGCCAAGAGGAGAGAATCTGACTACGTCATTAGTGCGCATTAGCTATTTGCCTCAATAGCTCGCACAACATCGCCAACTGTTAACCAAGGCTGCGGTGACATGATCTTAGAAACCTGCGGGGCAAAAGCTGGAGAAGATAAGAGCACATCAATGGTTGGGCCATCGGCAACGATGTCACCATCTGCAATAAAAATTGTGCGGGTGGCTAACTCTGCTACTAGTTCAACGTCGTGTGTCGCGATGACCACGCTGCGATTAAAGACGCGAGCAAAGTCAATAAGCATCTTGGTTAATACACGTTTGGCTTGATAATCAAGGCCTCTGGTTGGCTCATCCAAGATGAGTAGGTGTGGATTTGCCGAAAGCACCACACTCAGAGCTAAACCTAAACGCTGGCCTTCAGATAAGTCACGGGGATGTGTCTGTGCTGATATTCCGGGAACAAGTTGGGATAGAAGTGCAAAGGTTGTGCCACTTGCAACTTGATTGTCATTATCTGCTTGTTTGCACTCTTCACTCACGCTTTGCCCATAGAGCAGATCACTTGGCTCTTGTGGGATGTAGCCAACATTCTCGCGTCTTTGCTTACTGTGTAATTTCTGTGAATCAATCCCGTTGACGATTACTTCACCAGCTGCGTTATCGCTAACACCTGCAATAGCTCGAAGGAGAGAACTTTTTCCAGCGCCATTTCGGCCCATGATGGCAACGATCTCGTTTTCATAGATAGTTGTTGAAAGAGAGTTCACGGCGTTTTTACCGCCATAGGAAATAGTTAAGTCTTTAACGCTTGCGCAGGCCTTGAGTGAACTACTTGGAAAATCAGGCTTAGTGATTTCATGTGATTCTCTAAACTCTTGCGTCATCCGGCGCATTTCTCGCACCGAAACACCAATCTCTTTTAACCCAAGAGCTCTAGCAAGTTCAACAATGGGCGGGGCAATTGGGGAGTTCATCAGGATTTGCTCAGGTGTTCCAACTA
>Ga0209617_10000174_pt1 | contig 26210 bp, 17 predicted proteins | sample LakEriepJuly2011_2_FD_187459 | JGI IMG/M metagenome (GOLD analysis project Ga0209617, IMG submission 187459) | Freshwater microbial communities from dead zone in Lake Erie, Canada - CCB epilimnion July 2011 (SPAdes) (version 2) | ecosystem: Environmental > Aquatic > Freshwater > Lentic >...
CATGTTTTCATTCTGGAGGATATCGTTGGGGAAAGTCTTTGCTTCTGTCCGTTTGTTTTGACCATTGGTTCTTTCAAACGTAGTGGCTCCGGTAGCTGTAATGCTGTGTTTGTTGATCTTGCGGTTATAGGTCAGCAATCCTTCAGAGATCATGCTGTTCCAAAGATTGTCTGATTTTAATCCCCATCCCCTTACACTGAAACCTTCATAAACAGTCCTGGGATAGTATTGATCGCGTGTATTGGATCCATAATTGAATCCAAGATTTCCCCTGAGCTTGAAATATTTTCCGAGGGTGGCTTCTATATGGTTGGAGGAGAAAATATTGATGGCCGTAACCTTGTTCAAAACATTTTTGGAGTAGATGACAGGATTGGTGATGAAGAACCCTTCTCCCGATCCATCGTATTCTTCCACTGAGTCAATGGTCGCAGGAAAGGTAATCGCAGAGCGAATGACACCCGCACTTGCGGCATCAGACTTGTCTGTACCGGTTTTTACGCCATTGGTGATGGAATTGGAAACCGTATTGCTGCTACCAATTTTGATATACTTCCCAATATTCCTGTTGAGGTTGTAGCTTAATCCGATTTTTTTAAAGTTGGAGTTCTGAACGATCCCGCTCTGGTTCAGGTGGTTCATGGTAAGGCTATGGCTTCCATTTTCAGAGCCACCTGAAACATTCAATGTGTATTGCTGTTGCATCCCTGTTCTAAAAATCGCATCCTGCCAGTTGGTATTTAAATCTTTGAGTTGGTCAAGATTGGAATAGGGCAAGGTATAGCTCGTGCCATCATACCTGTTCGCATTTTGAAACGAGAGGTTTTGGTATGCTGCATATTCGTATGGTGTCAGCACATCAATTTTTCTGGTAATTTCAGACATGCCCAGGTTGGCCATCAGTTCAACCTTGTCTTTCCCTATTCTTCCCTTTCTCGTGGTAATCAGCACTACGCCATTGGCGCCCCTTGATCCGTAGATGGCGGTAGCAGAGGCGTCTTTGAGCACATCAATCGATTCAATATCATTTGGGTTGATGAAGGCCATGACGTTCAGGGTTTGCTTTTCGTCTCCGCCAATGGATGAAGGCGTTGATCCAGTGCTTGTATTGTTGAACGGAACTCCATCAATAACATACAGTGGTTCTGTTCCGCCAAGGAATGAATTGGATCCACGTACCCTGATGCTGAGCCCCGCTCCCGGGGCACCATCATTTTGTGTAACATTGACACCGGCGAGTTTTCCCTGGATGGCCTGAAGAATATTGGTTGGGCTTTCCCTGATCAGGTCTTCACGGGAGATGCGTTGTACTGCGCCTGTAGCATCAGCTTTTCTGATGGTTCCGTATCCAACCACCACCACATCAGACAGATTGGTAACCTGTGTTTTCATGACAACAGTGATATTGTCTTTTTTCCCGATGCTGACCTCTGCAGTTTCCATCCCCAGGAATGAAATTGAAATGGCTTTTGTGTTGGCATTGGTTTTGATGCTGAATTCCCCATTTTTACCTGTAATCGCAGCGTTTGTTCCACCCTTGATGGTGATGCTGGCGCCCATCATGGGCTCTCCATTTTCTGAAACCACTTTACCCGAAACGGTTCTGGTTTGTGCGTAGCTGTTGATGCACAATAATGATGCAGCAACCACCATGAGGCAGTACTTTTTTGACATAAGCAATTGTTGATTTGGTCCTCAAGATAATGATTTGTATTAAAATATTGCATTATGGGCGTATGGACATCCTGTATGACCTACTTCCGATAATTTAGACAGTTCAAAGCTTAATAATCCGGGCAATTGTGGTATCGTCAATCCACAAAACGTTCTGATAAGGCCATCAGGAGGAGAATTGTTGAAATCGGTAATGCGCGAATCCACTATGGTGAAAATCGAATACATATGCTTTTAAGGAGTGGGGGATGAAAGGATAATAAAAAGCATGTGCACCGCCTTTACAAGGAGGAAGGGCTTAATCTTCGCATTAAGAGACCACACAGAAGCAAAGTGGCTGCACACCGAATGGAACGGCCCAGCTGTACAAGTAGGACAATCAATCAAAGGTATCGACGTTGTCAGAATTATGTATGACGTCAAGCAATACCACGGGATTACACCAGAGCGCATCCAGGCAGACAATGGGCCTGAATTTATCAGCAAGGATTTAGACCGTTGGGCCTGTGAAAATAATGTTACCTTAGATTTCTCAAGACCCGGAAAACCAACGGATAATCCATATATTGAATCGTTCAATGGTAGCTTCCGAGATGAGTGTTTGAATATAAATTGGTTCATGTCGTTTAAGGATGCGGAAGAAAAAATAGATGCTTGGAGATAAGAATGCGATCACTATCGACCGCACAGTTCTTTAAACAATATGACACCCATGAAATACCTGGAATTATGTCACTCAATAAGCCCAGAAAGTTAATTTTTGAGGTCCGAAATATGGGATAGTGTCATTGATGCCTGCATTTTAATTTATAATGACTTCAATTAAAATATAAAGAAATATTTAAAATGGTATTTAATTACGGCATAGATCATTTGACGGTCGATAAGATACTGGGAATTGCTGATGGAACGTTAAAGGCTGTTATGAACAGTGCAGCAATTTCAAACGTGAATGAATGCAGAAGAAAAGTTGATAAAATTGCAAATTCCAACAAAGCAGTGTATGGAATAAATACAGGTTTTGGCCCATTGTGTGACGTTCAAATTTCACCTGACGAAACAAGTAAGCTGCAGGAAAATTTATTGATTACACATGCAGTTGGTGTTGGAAATCCTATTGATAGTCAGTTGTCGAAAATCATGATGATTGGTAAAGTACATGCTTTGTGTCAAGGTTTTTCAGGTATACGGTTAGAAGTCATTGAGCGAATTTTATTTTTTATTGAAAATGACCTTTTGCCGGTTGTTCCGGAACAAGGATCTGTTGGAGCTTCAGGTGATTTAGCCCCTTTGTCACATTTGTTTTTGCCATTAATTGGGGAAGGAGAGTTTTGGGTTGACAATACAATAGTTCATACCAAGGATGTTTTATCAGAATATGGATTAAAAAAATTAAAACTAGAGGCAAAAGAAGGGTTGGCATTAATCAATGGCACACAATTTATTTTGGCACATGCGATTACTGGCTTAAAAAAAATGGAGTACCTGCTTGATGTAGCAGATTTGGCTGGTGCAATGAGCATAGAAGGTTACCAGGGAAGTTCTTCTCCTTTTAAAGAAGCTTTGCATAATATTCGTCCTTTTGAGGGTTGCTTAAAAGTTGCTGAACGCATGAGAATGTTGTTTAGTAACTCTCAAAATATAAAGTCACATGAAAGTTGTGTCCGTGTTCAGGATCCGTATTCAATGCGTTGTATTCCACAGGTACACGGAGCTTCTAGAAATGCTTACTATCATCTGAATTACCTGGCCGAAATTGAAATGAATTCGGTTACGGACAATCCTATAGTTTTAAGTGAAACTGAGGCGATTTCCGGCGGAAATTTCCATGGGCAACCGTTGGCAATGGCATTGGATTACAATTCAATTGCCGCTTCAGAGCTTGGAAATATATCAGACCGAAGATGTTATCTGCTGATAGAAGGTAAATACGGACTACCCCGTTTGTTAACCGAATCAGGCGGTTTAAATTCTGGGTTTATGATCCCTCAGTATACAACAGCAGCATTGGTAACCGAAAATAAATCATTGTGTTTCCCTGCTTCTGCTGATAGCATTCCTACCTCTCTTGGACAAGAAGATCATGTTTCGATGGGAAGTATTTCAGCCCGTAGATTCAATCAAATACTAGGCAACCTGGAAAAGATATTGGCCATTGAATTGATGTATGCTGCACAAGCAATGGAGTTTAGGCGCCCAAATACATTTTCTTCGATTGTTGAAAAAAACTTTAGATTGATCAGGGAAAAAGTTGACAAACTGGAAGAGGATCGAATTTTAAAAGACGATATCTACGCAATGATTTCATTGGTTAGAAATAAGGCATTAATTGTTGAATAGTTTGCATATGAACTTTAAAGAAGAAATTGTACAAGGAATTCCCAATGACTTGCCAACCTTAAATACCTATCCGAAGGATGCGAATCGTGCCCCAAAAAGAAAAGATATCTTATCGGAAGACGAAAAGTACTTGGCAATTCGAAATGCATTGCGCTATTTTCCTGAAAAATGGCATGTACTATTGGCAAAAGAATTTGCACAAGAACTAAAAGATTTTGGTCGTATTTATATGTATAGATTTAAACCAAGCTATAAAATCTATGCACGGCCCATAGATGAATATCCGGCACAATCTAAACAGGCTGCAGCTATTATGTTAATGATTCACAACAATTTGGACAATGCTGTAGCGCAACATCCAGAAGAATTGATTACGTACGGCGGCAATGGAGCTGTGTTCCAAAACTGGGCCCAGTATTTAATTACAATGCAGTATTTGTCAATGATGACCGATGGACAAACGTTACACATGTATTCTGGTCATCCAATGGGCTTATTTCCTTCGTCAAAATCGGCACCCAGGGTTGTTGTTACAAATGGTATGATGATTCCCAATTATTCAAAGGCGAACGATTGGGAAAAATTTAATGCACTCGGAGTTACACAATACGGACAGATGACAGCCGGATCATTTATGTATATTGGTCCACAAGGCATTGTTCATGGAACTACCATTACAGTGATGAATGCGTTTAGAAAAGTTTTACCCAAAGGTGAAACTCCCGCAGGTAAAATATTTCTAACTGCTGGTTTAGGAGGGATGAGTGGTGCACAACCAAAAGCAGGTAATATTGCTGGTTGTATTACCATATGCGCTGAGATAAATCCAAAAGCTGCAAACAAGCGTTATGATCAAGGATGGGTTGATGTATTGATTGATGATTTAAATATCCTGGTATCCAGGGTAAAAATGGCACAGGATAATAACGAAATTGTTTCCATTGCTTTTATCGGAAATGTGGTTGATGTTTGGGAGCGTTTTGAAAATGAGAATATATTCATTCATTTGGGTTCGGATCAAACTTCTTTGCATATTCCTTGGACGGGGGGATATTATCCCGTAGACATGTCTTATGAGGAATCGAATCTTTTATTGAGTCAGGATCCTGATGCCTTTAAGGAAAAAGTTCAGGCTTCATTGCGCAGACATGTAGCATCTATCAATCATCATGCTTCAAGGGGTACTTATTTCTTTGATTATGGGAATGCATTTTTATTGGAAGCCTCTCGTGCAGGTGCTGATGTTGTTTCGACAAACAAAATTGATTTTAAATACCCTTCTTATATCCAGGATATTCTTGGTCCGATGTGTTTTGACTATGGCTTTGGACCATTTCGATGGGTATGTACTTCAGGGAAAATGGAAGATCTGGATAAAACAGATCAAATAGCGATTGACATACTGCAGGATATGCTTGAAAAATCACCTGAAGAGATTCAATTGCAAATGCAGGACAATATCACCTGGATAAGGAATGCCAAAGAAAATAAAATGGTGGTTGGTTCACAAGCCAGAATTTTATATGCTGATGCTGAAGGCCGTTCTAAAATAGCAGCAGCTTTTAACAAAGCGATTGCTTCAGGTATAATTGGAGAAGTCGTAATTGGTCGTGATCACCATGATGTTAGCGGTACTGACTCTCCATATAGGGAAACCTCTAATGTATATGATGGAAGCAAGTATACTGCCGATATGGCCATCCACAATGTTATTGGAGACAGTTTTAGAGGCGCCACATGGGTATCCATTCACAATGGCGGCGGCGTTGGCTGGGGAGAAGTGATAAATGGCGGATTTGGTCTCTTGTTAGATGGAAGTAATGAAGCGGAGGAACGGTTAAAAAACATGCTTTTTTATGATGTAAATAATGGAATAGCCAGACGGAGTTGGGGCCGCAGCGAGGAAGCGCTTTTTGCAATCAAAAGAGAAATGGAACGGACGCCTGCCTTAAAAGTTACCATTCCTTTTATCGTTGAGAATTCAGTTTTAAAAAATCTTTTTTAATGGGTCTTTTATTCACGAATATCAAAGAATTGGTCCAAGTAAGAGAAAGCCATCTTTCATTTGTTTCCGGCAAGGAGATGAAAACGTTACCAACCATAAAGAATGCTTATTTGTATATTGAAAATGGCAAGATTTCAGATTTTGGGAAAATGGAATGTTGTTCTGTGCTTCATGCTGATCAAGTAATTGATGCTGAAGGTAAAATGATATTGCCGTCCTGGTGCGATTCTCACACACATATTGTTTATGCAGGAAACCGGGAAGGAGAATTCGTTGATCGGATCAACGGCTTGAGTTACGAAGAAATTGCCAGCCGGGGTGGAGGGATCTTAAATTCAGCCAAAAAATTAAATGAAACTTCAGAAGAATCCCTTTACCAACAAAGCAAAGTACGTATAGAGGAAATAATTGCATTGGGCACCGGAGCTGTTGAAATTAAATCTGGTTACGGATTGACTTTTGACGGGGAAATGAAAATGCTCAGGGTAATCAAACGATTGAAAGAAAACTATCCAATCGAAATCAAAGCTACATTTTTAGGAGCCCATGCAGTTCCAGAAAACTACAAGGGAAACAGGCAGGGGTATTTGCAAATGCTTGTGGATGAGCTTATTCCTGCAATTGCGCATCAAAACCTTGCGGATTATATTGACATTTTTTGTGAGACAGGTTATTTCAGTGTTTCTGATACTGAATTCATTTTAGGGGCAGGAAATTTTTTTGGAATGATCCCTAAAATTCATGTAAACCAGTTTACCGCCATTGGCGGTATTCAGGCAGGCCTTAAATACAATGCGCTCTCTGTTGATCATTTGGAGGAAATGCGTGAAGAAGATATCGAATGCCTGAAAAATACAACTACAATGCCAGTTGCACTGCCAGGTTGTTCTTATTTTTTAAGTATTCCATTTACGCCAGCGCGTAAAATGATTGATGCTGGGTTACCGTTGGCTTTGGCTACTGATTATAACCCAGGCTCTACACCCTCAGGCAACATGAATTTTGTATTGGCCACTGCATGTATCAAAATGAAGATGACTCCAGAGGAAGCTATCAATGCGGCAACCATCAATGGCGCTTATGCCATGGGATTGGAGGAAGAACTGGGTTCTATCACAATTGGTAAAACAGCAAACTTAATGCTTACAAAACCAATTAGCTCATATGCTTTTATTCCTTATTCATTTGCAACCAGCCAGATAGAAAAAGTTTTTTTGAAGGGTATTGAAATAAAGTAATCATTGGAAATAAATTTTACAAGATGCTTCATGAATTAAATGTCATTTATCAGCCAGGTCAAAAAAAACACTGGGAAGGCAGAAAATCAAATACTGCCATTGGTAGCCAATATTGGCATGAAGAAATCAAATTATGCGATTTCAGGGACTATACTACTGAAAACGCATCAACTTTTGCATTGGTTGGATATGCATGTGATGAGGGGGTACGCAGAAATTTGGGAAGGGTTGGAGCTTCAAAGGGGCCAGCAGTGCTGAGGGAAAAACTAGCAAAATTACCAATCCACTTTGATTCCAAATATATTATTGATTTTGGGGACGTAATCTGTATTGATGATGATATGGAATCATGTCAGAAAGCTTTCACCCAAATCATTGAACAACTCATATTGCAAGATATTTTTCCTATTGGAATTGGAGGGGGACATGATATGGCTTATGCTCATTTCATGGGAATTTATCAGGCCATTAAACACAGGCCCAAAAATAAAATTGGCATTATTAATTTTGATGCACATTTTGATCTGCGACCAGTTGATGGTAAGCCCAACTCGGGCACTCCTTTTAATCAAATATTTTCTGAGCTGAGTAATTCAAATGACCAATTTGATTACTGTGCTATCGGTATTCAACAACAATCCAATACAAAAGAATTGTTTCAAATCGCAAAAGAACACAATGTTATCAGTATCAATAATTTTGAATGTGAATCCACATTTCCCGAAATGCAGGCTTTACAACAAAAGTTGTCTTCCTTTATTGAATCAAACGATTATTTGTATATAACCGTTGACCTGGATGGTCTTTCTTCAGCGTATGCTCCTGGAGTAAGTGCTCCATCTCCGTTAGGATTCACTCCACATTTTTTATATAAAATGTTACGCTTTTTATTTGATTCCCAAAAAGTAATCTCATTTGATATTGCAGAATTAAGCCCAACAGTAGATGCTGATAATCTTACTGCTGGTTTGGCAGCAAAATTGGTAGATTATGTGGTTTCAATTAAATAATACTGATAATTATAATTGCAGGTTTATTCTATACATTCAAAATTGCGTATAATTCTTCTTCATATAGTTTGTTAAATTATTTTTGTACGATTCTCCAATTGGTAAATTGATGTTGTCTATAAGGATATTCCTTGTTTCTATGTTCTGAATGTATTTTGCGGAAACAATATAGGATTTATGGATGCGTATAAATTGGAATTGCTTTAATTGCATTTCAAAATATATTAAATTCTGCAGTGTCATTATTTTAGAATTCACAGTATGAATTGTTACATAATTTCCTGAACCTTCGATGTATATGATTTCTTTTAAGTATACTTTTTTATTTTTGTGATCAGACTTGATAAAAACAAAATTTTCGTCTGAAGAAGTTTCCGTTTTTATTTGTTGTGTGATGGTTGATTGTCCTTTACCAATAATTTCCTTTGCTTTTTGAGTAGCGCGTTCAAATCGTTCAAACGAAAATGGTTTTAATAAATAATCAACCACATCCAACTCATAACCCTGAATAGCGTAATTAGGATAGGCTGAAGTAAGAATTATTTTTATATTTTCTATTTTCTTAGCCAATGAAAGTCCGTTTAAACGAGACATTTGAATATCTAAAAAAAGCAAATCAACATCGGGATTTTGTTCGACATATACCAAAGCTTCTAATGGGTCTGTAAATGAAGCTATAATTTCAACATATGAAATCTTTTTGCAAAATTCAATTATAATGCCAACCGCATTTCTTTCATCATCTATGACAACGGCTTTAATCATTGTTGAAGTTGTATTTCAAGTTTTGCAATATGTATGTTATTTACTTCTTCAAAAGATAGTCTGTGTTTGTTCGGGTAAAGTAAATTTAAACGTTTTTTTAAATTTGGTTTACCTATACCAATTGACTTGTCTTTGTAGTTTTCTTTACCAATTGAGTTTTCAACCCTGTAGTAAAGTATATTTTCTTTTAGATTCATTTCAATCAATACAGGGGTTGAGCCTATTTGTCCATGCTTGAAAGCATTTTCCACAAAAGTGTTTAACAACAGTGGCGGGACGTTGTATGGAGATTTTGTGACTTCACTATCGATATTTAATAATATTCTTTCATCCGGAAACCGAAAGAGTTGTAATTCAACAAATTCTTTTAAATAAGCTATCTCTCGCTCAAGTGAAACCCATTCTTCTTTTTCATCCAGAATATACCTTAGCAAATGTGAAAGTTTCAGAAGGGCGTTTGGCGTTTTATCTGATTGGATCAAGGAAAGATAATATATGTCATTGATTGTATTGAAAAGAAAATGAGGATTTAACTGGTAGCGCAACATTGATAAATCTGCCTTTAGTTTTTCATTTTCCATGTTTTTTGTGATCCTGTCAATGACTATCCAGTCAAAAATAAAACGGTATGCATAAGCTATAAAGGTGAATTGGATAGCACGTATCGCTTCCATTGCTATTATCTCAATTGGTGTGCTTTTGTGTAATTCAGCCCCTGATCGGGTGTCTAAAAAATAAGAATATGTTGTGGGATCTTGTAAAATATTGTTATAATATCTTATAGTTATATACGAGATGATAAGACCAATATTTAAAAAAATAAGTTGTGTGTATTTTCTATTGTGTAAAAACGTCGGAATCAGCCAAACAATTATCACATAACACAACAGAAAATTTGGCCAGCTGTATTTGGTATAGAAAACATAACTTGAAATAATTTCGTTAGTGGATAGGCCTAGTACGATATAAACCGTAACGGCGATATACCATATGAAAAGTGAGGTCAGAAAGTTTTTCCATCCTGCTTTGATGAAAACTTCAATATTGAATTTTTTGTCCATATTTTGATTTCAAATAATGGAATTTAAGGATTACTCCCAATAAATACCTATTTATTATTTGATTGATTTTACCCCCCCTTTTTTTAATAAAGTAACCAAAACCTACTTTTCGTGTATAAAAAAAGGGTATTCGTGTAAAAATTATGGAAAATTGTAATTTAACAGATATTTTGAAATACTAATTAATATTAAAGCCAGAATACCATGAGACTGCTTTTCAAAAGTTTTATCCTTTTTTTACTGGGTATTTCAATGCTGTTGACTGCATCTGCGCAGCAAACCAGGCAAGTAACCGGATCTGTTTTTGGACCCGATAACCGACCACTCACCAATGCAAGTGTTGGTGTGAAGGGCGGTAAACAGGGTGTCAAAACCAATGCAGATGGCAAATTTAATATTACAGTATCTACTGGAATGCAGACTTTGGTTATCTCCTATGTTGGTATGAAAACTACTGAATTAGTTGTAAATGGTGATGTCAATACAACAACTATTGTTTTACCCGAAGCCGAAGGATCGCTTGCTGAAGTAGTTATTTCCACAGGTTATCAGACCATTCCAAAGGAAAGGGCAACTGGTTCTTTTGGCACAGTAAGCAAAGAGCAATTGGAAAGGCCATCTACAAATATTTCTTCACGTATTGTGGGTCAGGTATCCGGTGTACAGGCGCTAAGAATGGATGAGGAGGGAAATCCTTTTTTTCAAATAAGGGGATTATCAACATTGTATGCCAATCAGGAGCCATTGGTTGTAGTAGATGGTTTTCCGATACAAGGAAGTTATAATACTGTCAATCCAAATGATGTAGAAGCTGTCACCATTTTAAAAGACGCAGCTGCATCATCAATTTGGGGCTCCAGGGCTGTGAATGGTGTTATAGTTATAACTACAAAAAATGCAAAAAAAGGAACACCCTTAAAGGTTGAGTTTAGCACATTTACACGCATTGGCGGTAAAATAGACTTAAAGTATTCAAATCCTTTAGCATCCTCTTCACAGCAGGTAGAATACGAAAAACTATCATTTGACAAATGGGGGGCAACTGCAAACAATGGAATTGTTACACAATTTGGTTACAACATGACACCTGGACAGACGGCTTTGAATGAAACGAAACTAGGTTTTATGACACCAGTGAGAAGAGATTTCATTTTAGATAGCCTGAAGGGACTAAATAATAGTCAACAAATCTCAGATCTTCTGCTAAGCAATCCAGTAACAAAGCAGTATAACCTCAGCCTATTCAGTTCGACCGGAAGAATGAATAATTCTATTTCTTTCTTGTTTGAGCAGAATCAGTCTAATTTTAAGGAGACCTATAACGATAGATTTTTGTTGAATTATCGGAATACAATTAACGTCAAGAAGTGGCTTGATTTTAATCTGAATACAATGGTCCAGTACAATAAGTTCACTAATAATGGCGCTACTCTTGGAGAGATACAAAGACTTGCTCCATATGAAATGTTACAAAATCCAGACGGAAGTTATACAAGTACCTCAGAAAGATATTATACACCTCTTTTGAGTAGGGGAATCCCTACTAACCTTTTTCCTTACAGGGACTGGAGCTATAACCTGGTTCGGGAAACAAGAAGTCGCAGCAATGTAACCAGGGAATACAATGCAAGGGTTCAAGCTGGTCTTGTTCTTAAACCTATGAAGGGCTTCAGTATTGAATCAAGTATACAGTACGAGAATTTTAATTCACAATTGCGTAATCTTAGTGATACAAATAGTTATACAACGAGAATTACTGTGAACCAAGCAGCTTTTTGGAATCCAACAATCCCTGGTGCAATGACTACAGCGCCTATTCCTAACTTACCTAAGGGAGAAATATTGGATCAGAACAGATCACAGGTGATTGCCTGGAATTTCAGAAATCTAGTAAGGTTTAACAAAATAATCAGTTCAAAACACGAAATAAATTTTTTAGCGGGTACCGAACAGCAAAGCAGAGTGGTTCAGACTTTCGGGCAGCCAACAACCTATGGATATAATGATGCCACGATGCAATTGGGGACATTCCCTAACGGGCCTGGCGGAACTCCTGTAAATGGCAGTCAAAATGGCACCCTACCACCAACCAATTTGACCATTAGAAATTGGGTAAACCAAACAACAACTTTCGGTTATACCAATTCATTTGGATATACCACTGACCGTTTCTTTTCTGTTTTTGGGAATCTAGCGTACACCTATGATGATAAGTATATTTTGTCAGGAAGTGCAAGGGCCGATGGTGCAAATTTTGTAACAGATGATCCAAAGTTAAGATACAATCCATTTTGGTCTGTTGGTTTAAGCTGGCAGTTATGGAAAGAGAAATTTTTTAATGTAAGTTTTGTTGATCGACTTACAGTTAAAGCAACTTATGGTTATAACGGAAACCAGGATAGGAGTACTTCTTTTGTACCATTGCTTGGTCTTAGTGCAACTCCAAATATTTATACAAATCAATTTACCGCTTTCTTTTCAAGCCTGGGTAATCCATCCTTACGCTGGGAAAAAACAGGAACAACCAATTTTGGGATTGATTACTCTTTATTTAAAGGGAAACTGTTTGGAAGCATGAATTACTATCAAAGAAAAGGGAAAGATTTACTGGCTTTTGTTGCAATACCCGCAGTAAATGGTAGTACCTCTCAATTTCTTAACAATGCATCAATGGTGAATAAGGGAGTTGAACTTGAAATTGGTACTACAGCAAAAATTGCAAAGAACTTTGTTTGGAGGGGTAATCTTAATTTCTCTTATAACAAAAACGAGATTACATCTTTGTTTCTTACACAGTATAATTCTTTTTCATTGGCTGCTAGAAATACTTCCTCTTACGCAGTTGGATATAATGCCAATACTCTTTGGATGTATAAATATACTGGGTTTAACAATGCAACTCCATTTCCTCAGCCCACAGTATTAGGACCGGATGGAGTAAAATTTGATATGGCTTCTTTCACACCAGGTGACGGACGAACATATCTCGAAAATGTTGGTACAATGGTTGCGCCTTATACAATGGGGTTTTCAAGTGGGTTTGATTATAAAGGGATTAATTTTTCTTTTATTGTAACCGGTAATTTTGGTCATGTATTCCAACGCCGTGGATTTAATTATCCGGTTCAATTTGGAGGAAGAGTATTGCCGAACAAATTTGTAGGTGAAATTCTTGATGCTACAGCAAAGAAATCAAATGAAGTGCTTACAATGCCACAAAACCCTAATGAAGCAAGATTTTTCTTTTGGGATAGGTTTTACGGTAACCTCTCTTATCTTGGTGAAAGTGCATCATGGTTGAGGATGCAAGAGGTTAATCTCACTTATAATTTCCCAGGTAAATTATTGTCCAAGGGGGGGATAAACAATTTGCGGGTTTATGTTCAGGGCAACGATTTGTTTGTACTTCTTTCTAATAAATACGGGGAAGACCCGCTTTATGCGCTTGGAACCCTTAATCCAAGACCTAAAACAACCATAGGTTTAAAATTAGATTTTTAAAATATTAATTGATTTTATATGAAAAAAATTATAAACATTAATTTTCTTGCAATAAGTATTTTTGTGTTTTTGGTTGTAGGCCTGGGATCCTGTCAAAAATTCCTTGACGAAAGGGCGAGCAAAAACAGTTCTTTGCCATTAGAGACAATAGAGCAGCTCAATGCGCTAATGGAACAATATGGTACGCTCTACAGCGACGAAAACCCAGCTTGGATGGGAACAGATGATTACGGGTTGAACGCAACAACGTATGATAATAAAAGAGGAAATTTTACTTTTCTTCCAAATATTTTCAGGGCTTTTTGGGATATTGATTTCAATAAATTTACTGCTAACTCAGATGCATTGTGGGCATCAGGTAGCGGAGAGTGGAGAGATGTTTTTTATGCGAATGCTGTATTGGTAAATTTAGGAAAAGTAACAGGCGGAACAGATGCTGAAAAAGCGCGGCTTAAGGCTGAGGCTCATCTTTTAAGGGCATACGCCTATTGGCAACTGGCTAATACTTATTGTCTTCCCTATACAGATGCCAATAAAGCAGAAATGGGATTACCTATAAAAAAATCTACTAGTTTTGAAGAAGATTTGTCACGTGCCACTTTGGAGGCAACTTATCAGTTTATTGAATCTGACCTCCAGGAGGCTTTAAAAATTAATAAGCCTTTAGAAGTTGGAGGTCGTCCTCAACACTGGCGTGCAAGCACAGCTTCTGTAAATGGTTTTGCTGCGAGGTACTATCTCAATAGAAACAATTATACTGAAGCATTAAAATACGCCAATTTAGCACTAGGCGAGTATAGCAAGCTTGTTAATTATAATAATATTTCTGAGATGTATTATGGTAGCCCATTCACCTATTCTGTTACTGGTGGGCCATCATTTACTTGCCAATTTCCTTACACACACAACAATCAGACCAATCTTGTGGACATGTTTGGATGGAAAGAATTTTTGTATTTCCGTGTTCAAAATTTTGGTTCGTGGTTTTATTTGCCTAGTCAGGATTTATTGAATTTATACGATAAGGTAAATGATCGACGCTATGAGTATCATATTGTCGAAAATTATAGCTATTATTTTGGCTCTAATACGCCTACAAATGGTTTACCTGGGTATGTATTTTTTTTTAAAGATAGAATACCCTCTGGTCCAACTACTGCGGAAATGTATCTGATAAGAGCAGAATGCCTAGCAAGAACTGGAAATGTATCAGGAGCATTAACAGCTATCAATACCTTGCGTACGGCTAGGATAAAACCTGGTGCTACAGTTAATTTGACAGCAGCGAGCCAGGCAGAAGCGATTACAAAAATTTTACAGGAAAGAAGAAGAGAGATGCCATTTGTACAGCGCTGGTATGATCTTAGAAGGTTTAACAATAATGCTGACCCTAATGATGATGTCATTGTGACCAAGCAATTTTACCCAATTACAATATCAGGTCCGGATGTAACTAAACCTGTTCAAACGTATCGACTTGAAAAAAATTCAAGAAAGTATGCTTTGCCAATACATAACAATGAGCTGATTTCCGGAAGAGGTATTCTATTGCAAAATATATATTAGTAAACCGGAATTATAAACGCTACATTGATTAATTGAGTCTTTTTATGAAGTGCTGCAGGAGTTTTTACTTTCCTAGAGCATAACAAAAATCAATTCAAACAAAGCCAATTATTTTGGGGGAGTGAGAGATGGGCAAGACCTCTACGTTTATTTAGTTTCAAATCAATAAACATCATTATGTTAAAGAATGCCTTTTTCTATATCTTCATCTTAATAGGCAATAGTTTGAGTGGTCAGAATAAGTATCAAATAGTTGGAAGTATTTCACATCCCAACTCTGCCTTCAAAATTTTCCTTACCCACGGGGGGAAGAAAGATTCCGCCATCCTGAAAAATGGAAAATTTTCTTTCAAGGGGGAATTAGACAAAACAATCAAGGCGACTATTTATACCCAAGCGGTAAATTCAATCGAAAAATATCCTGTAAGAGAATATTTGTATTTTTATCTCTCTGAGGGAACTACCAAAATAGAAGCATTCAAAAATGTAAATTCGGCTGTTGTTAAGGGAGGTATTGAGCAAGATCAATATGCTCAGTTGCAAGATTCATTGCTTTGGATTAATAATATTTATAGTAATCTTTCGGGACTTTTAAAAAGTAACGACACTGATGATTCAACAAAAATGCGTCTTAGGGGATTGTATAAAATTTTGTATCCAAAGGTTAATATTATTGAGAATAATTTTATTAAAGCTCATTCAGGATCAATTGTTTCATGGGATATTGTTTCAAATCGGGGAGTAATCATTGATCCGGATCCGCTAGATTCTGTCTTTAACTTTCTTTCAAAAGAATTACAAGCAAGTGAAAAGGGGACAATACTCAAGGCAAGAATTGAAAAAGCGAAATCTTTAAAGATTGGAAGTAAAGCCATTGATTTTACAATCAATGACCAGGCTGGAAATCCAGTTTCACTCTCATCGTTTAAGGGGAAGTACGTGCTCATTGATTTCTGGGCCAGTTGGTGTGGTCCATGCCGTGCTGAAAACCCCAATATGGTTAAAGCCTACAATAGCCTCAAAGAAAGCAACTTTGAAATATTTGGCGTTTCCCTGGATGACAAAAGGGAAAACTGGCTGAAAGCCGTTGCAGAGGACAAGCTTCCATGGAGGCAGGTGAGTGATCTGAAGGGATTCAATACCATCGCAAAGGTTTATGATATAATGGCCATACCACAAAACTTTTTGATTGACGCAGATGGTAAAATCATTGCTAAAAACATCAGAGGCGAAAGCATGGAGTCGGTAATTAAAAAACACATGGGTTTATAGCACCTTAATCAAATCACATTATGAGAGTATTAATGATTTGTTTAATCAGTCTTTGTTCTTTTCAATTGATCGCACAGTTGAATAAATTTAATTATGCGATAAATGGATTTATTGAAGGGCTTAATAATGACAGTTCTATACTGTTCATTCGCACATATGACACACAGGGTGTGCTAAAGGTTGACACCCTTTTTTCTGTTGCTAAGAATAGTCAATTTTCATTTAAAGGTAAAAGTATAGCCATACGTGATGCTTCTATCCGTTTAGGGGGGGTAAATGCGCGAAGAAGTTTATCTCTTTTTATAGAAGAAGGAGTAATAACCCTAAAGGGAAAAATAGACTCGCTAGATTATGTTTCTGTTACTGGAACCCCCGGTAATGAAGAATATATGTCGAATAAAAAATCAGAGAGTGAATTGTATGGCAGAATCTCAGCTTTAGCCTCGCAGATAAAAGTATTGGAAGCGAATAGCGATAGATTAAAGAAAATCGAAACTCAAGTGAATTTATTGCGGGATTCAATAAAGCAAGGAAGAATTGGCTTTATATCTACACATAAAAACTCTCCTGCAAGCGCCATATACCTATATGTATTGCAGGATCAACTATCAATTAATCAGCTGGAAAGTTTTTATTCCGGCCTCTCGCCTAGGATAAAGAATCTTGGCTATGTGAAAAATATTCCTGCCAAAATTAAAGCAAGAAAAAATGCTGCTATTGGAAATATTGCCCCCGATTTTACCGCAACTGACATCTCTGGAAAGCAATTCAAATTATCTGATTTCCGTGGGAATTTTGTCCTGCTTGATTTTTGGGCAAGCTGGTGTGTACCCTGCCGTGAGGAAAATATTTATCTGAAAGAGGCCTATAAGATCTACCATGACAAGGGTTTTGTGGTCATCGGTATTTCATTGGACGACAAAAAGGATAAGTGGGTAAAAGCGATTATGGAAGATAAATTGCCTTGGATACATACATCTGAACTGAATGCATTTGAAAACAAACTGGCAAGGCTATATGGCGTGCAGCCCATTCCCGATAATTTTTTATTGAATCCCCAGGGAGAAATAATTGCCAGACAATTGAGAGGTAATGCTTTGTCAGACATTTTAAAAAAGGAAATAAAATAAACACCAATCATCAACAACAAACGCTGCTATGAAATATTACTTATTGATCATAATGCTTATCACGGGACAGTTGACATTTGGCCAATCAAACAGTTTTACCTTATCCGGAAAAATAAAAGGGCTTGATGCAACAAAAATATTCCTTATCATCTTTGATGACGCATTTAAGAGTGGTTACAGAAGAGATTCTATAAAAGTTGAAAACGAGGCCTTCGTTTACACGGGTACTGCAGACAAGCTCATGTATGCATCTATCAGCCCAAATGTGGACAGGGTTGTGAAAAAAGGTCCTGGCGGCGGATATTATCCTGCCAAGTCTTCTTCAGTTCAATTGTTTGTTTTCCCTGGCGCAAATATAAAATTGGCTGGTAAGATTACTGATTTTGTCGATGTATATCCATCAGGTGACAATATAAACAATGACTTTGCCAAACTCAATAAAGAGATCTATCCATTGTTGAATCAAAGTGTAAATGTGAGTGTAAAAATTTCAAACAAAATTGTCACAGATTCTGATGTAATAAAGAAAATGAAAGACACTGCTGCATTATTGGACAAGCAGGTAATCGCAATAAAAGAAAATTTCATCAATGATCACCGTTCATCTGTGGCGGCCATCTGGCTGCTGTCAGACATGATGATCCGATCCCAGCTCTCTAATAATTTGGCCACGGAGATCTTTGGGAAAATGAACAAAGAAAAACTGGTTGATGTTTCTTTTTATGCAGATGTCGCCAAACGAGTAGATGGGTTTACATTGACAGCAGCTGGCAAAACGGTTCCGGATATAAATTCTATGAATACCTACACTGGAAAGAAGTTTGATCTTTCATCACTTCGTGGAAAATATGTAGTGCTTGATTTTTGGGGTACTTGGTGCGGGCCTTGTATCTCTGGAATGCCTAAAATGAAAGAATACCTCGATAAATATCAAGCGAAACTGGAAATTGTTGGTGTGGCATCAGAATCAGATAAAGGAGAGCGTTGGAAAAAATTTCTAGATGAAAAACCTCAATACCAATGGCACCATGTTTTAAGTACAAAAACGGAAGACTACATATTAAAATTTAGTGTAGCTGGATTTCCTACTAAAATAATTGTTGATCCTGCAGGCAAAATCATTGGCAGGTTCGTTGGAGAAGACGATGAGATATACAAGAAGCTTGATGAACTGCTCAAATAAACAATAAACGTTACCATTTATAAAATATCTTTTTCTTTGTTGATAAGATTCTTCCACGAATAGAACCCATCTCCAAATTTTAAATATATAACAAGCATGATAAGTATTGTTGTAGCAAATGCAATTTCTTTAGGGTAATTATCACTTCCCGAATCAAATAGAAATATAATTGCAGCGATTATTATTGGTATTTGTATCAGAATTGCGATTCTGCTATATATGCCAATAAGGATGAAAAATCCTCCTAAAATATGTATGAAGGGGATCAATAAATTTAAAATTGTAAGCTTCTCAAGTATAGCATTTTTAGAAATCAATGTTTCAATAAGTACTTTATTGCGAATGAAGCTTACTCCTTTGATGAATAAGGTAAGTCCTAAAATTACCCGAAAAATCAGTGATATTATTCGATTGTTTATTTTTGTCATAATAAATAGTTTCAATCACTCCTGCCATCTTTTCACGATAAATGTATGTCAATGCAGTGCCCAAAAAAATGATTAAAATCATTGATGTATAAAAAAGATGAATAAAATAGGATTCTGTTCTACTTTTGAGTGAAACCCGCAACTGAATGATTTACCTGCATAAAATTTTACCGGCTTTACTTTCGCCCTATTCGCTTTTCCTTATATTCATCATTGTGGGACTGGTCAAAAGGAAGTATGCCATTATCTGGGCAGCATTGATTGTGGTGTTGATACTTTCAACTCCTGTGGTTTCATCATTTTTGTTCGCACAGCTGGAGGTAGTTGGCAGCAGGAAAACCCCTGCAGACGTGCAACCTGCTGATGCCATCGTTGTCTTGAGTGGGATGACGCATTCCATTCGTACTGAAAAAGGCATCATCAGCGAATGGAATGATCCTGATCGTTTTTTTGGAGGGATGGAGTTGATCAAAGCGAAAAAAGCACCCGTCATCATTTTTACCAAGGGAAAACTTCCCTGGAAAATCGGCCCGCCCGAATCTGAATTGTTGCAGGCAACCGCTATACAAATGGGTGTTCATCCACAGCAAATCTTGGTCACGGGCGAAGTTGAAACCACGGAAGATGAATCAAGAGAGGTGAAAAAAATCCTACAATCCAAGGGAAATCGAATCATCCTCGTTACCTCGGCCTTCCATATCCGCAGGGCAAAAATCGCCTTTGAGAATGTAGGGCTCGAAGTGCAATCATACCCTGTAGATTTTAAATTGGGTGAATATGCATTGACACCCATGGACTTCATTCCCAATCCCGGATCATTGTCGACAACTGAAAAATGTGTCAAGGAACTGATGGGAACAGTGTATTATGCCTTGAAGGCGTTTATGAAAGGATGAGTAAGCGCAATGCATAGGCTTATTGCTTGCAAGGTCAATCAAGAATAATTCCCTCAATCCCCAATTTCCTTTTTCAATTTCTTTCTAAAATCCCTTATCCTGTGAAAGGTGATGTGGTTTGCATCATGGGAGCCATCTGTTTTTTCTCCGTAGGCAGTTCGAACGGCTGCAATGATATCATTGTTTTCAATTGTCCAGTCTGCGTATTGGAATCCATGCTGTTTGATGTCCGGACTGTAAAGCACTGTGTAATGTTTTTTCCAGTGGATGAGGTCTTCAGATGAAATCAAGACAAGCGTATTCCTTGCCCTTTCCAATGCATGATTCATCGCCTTCGCTTTTTCCTTTTCTGCAATGGGAGCATAGTTGGCTAGTGACCAGTATCGCTTGGATACCCCGTCGTACCTGATGCTGAATTTCTTGCATCCCCCAGGAAGGTTAATGAAGCCGGTCTTGGGATTGAAGCTGATGTTGGTTCCATCCTCCGAAACGGTTGTCATTGCTGCAATATCATCCCCTTTAAAATTTACCCTTAAGATATTGAGCATTTGATTGGATGGTGACACTACAGCATTTCCTTCCAGCCAACAGGTATAATCTTTTTGCCATTTCGTGTCGAATGCCAGACGGTTGGAGGATGTCCAATTCTTGGCATTAAGGAGATCAGCAGAGGTGTCAGCGCTTAACATGAGGGACTGGAATTGACCCCAGCCTTTGTCAGGGCTGTATTCAAATGCCCGCCAGATCCTGCCTGCATGAATGGTTACCGGCATCGGGGCACAATGGTAACCCATGTTGCCATTTTTGGGCAAGAGGAGTCCGGTTTCGCTTTTGTTGGGCTCAGACCATGTCTGACCCATGTCGTTTGAGCGGCGGATGACGCAATCATTTACACCACCTCTTGTGCCAAATATATATATGGATCCCTTGTGTTGAAACAAGCTGCTCCAAAACTGGCCTTGTATGGTTGTTCGCAAACTCCAGTTTTTCCCTTTGTCCTTTGAAACAAAAATCCTCGTGGTACCAAGCCCTCCATTTTCGATGGCTTTCGGGCCAAAAAAATCATGGCTGGCAAGATAGTCTCCATTGCTGAGCACAAGAATGGAGGGTGATCCGGTGTACAGTCTTTCACTCGGTGATGTGCAAATGACAATTCCAGGAGGATGATCTTGTCCATTCACATCTGTACCAACTGTGACCACCAACATGATCAATGCAATAAATTGTTTCATACGATTTTTGGTTTGGTATACTGAAGACTTTTCAAAACCACTGTTATGGTAGCGTTCATGCGCCCAGCGGCCTTCGGCGTTTTATACTTGTTTAAGGATGCAGTCCACTCTTGTGTAGATTGATATATTTTATAAAGGTCTTCAAATATTTTTGTTTAATTTGTCTCACATATCAAAATTGCCATAATGAGAAAAAGATTTTTAACCGCCATGGTTTTGATGGCGTGTGTCCAAATGTTCTTTTCTGCCAATGCAATTGGGCAGGAGAGAAGCATTTCCGGCTATGTTCTTGATGCCGAAAAGGGGGATGCTGTCATTGGCGCTACAATAAAAATAAAGGACAAGAAGGGGAATGCTGTCTCTGATTCACGTGGTGCATTCAGTATCAAGGCCATCAAGGGTGCGATCCTGTTGTTCAGCAGTGTGGGCTATAAACCCGCACAGCTTACTGTTGGCGATGCAAACGAGTTACAAGTAAAGTTGGTCCCCGTCTCTACCCAACTCAATGAAGTTGTTGTGGTTGGATATGGTGAACAAAAGCAGCCCACTGTTACCGGTGCAGTTGGAACCATTTCTGGAAAAGATCTGGTGCAAACCCCCGTGGCAAACATTACCAACATGTTGGTTGGGCGTACTGCAGGAATCAGTGCTCTCCAGGCCAGTGGAGAACCCGGTCTCAATACAACCTCCATCCGAATCAGGGGCGTAGCCACCCTCAATGGCCAGGATCCACTCGTGGTCATAGATGGTATCCAACAACCCACTGAGCAGCCTTATACCATATTGAATGCAATGGACCCCAACGAAGTGGAGTCCATCAGTGTATTGAAGGATGCATCAGCGACTGCTGTTTTTGGTATCCGCGGTGCCAATGGTGTCATCATCATCACCACCAAAAGGGGGAAAGTGAACAAGCCGCAGTTTAGTTTCAGCATGAACCAGGGATTTACCAAGGCAACTTCTATTTTTCAGACCATCGATTCTTATCGTTTTGCCAAGCTCAGGAATGAAGCTGTATACAATGCTAAAGCTGCTGGCGACAATAGCCTTGATCGTCTTCTTTTTACCAATGACGAACTGTGGATGTTCCAGAACAACCGGGATTATACGCCTGCCATGGTTGATGCGATGAGCAACCTCAGTGCAGCGCAAAAAGAGGCATTGAAAAACAGTCCTGCACTTTACTATACCAGTCATAATTATTATGATGAGCAGTTCGGTGGAACCGGCATGCAAAGTCAGTACAACATCAATGTTTCTGGAGGTACTGCGAAAGTGAAATATTTTACCTCTCTTGGGTACTTTGACCAGGATGGGATTCTTTCGAATACCAAATATGCTGGTTCAAATACCAATCCCAATTTCAAGCGCTACAATTTCAAGTCGAATTTTGATATTGATGTGTTTAAAAATTTTCAGCTCAATTTCAACATCAGTGGTCAATCTGTTGTGAACAGGGTTGCCGGTTCGGGAAGTGCAAGTGATTTTGCCAATCGATACCAGGGCATCATTCAAAACATCCTTGAGAACAGTCCTTTTACCGGACCTGGAATTGTTGATGGAAAATTGGTGACGGGTTTCATCGGACTTGCAGGGGAGCCGACCAATCCACTGGGTGCAAAAGGAGGAACTGGATACAGTTCCCTGGCGCAACTGCTGACAGGCGGTACAAGAACCATGTATTCGACTTTGCTCAGCAGTGTACTCAAGTTAAAACACAACATGGGGTATTTAACCAAAGGACTGGAGTCTCATGTAACCATAGGGTATGATGATAGTTACTCAAAGGGCTTCAGCCGAGTGAACAGCATACCTCAATATACCGCAATGCGGGATCCGGGGAATCCTGGGAAAATTATTTTCATTGGAGGCCGCGTAAATCCACCCTCCGTTTCAGATAACCAGGGCAACAGCACCTGGAGAAAACTCTATGTCGAGGCGGCGATCAACTACAGGCGAAATTTCGGAAAACACAATGTTTCAGGACTCCTGTTGGGTAATGCACAACGCTATACCGCCAATGGGCAATCCTTCAATATTCCTTCAGGTTTGATGGGATTGGTGGGCAGAACAACCTATAATTTTGACCAAAAATACCTTGCAGAGTTCAACCTGGGCATCAATGGCACAGAAAACTTTGCACCAGAGAATAGGTTTGGAATCTTTCCTGCACTTTCTGCAGGATGGATCATCTCGAATGAGTCGTTTTTTCACAAGAACGATATCATTACTTGGGCAAAATTGAGGGGATCCTATGGTGAAGTAGGAAATGATCAGATTGGTGGGCGCCGCTATTTATACCTCCCCAATACATGGGTAGTCAATGGGGCTGGATCATTTTGGGGAAACAGTGATGGATCAAGCACCAATCCCAATTTCCCTGGTGCCACGGAATCTGCATTGGGCAATCCTTTGGTTACCTGGGAGCGTGCGAAGAAGTACAATTTCTCTGCTGACCTCAAATTTTTTAAGGACAAACTTTCCTTGTCAGCATCAGTGTTCTTGGAAAAACGCAACAATATTCTTGTAACATCCTCTTTGATCCCCTCTACGTTTGGTGTGCCACAAGCCAATACGCCTCCCTTGAACCTGGGAAAGGTAAGCAACCGGGGATATGAAATTGAAACGGAGTGGAATGACAAGATTGGTCAAATTGGATATTTTTTAAAGGCCAATTATTCCTTCGCTCGAAACAGAATCGATTACAGGGCTGAGGTTCCTGCAGCATATCCTTGGATGATGTCCACTGGATATTCCATAGGCCAGTACAAAGGGTTGTTGACCGATGGATTCTTCAACGCCACGGAAGAACTGAACAACAGGCCTTTCAACAAGTTCGGTAACAATGCAAGGTTGGGGGATTTGAAGTTCAGGGATATCAATGCTGATGGGTTCATTGACCAAGCGGATCTGGTGCCAATTGGCTATGCCAATCTTCCCCAGGTGGCATACAACCTTTCGATTGGATTTTCTTACAAAGGGTTTGATGTTTCTGCACTTTTTATTGGAACTGCCAAAGGGTCCTTTCCTCAATCTGGCTATATCCTGAGTACACCTTTCGCCAAGAATGTTGGACAGGTACTTGATTACGCGTATGAGGGCCGTTGGACCGCAGAAAAAGCTGCAAAGGGATCTCCTGTTTATTATCCCGCCATTTCACTTGGCGGCGTTGGTGCCCCGAACAATGGCCAGCTTAGCGATTTTTGGCTCCGTTCAAACAATTTCCAAAGATTGAAAAACATGGAAATTGCCTACACTTTCCAGCGAAACAATACTTTCTTAAAGCGCACCAATATCCGGGCAATACGGTGTTATGCGAACGGAAACAATCTTTTCACATGGGGTTCATCACTGATCAAGGGAATCGATCCTGAGCAGGCTGATGTAGGCAAAAACCGTGACGGTTATCTGTTTCCTTTAACAAGGACTTTTAATACCGGCTTGAATATTCAATTTTAAATGATTTAAATGCTGATAACAATGAAGAATATTAATAAATATTTTGTGCTGATTTCTATGGTTGCAGTTCTTGCAAGTTGCCAAAAGGATTTTCTGCAAATGCCGACTTCAAGTGCCACCACCTTGGACTCTGTATTTTCCACAGCCATCAAGGCTCAGGGTGCCATCTCAAATGCGTATCGAAGAACCATTCCACAGGGTCTTCCTTTTGCCAATACATGGAACGCGATGATATCTGAAAACCTTTCTGGTGCAATGAATTACGGTTTCAGCTGGACAATTTCAAGGAATATTATCCTCAATGGAATGAATGCCAACAGCACAAATTCAGATATGGATGGCTACAACAATAATTTTCCATCTATACGGCAATGTTATTTGGTTAAAGAAAATATTGATAAGGTCAAGGACATGTCAGCTGATGAAAAAGCAGTTGTCAAAGCAGAGATGCAGGCGCTGATCGCATATAGGTATACGCAGATGATGATCATGTATGGAGGCGTACCGATTGTCAGCAGATCGCTGGATGCAAACGATGAAGGAAGTTTAGAAATTCCCCGTTCTTCTTTGAAGAATGTGTTGGATTCTATTGTAAAATGGACAGACCAGTCGGCTGCAGTGCTTCCATCGAGATGGGCCAACAACCTGATTGGCAGGATGACAAAATCTGCTGTGCTGGCGATCAAGGCAAAGGCATTATTATATTCAGCAAGACCATTGTTCAATACTGCAACGCCATATCTTGATTTGGGTACCAACAATAACCTCATTTGTCTGGGAAGTACAAATGCAAATCTTTGGAACCAGGCAGCCGCAGCGGCAGATGCAGTAATTGCTGAAGCAGAGGGCGCTGGCGGGCTGATGATCATCAACACTGGAAATCCTTTGGATGATTATGGAACCGCTACTTCAAAGCTCAACAACCCAGAAGTGATTTTGGCCTATAAGTTTATCAATACTTCAGGGGCTACAGATAACTGGGGGGAGCTTCCCATGAATGCATTTTATTGTTCAAGGTATTGGCAAGGTCAGGGGAATGTGCTGATGACCCATCAATTGGAACAGTATTGGAAATCTGATGGAACAAATCAAAGCTGGCCAGCAGTGGGAACAACAAGGCCATTCAGTGAATATTCTGCCAAGGTAAACCAGATGGAGGCCCGATTCAAGGCAAGTTTTCAGCCTTGGGAAATGGATGCGTGGACAAATCCAGGAGATGCAAACTGGAGGAACAACAGCACTTTTGGAAGTGGACCGGGATTTGGTGTGGCAAGAATATCTAAATTTTATTACAAGGCAGGTGGAAGAAGGTGGTTTGAGTTTCCTATTTTCCGTTTGGCATCCGCTTACCTCAGTGCTGCAGAGGCATACAATGAAATGGGACAGTCCACCAAGGCTCTTGAAAAGTTAAACAAGATTCATGTACGTGCTGGTTTGCCCGCTGTAACAG
>Ga0209617_10000175_pt1 | contig 26177 bp, 21 predicted proteins | sample LakEriepJuly2011_2_FD_187459 | JGI IMG/M metagenome (GOLD analysis project Ga0209617, IMG submission 187459) | Freshwater microbial communities from dead zone in Lake Erie, Canada - CCB epilimnion July 2011 (SPAdes) (version 2) | ecosystem: Environmental > Aquatic > Freshwater > Lentic >...
CGTCGTCGACGAAGATCCTGCCGCGCGCAGGGCCTCCGGCTTGATCGGGGTGCAGGTCCATGTCGGCCCACCCATGAAGGTGGAGTATCGCAACTTCCTCTTGAAGACGCTTCCGGTCATCGCGCCAGCGCCGGCCGAATAATTGCTTTCGATTTCTTTTTGTTTTGGAAGCGCCCACCCGCCTCCCGTTTCGTCGCATTGACGGAAACCCCTCCCGGACCCGATCTCCATGAAAATCCAGTCCCCTATCAGTAACGGGTAATGGTGGGTGTAAATCCCGGTAGGCGAGTCGCAGTGAAGCGTAGGCTCACACGGCCGGGATCGCTCTTTCGAGCGAGGGGGATTCGGAGAGTGGCGGAGTGGCCGGCGTCGGATGGCTTGCATTTCTTCCCTCATTAAATTGCGCTAAATTTGATAGCGCGGTGGCCTTGTTCATTACCCTCAACGCCGATTCCATGATACCCTCGTCTTCTCGTTAGGCGGCGCCTTGTCGCCGTTCTGCCCTCGTCTTCGCAATTGCCTGTGCGGCCTCACAGCTCGGCGCCCAAACGGCCCCGGCGACCGGCGCAGCTAAACCCGCTGCCGCGACTGAAGCCGTTCTGCTCAATCCTTTCGAGGGCAGCACCAGCAAGGACACGGGCTACGTCGCCGGTAGCTCGCTGGCGGGCGGCCGCGCGGAGACGCCTCTGCGCCTCACTCCGGCGTCGATTTCGGTAATGACCCGCGAGTTCATGGACGATCTGAATATCAACAACCTCGAGGCGGCCTCAAATTGGGCGATCAGCGTGATGCCCGGCAATGAGCGCCAGAACGAGTCGCCCTTCGGCACCTTTTCATTCAACTTCCGCAACACGGGCGGCAGCGGAAACTATCCCACGCGAAACTACTTTCTCTTTTACGCCAACTCGGACGGCTACAATACCGAGCGCTTCGAGTTCGCCCGCGGCCCCAACTCCCTGCTCTTCGGCGACGCGGCCCTCGGCGGCGTCTCCACGAATTTCACGAAGCAGGCCCGTTTCGGTCAGAAGCGCCAGGAGGCGCGATTTCAAGTCGACAACGAAGGCAGCTGGCGTAGCACGCTCGATACGCAGTGGGGCAATGACACGTTTGCCGTCCGGGCGAACGGTCTCATGCAGCGCAACAAAGGCTGGCGCGACGGCGTCTACGAAAACCGCGAGGGCGTGCATATCGCGGCTTCCTACAAAGTGGGTTCCAATACCCAGATTCGTGCCGAGCACGAATCGCTCGAAACCCGAGCGCTGATCTACCAATCGACCTATTCAGACAATGCCTCCTATTGGGATGGCAAGACCACCAATGACACCAACGGGACGATCGCCGGTCCGAACAACTTCGGCTTGGAGCTGTTTGGCGGGAACGCTTACCACGTGTTTTCCTTCACTTCACCCGGGGCCGGTGTGCTCGACTGGCGCACCTCGTATCGCACTCGCGGAACGGGCTTCGCTATCAAGCCCGAAGGACGCAGCGACATCGCCAATGCGCCGCGCCTGCCTTCCCGCGAATTCAATCTTGGCCCGATCGACTCAAACCAAGTCCGCCAACTCGGCACCCACGTGCTCTCGCTCGACCACCGCATCAGCGCCGATTGGTTCGCCCAGTTGGCTTATTTCCGGATGGATCATGACGCCGAGGCCAAAAATACGGAGAGCCGCGCGACCGACTACCGGGTCGACGTCAATCGCCTGTTGCCCAACGGGCAGCCGAACCCGAAGTTCGGCCAGAAGTTTGCCGATATCGACCAGCAGATTCAGCATCAGGACAATCGGGTCGAGGACGTGCGTTTCCTCACGACCTACAAGTTTGAATGGGCGAAGGTGTTCGATTTTAAGCAACGTTTCAGTGCGATCAGCGGGTTCCGTCCCGAGCGATTCGAAATGTGGCAGCGCCGCATGCGTCGGGTGGACAACCCCCTCGTGCCGCTCGTGACCGATGCCCGCAATATCGTCCGCTACCGCGTCTACTGGGATGAGCCCTTCAAGTATGCCGTCGGCAACAAGCCACCGCCCGTCCCGGGCGCGACGTTCAAATACGCCGACATCGGCTTTGGGAGCAAAGAGCACAAGGATCTTAGCTACGCGCAGGTCGTTTCCAACAGCACGTTCTTCGGGGACCGTCTTTCCATCCTCGCCGGCATACGCCGTGACACGTTGAAGCGCCGCATCATCCAGCAATACACCAACGATCCGATCACCGGCTACTCGATCTATGGAGGCTTCGACCCGTCGATCAAAGCGAACCGACCCGGTTACGAGCAGAACGAAGAGATCAGCGTCACCAGCTCGAACCTCGGAGGCGTTCTCTACGTCCTCCCGTGGCTCGGCCTGCAGGCCAACTACTCGGAAAACTTTGGTTTGCCGACGTCCGGAGTAAACAAATACGACGGCGGTGCCTTCACCCCACCAAAGGGCAAAGGCTCTGACCTTGGCGTAAAGTTGTCGCTCGCGCAGAATAAACTCTACGCCGTGTTCACCCGCTACGAGTCCTCCCAAGTCGATCGCATCATTGGCGGCGGCAACCTGACTGAAATTCGCCGGATCTGGACGAATCTGGGGGCGACCGAGGATGCGAAAATCAATTTCAACTATCGCGATACCGAAGACATCGAGGCTAAAGGTTGGGAAGCGGAAATTGTCGCGAATCCATGGCCCAATTTGCGCCTCACGGCCAACTACGCCCGTCCCGATGCCACGATCATTCAGCAGCGCCCCGGACAGCAGGCGTATGTGGCGGCGAACCTCGCGACCTGGACTGCCGCCGGCGCCTTGACTGCGCCGACCGGCGCCGTGATCAACCCGACGCAGATTCGCGCTGACATCTTGACGATCAACAATGCCCTCGAGGGTATTGCCAAGGGCGCGACCAACAATAGCACGTTCCGCCATAGCACTAATTTCTACGGAACTTACACGATCTCAGCCGGGCCGTTGAAGGGCCTTAACATTGGTGGTGGTGGCAATCACCGCGGGGCCCGCAAGATCGGAAATCGGGATGCACGGCTGAAGTTCAACACGACGACGCCGACCGCGACGCAGATCCGCGAGGCGGCGTTCGATTACCTTTATGCCGCGAGCACCTTTCAGGCGACCGTGCACGCGAGTTACGACTACCGTTTCACCAAAAACGTGCGGGCGCGCTTCCAGCTTAATGTCTCGAATCTATTCGATACGCAGGACCTCGTGATCACGAGCTTCGGCACCTACACCGTCGGCGGCGTCGGCTCTACGATCGCCCAGGCGGACAATAGCTTCTATTACATCAATCCACGGAAGATAACGCTCAGCGCGACCTTCAACTTCTGATCGAGCGTTTGGTTTATTCAGTCAGCGGGGCCGTGAGTCGTACGCACGGCCCTTTTGCTTTTTTTGGCCGAGCCGAAGGGGTCTGGCGGTTGTTTGTTATTTTTTGGTTGGGTTGATCAGCAAGAGAGGGCGAGGCCTGCTCCCACTCCACGTCCGGTCTTGCCGCGCGTGGCCGGTCTCCCCATTGCAACGGCCATGAAACTACTCGCCCGGTTTACCCTCATCGGCTGCCTGCTTCTCCCTGAGATTGCCCTCGCGCAACCTGCCCTCCCCGAGCGGAAAGTCGTTTTCACAGGCGGCCGCTTCGACGAAAGCGCGCAGCGCGAACTCCGCGCCGCCGCGCCCAACCTCGACGTCGTCTTCCCCGCCCGCGACCGGGTGCTCGCCGAAATCGCCGATGCCGACGCCATCGTGGGCGGGCTCACCCGCGAACAATTTCGCGCGGCCAAAAAACTCCGCTGGGTGCAGACCGGTTCGGCCGGCATGGAAACGCTCCTCACCGCGATCCCCGAACTCGTCACCAGCGAAGTCACCGTCACCAACATGAAAATTGTGCAGGGCCCGGAGATCGCCGATCACGCCTTCGCCCTGCTCCTCGGCCTGACGCGCCGCATCGACCGCGCCGTCGAGTCGCGCGCCACCGAGACATGGCACTCGCTCGCCACTTTCGGCCCGCTCTTCGAGCTCCACCGCAAGACCGCCGTGATCGTCGGCGTCGGCGGCATCGGCACCCAAATCGCCGTCCGCGCCAAGGCCTTTGGCATGACCGTAATCGGCGTCGATCCCGCCGACCTGCCCTACGCGCCGCATCTTGACCGCTCCGTTCCGCCCGACCGGCTCGACGTCGTCCTCCCGGAAGCCGACGTCGTCTTCATCGCAGCCCCACACACGCCTGCGACCGACAAAATGTTCCGAGCGGCGCAGTTTGCGAAGATGAAGCGAGGTTCGCTTTTCATCGCCGTCTCGCGCGGGAAAATTTTTGACAACGATGCGCTCGTAGCCGCGCTGCAAAGCGGACATCTCGCCGGCGCGGGCCTCGATGTCACCGATCCAGAGCCGCTGCCGAAGGGTCACGCCCTGTGGAAACTGCCCGGGGTCATCATCACGCCGCACATTGCCGGCCGCTCCGATGGCGACGCCGCGCGTTACTTCGAGATTCAGAAGGAAAACCTCGCCCGCTTCGCGAAGGGCGAAGCGCTGCGCCACGTGGTGGACAAGCAGAAGGGGTATTGAGCTCCCCGGACCGCAACCGCGCCGGGCTGGTTTCCGAGCCGGTTGCGGCAGGATTTATTTCCGTGCGGCGGACATGTCACCTCGTGGATCACGCCGCAACCCGGAGGCATCAAGACAGGCCAGAGTCTCCGCGCACCCGTCTTTTTGACCCTATCTTTCTGACTTTCCCGCGCCTTTTCAGGCCAAGCGTAGGTCGGAAAAATGGAGTCATAAAAATGCCGACCACTCGATCTACCCACTGGAAACAGAGAGGAATCTTTTAACTTTAAAGGATCGAAGCGCGTCACTGTTTCGCGAGACGGGCGCTCAATTCGAGGTAGTCACAGAGGACTCCGACGTTGCGGTTGAAGACCGCGCTGTTGATCCGGTCCATCACGGAGTATTCGCCGTTCCAGAGTTTTTTTGGCGCGGGCGGCGTCTTGAATCGTTCGTTGCGCGTGATCCAGGCGCCGGAGGTTTCCTGCGCGTCGATGATCGCTTGCACTTCGCCCGCCAGCGTTTCGAGGCGGCGGGTGAGTTCATCGTTGGAGAGCTCCGGGGTCTCGGCGCGCTTTAAACCCTCGCGGCCGAGTTTCAGCGCCCGCTCGTGGCGGCGGGTGACGGCGGCGATTTGCCCGGCGAGGTTTATCTCGTAGGCGTAGCCGGTGCTGCGTTCCGGGCTGAGTTCTTCCACGCGGTTTACGCGCACCCGGCCGCGGTCGTAGTAGAGCGGCCGGTTGGTGCCGAGCTCGACGAAGCGCGCCCATTTGCCGTTGGGCAGGCGGATCTCCTGCAACCAACGCAGCGTGTCCGGGATCGGTTCGAGCAACGTCGCATCGCCGAGCGCGAGATAGAGGTCGATCAGCGTGCCGAGGTTGCGGACGCTCTCCGCCGGCCCAAGGGACGCCGGCTCGAAGGCGCGGGCCCAAGCGGGTTGGAGAAACTCGTTGTATTGCTGCGACCAGCCCGGCTGGGGCGGCGGATTCTGGGAGATCGCGATAAACCGCGCCACGCGACGCAGGCTCGCCGCGACGGCTTTGTTCGCGGGGTCCAAACGGTGCGCTTCGATCATGACGCGCACGCAGTCGTTGATGCCGCCGTCGTTGAAGGTGGCGTAGTCGTGGTAGTTTCCACGCGGCGGATACAGGTGGGGCCAGCCTCCGTTCCCGAGTTGCGTGGTGAGCATCATGTCGAGCGCGCGCCGGGTGGCGGCGGCGAGTCGCTCGTCCGGGGCGGCGTGGTTCAACGCCAGCAGGAAGCTGATTGCCGACTGGCTCTGGTTGTCGTCGAAGCTCACGGTCTCGTTGCTCAGATCGGCGAAGTTAATCGTGTGGTCCCAACCGCCGTGTTTGTTCTGACCGCGGATGAGCGCATCGGCCGCTTGGCGCGCAGCGGCGAGTGCCTGCGGGTTACCCGTCGCGAGGTAGGCGCGCAGGTAGGATTGCCCGACGGCCGGTGTGCCCGGCGGTTGCACCTCGATGGTGTCGGCATCTTTGGGCCCTTCGCCCCAACGCTGGGACAAGTCCGGCGTCACCGAGTAAACGTAGCCGCCGTGCGCGTTGATGGTTTGAAAAAACGCGACGCCTTTTGCGAGCGCGGCCTCGGCCCGGGGACGGACGTCGGCGGCGAAGAGACTTACGGGCAGCAGGGCCAAGGAAAACCAGCGGGTAGAGCTCATGGGGGTGTGAGGACAATCAACCGAAAAACCGCAGCAGGTGAAACCGCTAATTTCCGCCAATCGACGCCAATGAAAGAGTTTTGAATCGCATCCAACTCGACCGGAGATTCACCCGATCGGTGAATTAAGAATTCACTTCCGGAAAAATTTTCCTCATGGATTAGTGGGAGTTAGCGAAGATTTGCGGTTAACCAACTGCCGAATTCAGGATCAAGAGAGGCGCCGAAGGTATCGGCAAACCAGGACCACCTTTCCCTGCGCGAATTTTCGTCCGGGCCGAATCTGAAAATCTTGACGGTTCCGTTGGTCAAGACGGCCGTGAAAAGACTGGCTCTAAACGTGCCACCACGTAGTTCGACGGCGCCGCCACCTGCTCCGGGCGCACCCTGCACCCCTTCGCAGATACTTCTCCCGGCCACTTCTTCGTTTAGCCCAATTTTGCCCGAAGCCGGCAACATCCGCGCTCTCCCCCTGCGCGGCAAAAATGCTCCCCATTCGTCACACAGGCCCTCTTGAACTCCGGGTTATCTTACGCTCAATCCCGGCTCGTTCCCAGATACGTCTTCTGGGTGGCGCTCCGACCATGATCCGAAATTTTCGTCCGCTTCGTTTTCTTCCGAGATTCCTCCGTTTCCGCGCTTTCATTTTGGCGCTCGGCGTCCTCCTCGGGCTCACCCAATTCACCGCCGCCGCAGAGGCGCCCCCGCCGATCGTTTTCGTGCATGGGAACGGCGACACCGCCGCGCTTTGGCTAACGACGGTCTGGCGCTTCGAAACCAACGGCTGGCCCCGCGATCGTCTCCACGCGCTCGATCTCCCGTTGCCGCTGGCCCGGGACGACGATGGCGTCGCGCAGCCCGGCCGCAGCTCCACGACCGAGCTGGCGCTCCACCTCCAGGCCGAGGTCGCGCGCGTCTCGCGCCTCCACGGCGGCGCGAAAGTCGTGATGGTCGGAAATTCCCGCGGCGGTCTCGCCATCCGAAACTACATCGCAAACTTCGGGGGCGCGGCTCTCGTCTCGCACGCCATCCTCGGCGGCACGCCCAATCACGGCGTATGGGCCAATGCCGCCCTGCGTCCCGGCAGCGAATTCAACGGCGCGGGCCCGTTCCTCACCGCGCTGAATTCTCCGCCGGGTGCCTCCCCGGGAATTGAAGTCACGCCGGACGTGCGCTGGCTGACCCTCCGCTCGGATCAAAATGACAAATTTGCGCAACCTGACGGTGCCTGGATGGGCGCCAAAGGCATGCCGACCGGAGTGACCTACGACGGTCCTGCTCTCGGCGGCGCGACCAACATTATCCTCCGGGAACGTGATCACCGCGAGGTCAGCTACCACGCCGAAGCCTTCACGGAGACCTACCGTTTCGTGACCGGTCGTTCTCCGACCACCACCGAGATCGCCGAAGAGCCCACCACCACTTTAAACGGCACCGTCACGGGCTTCGCCGGCGGCAGCCAGACCAATTTACCCGTGCCAGGCTCGACGGTGGAGGTCTTCGCGGTCGAGCCCACCACCGGTGCGCGAATCGGCCCGGCAAAACACCGGGCGACGGCGGGCGACGACGGGCGCTGGGGACCATTCTCTACCGATGCTCGCACGCATCTTGAATTCGTGATCACCGCTCCAGGCCACGCCATCACCCATATTTACCGCACGCCGTTTCCGCGCTCGAGCGACCTGGTCCACCTCCGGGCCGAGCGCTCCCTCAAGCCTGAGGGCCGTCCCGCCGCGGTCATCATTTTGGCCCGACCACGGGGGTATTTGGGTCTACCCCGCGATGAGGTGGTGCTGGACGGAAAAAATCCTCCGGCCGGTATTCCGGCGGGAGTGGCCGGCGTTTCAACGGCCCGGCTCGAATTGACCGAGGGCGCCGGACGGTCCGTGTCCGCTGGATTTCGTTCCGGCGCGATCAACGAACAGCTCACGGGTGTAGCTTGGCCGGCCGAAGAGAACCGACTCGTTTTCCTCGAACTGCATCACTGATTTGGTCGGTTGGGTCACCGTCCGGTTACACGACTGTTAACTCGCGGTTACGGATCGCCCGCTCCGTTGACGGGGCGCAGGGCGCCGCCTCCCTTCGCGGCTATTCCAACCACCATGCGAAAAATTATCACGCTGCTCTCCCTGTCCGTTATTGCCGCCACGCCCTTCGCGCTTCACGGCGCCGAAATCGTAGCGCTCGAGAAATTTGTCGTCACCTCCCAGAAGCGCACCGAGGAAATTAAGGATGTGCCGATCTCGGTCACCGCTTACAAAGGCGATTTTCTCAATCAGCTCGGCATCGGCTCGTTCAAGGACCTCGCCCCCTACGTGCCCGGCCTTTTTATCCAAGAGCAGTCCCCCAATAATCCGGGCATCAATGTCCGCGGTGTCACCACCGACAGCGGCAATCCCAGCCAAGAAACCCGCGTTTCCATTTTCCAAGATGGCGTCTCGATCAGCCGCTCCCGCGGTAGCGTGGTTGAGCTCTTCGACCTCGAACGGGTCGAGGTGTTGAAGGGCCCACAGGGCACTTTGTTTGGACGCGGCGCCCAGATCGGCGCTATTTCGATCATCCAGAACAAAGCGCAGAACGGCACCTTGGGTCAGTTCACCGCCGGCTTTGGCAATTTCGGCAAAATCGAAGCCTCGGGCACCTACAACACGGTGCTCGCCCCGAACCAGCTTTTTGCCCGCGTCGCGTTTTCCTACGTCGACCGCGAGGGCTCGATCGAAAATGTTGCCGACGGTTCGGATCTCAACGGCAAGAACACGCTCGGCGTCCGCACCAGCCTCCGGTGGCAACCCAGCACGGCGACCACCGCGGATTTCATCGTCAACTACCAGCGCGACCAACCGCCCGGCACCGCGTTCAAGAGCGGCACGTTCGCACCTCGCGGCGGCAACACCCGGGCCTTCGAAACCGCCGAGTTGAACCGGGGCACGGAGCTCGGCATCGACCGCACCGTCGTCGGCCTGACTGCGATCGTGACGCATGATCTCAACAACGCTTTCACGCTGACCAGCATCACCGGTTATCGTGATTTCGACTCCTTCGAGGCTTTCGACGCCGACGGCACCCGGCTTAATATCCTAGAATTCGCCGAGGATTATCTCGGCGAGCAACTCAGCCAAGAACTCCGCATCAGCTACGACACCCGCGGCCGCTTTCGGGGTTTCGCGGGCCTGAGCTACTTCGACGAAAAGGGCTCGGCGCGCGTGCCGTTTTACACCGACGAACGTCAACTGGCCGCGTTTCTCCTGCGCGGCGCAGGCGTGCCCGTGTTCAATCCTGATGGCACTCCGAACACCAGCGTGACGGTCAGCCCGGTCACCGGTGGACCGCTCCGTGCCTACAACCGCGAGGAATACACCCAGACCGGCGCGACCGAGGCTTACGACATCTTCGTCGATGGCACCTACAACGTCACCGACCGTCTCGAGCTTTCGGCCGGCTTCCGCGCCACGTTCGAAGACATCACCTCGGGCTATCAGGTCATCAACGCCCTCACGCCCGCCGGATTTCCCACCGGTGCCGCCAATTTCCCCAACACGCTCTTCGCCCCGACCAACGGTCTGATTCAGGCGACGCGCGACTACAATTCCTGGGTGTCCCGCGCGGTCGCCCGTTACAAGGTTAGCTCCGACATCAGCGCCTTCGCCAGCGCCTCGCGGGGCCGCCGGCCGGACACCTTGCTCATCTCGTTCGTCGGCGGGCGCTACGTGCCGGTCGAACTCAAAGAGGAGATCGTCTGGAACTACGAGGTCGGCCTAAAAGGCGCGTTGTTGCAAAACCGGCTCAACTGGAGCGCTTCGGTTTTCCACTACGACTACGCCAATTTCCAGAGCACCGCCGTCAATCCGACTCCTCCCCCGCTGACGACGACGGTCGATGCCGGCAATGCGACCGGAGAAGGCTTCGAACTCAGCTTCCAAGGCGTGCTCAATCCCGCCGTCACCACCTTCGGCACCTTTGGCTACACGGACGCGACCTTCGACGACGTCAACGACCGCGGCCAGCGCCAACAGCTCGCCGGGAATACTTTCCGGCTCACCTCCCGCCGCACTTATTCCCTCGGCGCCACCTTCTCCGGTTCCTTGGGCACCGCCGGTCGAATTCAGCTGACGCCAAGCTACCAATACAAGTCGAAGCACTTCTTCGATGACAACAACGCCAACTTCGGCGGCATCCTCAGCCAAGACGGATTCGGGCTCTTCAACGTCCGCGCCGCTTTCCAACCCAAGGGTGATCGTTGGGAGGTCGTCGCCTACGTCGACAATCTGTTCGACAAGGAGTACATCATCGACGCCGGCAACACCGGCGGTGCCTTCGGCATCCCGACGTTTATCGCCGGCGATCCCCGGCTCTTCGGCGTGCGCGCAACCTACCGCTTCTGATCCCTGCGCGCGGCGCCGATGAAACCGATCACCCTCACCGTCGTCGCCTGCCTGCTCGGCTTGCCCGCCCTCCTCATGGCGGCCAAGCCGCTCGTCATCGCTCACCGGGGGGCTTCGGGCTATCTGCCCGAGCACACCCTCGAATCTGCCGCCTACGCCCACGCGCTCGGCGCGGATTACATCGAGCAGGACATCGTCATGTCCCGCGACGGCACGTTGGTCGTGCTCCACGACATCCATCTGGAAACCACGACCGATGTGGCCGCGCGTTTCCCGGACCGCAAACGCCCCGACGGGCGCTTCTACGCCCTCGATTTCACGTGGGACGAGTTGCGCTCCCTCCGAGTCAGCGAGCGCTTCGATCCGAAGACCGGCGCAGCGGTTTTCTCGCGCCGGTTCCCCGCCGCTGCAGGTGCATTCCGATTGTGCACCTTGGAGGAGCAGATCGCCCTGATCGCCGGGCTCAATCGCTCAACCGGCCGGACGACCGGCCTCTACGTCGAGTTCAAGGACCCCGCCTTTCACCAAAAAGAGGGTCGCGATCTCGGTGCCGCGTTGCTCGAGGTCTTGGGCCGGCACGGCTACGACGATCCGGCGGACCGCATCTTCGTGCAGTGTTTCGACCCGGTCGCCCTCAAGCGGCTGCGAACCGAATTACGGACGCGCCTGCTCCTAGTCCAGTTGCTGGGCGACAACGCGTGGGGCGAGTCTCCCGCCGACTACAACGCGATGCGCACTCCGGCCGGTCTCAAAGAGATCGCGACCTACGCCCAAGGCATCGGACCCCACCTTGGCCAGATCGTATCCGGCCGCACGGCCGATGGAAAACCGCAGCTCACGTCATTGGTTGCCGACGCCCATCATGAAGGACTGTTGGTTCACCCTTACACGTTTCGCGCCGACACTTTGCCGGCCGGCATTTCGAATATCGCCGGGTTGCTCGAGCTCTTTTTGGTCCACGCCGGCATCGATGGGTTTTTTATCGACCAGCCCGACGCTGGCGTGCGCGCGGTCGCCGCACTCCCGCTCAAGCCAGAAACTACCCGCAATAAGCAATGAACGATAAGGCCCAAACGGGGGCCGAGGAAAAAGGGTCTGGCCGGAATGGCGCTAGTTAAGGGCAATCATCAACGGATCAGGACGCGGTGTTGTTCGCCATCGTGGTCAACTTTGTCGGCGCCGAAATAGCTCGGGGAAGAACCGGTGGACTTCGCCTTCTGCCACCCACTCAAGCTCCGAAAGCCGACCGGCAACGCGGTGAGCCGTTGAATCTGTTCTAGAAACGCGCCCAGTTCTCCGCTCAGCTCTCGCCCCTCGCATGTCCGCTGCTCCCACTCCCCCGCTCACCCTCGGTTTCGACGCCGACGACACCCTTTGGCACAACGAAAACATTTTTGAAAAGGTCCACGTACGCTACCGCGATCTCCTCTCGCGCTACCACGACGCCGCCACCGTCGACCGCACGCTCTTCGCCACCGAGATGCGCAACCTCGAACTCTACGGCTACGGCGTGAAGGGCTTCACCCTCTCCTCCATCGAGACCGCCATCCAGCTCACCGCCGGCCAGATCAGCGCGGAGGAAATCAATCAGATCATCACCCTCGGCCAAGAGATGCTCGCCCACCCCGTCGACCTGCTCGACGGCGTCGTCGAGACCCTCTCCTCGTTGTCCGGCACCCATCGGCTGCTTGTCATCACCAAGGGCGACCTCCGCGACCAAGAGCGCAAACTCGCCCGCTCCGGCCTCGCGGACCATTTCCAACACGTCGAAATCCTCTCCGAAAAAGACGAACGTTCCTACGGCGCGATTTTTCGCCGCCACGCCATCGACCCGCGGCACTTCCTGATGGTCGGCAACTCGCTGAAATCCGACATTCTACCCGTGCTCGCGCTCGGCGGTGCCGGCGTGCACGTGCCCTACCACCTGACCTGGGCCGCCGAGCGCGTCGAACACCCGCCGCGCGCCGTTGGCCGTTTCTTCGAGATTCAATCGGTGCGCGATCTGCCCGCCGTGCTGACGACGTGGTCAGCTGGGTTGTAGCATTCCGCCCCATTCCGATTTTGGCCGCGAACCGCCTTGTCCCCGCGCGGTCTGTCTGCGATTACTCCGCGTCTTCTTGCCGACCGCCCGCGTGAACCTTCTCGATCGCCATATCTTCAAGAGCGTGCTCTTCACCTGCGCGGGCGCCGTCGCGCTCTTCGCGTTTGTGCTGATGCTGGGCAACCTCATCCGCGATCTTTTGCCCTACTTGCTCTCCGGGCAGTTGCCCACCGGCACCTTTCTCCGGCTCGTGTGGATGCTCGTGCCCGCGGTCGCGATCTACGCCCTGCCGATGGGGATGCTCACCGGAGTCCTCCTCACGCTCGGTCGCCTCTCCGCCGACAGCGAGATCACCGCCATGCGCGCCGCCGGTCTTAGCCTCAGCCGGATCGCCCGTCCGATTTTCCTGCTCGGCGCACTCGGTTGCGCGTTCGGGCTCTACGTCAACTTCGAGTCCATGCCCCGCGCCCGCGTCCAATATCATCAGGAGCTCGACGAGACCATCCGCGCCAATCCCCTCAGCTTCATCGTCCCAAAAACCTTCATCCGTAACTTCAAGGGCTTCGTCGTTTACGTCGGCGACAAGCAGGGCACCGTCATGCGCGACTTCTGGCTTTGGCAACTCGACCGCGAGGGCCGCACCACCCAGCTCGTGCGCGCCGAATCCGGCCGCTTCGACTACGACGTCGTCACCAACGAACTCATTCTCACCCTCACCCGCGCCCAGATCGAGGAACGCTCCGCCTCCAATCCGGAAAACTTCGCCGAGTCGCCCCGCATCGGCTCGTTCGAGCAATCCGAGCCGCAACGGCTCTCACTCACCCGCCTCTTCGGCGCGCCCACCGTGCGGCAAAAGCTCTCGTGGATGACCTACACCGAACTCCGCGCCGAGGAAGCCCGCGTCGCCGCGCTCCCCGTCAATCCGGACGCACCGAAAGACCACGCCCGCGCCATGATGAAGGTGACGCTCACCGTGCAGGAAAAATTCAACACCGCCCTCGCCATCCTTTCCTTCGCGCTGATCGGGGTCCCGTTGGGCATCAAAGTCTCCCGCCGTGAGACCAGCGCAAACCTCGGCGTCGCCGTCCTCCTCGCCCTCGGCTACTACATGCTCACCGTGGCGGTGACGTGGCTCGACCGCCACCCCGGGTATCGCCCGGACTTACTCTTTTGGCTGCCCAACACCGTTTTTCTAATTCTCGGCGCCTGGCTGTTTCTGCGCATCGAGCGCCCGGCCGCACGGTGAAAAAGTAGGGCAGGATCTCCGACCCGCCCATTGCGTTTCGCCACGCCAATCCGGAAGGGCAGGTCAAAGACCTCGCCCTAATCACGGAAATCTCCCTCACGCCTCCTGCGCCGCCACCGTGCCCGAGCGGCCGTCGATCTCCGCCCTCACTTGGTCCCGCACCGGGATCGCCGCGCGGTCAGTCAGATACTCCCGCGCAAGATCGTCCATCCGCACAAACTCCACGCCCGCCCTCACGCAAGCTTGCAACAACTCCTGAAACAACCCGCGCCGCCCCATGCCCTCAATCTCCGCGTGCAACGTGCAGACGTGCGGCCGCGCCGGCTCGGCCTGCATGAGTTTCAGATAATGCGCCACGATGCGGTCGTCCGGATACTCCGGCCGGCCCATCAGTTCGTCAAAAGTCGGCAGCGTGCTCGGAATCTCCACCGTCTTGAAAACCCGTCCCTCGACCCGCGGGAAAAACGGCGCGCCGCCCCGGGTGTCACTCGCGTAGAGCAGGCCCGCCTCGTCGTAGATCTGCCGGCTCTTGGCGTTGCTCTGCCAGCCCGGTGCGCCGGCGGTCCGCGCCGCCACACCAAAAATCCGAATGAACTCGTTTCGCGCCGCCACGAATTCCGCGCGCACGTCCTCCAGCGGCAGCGTGTGCAGGTAGTCCTGCCAACGGTAATGGTTAAAGCAGTGAATCCCGACCTCGAAGCCGGCGTCGCGCACGGCGCGCATCGCGGCGGTGTTGCGCCGGCCGATGTGTGGCGCGGGCAGCAGCGTGCCGTTGAGCAACGTGCGCACGCCGTAGATCTGCACGACACTCGTCCGCGAAACTTTCTGGAAAAACCCTGGACGGAAAACCCGCGTGATCGCGCGCCCCGTCTGGTCGGGCCCAAGCGAAAAGAGAAAGGCCGCCGGTGCGCCTACCGCCTGCAAATCCGCCACGAGATTCGGCACGCCTTCCCGCGTGCCGCGATCGGTATCGACATCAACTTTGAGCGCGAGGCGCATGGCCATGGTTTTTAAAAGGTAGGGACGGCTCTCCGAGCCGTCTGTCGGGCGCGGACGCCTCGAAGAGGCGTCCCTAACCTCACTCCAACTGATAATCCTTGTGCGAGAGATGGTAGTCCAAGGTGAGCTTGATTGCTTTCTTCAGGCCCACCTTGGGCGTCCAGCCGAGGCGCTTCTTCGCATTGGCGATCGAGGGCACGCGCTTCTGGATGTCTTGGTAGTATTTCCCGAAATATTTGCCCGAGGGCACGACGACCGTCTTCGCCACCTTGGCGTGTTCGACGTAGTCCGGGTAGTCCTTGAACGCGGTGATGATGTGCTTCGCCAGATCAGCCACGCTCACATCGTTGCGCGGATTGCCGATATTGAAGATCTGCCGCGACGCGCAGCCGTCCTTGTTCTCGATGATCCGCAACAGTGCGTCGATCCCATCGTCGATAAACGTGAACGACCGGCTCTGCTTGCCGCCGTCGACGAGCTGCAGCGGCTTCTTGAAGATCACGTTTGAGATGAACTGCGTGAACAGGCGCGAGCTGCCTTCCTTCGGTTCCATCACATCGTCGAGCTGCGGCCCGATCCAGTTGAACGGCCGGAAGAGCGTGTAGTCCACGTTGTCGCGCACGCCGTATGCGTAGATCACGCGGTCGAGCAGTTGCTTCGAGCACGCATAGATCCAGCGCTGCCGCTCGATGGGACCGTAAACGAGGTTTGTCGTTTCCTCGTCGAGCTTGGCATCGGTGCTCATGCCGTAGACCTCGGAGGTAGAGGGAAAAATAATGCGCTTCTTGTATTTCGCGCAGTGGCGCACGACCGCGAGGTTGGCCTCGAAATCGAGTTCGAAGACGCGCAGCGGGTCTTTCACGTATTGGATCGGATTGGCGATCGCGACGAGCGGGATGACCACGTCGCATTTTTTCACGTGATACTCGATATACTCGCGGTTGATCGTGATATCGCCCTCGACGAATTTAAACCGCGGGTTGCCCAGACTGGCCGTGAGTTTGTGGGAGCCGATATCCATCCCGTAGACTTCCCAGTCTTTCTGTTTGAGGATGGCCTGCGTGAGCGAGCTGCCGATGAAGCCGTTGGCGCCAAGAATGAGAACTTTGATGGGCATGGGAAAGAGAGAGTCTGAAAGACCGCAGAGCTTAAAGGGTGAATTCGGCCCGGCTCGCGGCGCGGCTAAACAACCTGCCCGACGCGCAACTCCGCCGCCACCCCGCCGCGCCACTCGGTCTTCGTGAGTTCCAGCGCGCCGTCACCCGTCGCCACCACGAGCGGCGCGACCGTCAACACTTCGCCCGGCGCACCCCGGCGCCCGTGCGTCGACAGCGAATCTGTTTCCGCCCACCACACCATCAAGCGCGCCGGGCCGACATCGACAAACGCCCCGGGATACGGATCGGTCACCGCGCGGATGAGGTTGAAAATCTGCCCCGAGGTCTGCGCCCAGACGATCCGGCCGTCCTCGGGCTTTCGTCCGCTGAAATAATTTGCCTGCGCTTCGTCCTGCGGCGTCTCGCTGGCCGTGCCGGCGAGCAGGGCCCCGATCTGCCGCGCCAGCACGGTGCGCGCGCACGGCAGCACTTTGCGAAACGCCTGCTCCGCCGTGTCGCGCGGCCCGAGCTCCACGCCCGCCTGATCCACGACCGCGCCGGCGTCGGCCGATTTCACCATGCGGTGCAGCGTCATCCCGATGCGGGATTCCCCGTGTAACACCGCCCAATTGATCGGTGCCCGCCCGCGATACCTTGGCAGGAGCGAGCCGTGCATGTTCCACGCGCCGAGCGGCGGCAGCACGAGGATCTTGGTCCCGATCATGTGCCGATAATAGACCGAGAGAATCAAGTCGGGCTGCATGGCCGCGATTTTCTCCCGCCACTCCGGCGTATTCACCGATTCCGGGGTGAAGACCGGGATGCCTTTCTCCTTGGCGGCGACCGCCGGCGTCTTGAACCAGATTTTCTCGCTCGGATTATCCTCGTGGGTGATCAACGCCACGACGTTATCCCCGCGCTCGATTAGCAGCGAGAGACACGCGTAGCCAACTTCGCTGTAGCCGAAGAAAACGATGCGGGGGCCGGCGCTCACGTGGTTTCCAGAACTTCCTTCACGTGATACCGCTGCCGCGCGCGCACGACTTGGTAGGTGCGGCCCACGTATTCACCGATCAGGCCGATACCGACCATCGTCACGCTCACTAAGAAAAACAAAATCCCGAAGAGCGTGAACAAGCCGCCTTCCTCCGGGCCGATGATCAAGCGCCGGAGCGCCAGCACGATCACCAGCAGGAAACTGCCCGCCGAACACGCGCCGGCGAACATTGTGAAATACTGCAACGGCGCCAGCGAGAAGCCCGTGATCAGATCGAAGTTGAGCCGGATCAAGCTGTAGAACGAGTAATTCGAGACGCCCGCGTGCCGCTCCTCATGTTTCACGCCCACCTCCGCGGGATTGGCCGAAAAACTGTAAGCCAACGCCGGGATGAAGGTGTTGATCGCGCCGCTCCGCACGATGGCGTCGATCACGCCGCGCGAATACGCGCGCAACATGCAGCCTTGGTCCGTCATCTCGATGCTCGTGGTCTGCTCGCGCACGAAATTGATCAACTTCGAAGCGTAGGTGCGGAACAACGAATCCTGCCGGTTCAATCGGTAGCCGCCCACGTAATCGTGGCCGGCGTCCATTTTTGCGAGGAGCTTGGGGATTTCCTCGGGCGGATTCTGGAGATCGGCGTCGAGCGTCACAATTACGTCGCCGCGCACGCGCTCAAACGCCGCCATGATCGCCATGTGCTGGCCGTAGTTGCTGTTGAAATCGATCACGCGCGTCACGTCGGGCCGCGCCGCGAATTGCGCGCGGAGGAGCTCGATCGAGCGGTCGGCGCTGCCGTCATTCGTGAAGATGATTTCATAGCGGCGGCCGAGCGCGTCGAGCACCGGATAGAGCCGCGCAAAGAGCGTCGGCAAATTCAGCGCCTCATTGTAGACGGGAATGACGATGGAGAGCGGGATCGAGGACGCGATACTCATGGCTTGAGGTAGGAGCCCGCTGGCGGGCGATAAACGGGCTCGGGCAACGCGATCATGACTTCACGTAAACCAATAAAATCCCGGTAAGCGCCTCGACCACCCGCGTGACGTCCGCGCGTGTCATGGTCGGGAACAACGGCAACGTAAGAATACTGCGGCCCACGGCTTCCGCTTTCGGGAAATCTCCGTCCTTCCAGCCGAGCCGCCGATACAAGGCAAACAGGTGGATCGCCGGGTAATGCACCCCGCTGCCGATCCCCGCCGCGTGCAGCGCCGCCATGACCTCGGCCCGCTTCACACCCGGCGGCAGCACGACTTGAAACATGTGCCAATTGCTCTGCACCAAGTCCGCCACGGGCAAGCCCAGCCCCAGCGCCGCCGCGCCGTGGGCCGAAAACGCCTCAAAATACGCCCGCGCCAGCTCGCGGCGCTGGCCGTTGAACTCCTCCAAGCGCGGCAACTGCCCGAGCCCCACGCGCGCGGCGACATCCGTGAGATTGAATTTTCCGCCCACGACCTCGACTTCCATGCCGTCGAGGCCCGACCGCACCACGCCTTGCAGGCGATACTGCTCGGCCAGCTTCGCCTCGGCCGCGGTGGTCATGACCAGGCAACCGCCCTCGATCGTCGTGATGTTCTTGTTGGGGTGAAAACTCACCGAGACAAAATCGCCCGTCGCGCCGATGCGTTTGCCGTTCCACGTCGAGCCCATCGACTGCGCCGCATCCTCCACGATCCGCAAGCCGTGCTTTTTTGCGATCGCGTAGAGGCGGTCACGGTCCACAGGCAGACCGGCCAGATCGACTGGGATGATGGCCCGCGTCGCCGGCGTGATCGCGGCCTCGATGAGGTCGAGGTCCAGGTTGCGCGTCACCGGATCGATCTCGACGAAGACCGGACGAGCACCGACTTCGAGAATCACGTTGCTCGTCGCCACCCATGAAAGCGGCGTCGTGATCACCTCATGTCCTGCGCCGACGCCCGCGATCCGCAGCGCGATCTCCATCGTGCAAGTGCCGGAGTTGAAAACGCGCACCGGCCGGCCGCCAAAATACTCCGAGAGCTTGCCCTCGAGCGCTTTCACGTTGGGCCCGGAAGTGATCCAGCCCGAGCGCAGCACCTCGACCACGCCCGCGATGGTTTCCTCGTCGAGGGTCGGCCGGGTGAGCGGCAAGTAAGAGACGGCGGATGCGGCGACGGGTGCGGACATATCAGGGTTGATTGCTGAAGAGAAGGTGAGCGCGCGATTCGGCGATCAGATGATACCGGAACGCGGGTTTGGCGAAGAGTTCCACCACGTCTTTTTTTCGAGCGACGGTATAGATCCGACCGGGCTGCGCCCATTGCCGGTGAAATTCCGGTCCGTCGATAAACCGCCCACTCACCTGCGCGGCCGGGTCGATCTGGATGCCCAACTCGCCTTTATACGCCACCGTGCCCACCACGCGTTTCGCATAGAACGAGAAGTCATGAAAATACTCGCCATAATGATAAACTGTGTCGCCCGGTTGCGCCCGGGCGGCGAACGCGAGGGCGACGTCCTTCGTGCCGGGCCGTTTGATGTGGGGCGCGGCCAACATCAGGCACCCGTAGAGCCCGACCGCCGTGCTCACCATCGTCGTCAACCCGCTGCGCAAACCGCGTATCCGCGCAAACCACGGCGCCATCACTCCGCCCAAAATCAACACCGCCGCCATCGCATGGGCATACGGCCGCAGCAATTTCGCCTGCACGGGATCGCTGATCAGATCGGGTTTCGTGACCGCAATGATCAACGCCACCGCGAGCACGCCACTGACGAAGGAAAACAGGTTGAATCCCCACCGCAGCTTCCCTTTCCCGCCCTCGGTCCACTGCCGCGCCAACCACGGGCCGATCAACACGGCGATCGGCGGAAATACGGGCAAGATATACGGGATCAACTTCGACTGGGACTTGGAGAAAAACAGCAAGATAAAGACGATCCACGTCACGAGGAACCACGCGTCGGCATTATCCTTCCGGCGCGCCCAGCCGCCGGCCAGCGCCTCACGCGCCGCGCCCCAAAAAAACCCGGTCCACGGAAAAATCCCCAGCACCACGATCGGGATAAAATACCACCACGGCTCGTAACGCCCGTGCACCGTCGTCGTAAACCGCGTCCAATGTTCATGGATCAGATAAAATTCCGCCCACGTCGGATTGCGTTGCGCCGCCAATAAGTGCCACGGCAACGCGATCGCCAGAAACAGCGCGATCCCGATCGGCAGATGCAGGGGACGGAGCCGTTTCCATTGGTTGAAGACGAGCAGCCACAAAAACATCACCGCGCCCGTGACGAGGAAACCGATCAGGCCCTTCGTCAGCGTCGCGAGCGCCGCACTCGCATAGAGCCCGTAGAACAGCCATCGCCGGCGCGCCCCGGGCGCCTCGCGCACGCCCAAAATAAAGCAAAATAGCGTCGCGCACATGAGCATCGAAACCGCCATGTCGAGAATCAGCAGCCGCGAGAGCGCGAAGAACAACAGCGACGAACCGAGCACGATCGCCGAAGCCACGCCCGCCGCCCGCCCGTGCAGCCGCCGCGCCGCCGCATAGGTGAGCAACACCCCGAAAAGCCCGGAGAGCGCTGGCATGATCCGCGCCGCCCACTCATTCGGTCCGAACACCGCAAAACACGCCGCAACCGCCCAGTAAAGCAGCGGCGGTTTCTCGAAATAGTTCACGCCATTCAGCTTCGGCGTCACGAAATCGCCAGTCGCAAGCATCTCCCGGGGAATCTCCGAATAACGGCTTTCATCGGGGTTCGACAGCGCGTTCCCGCCCAACAGCGCAAAGTACAGCGCGCCAAACGCCAAACCGAGCAGAAGCAAATCGCGTCGCCATGAAGCGGAGTCCGGGGCCGGGCCGGGATGATCGGTAAACATGGGAAAGTTCCTCATTATTCAGCCCGCGCGCGGGGCGCTGGCGATTTTTTTCGTGCGCCCGCGCGCGCTTCACCGCCATATCGACCCGACATGTCCACGGCGAAACCCTTTACGTTCATCTGCGGTCAGGACGACTACCTCGTCGGCCGGCTGGGCGCGGAGCGTTTCGCCGGCCTCACCGCCGATCTCACCGATGAGTTCGCCCAAGAAACCGTCAACGGCTTCGCCGCCAACATGGGCGAGGTCGAAGCCGCCTTGAATCGTTTCCGCGAAAGCGTGCAGACCGTCTCGATGTTTGGCGGCAAACGGGTGGTCTGGCTCAAGGATGTAAACTTCCTCGCCGACAGCGTCACCGGCCGCGCCGAGGGCACGCTCAAACTCGTCGAGGACCTCCAGGAGCTCCTGACCGGCGTCAACCCGGCTGAGACCTCCATCCTCATCACCGCCTCGCCCGTGGACCGCCGCCGCGCGTTCCCGAAGTGGTGCGAGAAGAACGCCGATTTCGCTCTGGCCGGGGGCGACGGCGACGATGCCGGCGAAGCCTTGGCCGGAGTCGCGCTCGCCGAAGCCAAAAGCCTCGGCACGAGCTTCGCGCCCGGCGCGCTCGAACTCCTGCTGCAAAAAGTCGGCGCCAACACCCGCCTGATCGTCGAAGAAACCCGCAAACTCTCCGCCTACGCCCAGCCGCTCGCCCCCGCCGCCCCCGAGGGCCTCGGCGGCCGGATCGAGGAAACCCACGTCGCCGAACTCACGCCGAATGTTGCTGCCGGCGATTTCTTCGAGGCCGCCGAAGCCTTTTTTAGCGGCGATCTCAAGTGGACGCTGGCCGCGCTGCACCGCCACTTCTTCAGCGGCGGCGACGCCCGCCCGATCATCAGCGCGCTGCAAAACCGCAACCGCATCCTCCTCCAAGTCCGCGCCCTGCTCGACAGCGGCGACGCCCGCCTCGGCCCGCGCGGCCTCGACGGCCTGCCGAAAGCCCAGGCGCTCTACGGCAAATACTTCATCGGCGCGCCGGAGAAGAGCTCGTTCAACCTGTTTTCCCAAAACGCGTGGTATGTCGGCAAACTCGCCGGCAACGGCAAACTTCCCTCCCTCCGCCGCCTGATCGACAATCAGCAGGAGTTCATCGCCGCGTTTGAAGAAATCATCCGCCGCCCCAGCAACGCCCAAGAAGAAGTCCTCCGGGAATTGGCCGTGCGGTGCTTGGCGGCGTAGGGCCAAGGAAATCCCAAATCAGGCCAAAGCGGATCGACTCGGACTACTTCGCCGAAGCGTAACCGGTCCGTCGCGCCGGGCTTTGAATTTGACGCCCAAACTCGCCCCGACACGTTTCCCCTCATGTCGACGGTCACCGTGCGGGAGCTGCAAAAGAACCTCAAGCGGACCCTGCTCCGCGTCGAGCGGGGCGAAACCCTGCAGATCACCCGACGGAGACGCACCGTCGCCCGGTTGACGCCCGAAATCGTTCCGACCACCCCCACGTCGAAGCCGGAACCGTGGCCTGATTTGGCGGCCCGGTCGGCGAAGATAATGGCGCTGGGCAAGACAAGCGCGCCGATCAACGCAGCCCAATTCGTCATCGACTCCCGCGGCAACTGGTGAGCGACGGCACTTACTTCGATTCGAGCGCCCTAGTCGCGGTCTACGTGACCGGTTCGTTCTCGATCCGCGCCCGACAAGAGGTGCAAAAGGCGGGAGTCATCGCCTTCACCCCGCTGCATGATCTGGAGGTTCGCAACGCCTTGCACGCCCTGCACGGTCGGAAAGAGCTTACGCTCGGTCAGCGCCAAATGTTCGAGGCGCTGCTCGAAGACGATCTGCGCTCGGGTCGCCTGTTGGCCACGTCCCTCGATCTAACCGCCGTCTTCAGTCGCGCAGCTCGGCTCTCGGCCGCGCATACCTCCCGCCTGCTTTGTCGAAGCCTCGATATTTTACACGTCGCCGCCGCGCTCGAACTTAAAGCAACCCAGCTGGCGTCAGGCGACGAGCGCCAACTCGCACTGGCCGTCGCTACCGGACTGGTCGCCGTGGATATTCGCCGGTAGAAACGGGGAGTGTTTCACCGTTCCCACCCGATCCACGCCACCACCGGTTTTTCCGTTGGCCTCGTCCCCGGTCGGGCCTTACTCCCCTGTTTTCCCGTGAACGCCCAACCCGAACCCTCCACCGATTCCGCCATCCTCAACGTCCTCGCGGACCGCTACGCTTCCACCGCGATGAAGGCCGTCTGGTCTCCCCACGGCCGCGTCGCCCTCGAGCGCGATTTCTGGATCGCCGTCATGAAGGCCCAGCGCGATCTCGGCGTCGCCATCCCGGCCGGAGCGATCAGGGACTACGAGCGCGTCAAAGGTGAGATCGATCTCGCCGCCATCGCCAAACGCGAGCGCGTCACCCTCCACGACGTGAAGGCCCGCATCGAGGAATTCTCCGATCTCGCGAAACGCCAGTTCATCCACCTCGGTCTCACCAGCCGCGATCTCACGGAAAACGTCGAACAGCTCCAAATCTTCCGCGCGCTCAAAGTCGTTCACTTTAAGACCGCCGCCGCCCTGCTCGCGCTCGCCCGCCAAGCCGGCACCCACCGCGACGTCATGCTCACCGGCCGCACGCACAACGTCCCGGCCCAGCCCACCACCCTCGGCAAGCGTTTCGCGATGTTCGGCCAGGAACTCCTCGGCGCCTTCACCCGCATCGAAGAACTCATCGCCCGCTACCCCGTCCGCGGCCTCAAGGGCGCGGTCGGCACCCAGCTTGACCAGCTCACGCTCCTCGGCGGCGACGCCCATAAAGTCGCCGACCTCGAGGCCCGCGTCATCCGGCACCTCGGGTTCCACGCCTCGCTCGATGCCGTCGGTCAAGTTTACCCGCGCGGCCTCGATTTCGAGGTCGTCACCGCGCTGCACCAGCTCGGCGCCGCCGCCGCGAGTTTTGCCACGACCCTCCGCCTCATGGCCGGCGCCGGCCTGCTCACCGAGGGTTTTCAAGACGGCCAAGTCGGCTCCTCCGCCATGCCGCACAAGGTCAACGCCCGCAACTGCGAGCGCATCTGCGGTTTCTCCACGATTCTCTCCGGCTACGTGACCATGACGGGCGCACTCGCCGGCCACCAGTGGAACGAGGGCGACGTCTCCTGCTCGGTCGTGCGCCGCGTCGCCCTGCCCGATGCGTTCTACGCCGTCGACGGCTTGCTCGAGACGTTTCTCACCGTGCTCCGCCAGCTCGAGGTTTTCCCCGCCGCCATCGCCGCCGAGAACGAGCGCAACCTCCCGTTTCTCTCCACCACCACGATCATGATGGAAGCGGTGAAACGCGGCGCCGGCCGGGAGACCGCCCACGAGGCGATCAAGGAGCACGCCCTCGCTGCCGCCAAAGCCCTGCGCTCCGGCCACGGCGACGCCGACCTGCTGAGCCGTCTCGCCACCGACAAACGCGTCGGCCTAAGCAAAAAGACCCTCGTGACCATTCTGGCCGAGAGCGCCCGCTTCGTCGGCGCCGCACCGCAGCAGGTCGACACCTTCGTCGCGGCGGTCAAACCGCTCGCCAAACGGCACCAGGGCGCCGCCGATTACAGGCCCGCGAAGCTGCTTTGACGGCCGCGGGCCCCGCGCTGCCGGGCGGTTTCAACGCCGCCACCGGACATTAGGGCCTCGGGAAATTTTCGTTTGCTTCCGCTGCTTCCGCCGCGCTTCCTCTGCCGTTCACGTAGTCGATTCCCTGTCCAAATTTAACACCACACTATCATGGCTGAACTCGTAGGAAACGTCTTGGTGGGCCAATCCGGCGGCCCCACCTCCGTCATTAACGCCAGCGTCGCGGGCATCGTTGCCGAAGCACTGAACCACGAGTGCATCGAGGAGATTTACGGCACGCTCAACGGCGTGCTCGGCATTCTCCAAGAGGACTTTATCGATCTCGCCGGCCAATCCCAGCAACAGATCCGCGCCCTCAAGCACACGCCCGGCGCCGCCCTCGGTACCTGCCGCTTCAAGCTCAAGAAACAGGCGGATTTCGACCGCGTGCTCGAAGTCTTCAAGGCCCACAACATCCGCTACTTTTTCTACATCGGCGGCAACGATTCCCAAGACACGGCCGACAAAATTTCCAAGCTCGCGCAGGCGCAGGGCTACGAACTCCGCGTCATCGGCGTGCCCAAGACGATCGACAACGATCTCCCGCTCACCGACCACACTCCCGGCTACGGCTCGGTCATCAAGTATCTCGCTACCACCGTGCGCGAACTCGCTTGCGACAACGAATCCATGGGCCAAGGCGACCTCGTCTCCATCATCGAGGTCATGGGCCGCTCCGCCGGCTGGATCGCCGCCGGCGCGTCCCTCGCCAAGCGTAAGGATCACCCACACGATCCGCCCCACATCATCCTCCTCCCCGAGGTTCCTTTCAATCAAGAGAAGGTCCTCGAAGACATCCGCCGCGTCCTCAAGCGCGAGAAATTCTGCCAAATCGTCGTCGCCGAGGGCCTCGTCGATTCCGACGGCAACTACCTCGCGGCCGATGCCGCCACCGACGCCTTCGGCCACGCCAAACTCGGCGGTGCCGGCGATGCCCTCGGCGAGATCGTCGAACAGAATATCCCCGGCGTGAAAGTCCGCGTGGCCAAGCCCGGCATCGCCCAACGCGCCGCCGCCCACATCGCGTCCAAGACCGATTCCGACGAAGCCTTCCTCGCCGGTGAAGCCGCCGTCGAAGCCGCCATCAAGGGCGAGACCGACAAGATGATCACTCTCGTCCGCGGCGACTCCGAGGCCTACAGCGTGGAAACCGGCCTCGCCGCCCTCCACGAGATCGCCAACGGCGTGAAGAAGCTCCCGAAAGATTGGATCAACGAAGACGGCGTGAGCATGAACTTCCAGTTCCTGCGCTACGCCCAACCGCTGATCGCCGGCGAAGTCACCGTGCCCTACGACGCCGGTCTCCCGGTCTTCGCCCGCCTCGACAAGTCGCGCGTCGATAAGATTCTGCCCGCTTACACCGTCTAAACCACGGGCGTCTCGTTTAAAAAGGCGGGTCTCAGACCCGCCTTTTTTGTGCCCCGGTCCCAGCCTTAGCCCAGACAGGCCGCGACCAGTCGATCATGCACCGCCGTCGCCGGGATTGATTCATTTCCCTCCACCCCGGTTGCCCCCGCCAGATTTCCCGTCCCGATCAGCACCGGCCATTCGCTCGCATCCGCCGGACACGTCCCGTGCGAGCCCTTCACGAGCGAGGGATCAAGGGAGATCACATCCATGAGCATCCGGAAACCAAGGGCCTTGCGCAGAAGTTTTCCGGCCACCTTTAACCTCGGAAACGCGATCACCGGATCGACGAACAGCTCCACCGGATCGTAGCCGTATTTGCG
>Ga0209617_10000177_pt1 | contig 26132 bp, 22 predicted proteins | sample LakEriepJuly2011_2_FD_187459 | JGI IMG/M metagenome (GOLD analysis project Ga0209617, IMG submission 187459) | Freshwater microbial communities from dead zone in Lake Erie, Canada - CCB epilimnion July 2011 (SPAdes) (version 2) | ecosystem: Environmental > Aquatic > Freshwater > Lentic >...
GACTCAGCCACTGAAGGCCAGGATCACGCCGCGGAACACCCGCGACGTGGCCGCCACCATCGTGGCCCGGTCCTCGCGGTAGCCGCCCAGCAGCCAGTGCGTCACCGGCTGGCTGACCGCGCCGATCAGGGCGATGCCCAGCATGCGCGCCTCGGCCTCAGCGACACCGACCGCAGCGAAGCGCTGCCGGGCAAAGGCCACGACCAGGGCCGCAAAGCGCTCGATGGTGCGGGTGTAGACACCGTCCACCCGCGCGCTCACGCCCAGCACCTCCAGCCAGCACACCCGGGCCACACGGGGCTCCGAGGCCATCTCGAACAGCGCGTTGAGGGCCACCTCGATCGGCGCGGTGGGGTCGTCTCGCGCGGCGTCGCCCACCAGCGCGGCCATCACCACCTGCTGCAGGTGGTCGAACTCGCGCTCGTAGACGGCCACCAGCAAATCCTCGGTGGACGCGAAAGACTCGTAGAAATAGCGGTCGGTCAGCCCAGCCTGCTTGCACAGCTGGCGCACCGTGGCCGTGCGGTAGCCGGTGGTGCCAAACACCTGCAAGCCGGCGTCCAGGAACTGCTGGCGGCGCCGCGCGGTGCGTTCGCTCAGGCTCTCGCCTGCGTAGGTGCGGCCGACACCAAGGTCGGGGGGGGATCGGGTCATCCCCCTATTTGACGACAATCATCGTCACTTGTAAACTGACGACAACCATCTTCACTTGAATTCGGCAGTCGCACTTTGAGGAGTCCCATGCAGCAGCACACCGCGATCATCATCGGCAGTGGTTTCGGCGGTCAGGCCGCGGCCATCAACCTGCGCCGCATCGGCATCGAAGACTTCCTCATCCTGGAGCGCCGCAGCTGGATGGGCGGCACCTGGAGCCAGAACAGTTACCCGGGCGCGGCCGTGGACGTGCAGTCGCCGCTGTACTCCTTGTCCTTCGAGCCCTACAAGTGGTCGCAGATGTTCGCCGAGCAGCACGAGTTGGTCGAGTACACCAACCACGTGCTGGCCAAGCACGGCCTGCGCGAGAAAACCAAGCTCAACGCCAACGTGACCCAAGTGCAATGGGACGAGGCCTCGCAGAGCTGGCAGGTGCAGCTCGAAGGCGGCGAGGTGCTGAGCGCCAAGTTCCTCATCAATGCGTCCGGCCCGCTGAGCACGCCGGTCATGCCCAACTTCAAGGGGCGAGACACCTTCCAGGGCAAGACCTTCCACACCAACAACTGGCAGCACGATTACGACCACAGGGGCAAGCGCGTGGCCATCATCGGCAGTGGCGCCAGCGCGGCGCAGGTGATCCCCGCCATTGCGCCCGAGGTCAAGACGCTTCACGTCTTCCAGCGCACGCCGCACTGGGTGCTGCCCCGCCCCGACCATGTGTTTTCGAAGTTCGAGCGGGCGTTGCTGGGCAACAAGCTCATCTACAAGGCCCTGCGCACCGCGATTTACTGGGGACTGGAAAGCCGCGTCATCGGCTTCAAGTACTCCCAGAAGATGCTGAATGTCGTGGCCCAACAGGCCGCACTCAAGCACATCGCCAAGCAGATCAGCGACCCGGTCATCCGAAAGGCCGTCACACCCGACTACACCATCGGCTGCAAGCGCATCATCCTCTCCAGCACGCTCTACCCCGCGCTGTGCCGCACGAACGTGCAGTTGCACCCGAAGGACGACGGCATCGCCGAGATCAACGAACGCGGCATCCTGACGGCCAAGGGTCAGCAGATCGACCTCGACCTCATCGTCTACTCGACCGGCTACGACGCCACCGATGGCGTCATCTCCTACCCGGTGCTGGGCAAGGGCGGGCGGTCCGTTCAAGACGTCTGGGCCGAGTTCCCTCGCGCCTACCTCGGCACCTCCCTGCCTGGCTTCCCCAACTTCTTCATCGTGACCGGCCCCAATACCGGCATCGGCCACACCTCGGCCATCTTCGTGATCGAGGCGCAGATGGAGTACATCCGCCGCGCCATCGCCGCCGTGCAGGCCAAGCGGGGACGCACCATCGAGGTCAAGCCTCAGGCCGAAGACGCCTACACCACCATGATCCACAAAGAGATGAAGCAAACCGTGTGGCAATCGGGCGGCTGCACCAGTTGGTACAAGAGCAAGAGCGGGCACGTCATCGCGATGTTCCCGGGCTTCAGTTTCACGTTCCGGCAGATGGCCAAGGCCTTCAAGCCCGGTGACCACACCTTCGGTTGAGGCATCGCCATGAAAAACTTCAAGAACAAGGTCGCGGCCATCACGGGCGCCGCATCCGGCATGGGCCGCACGCTGGCCATCGAACTCGCCAGCCGTGGCTGCCACCTGTCGCTGAGCGATGTCAATGAGCCGGGCTTGGCCGAAACCGCCATGATGGCGGCCAAAGCGGGCCTGTCGCATGGCGTGAAGATCACCACCGCCAAACTCAACGTGGCCGACCGCGAGGCCATGGTGGCCTGGGCCGACCAGAGCGCCCGCGATCATGGCAAGGTCAACCTGATCTTCAACAACGCTGGTGTGGCCCTGGGGGCCTTCGTTGAGACGGTCAAGCCGGAAGACTTCCAATGGATCATGGGCATCAATTTCTGGGGCGTGGTCTGGGGCACGCAAGCTTTCCTGCCGCACCTCAAGCGCGCTGGTGAAGGCCATGTCATCAACACCTCCAGCCTGTTTGGCTTGCTGGCATCGCCCACCCAGGGCACCTACAACAGCAGCAAGTTCGCGGTGCGTGGTTTCACAGAAGCCCTGCGCCAGGAACTCGACATGGCCAAGTCCGGCGTCAGCGCCACCTGCGTGCATCCGGGCGGCATCCGCACCAACATCGCTCGCACCGCCAAGATGGACGAGAGCATGGAGCGCGCCACGGGCGGTCAGGCCGAGGCCGCCCGTTCGCGCTTTGACAAAATGCTCAACGTCACCACCGCCGAGAGTGCTGCGCTGCAAATCCTGAAGGCCGTGGAACGCAACCAGCGCCGCGTGCTGGTCGGCCCCGATGCCAAGTTGATGGACTTCTTCGTGCGCCTTTTGGGCTCCTGGTACCAGCCGGGCTCGGTGTGGCTGTCGCGCAAACTCATGAAGGGTTGAGCCACCATGGCCCTTGCACGCACACTGAAGCTGCCTTTGCTGGCAGCCCTGGCGGCCGCCATCGGCTGGTCTGCGCTGACCTACCCTGCGGTGGGCCAGCTCACCTACGACCTGGCATCGGCGGCGGAGTCGCGGCTCTACGGATTGCACAAGGAGCGCGTGAAGATCGACGGCGTGCCCATGGTGCTCTACCGATCGACGGGTCCGCGCCAGAGCGACGCCATCCTGATGCTGCACGGCTTCAGCGCAGACAAGGACGTCTGGGCGCGGTTCGCGCGGCACTTCACCGAAGGCCACCAGGTCATCATCCCCGACCTGGCCGGGCACGGCGAAACGGGCTATCAACCCGACTGGAAATACAGCATCCCCGCGCAAAGCGAGCGGCTCGTCAAGCTGCTCGACCAGCTCGGCGTGCCGCGCGTCCATGTGATCGGCAACTCAATGGGTGGCCACCTGGCCGCCTACTTCGCGCTGCACCACCCGGACCGCACCCTGTCTGCCGCGATGGTGGACCCGGCTGGCCTGCCGCAGCCGCACCCCAGCGAGATGGAACGCATGCGCGCCGAAGGCCGCAACCCTTTCCTCTTTGACACCCGTGCCGGTTTCTACCGCTTCTACCCGATGACGATGGCGCAGCCGCCCTTCATGCCAGGCTACGTGCTGGACGCCATCGCCGACCAGTACATCGCCCGTAAGGCCGCGCTCACGCAAATCTTCCAGGAGTCCCACCAACCCACGGACGTCAGCACGCGCCTGAGCAAGCTGCGTGCGCCAGCACTGATCGTGTGGGGCAAGCAAGACCGCCTGATCGACGTCAGTGCCGCCGCTGTGTGGCAGGCAGCCCTGCCCAAGGCGCAGCTCGTGTTGCTCGATGGCATCGGCCACATGCCCATGGTCGAGGCGCCAGGCGACACGGCCAAGCTGTACGCCGAATTCATCGACAAGGCCGCCCGATGAGCGCCGCACCGCGCCCCACCATCCTCATCACTGGCGCGGCGGCCGGCATTGGTCTGGCCGTGGCAGAGCGCTTCGCGCGCGCAGGCTGGTTCGTCGGACTCTACGACCTTGACGAGGCCACCGTGCAAAACCACCGCCAACGCCTGTGTGCCGAGCATGGCATCGCGGGCCGGCTGGACGTGGCGAAAGCCAGCGACTGGACCGAGGCGTTGCAAGGGTTCGCGCAGGCTTCGGGCGGGCGGCTCGACGTGCTGTTCAACAACGCGGGCGTGTCGGTCACCCTGCCCTTCGAGCAGGCGCCGCTGGCGCGACACCAGCTGGTCGTTGACGTCAACCTCAAGGGCGTGATCAACGGCTGCCACAGCGCCCACGCGCTGCTCAAGGCCACACACCACAGCCGGGTCATCAACATGTGCTCGGCATCGGCCTTGCATGGCCAGCCCGAACTGGCGAGCTATTCGGCCACCAAGGCCGCGGTGCGTGGCCTGACCGAGGCCCTCGACATCGAGTGGCGCGGCCAAGGCATCCGCGTCGTGGACGTGCTGCCCCTGTTCGTGAACACGGCCATGGTGCGCGACGACGTCAGCCGCATGCGGACCGTGAAGATGCTGGGCGTGCGCCTGAGCGCGGACGACGTGGCCCAGGCCGTGTGGTCACTGTCTCAGCGAGACCCGCGCCGGTTGCCCGTGCACACCCATGTGGGCCTGCAAACGAAGTTCTTTGCGCTGCTCTCCAAGCTGTCACCAGGGTGGGTCAACCACTGGGTGACGGCCAAGATGGCGGGCTACTGAGGCCCGCTCATGCCATCGTGATGCCCAGGCGCGAGGCCAGAGCGGGCACCATGGACCACTCTGCCGAGCCCCCCAGCATCCCCAGCACCAAACGCAGCATGCCCTCGCGGGTTCGCGCCAGTGACTCTTCGCTGCGGGGGGTGGTGCCACAGTGGTAGCTGTAGCCGAGGTGCTCCATGCCGATGATCACGGTTTCGATGAGAACCCGGGCTGGCACATGGCGGTTGAGCGCTCGGCACACGGCCTCGATGTCCTCGCAAAAGGTGGCAATCACCCGCTCGCGGTGTGCATAGGCAGACGTGTTCGGGGTGTGCATTTGCGCCCGGATGGCAGGCAGCATCGCCCCCACCCATTCGCACCATTTCAGCCAGGCCATGACCCCCGCATCCGCTTTGGCGATGGGATCGTTTTCCTGCAGGATGGCATGGGCCACGTCCTTGAGCAGGCGGTCATTGACCTCCGCCAGCACCAGGTCCACGACCTCGTCGACGTTGGCGAAGTACCGGTAAAAGGTGGGTCGAGACAGCCCGCTGGCCGTCAAGATGGCCTCCACGGTGGCATCGGCAAACCCACGCTGGCCGAACACCTCGACCGCGGCCGTCTTGATGCGGGTGCGCATCGCCTCGGTTTCGGCGTAGGTCTTGGGCGGACGGCCGGTGCGGCCGGCGACTGCGGGCTTGGGAGACGAGGGCGCGGTGGCCGCGGATCGTCGGGGCATGGTGTGGGCGGTTGAGCAAGTGAATGAGCCCGAGGCAGCGTTCATCGCCGGTCGATGGCTGACGTTTGCGGCAACGGTGTGACCTTGATGATGCCGCAACCATGCTCAGATTCCATCCAGCCAAGCCAAACAGTTTGGCGGGCCGTGTCAAGCGAAATCGGTGTGCCCGTGTGACGTTCGCACGCCCACCAGGGCACGATTCACGTTATCGTTACGGTGACGTTATCTTTAGGATCCGGCCGCGGATGCTCCTTCGCCTCATCAAACTGCTGTTGCCCGCCTGGCTGCTGGGGGTGTGCCTGTTGCAGTCTGCGCAGGCCTACAACTACGCCGGCAACTACACGTTTTCGGCCCGGTGGAACGAATGGGGCCGCTACAAAAGCGGCAGCGTCTGGGTCTATCCAGAGGAGTTCGGCAACCTCTGGGAGTACGACACCTGCCCACCGACCGAAGTCTCGGCCATGTTCCCGGCCACCACGGTGTCAGGCAACATCAAGAAGACGTGTGACAACCGGTGGAAGGCGCTGATCGAGTCGCCCTACCTGATGGCCAGCGCCGCTCAGGGCGTGCGGGCCAAGGACATGTCGGAGGACTGGATCCTGGACTACGTGAACCCGAACGACTCGGTCTGGAACAACTACTTCAACTGGTACGTCAACAACGCCTACATCAACCCGCAGGTGCTGCGCGTTGTCTACCCCACGACCCTGGCGAACGCGGGCCCCCACGCGGGCAAAAGCGTCATCAACAACCCCAACGTGCTGGCCGTGGGCGACAAGCTGTTCGTCATGCTCGACCCAGATGGGTCGCTGAGTTACTACCTCTACGGCGCCGGCGGCAACCTGTGGAAGGACTCGACGGCCACGACCTTCAAAAACGGGGCGTGGAACGGCAAGAAGCTGACCGACCAGCTCAAGTACATGATCGGGTATGAGGAGTACCAGTTGTACTTCCTCGAAGGCGACAGCACCTTGCATGTGTTCGACATGGACCTCAAGTGGGTGCGCACCGACACCGTCGCTTTGGGCAACGAGCTGTCGGGCTACACGATGGGCGATCTGGTGGACAACCAAATCCCCGGCTACACCTACATCGGCTGGGACGCAGGCCCCATCGTCATCGGCGTGACGGCCCTGCGGCCGCTGGACCACTTGCAGATCACGGCCACACAGTCGAGCACCACCACCGGCAGCCCGGTCACGCTGACCGTCACCGCCTGCATCGACGCCAGCGGTTGCAGCAGCACCTACACGCGAGGCGTGTCGGGCAACGTCACGCTGTCGGATGGCAGCGTGTACGCCTTCGCCATCCCGTCGGGTTCCGCTTCCACGCAAGTGGCGATCACCGTGGGCAGCTACCCTTCATCGGGCAGTGTGGTGATCGGCACGTCGGGCCTGTCGGTCACGGCCTTGGGCAGCCCGGTGACGATGTGCCAGTTCGGCGGACCCGGCGCGACCCTGAGCGCCGCCTGCGCACTGACGGTGGCCAACCCACTGGACCACATCGAGCTCTCGGGCCCCGCCAGCGGCCTGACGTGTGCTTCGTCAATCTTCACCCTCAAAGCCTGCGGCAACGCACTGTGCACGACCGCCTACACAGGCGGCGTCACGGGCAACCTGGTGGTCGCAGGCACGGGCGCCACGGTGTCACCGGCCTCCACGATCGCGTTCACCATCGCGCCATCGCAGTCGAGCACGACGGTGTCGCTGCAAGTCACGAAACCACCTGCCAGCAACAGCGTGGCGCTGTCGGTGTCCGGGCTCTCGGTGGCCACACAGGCCGCCTGGCCTCAGTACTGCGCCTTGGGCACCACGGCCACCGCCGCCGCTTCGTGCGGCTTCGCGGTCGCCACCTCGGGCTTTCGGATCACCGTGCCCGACCACATCGCCGAGGCCGCAGGCGTCACTGCGTCCATCCAGGCGCTGAAGTCCAACGCGGACCAGACGGCCTGTGTGCCGGCTTTCTCGGGGGCCCGCACCGTGACGCTGTCATGCAGCCCCCTGGACCCCGCCTCGGGATCCAAGCCACTGGTCGTGGACGGTGTGGCACTGAACGCCGCGAGCAGCGCCACCCAAGCCTGTGACGCCAATGGCCAGTCTGTGACGCTGCAGTTCGACGCCAACACAGGCACGGCCACGCCCTCCGTCGCTTATGCCAACGTGGGGCAAATGCGCCTGAAAGCCACCCTGTATGGCAGCCCCTCTGACGCCAACGTGGGCATGACCGGACAGGGCTCGTTCATCGTCGCACCGGCCAGCTTCGGCATCGCACGCACCGGCTCCGGCACGGTGCGCGCGGGCGAAACCTGGGGTGCCACGGTGACGGCGTTGACGGCGCAGAACAATGCGGCCACCGCGTTGGGCAGCATCTCATCGGCATCTGCCCACCCGATTGCCTTGACCTGGGCCGTCACAGCGCCCACGGGCAGCACGGTCAACCCGGGGGTGCTCAGTGGCACCGGCACGAGCGGTGGCCCGGGCCTGACGGCGGCATCGTTCAGCAACGGCATCGCCACCGTGAACGACCTCGGCTGGAACGAGGTGGGCAGCGGCCGGCTGACCGCGACCTTGCAGCGCAACACGGGCTTCATGGACAGCGGCATTGGAGTGCAGGGCAATCTGGCTGGCATCGGGCCCTTCGTGCCCGCGTACTTCGAGGTCAGCGCCCCACCCGCCTGTGGCGTGTTCAGCTACAGCGGGCAACCCTGGAGCGGCGCCAAGGTCTACGCCCGCAACACATCCGGGCAGACCACCCAGAACTTCGATGGCAGCGGTGCCATGACGCCAGCCCAGGCCACGACCAACGTGACCCTGGCGGTGGACGGCAGCAGCCTGGGCGTGGGCAGTCTCTCGTACGCGTCCCTCACCCCCAGCCGCTTCGTGAGGGGCGAAGGGACCCCGGCCAGCGCACCGGCCTTCACCTTCACGAACAAATCGACGGCGCCTCAGTCGCTGGTCATCCGCGCCAACCGGGGCGATGGCGTCACCTCGACGGCCACGCCCACGGTGTCGATGGGGGTGCGCAGCGGGCGGCTCAAAATCGGCAATGCCTATGGCTCGGAGCGGACGGCGCTGGACCTGCCGGTCACCGCTCAGTACTGGAGCGGCAAGTTCTGGGTGACCAACACCGACGACTCGTGCACCAAGGTGCCGGTGGCGTCGGTGGCGCTGTCGAACCACCAGAACCAGCAAGGGCAGTCCCTGAACGCCTTCGTCAGCGCACCCAACACCCTCGCAACGGCGTCTGGCACGGCCATGGCGGCCGTCATCCAGTCGGGCAACGGCAAGATCACCTTGGGGGCACCGCCCTCGGGCCTCACGGGCAGCGTGGACGTGGCGTTCAACCTGGGCAGCACAGCCACCGACCAATCGTGTTTGCCATCGCACCCGAGCGTCACCGGGGCCAGCCTGTCGTGGCTGCGCGCCCCAGCCGGTGGCTCATCGGCCTGCACGGCGGCCACAGACCGCGACCCCAACGCGCGGGCCACCTTCGGGATCTTCAGCCCCGAGTCCCAGCGCGTGATGCACGTCAGAGACATCTACTGACGGGAGGCTTGGCCGTCCGTGCTATCCACACGGGCGCGCCCCTCAAAACGGTGGTCATTGCGCGATCCCCAGGAAAACCACAACGGTGAACAGCCTGTGCTGCCACAGCATCGCATTACTTTCCATTACACCGATGTAATTCAAAACTTCGGCACTTGCAGTCACCATGAACACACCACGCCACTCCCTGATGCGCTGGACCGCCGCGGTGGTCTGTGCCTTTGGCGCCACAACCGCCTCGGCACAGCTGCGCGTCGCGATCAACAGCCTCACCGCCGACTCGGTGCAAACCTTCTCGGAAGACGCCCTCAACGCCTTCGACGTGAAGGGCGTCACCGTCACCGCCAAGGGCAACACCGTCCAGACAACGAACGGCAGCAGCTACCGCATGCCGATCACCGAGATCTACATCGGCCCGAGCAAGTACACCGGCCTGGCGGGTGGCATCTTCAAAGGGGGCGCCATCGGCTCGGCACTGCTGATTTCGCGCGACAGCGAGGTCAACGACGAGCGCATTGGCGTGACCTTGGCCAACTTCCGCATCGACTACCACCGCAAGCAGGTGCTCGCCGATGTGACACCCATGGGCGGCAAGACCACGGCGGGGCAGGCCATCTACGACTTCAAGGTCCTGCGCCCCATGGTCCAGGAGCCCAACGCACAGGGCAAGCTCGCGCTCGAAGAGGTGCTGGGCGACCTGCGCTTCACCCCGGAGACCATCGCATCACTGACCACGGCGCTGGAGCTTGACGAGATCTCCGTGGCCGTGATCTCCGAAATGGACAACGGCAAGCTGGTGCAAAAAATCGACCTGACGCTGCGCGTGCCGGCTCCCACCGCGCCCTACGTGCCCCTCTGATACCGACGTGCAGGACCCGACATGACGTTCACTCGCCAACACCTCACCCGAGCGGCCCGGGTCACCCTGGCCGCCGTCACCTCTGCAGTGGCACTGTGCAATGCCTGGGCGCAGCGCACCCCTGACTACCGCTACTCGCACCTGGCCCGCTTCAAGGAAGAAGCCCGCTACGAAGCCAGTGGCGTGGTCGTCTACCCGCGCGAATCGTTCCCCGCCAAGGTCTATGACGTTCGCCCGCACCAGCTGTTGCGCCAGCTGTTCCCATCCGCTGTGGCGGGCGATGGCAACAACAAGGCCACCAGCGATGGCCTGTGGAGAGCCCTGTTGAACTCGGGATACGTCATGGGCTCGGCCACCCGGCTGACCCGCGCCCAGGACCTGCTGGAAGACTGGGACATCAACTTCGTCGCGCCCCAGACGCCTGACCGCAACCACTGGTTCGACTGGTACGGCGACAACTACACCGCCGGGACCAGCGTGGGCTACGGCAAGGTGCTGCTAGACGGGCCGCAGAAAGGCGCGCGCACCATGGGCAACGGCAACTTGCTGGCCATGGGTGACGACCGCACGATGTGGCTGGACGCCGACGGCTCCCTGAGCTTTTACTGGCGCGGCACGGGCACGCTGGAGTTCGACAGCAGCCGCGTGACCTACCTGGGCTGGGACCTCGGCCCCGTCATCGGCTTCTTCCCGCGCTGAAAAGGTCTGATCGCTGGCTGTGCAGGGCCGGAACGCTCAGCCGGTCAGCGCCGTGACCAGCAGGAACAGCGCCGCGCCAATCAGGCAAGTGAACGTCAGCGCCATGCCCGAGACGCGGAACTGGAAACGCTCAGGCGTCTGGCTGACCCCATAGGCGTGCAACAGGCGGCCCACCAGCAAGCACAGGCAAAGCGCGTGCATCAGCCAGGCCGCGGGCGCACGGGACTCGACCAGCGCCAGCATGACCAGCCCCAACGGCACGTATTCCGCGAAGTTGGCGTGCACGCGCATGGCGCGCTGCATCTCGGGGTGGTCCTTGTCGCCGATGGCGATTTGCAGACGGCGGCGCACCCCGATCGTGCGCACGCTCAGGTACACGAAGAGCAGGGCCAGCAAGGCGGCATAGGGGGGCAAGATCGTTGGCAGGGTGGTCATGTCGGGCTCCAAGTCTGCTGGGTTGCGTGCTTTGATGTTGGCGGGATGGCGCGGTGGCTTGCGCGTCACCCACGGCGCACTTGTACACCGTCTGCGCCGGTGTCGCCCGGGCTTGGCGTCCATCGGGCTGACCTGACATCCGCTTGCAACGGATCACACGTATCTTCAAGTGCCCTCGCCCAGACACACACCCCAACAACAAACAGGGATGACACGCCCATGAGCCCATGGCAACGCGCCTTGACAGGCCTGGCCTGCGCCGCCACCTTCGTGCTGACCACAGGCTGCGCCAAAATCGCACCGCCTTACACCTACGACGTGAGCAAGCCACCGCGCGCGACGGAAGCCCGCAAAGCCACGGACATGGTGATCGTGCTCGACACCCGCCTGGAGTGGACGTCCAAGCCCTTCGCGCCCGACCAGGTCGAGTACCCGCCCTTCCTGGAGTACACGCGCTTCGCCGACGCGCTGCAAGCCGACCTGGCTTCGCGCTGGCCCGACGTGAAGTTCACCGTGGCCCACAGCACCCGACCGGAGCCAGACCTCGCGCCGTACATCGGGCGCAGCCACGTGGTGGTCATGAGCTTGCGTGGCATGGTCACGTCCTCCAAGTACGGCAACAGTGGACGCACGTGGCACCTGACGGTGCTGCAGGCAGAGGGCGCAGACAAGCGCCTCTACAGTGCACTGATGCGGGCCAAATTCAACGCTGACTTCACCAGCTGCTACATCAAGCAATTTGCCCTCTCGGACAACAAACCGCAGTGCCGTCAGGAGATCGTTGCGCACGTGGCGTCGCTGCTGAAACAAGCCGAGGTCTTGCCCTGAGGCCTTGAGGGTTTGCCAGCTTGGGGGCTGCATCCACAGCAGCCCTCACCCTCACCTGCCCTCACCCGCCATCGCCGCCTTGTACACCGACTGCTTCGGCGCAGCCATCACGCGGCGCAGCAGGGGCTCGAACTCGCTCAAGGGCAGCATCTCGGCGGCGGGGTCGAAAGCCGGGTTGTCGTAACGCTCGATGAACTCGGCCGTGCGCTCGAAGTGCAGGTGACCACGGAACTGCTCGCGCATGTCGCGGTCCAGGCCGATGTGGTGGAAGAAGTTGTGGCCCTGGAAGATGCCGTGGTGTTGCACCATCCAGAGGTTGGCCTCGCTCACGAAGGGCTTGAGGATGGCCGCGGCGATGTCGGGGTGGTTGTAGCTGCCCAGGGTGTCGCCGATGTCGTGCAGCAGCGCGCAGACCACGTACTCCTCGTCGCGGCCATCGCGCATGGCCAGGGTGGCCGACTGGCGACAGTGGCTGAGCCGGTCGATGGGGAAGCCGCCGAAATCGCCGTCAAGCAACTGCAGGTGTGCCAGCACGCGGTCGGGCAGCGTGCGCGCCATCTGCATCGCCTCCGGGAGGATGACGCCCCAGTCTTCGCGGGTGCTGTCTTCCATGCGGGTGAAGGTGGCGCGAGTGTTCAAGTGGGTCTCCAGCGGTGGCGGAAAACCCATGTTAGCGCGCCCCAGGGGCCTGCGAACTCAGCCCTGCCCGAGGAACTTCCCCAACAGGCCGCCCAGTGCGCCAGCTGCATTTGCAAGGCATGTGACGGACCCGCGCCATCCCTCATTTGCCAGGGATGGGCGTCGTGGCCTCGACCGCATCAGGGCTGCAGGCTGGCCGGGTCCAGGTAGTGCTGTCGGTAGCGCTCGAATGGCAGGGCGTCCGCCAGGGCATCGGCCTGTTCGATGTCGCGCTGGGCCATCACCGAGTCCTGTGCCTGGCGGGCCATCTCGGCCAGCACCGCTTGCGGCAATGGCTCGGCCAGCAGTTCGGCACGCACCCGCTCGGAGGCACTCAGGCCGTAGGCGGCATGCTCGCCTTGGTGCTGCGCGCGCATGGCTTGCAAGGCCCGCGCCGAGGGCAGGCGCTCGGGTTGACGCAAGGCCTCGCGGGCCTGGGCCCAGCTGTGCGCGAAGGCCTGGCCGCCGTGGGCCTGGTCCAGCGCCTCGGCCACGGGTTGCGCCAGCGCCATCACCTCGTCGGCCCAATCGGACAGCGCCACAGCGCGCCCGCCACGCTGCAGCGTCAGCCCCGGCTCGCGGCCACGGGCGGCCACCAGGCGCTGGTTGTCGGCCATCTCGCGGACCTCCTCGGGGTTGTCCGGCGGGCTGCCGCTGAACATGCACCACAGCAGGAAGGTGTCGAGCACGCGCAGGGTGTGCGCGTCGATGCCCACACCCAGCTCGGGCTGCAGGTCCATGCAACGCACCTCGACGTACTCCACGCCGCGCTCGCGCAGCGCATGCAGGGGGCGCTCGCCACGCTGGGTCACGCGCTTGGGGCGGATGGTGCTGTAGAACTCGTTCTCGATCTGCAGCAAGGTGGTGCCCAGCTGGCGGTAGCCGCCCTGCCCGTCCTGGATGCCAATGGCCTCGTACGGCCCGTAAGGCTGCACCAGCGCCTCGTGCAGGGAACGGGCATAGCCCTCCAGGTCGTTGTAGCTCACGCTGAGCTGGGACTGCGCATCGCTTTGGTATCCCAGGCGGCCCATGCGCAGCGAGGTCGCATGCGGCAGGTGCAGCGTGCGCGCGCCCAGTGGCTGCAGGCCATGGTCCAGGCCCTGCGCAAAGCCCTGCGTGACGGCCGGCGAGGCCCCGAACAACATCAACAAGATGAAGCCGTGGCGGCGGAAGTTGCGGATCAGCGCGAAGTAGTCCTCGGTGGTCGCACCGGGCAGCGACCAGTTGTAGTGGATGCCGGAGATGGTCTGCATGCGCGCGCCGTAACGATGCACCAGACCGTTGCGGTACACGCGCTTGGCCATGCCCACGTTGGAAGGGCCGTACCAACCCACGGGGATGTCGGCATCGGCGGGCAACTCACCAGGCATGGAGCAGGCCCAGATGCGCTCGCTGCCGGGCTGCTGATCCAGGTGCTGCAACACGAAGCGGTGGACGTCGCGCAGCTCGTTCAGGCAATCGTCGATGCGGCTGTGCACGCCGGTGACCAGCTCCAGCTGCGACTCGCTGAAGTCCGTGGTGATGTGCGGGTGGGTCAGGGCAGAGCCCAGCACCTGCGGGTGGGCCGTGCGCGACAACACCCCGTCCGACCCGATGCGCAAACCTTCCTTCTCGATGCCGCGGCGCATGCCTTGCAGGCCGGCCGGGCCCAGGCGCTGGAGTCGGTCGATCAGGTTGTTCAAGGCGTTCTCCACGGAAACGGGATGGTGGGGACAGGGGCGACCGCTGGCACCACGATGGGGCACGGAGGACCCGGATTGTGCGCCATGCCCGGCGACACCGTGATGGCGGCGGCGCAAAGCCTTCCATCTGCGTCAAACAACGTATTGAGCGCCAGCACGCCGCTTCGAACAATGGCAGGCGTTGCTCCACCCACCGTTCCCCCCTCCACAGGAGATCCCCATGCTGCACGGCGACATTTCCAGCAGTGACGACACCGTCGGTGTCGCGGTCGTGAACTACAAGATGCCGCGCCTGCACACGCAGGCCGAGGTGATGGCCAACGCGCGCCAGATCAGCGAGATGGTCCAGGGCATGAAGCTGGGCCTGCCCGGCCTCGACCTCGTCATCTTCCCCGAGTACAGCACCCACGGCATCATGTACGACAAGCAGGAGATGATGGACACGGCCGTGACCATCCCAGGCGATGTCACCGAGGTCTTCGCCGACGCGTGCCGCAAGGCCAAGGTCTGGGGCGTGTTTTCATTGACCGGCGAGCGCCACGAAGCGCATCCGCGCAAGGTGCCCTACAACACGCTCATCCTGATGAACGACCAGGGCGAGATCGTCCAGAAGTACCGCAAGATCATGCCGTGGACGCCCATCGAAGGCTGGTACCCGGGCCATGAAACCTATGTGTCCGACGGCCCCAAGGGGCTGAAGGTCAGCCTCATCATCTGCGACGACGGCAACTACCCCGAGATCTGGCGCGACTGCGCCATGAAGGGCGCCGAACTCATCGTGCGCTGCCAAGGCTACATGTACCCCGCGAAAGACCAGCAGGTGCTCATGGCCAAGGCCATGGCCTGGGCCAACAACAGCTACGTGGCCGTGGCCAACGCGGCCGGCTTCGACGGGGTTTACAGCTACTTCGGCCACTCGGCCATCGTCGGCTTCGACGGACGCACGCTGGGCGAATGCGGCGAGGAAGACCACGGCATCCAGTACGCGCAGCTCAGCAAACGCCTGATCCGCGATGCGCGCAGCACAGGGCAGTCGCAAAACCACCTCTTCAAGCTGCTGCACCGCGGCTACACCGGCGTGCTCAACTCCGGCGAGGGCGACAAGGGCGTGGCCGACTGCCCCTTCAGCTTCTACCGCGACTGGGTCACCGACCCGCTGGGCACGCAGCGCAAGGTCGAGGCCCTCACGCGCCCGACCATCGGCACGTCGCAATGCCCCATCGACGGCATCCCCAACGACGCGCGGCTGAGCTCAGAGTGAACCGCGCAGCGACGTCATGGCGCGCGGCGTGGCACCGATTTGCTCGGGGCGACGGCGCATGCCGAACACTTCCATTGCTTCGATGAAGGACTCGGCCGTGCGGTCGATCAGGAAGCGCTGCTGGAAGCACTGGCGGGCATTGACGCGCATCTGCATCCATTGCTCGGGCGGTGTGGCCAGCCAGCCCGTCAACAGGCGCTCGGTGCCTTGGACCGTGTCCTGCTCGACCAGGCCGCCTTGCGACTGCTGGATCTCGCGCCAGATGTTGACCTGGTTGCTGATGAGCACGGGCACGCTGCAGGCCATGGCTTCGGCCACGGCGATGCCGAAGTTCTCCTGGTGCGAGGGCAGGATGAAGGCCTCGCTCGCGCGGAAGGCCCCCCACTTCACATCGCCCGAAATCATGCCCGTCCAGGTGGTGACGTCTGCCAGACCGAGTTCACGGTTGAGCTTGAGCATCTCCTGGCCGTAAGCGTGCTCGGCCGGGCCGGCCATGACGATGCGCACATCGCGCAGCAACTCGGGCTGGCGTGCGCGCAGGCTGGCGAAGGCCTTGAACAGCAGGTCCGGGCCCTTCTTTTCGTGCACGCGGCCCAGGAACAGCAGCAGGCGCTTGCCCTGCAGGTCAGGGAAGGCTTGCAGGAAGGCCTCGCGCTGGCGCACCTCGTGCTCGGGCGGGGCGCTGGTGCCGTAGCTGACGACGAACTCGTCGCACTTGTAAAGCCAGAAAGACTGACGCGCCAGGCGGCGCTCGTCCTCGCAAGTGAACATCACGGCGGCGGCATCGCGCAGCACGCGGTACTCGGCCCAGGGCCAGAACAGCCACTTCTTCAGGTGCTTGAGTGGGTAGGTGCGCTTGAACCAGGGGTCGAGCATGCCATGCGTGAAGACAAAGTAAGGCGTCTTCGTGCCAGCGAGGGCACGCCATGTGCCAAACGCGTGGTACTGCCAGATGCCATTGACGATGACCGCATCGTACTCATGGGCGTGAGCACGCAACCAGGGCGCCCAGCGCGGGCTGTAGCGCCAGTTGCCGATCAGGGTCGGCCCGACGGCGTGACAAGGAATGGGGCAATCCTTGACCCAAGGATCGTCGGGGCTGTCCAGCGTCAGCACCTCGACCTGGTGGCCCTGCTGCTGGTTGACCGCCGACAGTTGCTTGAGCCCTTCGATCGGACCGCCGCCCTTGGGGTTGACCGAGGCAATGCAATGCAGAATTCTGAAACCCATCGGAGACCTGACTTCCTGTGTCATGCGTGCGCCTGCTGCTGATCTTGCCCACCGGCCGCCGCCGGCGTGGTGTCCAGTGGCTCGCGGTAAGCCGCGCGCGCGTACGACCGGCGCGCGCAGTCGGGGCAAACCTTTGAGAGCACCTCGGCGCCGCCCAGCTCAGTCAGGTAGGCCTCGGGCGAGCGCCAGTGCCCGTCTTCGCCACAGAACTTGTCGCACTGCGTGCAATGGGGTACTTCGCCGGTGAAAGCGCGCAGGCGCAAGGCGACCGCCGCGCGGCGCTCCTCGACGAAACGGATGGCCATCACCGCCAACAAGAAGCAGCAAAAGCGGTTGAAGGCATTGACGGCCAGGATCCACTCCTGCGTGTAGGTGTGGCCCGACCATCGGTCGGCCCAGGCCCAGGCCAGCGTGGCCAGGACGGACACCACCACGCCCGCGCGCACGCCCAGATAGTGCGTGCTCAGCGCCACGGGGATGGTGTAGAGCAAAAACACCGACACCTCGTAACCCGTGGCCGCATCCAACACCGCCACGACGCCGAGCAAGGCGAGCACCGCGCTCCAGCGGCTCAGCTTGCGCAACCCGATGACAGGAACGCCGGGAGACTCCGGCAGGTGTGCGTGCAGCGACATGGTCCGATTCACCTGGAACAAGCGGTCATGCTGCGCCCGAAGCGTGGCATGCCCCCCAAGAAGCATGATCCGAATGGATCATGCCGCAGGCTTCACCACACAGATCGGTGGTCCTCGGTGACCCCCAACAGGCTTTCGACTGCACGGCTGGGTCCGTGGCGGGTGCGGCGGACCTCGCCCGAGAACATCCCCACCGGCTGGATGTAGCGGCTGGCTGCGACACCCAGATCGCGATCGGCGCACCGAGCACCCTGCGGCTCGAAGCGCAGGTCCACCAGGCCGTCATCGGTGCGGATGGTCCATGGCGCCAGTGGCTGCTGGGCATCGAACTGAAAGTCGGCGGCACCCAGTGGGACGAGCTCGCCGTCCAGCCACAGCGTGTTCTCCATGTTGCCGAAATAGCCCTGCTGCAGGTTGAAACCCAGACCCGGGCGGTGGGCGCTGGCCCAGCGCCAGGCGGTCTCCCGCGCCAACAGGCCGTTGGAGCTGTCCAGGCAGGCATGGGCATCGGCGAGATCCCAACGCAGGCCATCGACGTCCACCTCGCCGCGCACCGACATCGCAGAGGTTTTGTGGGTGCTGTGCATGGCACCGCCCTCGATGGGCCCCACAGCCACCATCACCGGAGGCGCTGTGGCCAGGTCCAGATCGGCGCGCAAGAGCAGGTTGGCCGCCCGCACACGCAAGGCCAGGACATCGCCCGCGAGGTGCTGCAAGGTGATGGCCGCGCCGGGCCCACGGAAAGCGGTGTCCATGCCATCCAGCGGCGCGTCGGTGACACGGCCAGACAGCCCCGGCAGGCCGTCCTGGTCCCAATCGGCGATCAAGCGCTGGCGGAAGCGGTGAAACACATAAGCGAAGGCCGTCATGCACCAGCCCAGATCGACAACAGCCACGCCGATGAACAGCTCTGGTGTGGCAATGCCAACGTACTGCCACCGCTTGTGATGGGCCCAGCGCCACAAAGCGCTGTGCTGGCGGGCTTGGTGGAGCCCCGACCAGTCGATGTGTGGCACGCGCCCGTGGTAGCGGCCCACCAGGGCCTCACCACCGCGGACGACCGCATCGGGTGCGGGCGGCAAGCCTGCGGGCAGATCACGCCACATCGCTGTACTTCACGTGTTTGTCGGACGGTTTTTCTTGCGCCATTGTGCGGGCGGCAAGCCTGTCCAGGCGCGGAAGGCCCGGGTGAACGCGCTTTGTTCAGAGTAGCCCAACAACAGCGCGATCTCGGCCAGGTCCAGGCGTGCATCCTTCAGGTGGGCCTCGGCCAAGTGGCGGCGGGTGTCGTCCAGCAATTGCTGGAAACTCAGGCCCTGCTCCGACAGGCGTCGTTGCAGGGTGCGCGGGCTGGTGTGGTGGGCCCGTGCCAGCGCCGCCAGCGAGGTCAGGCCCTCACGGATGAGCGGCACCAGGGTGCGCCGCCACGCATCGACGATGGCCGGCACCTGCGAAACCTGCTGAAGCACCTGCTCGGCCTGCTGGTCCAGCAACTGCGCCAGCGCCGGATCGGACTTGCGCATCGGCAGGGCCAAGCAGGCGGCGTCGAACTCCAGGCGGGTGGTGGGCGCGTTGAAAGCCACCTCACAACCGAAAAAATCGCGGTAGGGCTGGACGTCGGCTGGCGGCGGGTTGACGAAGCTGACCTTGCGCATGGGCCAGTAATGACCGGTCATGTCGCGGGCCAATTGCACCAGCGAGGCAATGGCCGTTTCATCGACCAGGGCACCGGGGCGGCCGCGCTCCACGCCCCACTCCACAACCACCCCGTCAGGCCGCACCTCGACGTGCGCCGGGTTGGCGTCATAGACCGAGGCGTGGTAGCGCTCCATGCGCTGCAAAGCCTCGGCCAGGTTGTTGCAGGCCAGGGCGGCGTAGCCCAGCACGCCGAAGTGGCGCGCGCTGATGCCTTCCGCGATGCGCAACCCCAAACCCACGCGCCCTTCGATGGCGTCCACGCGTTTGAGCCAGGCCTGCCAATCGGCCATCGGCATGAAGTGCTGCTTGGGGTCGGGCTGGGGGCCCAGCAATTGCCGCGCGTCCAGGCCTTGACGGTCCAGGTACTCGTACAGCAATTGAGCGAATGACGCAGCGATGCGGGTGTCGGCCATGTCAAGTCCACGGGGAAGAACGTCGATGATGCCGCGCGCAGGCGCACCTGCCCATCCGGGCTATACGGGATGCGCCAAGCCTCAGCTTGTCGCCATACGTCAAGAATTCGGCTGCGAAGGTCAAGCCAAACCGAAGGCGCGCCGCGCAAGATGAAGCCACTTTGACACGCTGCGCTCAGAGCGCCAGTGACCATGGACAAACTGACGCCTTGGCTGGACACCGTCCGCACCCACACCGAGTGGAGCGACTGGCTGCTGGTGCTGCTCGCCCCGGTCTTCATGGTGGTGGTGGGCGTGGAGTGGTGGCGATTCCGCCATGCGAAAAGACAAGCACCCGATGGCAGCACGCCCCCCATCTACGACCTGCGCGACTCGCTGGACAGCCTCAACCTGGGTGGCTTCTACACCCTGCTGGACGTGCTCATCGTCGTCACCCTCGTGCTGCCAGCCATGGGCTGGGTGCACGCCCACCGCCTGGGCAACATCGACATCACGCCATTGAGCTTCGCCGCCCTCTACCTGGGTGTGGAGTTCTGCTACTACGGCTTCCACCGCGCCAGCCACCGCATCCGCTGGTTCTGGTGTGCGCACGTGGTGCACCACGGCTCGGAGTTCATGAACTTCACGGCCGCCATGCGCCAAAGCTGGCTCTACAGTTTCGCGGGCAACTGGCTGTTCTACCTGCCCATGGTTTGGATCGGCTTCGAGCCGCGCTGGGTGCTGCTGGCCTTGTCCATCAACCTGGGCTACCAGTTCTTCGTGCACACGCAGTGGGTGGACAAGCTGCCCGCCTGGTTCGAGTTCATCTTCAACACGCCCTCGCACCACCGCGCCCACCACGGTCGCAACCCGCGCTACATCGATTGCAACTACGGCGGCACGCTCATCGTCTTCGACCGCCTGTTCGGCAGCTTTGTGCCCGAGACCGAAGCGGTGGACTACGGCCTGGTGCGCCCTGTGCACACCCACAACCTGCTGTGGCTGACCTTGCACGAGTGGGCTCACATGCTGCGCGACGTGCTGCGCCCGGGGCCTTGGTCGCTGCGCCTGCAGCACCTGTGGCGCCCCCCGGAGTGGCAGCGCCCGGTTGCGCACTGCAGTGCCCAAGCAGCGGATAATCCCCCCCATGCACCCAAACGCTCTGCTCGACCTCACGACCCAGCTCATCCGTGACGTCCTCAAGCTCGACGCTCCGGCCGACAGCCTCGTCTCCTACTTCTTCCGCCAGCACAAGGCCTTAGGGCAACGCGAGCGCCACGCCCTGGCCGAGACGGCCTACGCCGTGCTGCGCCAACGCCTGCTCTGGGCCAACATGGCGCAATCGGGCCACGGCCCGCTGGAGCGCCGCATGGCGCTGCTGGCCTGGCAGGGCCTGCCCCACGTTCTGAAAAACGGCGCCACGGCCGACGAACTCGCCTGGCTGGAACGCACCACCGCCATCGACCGCAGCACCCTGCCCGACAAGCTGCGTCACAACCTGCCCGACTGGCTGGCCAACCGCCTGCGCGACCAGCTCGGCGACGAAGGCTTCTGGGCCCTGGTGGACACCTTCTCGGCCTCGGCACCGCTCGACCTGCGCGTCAACACGCTCAAGGGCAAGCGCGAAGCCGTGCTCGAAACCCTGGCCGCCGCCAACATCGAAGCCCAGCCCACGCCCTACTCGCCGCTGGGCATCCGCATCCCTGGCAAGCCTGCCTTGCAGAAGATGCCGATCTACACCGACGGCCACGTCGAGGTGCAGGACGAGGGCAGCCAGCTGCTGGCCCTGCTGACCAACCCCAAGCGCGGCGAGATGGTGGTGGACTTCTGCGCCGGCGCCGGCGGCAAAACGCTGGCCCTGGGCGCGCTGATGCGCAACACCGGCCGCCTCTACGCCTTCGACGTCTCGGCACACCGCCTGGAAAACCTCAAGCCGCGCCTGGCGCGCAGCGGGCTGTCCAACGTGTATTCCAGCCAGATCGCCCACGAGAACGACGACCGCATCAAGCGCCTGCGCGGCAAGATCGACCGCGTGCTGGTGGACGCGCCTTGCTCCGGCCTGGGCACGCTGCGCCGCAATCCCGACCTGAAGTGGCGCCAGTCACCCAAGGGCATCGATGAATTGCAGGTCAAGCAAACGGCCATCCTGGCCAGCGCCGCCCGCCTGCTCAAACCCGGTGGCCGCTTGGTCTATGCCACCTGCTCGGTCATCCCCGATGAGAACGAAGGCATCGCCGACGCCTTCTCCGCCGCCCACCCGGACTTCGAGCTGCTCAACGCCGCCGAGGCCCTGGAAGCCGCGGGCGTGGAGAACGCCGCCGGGCTGGCCACACCTGCTGGCCACCTGCGCCTGTGGCCGCACCTGCACGCCACCGATGGCTTTTATGCCGCGGTCTGGCAGAAGAAAGACTGAGCAGACTGAGGCCGCGCAAGCCCACGGCTGCGCACCAAGGACAAAGGGGCCCGAGGGCCCCTTTTGTCATGCGGTCTGAACCTGTGCGTCAGCTCAGAACAGGCTTTCCTTGACGTAGATGATGTCGTTGGGCATCAGCTTGTCGTTGAGGCCAGGTTCGATGATGTTGACTTCGCCCGTGTCGGCGTTGCGGCGGTGCACCTTGATGCCACGCTGGGTGCCACGCAGGGTCAAGCCGCCGGCGTTGGCCAGGGCTTGCAGCAGGGTGGTGTCGCGCAGCAGGATCTGGGCGCCCGCGCGCTGCACTTCGCCGTACATGTAGATCTGCGGGGCGCGGTCCACGAACAGGGTGTCGCCGTTTTGCAGCATGAAGTCGGGCTCGTTGCCGCTGGAGGCGAACACCTTGGTGAAGTCCACTTCCTTGCGGAAGGGCTTGCCCTCGCGGACGCCCGAGATGACAACGATGTCAGAGCCTGCGCCCTGGGTGATGCCACCGGCCATGGCCATGATCTCGGACAGCTTGTTGCTGCCAGTGATCAAGGGGTAGCGACCCGGCTTGCCCACCAAGCCCAGAACCGACACCTGGTTGGCGGTCGCGCCGACCAGCAGGATGGAGACCTGCGGCTGCTTGATGAAGTTGCCGTCCTTCAGGCCGGCCGCGATCTTCTTCTCGGCGTCAGAGACAGAAATGCCACCCAGCTTGATGTTGCCCAGCAGCGGGTAAGAGATGGAGCCACCCTCGTTGAGGCGGGCTTCCAGCGAGAGGTCGGGGTTCTGGTACACCGCGATGCGCACCGCGTCGCCAGGGCCCAGGATGTAGTCGTTCTGCTCGGCGGCCTGGGCCGTCGTGGCCAGGCCCAGTCCCAAGGCGCCCACCAGGCCCACGGCACCTGCCAGAGCCATCATGGCCATCAGGGCCCGTTTGAACAACTCACGCATCCAGTTCATGTCCATCTTCCTTGGTTCTCTGAAACATCTTGGCGCAGCGCATGCTTGCCGCCGCTCTGCGAGGCAATGTATCACCGCGCCGTGACACCCTGGCGTGGACTCTCGGGGACGCCCAAGGTTCCGTGCGCAGCGTCGCCCCCCTCCCCCCGGATGCGGGTGAGGTAGGACCCGACCTCGGCCGAAGGCATGGGCCGCGCGATCAAGTAGCCCTGCACATCGTCGCAGCCCAGGGCCTTGAGCATGACCAGCTGCTCGGCCGTCTCGATGCCCTCGGCGGTGGTGTCCAGGTGCAGCGCGCGCGCCAGGCTGATGATGGCCGTGACCACGGCCTGGGCGTCTTCGTCGCTGTCGAGCGAGCGCACGAACATGCCGTCGATCTTGAGCTTGTCCAGCGGAAAGCGGCGCAGGTAGGCCAGCGAGGAATAGCCGGTGCCGAAGTCGTCCATGGCCACGCGCACGCCGCGGCTGCGCAGCGCCATCAGGGTGGCTTGGGCGCCGTCGTGGTCTTCGATCAGGGCGGACTCGGTGATCTCCAGCTCCAGCCGCTCGGCCGGCAGGCCGCTGGCGGCCAGTGCCTCATCGACCAGTTCGATGAGGGCCGAGCTGCGGAACTGCACCGCCGAGAGGTTGACCGCCACGCGCAACGCCTGGGGCCACAAAGTCGCCAGGCGGCAGGACTCGCGCAACACCCAGTTGCCCAAAGACACGATCTGGCCGGTTTCTTCGGCCACAGGGATGAACTCGCCCGGACCGATCAAGCCGCGCTCGGAGTGCTGCCAGCGCACCAGGGCCTCGAAGCCGATGACCTCACCAGTGTCCAGCTTCATCTGCGGCTGAAAGTGCAGCGTGAACTGCTCGGCAGCCAGGGCGTGGCCCAACTCCTGCTGCAGCTTGACGCGAGAGCGTGCCGCCTCGGCCATGGCGATGTCGAAGAATCGGTAGGTGTTGCGCCCGGCCGCCTTGGCGGCATAGAGGGCCAGGTCGGCGCATTGCAGCAGGGACTGCGGGTCGCGGCCATCGCGCGGTGCCAGGGCCACGCCGATGCTGGTGCGCGACTCCAGCCGCACCTCGTCACACTGGTAGGGCTCGGACAGCAGCACCAGCAGGCGCTCGGCCAGGGCGGCGGCCTCGTGGGCTTCGGCATGGCGCCAAGTCAGCAAGGCGAACTCGTCGCCTCCGAGGCGGGCCAGCAGGTCGCCATCGGCCACGCAGGCGGCCAGGCGCACACCCACACGACGCAAGAGCTGGTCGCCCACGCCGTGACCGAAGGTGTCGTTGATGTTCTTGAAGTTGTCCAGGTCGATGAAGAGCAGCGCGCAAGGCCGCGGGTCGTGGCGCTGGCCGTGGCTCTCACCCAGGCGGCCCAGCTCCGTGCTGAAGCGGTGGCGGTTGGCCAGGCCGGTCAGCGCGTCCTGGTTGGCCAGGCGGGCCAGCTCCTCGCGGGCCTGGCGGTTCTGGGTGATGTCGGAGCCCACACCACGCCAGCCGGCGGCCCGACCGCGGTCGTCGTGCAGCGGTTTGGCCGACATCGACCACCAACGCAGCTCGTGCCCCACCCTGACGGGCATTTCCAGATCACGGAAAGGCTGGCCCATCCGGATGCAGCTGGTCATGCGGCTCAGGGCCTTGGCGGCATCGGCATCATCGGGCGGCGACATGTGGCCCAGCAGCTCCAGGAAGGGCTGCTGCAGCAATTGGCGTTGAGGCAGGCCGAAGGACTCTGCCAGCCGGGCCGACACATGGCGCAGGTGGCCCGAGGGAGAGATTTCCCAGAGCCAGTCAGAGGCATGTTCTTCGAAGTCGCGCAGCAGCAGGTCGATGAGCTGCTTCTGGCGGTCTGTTTCCGAGTCGGCACGCAGCCGGCTCATGAAGGTGCGGCCGTTGGCGAAGACCACGCCAAACATGATGGTGCTGTAGACGACCAGGAGCACCATGAGGGCGTTGCCCGTGGCGTAGTCCGAGCGCAGCAGCCCGACCACACCGCCCGCGCCCAGGGTCAGCACGAAGGCCCAGGCCGCCGGCACCATGGGACTGAGCATGAAGGCACCGCTGCAGATCATGCCGACCACGACGGTGCCGATCAGCAAGGCCTGGCCAGGGTCGCTGTGCGGGAAGACCATGGCCGGCATCACCGTCCACATCGTGCCAAAGATGAACACCTGAAGGACGATCTGACGGCCCGCACCGAACACCGCCACCGGTCGATGACCGTGGGTGTAGAGCTGGCGCCACCACACGAAGGCGATGGGCAAGGCCACGGTCACAGCGACACCCCAGACCGTCAGCCACAGGTGGGGCAGGCGATCCCACAAGGCGGCGCACATCACCAGGGTGTTGAGCGCATTGCCCACCGCGATGAGCGGCAGCAGGTTGAGCAGGGCCTGGACCTGGCGCGCACGGAAGTACCGGGCCTGGGGCCCATCGACGGCCTCATCGGGGATCACGTCATGCATCCACTGCGCGACGCGGGACTTCCAAAGGCTGGACCAGGATCGCTGAGGGTGGGACATCCCTGTCATGGACTGCAAATGTAGAAACAGGCTTTGTGAGATCGGCCGTGCCGTCGGAAACTTGACCTGTTCCGTGACACTGGCCGCGTGCATCGCCCGGCGGCATGCCATGGTGCCACAGCGCTGGGTCACGGCAGATGGCTTACCATCTGCGGCTCATTGCATTCCGCGCTGCCCCCAGCCACTGCCGCCCATGAGCTCCGAGAACACCCTGTCCGACGCCGAACAATCCTTGCGCGACGCGGCCCTCGAATACCACCGCCTGCCCAGCCGCGGCAAGATCGCGGTCAACCCGACCAAGCCCCTGACCAACCAGCGCGACCTGGCCCTGGCCTACTCGCCCGGCGTCGCCTACCCCTGCCTGGCCATCGAGCAAGACCCGACGCTGGCGGCCGAGTACACCTCGCGCGGCAACCTGGTGGCCGTGGTCACCAACGGCACCGCCGTGCTGGGCCTGGGCGACATCGGCCCGCTGGCCTCCAAGCCGGTCATGGAAGGCAAGGGTTGCCTGTTCAAGAAATTCGCCGGCATCGACGTCTTCGACATCGAACTGGCAGAGCGCGACCCGGACAAGCTCATCGAGATCATCGCGGCGCTGGAGCCCACGCTGGGCGGCATCAACCTCGAAGACATCAAGGCGCCCGAGTGCTTCTACATCGAGAAGCAGCTGTCGGCGCGCATGAACATCCCCGTCTTCCACGACGACCAGCACGGCACGGCCATCATCTCCAGCGCCGCCCTGCTCAACGGCCTGGAGCTGGTGGGCAAGGACATCGGCGCGGTCAAGATC
>Ga0209617_10000178_pt1 | contig 26124 bp, 20 predicted proteins | sample LakEriepJuly2011_2_FD_187459 | JGI IMG/M metagenome (GOLD analysis project Ga0209617, IMG submission 187459) | Freshwater microbial communities from dead zone in Lake Erie, Canada - CCB epilimnion July 2011 (SPAdes) (version 2) | ecosystem: Environmental > Aquatic > Freshwater > Lentic >...
GTCTGTCTGGCAGTTCTAAAGAAAGTAGCGCCATCGGTTCCGAATTTATCTTGGCACATACTTATAAAATCATCATGTCGATCACTCCAGCGAGGAATCCCAATCCCTTTTCTACTATCTTCATCACTCAAATTCTCCAATGTAACCTCTGGCATATAGGTACATAGAAAGGGTGGGTCGCTAATACTTGAGGGCAGGTTAGTTTTTGAAACCGAAGCGATGTTTGCGTCCAGACGTGGATTAAATACACATTCCACCGTTTTATGTCCAAATTGTAAAGGTATACATTCAATCTGTCTAGGTGTAGTTGTAGTTACACGACCTTTGCTGCGGTCCACAACAGTAAATTTACTCCTTATTCTTGGTATCTGTGGTATCTTCGGTGCCGGATCATCAAACACGCACCGAGTAAATTGAAATGCAAAAATTTTATGTTTATCACGGTCAAATGCTTGACCCGCAGCATCACACGACCCCATCGCCCAATGCCAATTTACTAGATTATTTCCCCAAGATGAAGTAGCGTCAAACCCACGCGGTTCATCATTACCTAATAATAGTGTAGTAATATCGTTATCACGTGAATTTGCTCCTTCTTTTTTTATTTTTCTATATTCTGAATATGGCATTGTAAGCACTACTTTTGTTGCTGGAACATTCACATTACATTTATTAGCATGGTCTTTATATATTTTAAACAGTTCCGCAGCACAATCTCTACACGTTTGTTGTCCAACATTACTTCCCCGTGCTGTTTTTATACTTAATTTATACTTTCGATTGAGTTGTTCGTGTAGCTCATTAACTCTTATCAGCTCTTCTGGTCTAATGAACCCGGTTTCCATCATCTTACTATAAACTATACTAGCATGCTTACTGCTATATTGACTCAACAAATTTGCATAACTACACTCAGTTCGGTCGTGTACCTGACACGGTTCCGATTTTGCACCAATATATGTTGCAAACTCCACATGTGATACTTTATCTCCATCAGTTATCATTTTGTCGAAAATATCTGTTTTTTTTCTCGAGGTTACTACAGTTTCTTTTGGTTTAACAGTCGGTTTCATTTCTTTTTTCTCACTACTAATTATCCTAGATGCTACAAGTGCTGCTGGACGACGAGTACTCCGACGAGATTCTTCTTCAAGCTTGATTTCAAGCTTGATTTCACGCTTGATTTCAAGATTGATATCATCCATACCTTTACTTCCTTGTTTACACCAAGCAACCGGATAAACTGCAGTAGAAGTACTATCAACCGAATCCGATGCCAACCTTCCATCACTAGCAGCACCACTAGCACCACTAGCGCCACTAGCGCCACTATTCCGCATAAACGTACTTATGAATGCTTGACGGCCATCATATATTGATACTTCTAGTGAAGTTAATAGATGATCTGCATTTTCTACTGCGCAAGAGGGTATATTATTTAACATATTGGATACTCGTTCTGTAATGCTGGACAGGGCGGTATACGCAACACTTGGAGAATTCGGAACACTTGGAGAATTCGGAACACTTGGAGAATTCAGAACACTTGGAGATATCGGAACATACCCGGGGTTTGGAGGAGAACCAGAACGTGGACGTTCTGGTTTATTACGACGATTCATAATGTAAATTATTATCGATTTATAAAATAATGAAAATTATTTTCACCTCTTGGTTCCTTACACTATCATCCTAAAAAAAAACACACCTTTTCTATCGTCGCCTTCCCTATGCCCCGCTTTCCATCCACCATCACATCCTTAAAACACTCCGAAACATGCTTGTATTTGTTCTTATTCATCGGTTCGTATAGTTGAGCGGAAGTCCCGGTGATCTCTGTAGATGAAGGCGCCGGCGGCGACATCTCCGGCGATAAACTCTCTTCATAATCGTCGATTTTACGATGCAAATCGCCTAAAAACTCATATATCGACCCGCCGTATTTCGCCAGAATCGCCGCAGCCATTTTCGCACTCACCCCCGGGACCTGCGCCAGCATAATCTCGCCTATATTCTCTCGAGTAATGAAGTCACGCTTCTCTTTTTTCGCCGAGACCTCACTGTATGCCGTAGCGGGCGTCGCAGTCGTCGTCGTGTCTGCAATGATGGAAAGCGGTCCCTCTTTCGCCACCTTATCCGCAAAATGCAGAATAAAGTCGGCAGTTTCGCCTAAATTCATCGTGCGAACCACCGAAAACCCCTTATAGTACATCAGTGAGACCATTGCGCTTTGAAGTGCCGTCTTTGTAATCTGAGTATGTCTCTCGTCGTATCTCGAGAGATCACCTTCAATGATGTATACGATATGATGGGTGTTGAAACCTGTTGCAGCAGCAGTCTCAATGAGACGGAACGACTGTTCTTTATACCGCCCGTCTCGAATACTCGCGGCAAGATCAGCGAGGGTCTTTCTCTCAAAGATGACAATGTCTTTCTGTTGGCCTTGTCTGGGATCGTAGAGTATGATATCTCCGATTGGCAATCTCTCGGATTTGATTTCATGGTTCGTGGCGCGGGAGGTGGAAAGTGGATGTCCGAGAGATTTCGATTTCGGTTTCGGCGTCGCCTTCGTGGTTGCCGCCTTATTTTTTGGAAGTGGAACCTTCATTGTCACTCCATCGCCTAAATCCATGATGTAATGATCCGGTTCGGCAGCTGCGGGGGCAGTGGGTGCGGATGGCGCGGGCGCGGGGGCGACCGGTTTCATAATCTCCAACAAGTCTTTCTCTCGACAATCAATTTTGATAATCATATCAATCCACGGCGTTGCTGTAATCTGTGATATGATTATTATCAATAGATATAGACATGATTTATGCCTTATGTTCTTTTCCAGAATATACTTGATTCACTTGGTTCGTCACTCGAATAAATGTTGTGCATTTCGGGATATCTTTCACGCGTTTGGCGCCAATATACGTACACGTCGACCGGATCCCGCCTAAAATATCGAGTATTGTGCTTTCAACTGGTCCACGATACGGTATCTTGACCGTTTTTCCCTCTGCGGATCGGTGGGACGCAACACCGCCATGATACTGTTCCATCGCAGTAGAACTCGACATACCGTAGAAGAGTTTATATTTCTCTCCGGTTGCTGTGTCTTCGACAAGTTCACCACCCGATTCATCGTGTCCAGCCAGCATTCCTCCTAACATCACGAAATCCGCGCCACCTCCAAATGCTTTCGCAATATCGGCCGGGGTCGTGCATCCACCATCTGATACAATAAACCCGTTCAGACCGTGCGCCGAGTCCGACGATTCGATCACGGCCGATAGTTGCGGCATACCTACTCCAGTCTGAAGACGAGTAATGCATACACTCCCGCTTCCAATTCCAACCTTTACAATATCCGCACCACAGTTCATAATGAGTTCTTCCACCATCTCTCGAGAGACGACATTCCCACATACTATGACAATCTGCGGATATTTCTCTCGGATCTTCCGGACAAAATCCACAAACGCCTTCATGTATCCGTTTGCAACGTCAATACATACAAAAAGTGGATTAAGCAGTTCAATAATACGGTCCAATTTTTCTTCATCGGTAGTAGTAATACCTGTGCTTATCATGTAATAATTTCTATCTAATTCTCTTGCTTTTGCGCTGGAGTAATCATTGAGATTGTAATGTTTATGCAAGCATGTTATGATTTTATGACGATGAAGCACATTGTACATCTCGAATGTTCCAACAGTGTCCATATTCGACGCAATAATAGGTATACCCTTCCATTTCGTTCCATTTTTAAAGATAATCTCTCGGGTAAGCATGACTTCTCCTCTTGACGAAAGAGATGATCGCTTGGGGCGAAATAAAACATCGCTAAAGTCGAGTTTGATATCGTTTTCGATTTTCATAATATAACAGATATACTTGAACTTGGTTCTAGATCATAGATCATACATCATATTATGAAAATGGTTTTATTAGAGTTTGGGACCAGAATGCCTGGCGGGACTCAATCTCTCGATGAACCTAAATATAAAGTCCTTGTTCTTGGCGGGTTCGGTAATTGTGTTTCTCATCGCGAAACTACGCATCTGACCAGTTCCTGCAGGGGTAGATCCGCCTTTCTTATCACCTCCACCATGTTTTGTATCTGTGTTAATCGCGTTGGTAGGACCAGTGCTGTTAAATAATACGCGCCGCGCAATCTTGCTGTTTGCCATAATTACAGTTGTTATATAATTATGGTATAAATAAAATAAATACAGATGATGTGGCCTGTTTAGGTTTACGCCTTGCAGTTCTTGGTAAAAACTTGACGACCGACACCACCAGTAAGCTTGCAGTTGAAGATAAGGTTATTATTCTTCAAATACTGGTACTGCTGATCGCATGTCGAGAAGCGAATCTTCGCCAAGCAATCGCAAGTCATGCCTCCCTGGCGGTAGGCCACGGAAGTCCAGCTGCCGCGACCAATCTTGGGGGCGGAACCGGGCATACTGCCGAAATGGCATCCCTTGCTCGTGAGAGAACGAATACCGGAAACTTTCTTGGAACCACTTAAGACCATTTTGTAATACTGAATTATAAATAATACCGATATAAAAAAATTGATCGGATTTTGCTTAAATACATCATCTGATATATATCATCCATCCATCCATCGATTGGATAATGTTTCGTCTTCGTAATCCCGCCGCCGCCGCCGTCCACGCGGCACACGCCGAAACCGGTAGCAGTAGTTCGGATTCTGAAAATGAAAATATACTTCTAAATATCGCAGAAGACGGCGCCAACGAAGTAGTCGTCGCAGGAGAAAGCGCCCGAACCGGCAAAAATATTTACAATGATGACGATATTATACGCGTTGATGATGACCGCTACGTGTTCAATCCTTATAATACTGAAAATATACAAGTGACACTTGCCGACGTCGAAAAGATTCTTACTCGTTACGGCGTGCCATCCCAAGTCCACAATTTCGAACTGTATCGGCGCGCATTTGTTCATCGGTCTTATACCAAACGCCCTAAAGCATTGAACGACCTCGAAAATATTACATTTCTCGAACGCCCCGATGGCGCCATGCCTCTTCATACAAAATCCAATGAGCGCCTCGAATTCGTCGGGGATGGTGTTCTTGAATGCATCACGAAATACTACCTCTACCGACGTTTTCCTAAAGAGAACGAAGGGTTCATGACCGAGAAGAAAATCGCCATCGTTAAAAATGAAACGATTGGCAAATTCGCGCTCGAAATGGGTTTGCATCGTTGGTTCATTATTTCCAAACACTCAGAGGAAAAGAAGACGAGAACCAATCTGAAGAAACTGGGATGTCTATTTGAAGCGTTTGTCGGTGCATTGTTTCTGGATTTCAACCATGTGCCGATTCATGATGACGATAAATGGTTTGAAAAGGTGTTTACTTGTGGTCCTGGATTTCAGATTGCTCAAATATTTATCGAGTCAGTATTTGAGCAACACATTGACTGGACGAATCTAATCAAGAACGACGACAATTACAAAAATATTCTTCAGGTAAAGATTCAGAAGGAGTTTAAGACGACGCCTGATTATATTGAACTCTCGCGTGATCCAGATACGGGGTATGAAATGGGGTTGTATTTATGTTTAGGACAACCATTACATGAAGTCGTGGGTCAACCTTCTGCGGCAATTCGGTTTGATTCGTTGGTGGATGGATTTTCCGGTGTTCACCGGATTTGTGATGAGAATGGCGGGAAGGCGTTTATCTTCTTTGCCAGCGCTGCACATAAAATCAAGAAAAAGGCGGAACAGATTACATGCGAAATGGCGATACGACAGATCGCGCGAATTGCGAAATAAATATAACGGTATATAATAGTTACAATACTATTATGAATGTTTTACAACAATTTAATTTGACACAGCGTCCATCATTACGTGCATCGTCGTCGTTGTCTGCACCGGATGGGAAAGAAGGAGTCGTCATTAATTTTGTTCGTAAACTACCAAGTGGTGTATTTAAACGACCGCGAAATGTCTCTGGATACGCGACAATGCGGAAAGAACGTGAAGATGAATTTGCACCAGAATTGCCGGTAGAAGGGACTGTGGCGCCTGCTGCTGCTGCTGCTGGAGGAGAAGATACCAATCCCCCGACTTCATTCGTTGTAGATAAACGCCATACTGTTGATTTTGATCGTGCATCAATTATGGCCAAATTAAGAGGTTCCGGTTCACTCTCTACGGTGGTTGTTCCATTACAACCACCTTCTTTTTCTGATGCCGATATACGACGCCCCGAAATGGAACCAGAATTTGGTTCAGATATTGCCGACCCTATAGGTATCAGACCTGCCACTGATGTAGTGAAGATGAATAAACGCGCCATATTGCCGTCGGATGAAGTCCCGAAACAGACGAAGGCCTCGGCTGCTTTGGCAATTGCGGAGGCGAATGAACCGGTTGATTTTGATGAAATGCGACAGTTGGAACCGGTCGCGGATGAGGGGGCTGCTGCCGCGGAAGCACCAAAGAAACGCACCCTTCTTCGTATCAAACCGAAGAGCACGTCAGTCGCAGCGTCTGGCAGTGTTAGCGCCGCTGCTGTAAATGTAAAAACCGTCGTCAATAAACTCAAAGAGCGTGAAGATAGTATGGTGAATATTTCTGCGTATAAAGTCGGCGATACTATCGTCGCAACACGTCTTCCGCCTCCACGCCCACTTCCCCAAGTCCAGGCGTCCGAGTTTTATATGAATAACCGCGCAATGTTTGTTCAATATATTAATGCATTGTTTCGCCCCTACCGCGAAGAACTCACATCCGGCGAAAGCGATATTACTTGCGAGGCGCTTTATGGCGGTGATGACTCTGCATCTGTCGCACTTCTTACTCACCAGAAAATCGTCCGTGATTACTTGAATATTTATTCACCTTATCGCGGGTTGCTCTTATTTCACGGACTGGGAAGTGGTAAAACATGCTCATCCATCGCGATTGCTGAAGGTTTGAAAACATTTAAACGCATTATTGTCATGACACCCGCATCGTTGCGTATGAACTACATTGAAGAAATGAAGACGAAATGCGGCGATCTCATGTATAAAAAGAATCAATATTGGGAGTTTATCGAGTCTCGAGGTAATGCGGAACTCACAAGGGTATTATCGCAAATATTAATGTTCCCCGATGATAAATTTGTTCGCACAAATGGCGGAGCGTGGATGGTGAATGTGACTAAACCTAGCAATTATGAAACTGAACTCACCGCGAGTCAGCGTGTTCGTGTTGACCGTCAAATCGACGAGATGATCAATACCAAATATGACTTCATTAATTACAACGGTCTTCGCGCTGAGAAATTGAAGAGTATGACGGAAGGATATACACGCAACCCGTTTGATAATGCAGTGATTATTATTGATGAAGCACACAATTTTGTCAGTAGAATCGTGAATAAACTGAAACGTCCTACATCCATGGCGTATCGTTTGTATCACTTTTTGCTTTCAGCACAGAATGCGAAGGTGGTTCTATTGACAGGAACACCCATCATTAACTATCCGAATGAGATTGCGGTATTGTTCAATATCCTGCGCGGAAATATCGACAACTGGGTTTTTACCATTAGCGAAAGCGGAAGCAGCGGAGTCGCAGGCGCAGGCGCAGGCGCAGCTGCTGGCGGTCGTTTGACTCTTGATGGACTCAAATCTATTTTCGGTATTGCTGGAGAATCAGGAAATGCCTCCGGACGAGGTAAAGGTGCGAAGGCCGGGTCCGCCAGCACTTTCAATTTTGCAAAGGGAATCGGACTTTCATTTGACCATATGGATTACAATACCCGAACAAAGAAACTCATGATTACGAGGAATCCGTTTGGGTTTGTGCGTGATTATGACGCCGTTTCATCGAAATACCGCGGAGTGATTCGTCGAGGGGATCCTCGCGCGGCAATGGGCAGCGAGGGCGCCACCGGCAGTGCCGCGCCTGCAACTGTTGCCGTAATGGATACCACGGCAACTGAAAATGGTCTTCTTTCTGACGCTGCATTCGAACGCGCAATTGTTAGTAAACTTCGCGAAAACGGCATCTCCGTCATATCTGCAACGACGAATAAACAAGAACCATTTACGGCTCTCCCGGATAAATTGGACGACTTTAATGGGTATTTTATCGACCCGTCGACATTAGAATTTAAGAACCGCGATCTTTTTATTCGTCGTATTTTAGGTCTTACCTCGTATTTCCGCAGTGCAGCCGAGAAATTATTGCCAATATATGACGCTGGAACTAATTTTCACGTTGTTGAAGTTGAAATGAGCGATTATCAGTTTGCAATTTATTCACGTGTTCGCGATCTTGAACGCAACCAAGAATCGAATATGAAGAAGAAGGCGAAGAAACGCGGAGCTGCGGCTGCTGCTGGCAAGAAAGGAAGCGACGGTGGAGCAGGCGGCGATAGTGTATACGATGATGTCTCTTCCACCTATCGTATTTTTTCGCGCGCATTCTGTAATTTTGTATTCCCGCCATCCATTCGACGTCCTCTGCCCGGTGATGATGGAACTGCTGCATCCGAGTTGGAAAAGTCGTCGGCGCTTGGACGCGCACCTGATGCAGGAGTAATGGGCGAAGCGCACGAAACCGCGGAAATGTTGGCAGCGCGTATTGCACGAGCAATGGAATCTGGCGGCGGCGGCGGCGGCTCAATCGGGGCGCCAAAGCGTGGACGTAAACCAAAGGGTGCAGCAGTAGCAGCAGCAAAAGGCGGCAATGATGACGAAGAAGGCGCAAGCGCTGCAATGGACGAAAATATGCTCGACGGTGTAAAAAGTCCGAATGGTGATGGCAATGATAGTGACGAGGACGCTCAAATGGTCATCACTGGTGAACACTCCGACGCAGTAGCAGCTATAATGGCGGGATCGACCAAAAAACAGTCATCATCCACAGCCGTCACTAGTAAAAAGGACTATGTCGCGCAATACCAGGCCGCAATTACAAAGGCCATCCGTGATTTGAAAGTGAGCGCTGGCAGTTTTCTTATTCCAGATGAACTCGTAACATATAGTCCGAAATTCCTACACCTCCTCGAGAATATTCTCAATAAACAACATGTCGGACTTCATCTTGTCTATAGTCAGTTCCGCACATTGGAAGGGATCGGAATTATCAAACTTATACTTGAAACAAACGGATTCTCGCAATTTAAAATCAGGCAGTCATCTCTCGGTGACTGGACAATTGATATGACGCCCGAAGAACAAGAACGCCCTTGTTTCGCGCTTTATACCGGAACAGAAACGGCCGAAGAGAAGGAAATTATTCGCAATATCTTCAATAGTAAATGGAAGAATGTGCCGAAGTCGATCACAGAACAACTCAGTGCACGTTTCACGAATAATATGTTCGGTGAAGTCATTAAGATTCTTATGATTACTGCATCAGGTGCGGAAGGTATTAATCTTCGTAATGTGCGCTATGTGCATATCACAGAACCCTACTGGCACCCAGTTCGCACAGAACAGATTATCGGACGTGCGCGTCGTATTTGCAGTCATATTGACCTCCCAGAAGAACTGCGAACCGTGGATGTGTTTTTATACTTGATGCGATTTACTGCGCGTCAAATGGCGACAGACAATGATGAATCGCTGAATATTCGGATGAATGATAAGAGCAAGACGGACGGATCGACGCCGATGAGCACCGACCAGTCGCTTTATGAAATATCCAATATCAAGGAACGCATTACACGACAGATATTGACGGCAGTGAAGGAGTCGTCGTTTGATTGTATGATCCACGCAACTGCTGGCGCCAAAGAACGCTTGCAATGCTACTCATTTGGCGCTGGCGTCGGCAATGAATCTCTCGCATATCAACCAAATATTGCGACAGAAGAAGACGATAAGACGAAGAAACTCAATAAACAGACGAAGACAATGGCGTTGCGGAAATTGACTGTGAATGGCAAAGATTATGCGGAAGACCCGGCTACGAATATCATTTATGACCTGGAATTGTATAAAATGGGGAATTTGGTGGAGCGGGGGCGTCGAACAATTATCCCGGCGGACCCACGGACGGGGGCGGGGGAGCAGGCGCGGTTTGACTTCTTTTAGTTCTTTTAGTATAAATAATTGCGCACTCACGTTGTTCGCACTCCATTATTTATACTAAAACCTTAGCGATTGGCAGGAGGGATGGAGGGAGGGATGGAGGGAGGGATAGAGGGATGGAGGGAGGGATGGAGGGGGTATGGTGGTATTATGGTTGTGATTCCTCCATCAGTATTATTCTACCGTAGGTTTTCTCTTTAGTTTCAGTAAGATTGGATTATTGTCCATACCTTCCTCCTCCTGAAATCGGACTTTGCGTGCGTTGTTATTGTGATTTGCCGCATCATTTGTCAATGGCGCTGGTGTATCTAGATCATTGGTGCTATAGACGGTTATTGGTTGCGACGACGAGGTTTTCACTTGGTTCGGTGGGGGTGGGTTCGTCGCCTTCATTCTCTCGGTGATTTCATCCAGATCGCGTTGCCTTGCAGCAATTCTCTCGGCAATGATCTTTTCCATATCATCACTGTTATCTGCAAGGGGACTATCATTGTCATCCTCGCCTCTGCCGCCTCCACGATTCTTCTTGGTGGTGGTCGGATTGGTCCTCATCTGTGAATCTCTCGGAACATCCGAAAAATCGATCTCTTTTGGGCGTGGAACTTCGAAATACGACCGCATCTCCGCCTCCTTCTCTCGCAATTTCGTTTCAATCTCTTCGCGTTTCTGTGAATGGAAATCTTCTGCATTATAAATCTCTCGAACTGGCGGAGTAGGATGCGTAATTGCTGCCGCGTTGTTATTATTGCTCCCGCGCAACGGAAAGAAATGGGAATTACCCATCGGTTCCTTTTTCATTGCGTTTATATGAATCACGAGAGATTGAAGCGCCATCTTATTGAGTTCTTTTAATGATAAGGACGCCGCGCGAATCCGGTCAATCTCGCTCTTCAACTGCTTAGCTGCTTCGAAATCTTCCGACTGGACTGCAAGTTGTTTACGCTGTTCCAATTTCTCTAACCGTGGTATTACCTCCTCCATTTTACCGATCGTGGTTCGGATTCTCTTTGCGGCGTCATAATCTTCATCCGCGATGGCCTGCTGTTTTGCAAGATAGAGTTCTTTTAACTGTCCCGCGTGAATTGCGGGAATGTTATCCGAGAGATTTTTGAGGATCTGCTCAAATACATGTTTCACTTCTTGGGGAGTCACACTAGAGGGAATATTATCGAATATACCTTCTTCAGCCAAGATTCCCCAGAGGAGTTCTTTGTTTTCTTGAGAGATGAGAGATGACATGATATAAATTATATAGACATAACGTGGTGGGTTTATATAATTTACACGCCTTGGCGGGCGAGTTGGTTATTCACGGCCAACGCCGAGTTAGAACTCCACATTCGGAGTCGGCACCTTCTCGTCCACATTGAAGAATTTACGCCTGAACCGTTGCATATATTTATCCGTCAACTTCTTCTTCTTATCCAAGAAATCATGCACGGTCATTTTCCCGAGTAACATGTGGATAACCATAAATATCGCGAATACACCACACTCCGAATCATTCTTCTGATGATGAATGTCGTTGATATATTCTTTAAAGTGGATTCCATTCGCCTCACCCTGTTCACGCACTCTCTTCATCAACGCACGAATTCGGTTCTGTGGACGATCACCCGTGCTATCAAAGAAAAAAATCACCTTTGCGCGCACATCAATAAACATTGACACCCAATGTTCTCCCGGTTTATCATGCGGATCTGTATTAAAAACAATACCTATTTTCGGTTTCCCATTTTTCACGTGTTTCATAATGTCAAAATTACAGAGTTCGTCCCATACACATTCTCCATCGTCTAATACCTTGTCAAAATCCACTGGGGATGGTCCGATAAATAAAAAAGAAGGCACTGCATGTTCATATTGCTTGAGAGAATTGGCGATATCGAGACTGGATAACCACTCGCGAATATCTTTCTTCCATTCTTTCGGTGCTTGGGGTGCAAACGTATAATGAAGCATCTCCTTATCTATATCAGATGATGCAAAACTCTGACGTAACCAACACGCCTCCTGATGACACACCCGATTCATATTATTTTTAAGACTATTCCATATGGCGCGTGGATCGGTGTCAACGATTTTCTGATCTGGGTGACGCTTGTTCCAAAGTGTTTTCAACTTTTCGAGAGATTTTGATGAATAACATGAGAAGTCCTTGGTTTCATTGATACTCGGGTCTGTTTCATCTCTCGGTGCACAACTTACATGTTTGAACTTGTTATTACCTTGTTCCTCCATATTATCTTTACTCGCCATTATTATTGTTCTTGTTCTTCTTCTTCTTCTTGTTCCACAAACAATGAAAATGAAATACTAAACTTATACTACTATGTCATAAAAAATTGAAACATTTATATTTTATTTATTCCTATTTATACTCATTATTCATCATTGTTGCACGAAATGGTCGTTATTACTCGTTCTCGTTCTCGTTCTAGCACTGGCAGTGGCGTATTCACACCGTCACTTCGTGAGGCCAGTGTGAAATCATACAAAATATACAGCGGTAATACTCGGAAATCTACCAGCGTTCCTGCGCCTGCGCCTGCGCCGGTATATGAACCTGAACCTGAAACCGAACCCGAACACGAATTTGTGGAAGATGCATATCAAGAATATGAATCCGACGCTGACACGGTTTCTGCTGCGAATTCTCTTACCGAATTGAAGATCACGAATAAGTATGCGTGCATGAACCCGATGCAACCCGTGACGCGTTTCATGTATCGCATACAAGTTTTCAATAGCAGTGTAACTATGCACTCCAAGACTGCATTCATCGGGTATAATCACAAAACACGCATGTTCTGTGTTCATAGCATCATTTCAAATTGCTACAATGAATCATCACATGCTCATCACTCCCAGATCGACATTTATAGCCAGGCACTATTACCGCTTCCTGTGAATACACTACAAGTGAAGTTTTCCTCCTATATAACCGAGATCATCGAAAACTATATTATGACATTAGTGGTCCCTTCAACTGATTACGACTACCATATCCAAGATGATATTCTCGGCGTGGCTACATCCGAGACCGAATTTTGCAACCTCTTTGAAACCGATTCATCCTCGTATTATGACGTTGAGCGTTTGTTGTATGACACAAATGCGACGCAAACCATCAATGGTTTCAAGACGTTTACGCTTATTCCTTCACGGAGTTACTGGTCAGATCCACTTGATCCCGACTCACAGTCATCGAGTTATTCTTGTCATACACTCAGTTCGGTTCTTCATATATTATCTCAGTCACGCTAAATACACAAGGGGATGGTGGGGGATACAATCACGAAGACGCTGTCCGTTTCATGATTTCGTTCTGATAATCGCGAATTTTAGGTAATCGCGCAAATATCTCTTCATCCGTATTCCCTGGAATTGGTTTCATCACAATAAAGTCGTCCATTGTTTTTTTTCGGATACACATTTTATTTGCAAACGACATAAATTGACCGGTCATTGAACTCTCGGGTGCGGGTGCGGGTGCGGGTGCGGGTGCGGGTGCGGGTTTTATTACAATATTTTCTGCTTGTAACGACGACGACGACGACGACGATTCTTGTATTTTTTGCGTTAATTCCTGTCTAACCACCCGGATATCTTCTTTCACTTCAGTGCGTTGATCCTCTTCCACCATTTCAGTAATATCACACCATTTCAGATATTCAATACATGATTTCAGATACTCTTCATGCGCGCGATTAATATCATTATTCTCGCATTGCTCATCGAATAAGTCACGCGTCATCGCTATAATGCGATCTTTGTAATACGTCTTCTCTTTACACAATTGTTCAACAAGTAGGTCATTTGTATTCGCCACATTTTTCTTGTATTTATCATAAAGATTCCGATTCGCCATAACGGATAATGTGAGTTGATTTAATTCGTTCCATTCTGGATCATCGTCTGATTTGGATTGGTTACAGGTGGGTTGTTTGTCTTCATCCATTTCACAGCACTATAATATGTTATAATAGAACAATAATTCGGCATATATTGTTATATTAGATTATCACGATTTGTGTTTATACCTGCTACGCAGTGCGTGCTGCGACTATGCGCGACTACGCATCGTTAACAATTCACGCGCATTCGACGCTGCTGTTGCACGCGGAATATTCTTTGGAAATTTTCCTATATTTTCGTTCGGTTCAGTCTGCGTCCTAGACCTCCCAGAAAACCCTTCCTCAATATGCGCCACATGAACTTTTTGTTCCTTTTCCTTTTGTTTCTTTTTAAGTTGTTCTTCTGGAATATAATTTGTGACGGCCTCAATTGTAGGTCCACCTTCACCCGTGCAGAACCCGTCATACGTACAATTCAATGTGCGAAGTTGGAATCGCGTTGAATTCTCAAACGTGAGTTTGCCTAAATTGTTGGGATTTGGATTCATTGGTGGAAAATTACCTGCTCCATTATCAAACAAATAGGGGTTCGGTTGTGCAATTTCTCGTGCATCTACAGTTACATTGTATAGACTACTGGTTGAATCAGGCACATATACTGCACGATCGTTTCGTTGTAGTGCGAAAAACTGGTTTCGAAGTGATGATTCTAGATTCACACGTTCGGCCCATCCACGCCATGGCGCTTTCCCATTACCAGGATTAAACACTGTTTCGGTAGTGAATTGTTGGTAAGGTTGCAATTCAACCGTAGGCGCAGGTCTTGTCTCTAAAATCGGCATCATTGCATACTTCGATGAAAGAGGGCGGACATTGAATGCAGGGCGAAGTGCACTTGATGGAATATTTCGTTGAGATATACGATCATTGATTTCACCTAATCGGTCATGATGATTCGAGTATGCGCCATTCACAACACCGTAAAATTCCATTTCGTTATTCTATGTAATTATACAATAATACTTACTATTACTTGATATATTATTTACTATTACTTGAGTTTACTTGAACCGCGAAGTCATAAAGTGACCTAAAGTGACCTAAAGTGACCTAAAGTGACCTAAAGTGACCTAAAGGGTTTACTTTCAATCAATATACACGACGGACGTATCATGTGTGGTATATTTTATTTTCGAACTGTAGGACGTATCATACTTAGTCAGTTAAAAACATTACAGGAAAATTCATTATTGTCTTCTCATCGCGGACCAGATAAATCGGTATTCCTCAAAGATGACACGCGTGCATGGGGGTTTCATCGTTTGTGTATTAACGGCATGGACCCTATTTCAGATCAACCCTTCCACTTTAAAAATTGTCGACTCATTTGTAATGGTGAAATCTACAATTTTCGCAACTTGATTACAGAATTCGGTTTAGAGGACGAATATAAGAGCAATTCCGACTGCGAGATTATTATTCATTTGTATCGCAAGATCGGTATGAAAGAGACCCTACGTCGCCTTGATGGCGTATTTGGGTTTGTATTGCATGATTATGAAACTGGTGTCACATATGTCGCACGAGATCCGATTGGCGTTCGTGCACTTTATATCGGCGTTACCCGCCACGATGGCATTTTCGGTAGCGAACACTCGGATTTGACATTTATATCGATGAATCCTGACCATTATGGGGTATGTATTGCAAGTGAAATGAAATCTATCCATGCGATTTGTGAAACGATTGTCCAGTTTCCGGCTGGTTGTTATATGGAATACGTCGGAGAAGATAGCGCAGATGGAACGGCCGTTTTCGAATCTTATTATGAATACGCTATGATATCTACATCCGCGAAGAAACTAAAAAAAACAAATACAATTTCCATGTTTGAATGTCAACTTAAAGAATTACAGGTGGATTATTCTTACCCAGTCATGGAAGATGATACAATTGATGAAAATGAGATATGCGCGAATATCCGCGAGTTATTCACGAAGGCCGTAGTGAAACGATTGATGAGTGAACGACCGGTAGGTTGCTTGCTATCCGGTGGTCTGGACAGTTCACTTGTCACTGCAATTGTTGCGAGAGAATTGAAGCAAACTGCGCCGGATACCGTTCTGAATACATATAGTATCGGTCTTGAAGGATCCGTTGATTTATTATGGGCGCGTCGTGTCGCGGAACACTTGGGAACATGTCATCATGAAGTTACAGTTACAGAACAAGACTTCTTAGACGCAATTTATGAAACGATTTATCAGACTGAAAGTTATTGCACCACGACGATTCGCGCATCGGTTGGAAATTACCTCATAAGTAAATATATTCAACAACAAACCGATGACGCGGTCATTTACTGCGGAGATATGTCGGATGAGATCTTTGGGTCATATCGCGGATTCCAACAAGCGCCAAACGACGCGGACTTTCACCGTGAAAATGAGCGGATGATTCGTGATGTGCGGTTCTTTGATTTACTCAGGTCAGACAAGAGCATTAGCGGCGCTGGTTTAGAAGCGCGTGTGCCATTTGCGGATAAAGCGTTTCTTTCCTATGTTATGCGGATTCCGTCGCATTTGAAGCGTTTCACCGACGAAAAAATGGAGAAATACCTGCTACGAAAAGCATTTCAAAACGAGGGTTTGTTGCCCGATAATGTCTTGTGGCGTAGAAAAGAGGCGTTTAGTGATGGGGTAAGTTCTGCAGATGGCGGACGCACATGGGTTCAAATGATTAAAGAGCATTCTAATCGCATGGTATCTGACGCCGAATACAATAATAAGAACAACTATATGTATTCAGTTTATAATCCGCCTTATGATAAAGAAAGTTTTTATTATCGCCGGACATTCGAGACGATATACGAACAAAGAGGAGAAACAATCCCGTATTATTGGCGCCATCCGTTTTGTGAGGGGGTTCTTGATCCATCCGCGCGTTTACTGTCATTTTATGTATCATCGGATACGAATACGGATACGAATGTCTAATGCCATGATTATTATATCTGTATAATATACCGGACGATTCTGTTAGTTTTTTGCGTAATTGAGAGTGAAATGAATATGATTAAAAATATATTAGAAGACGTCGTAGTGGCTACAATCCATACCATACGCGAATTCATATCCCCTTTCATGAATAAATATGCTGCGTATTTAAAATACATCAACTATTTCATATACGCAACCTATGCAATATTATTGTTAGGAATTTACACCACATTACCTGAGTATATCTCCGTATTGCGAAACGTTTTACTTTATTCGGCCGTATTTATTCTTCTCATTCGGTTTAATACTATTTCATGGAACAATCCCAAATTTGCTCTCTTTGGTGGGAGCACTTTTAGTGATTTTGATCGTCGGTTGATCATGCAAGCGTGCATCTTTATTTTAATCACGCATATCATATCCGATTCCGTGATGAATTATACAAAGACCCAAGTTTCGCGAAAATTCACACAACCAGTCAATTCTGGTATCGTGCAACCGGTCTACAAATATATCGGTCAAGGAAGTGCATCATCATCATCATCATCATCATCATCATCATCATGAATCAGTATCCGTCTCTCGGATTGACAAAAAAATTGAAATCTTTTGTCAATCATATACAATATACAGTGTGAACAACAAGAACGAAAACAAGAATGGCTTCAATGAATCTACAAAACCGCGACAACAACAATGAAGAGCAAGAGCAACGGATCATACTTATTGGTGATGACGGCGAAGGTATTGCTGCTCCTGCTGCTGGCGGAAGGACCAATTCTCTCGACCTCGACAATGCCATTCAGAAGGAATTGGATACAATGATGGAGATTTTTGAAGAGAATCAGGCGAATATGCCCGAAGGTGAGTATTTACGCGGAGTGAATGCACTCTGCGCTTTACACAAGCACAAACAAGCAACATTACGTCAGCGCCGTTCAGGCGGAGATATATTACGTTGTTGGATGACGCTCGATGAGATATTAACCGAGCATGAAGATCTCTACGACGAAATCATGGATCTTGCGGATGATATCGTCATTGAAGTCTGCGGAGAGGAATACAGTATCTACTTGCACGAACAAGACAACCTTGCTGAACGCGGCGAAGAACAAGAAATCTTTCAGTTGCTCATGGATTATAAACCGGAAGAAGGAAACGCTGGTTACGAATCGAGTCCAATGGTGCTTCATCATGCATTACAAGTCATCATGCGGCGACTCTTCGATGACACATTTCGAGAATTGGAAATTGTTCGACCGGTAAGTTGTCAATGCGGATGGCGTGGACCTCAAGGCAATTGGGACCGACACACTACCAACGCACGCCATCAACGTTGGGTCAATGCTCAACGTCAACATCGTTTTGAAAAGTCGTTGGAAGACGCCCGAAAACGTATCGTCGCGCGGCGTGAAGAAGGTATCGTATACATCGACGAGTTACACGAAACACCCGAAGTGAAAATCGCAAGAGAAGAAGCAATATGTGCGGCCGAAGCAGCCGGTCAACGTGTTATATTCATGGGCGCATCTGGGCGCTTATCATGGTTCAACTAAGGTTACTCACCGCAGGCAGGCAGGCAGGTAGGTATGATTATCGATTCCGCATCGTCTTATTCCGCATATTCTTAACCGCAGTATGCTTGTCAACCTGAAATATATACCCAGTGGCGGGTTTTGGACTAGCGCTTCTTGCGCTACCGTTTTTTTTAGATGTTTTCACGCCGCGTTTTTTGTTTGATAGTGATCGTAATGGATGTATCGGTTGTGGAGGTCCGTTTTGGAAAAACTGCTGAAGATGATATAAAATATACTTGCTGATAATTTCGTCGATTTCTCTTGGATTGAGTTTTCGGTGGTTCTCTTTTATGTCATATTTCGCCATATTTGCATACTTTACAAAAAGGTCTATCATCTCTTTTTTAGCAACAGATTTTGTCGTCGCGTCATTCAGTATTGATGGCGCATGTAATTTATCAAAGACATCGCGATATAATGCACTATTCAAAAAACGGACTACAAATAAATCAAACGGTATATGAGAATAATATGGTTGTAATTTGATATAATATACTCGTTCATCCACCATTTTAGGGTGTTCCACATCGTCCAAAAAACATATTTCGATATCGGATGGAAGACGACCACAACGTATAAACTCATTCACGGTTTTATGGTTTGTAGTGCGTTGCGGATATGTCGATGCGCCGCCGCCGCCACCCTGATTCGTTTTGAACCCACCGATAGTATGATCAAATAGTGGAGGTGTAATTGCTAGACCGCTCTTTGTTTCCGACGAAGACCCCGATAGTGCACGCAGTTTATTTTCAAAATACTGGCGAATATGCTTCACCCATTTATCAGGACCCACATTATTTGTATATATCATAACTTTATTACAAATTCCAGCGTTCTTCTTTTTACGGATATAATCTAAGATACGAACCATATTCGGTCGTATCATTTCTGGGTATAAATCAACTAAATCATTGAAATAATGATACATGATATCTGGTTTGTTGAAATATTCTTCTAATACATGTCCGAATATAGAAAATTGTGAGAAATTGCCGAGTGTTTCATCCATATCAAACACTACGACTTTTGGTTTCATTTCTATTTTTCTATTTTTAATATTATATTATACAAATAATATAAAGATCGATGAAAAATATACCGAAATATACAGATAATGATATTGATGAAGATATGAAATTAACCAATTCAGATTATATGAAAATTCTTCATCATTATCAAGGTGAACACGCTACACGCAAAAATAAAAAGTCGATCAAACAACGGGCGCACCAAATTATGGCGCAAAAGTTATGTCGGTGCATTAAATCCAGCAATGACAATGATGCAAAGGGGGGTGACGATAAAGGGCGTCGTATCGGTTATTGCACACGATCCATTTTTAATACAAAGGGTTTGCGACAACACGGTTTTCGATGTAAAACAAAGAATGGAAAAATACGACCCATGATGACACGCGATATCACCAAGACTGTGAAACAGTTGAAAATAACCTAACTTAATGAGGGTCGTCGTCGTCGTCGTCGTCGTCGCATACATATTCTACTGCACGTAATATCATAAGTTCTTCTTGACTTAATCGCTGAAACACTACATTCAATTCAAAGCGAATATTGTATACAAACCGTTTAATATTTCGTATCGTGACAATATGTATCTTTTCTTCGACGTTTTCGCGCACACGGAATAATGTCCCCCCAAGGGTTATATAGGGTCGCGTCTCGAGAGAACGAAGTGGAATCCACCGAATCAATTGATTATGTTTTAGATCCCACGGATTTTCAATGACACGGTACATGTGTAATTTGCGTTCGAATTCCTCCATTTTCTCCGTTGTCAAATTCAATGACGAGAGAATTTCGTGTCTTCGCGCGGATATTTTCTTCAGTGTCATATTCGCAATCGTGTTATTTTCTGTCTTATTCATCGCAGATAATATCGCATTAATATCCAGTGGAAATGTTGGTTCGTCTAATACTGATTGCAGTAAATCGTCGTCGGAGTTTACTGCATAATCCGTATCTTTGACACTTGGATGCGTTCGTTCAGGAGTATCCGATTCATCTCCACTATCGTTACTACTATCTAAATTGTCTTCACTCGAATCATCTCCAATTATGTCATCTTCATTCGTTGTATCATCGTTGTCGTCGATTTCCTCCTCCCCCTTGAACTGATGTATCATTGCATCAATATCCATCTCTTCATAATCAGAGGTTTCATTAGGTTTAATGGACCTCGACCTCGACCTGGACCTCGACCTACGACCACCTCCCCCCACGGATGGCCGCATATATTCCAAATCAATAACTACAGTCTTCTTCATCATTCAACTCACTCAATATATAATTACAATGATTTATGTTTATTATTGATACAACGCCTCGCCTCGCACTGACCATCACCGTTTTATATGCTCCCGCCTACATCCTTACTGAAAACTAGAGCATATATAGCATTATCTTATCACTTTTTTAAAAGTCAGTCAGGCGGGGGGAATGGCGCATGTCCGTCGAAAAATGGCGCCGGATGCAATATCCAAAAGTCGCCTTATTGAGATCCCGCTATATTTTGACACATGCGTGTGAAAAACGCAAGTTATGCTCTCGTCAGGTGGAATGCGCAAAAACGCGTTTTAAAAGCAAAACGGCCAAACCCGGATTTGGACATTTTTGGAAAAATACCATTTTACCCATTTTGAGTTAGCGGGATATATAGGCGTTTGCTTTCTGGTGATGACACTGATTATGGTGCAAATGTTGCCAAAATCACTAAAATGACAAATTGCAAGAGACGACAAAATTGGGGTAAAGGACGACAAAAGGACGACAAAATAATACAATATTGTGACGACGATGTTCACTTTTCGAAGAGATAATGGCAACATTCAGACCAACCGATGGTGCGAATGTTGCCAAACCATTGGGGTAAAATGAAATATCAGTCACAAACCAAACAACCCAATTATACCGGTGAAATATTGCACACTGATTATCGAGTAAATATAGGCGGTCATACTATAAGACTATATAGTAAGTGTGGGGTAAAAGGACGACAAAATTTGGGGTAAAAGGACGACAAAAGGACGACACACTTGTGACGATGATGTTCACTTTTCGATGTGAGAACGACTACATCTAGACCAAGCGATGGTGTGAATGTTGCCAAACCCTTGGGGTAAAATGAACTTATCAGTCACAACATCTGCGAAAATATAATAGATATATAATATGCAGTGTATATAGAGTAAATATAGGCGGTCATACTACCAAAACTATACATTATCTTTGGGGTAAAATTAAGACAAAATCGGGGTAAATTAAACAACATTTGGGGTAAAATAACACAGACTGTAAAGGTGCGAAATGCCGAGAAAGTATGTTGATTATTCTAAGACATATGTTTATCTACTAACTTGTAAAAATCCAACGATTTTAGACGGGTATATTTCGCACACAACTAACTTAACACAACGAAAGTATAAACACAAGCGCGACACTTTGGATCTTTCGTATCAGACAAAGTTATACGACGCCATTCGAAAGAATGGTGGTTGGGCAAATTGGAAGTGTATAATTCTGGAAGAATGTGCTTGCACCAATGATTTTGAAGCAAAGGAACGGGTAAACTTTTATATTATGAAATTAAAACCAAATTTGAACGATGAAAAATTGGACGAAAAGTCAATTGACGAATTTCCAAACTTTCCTGATTTTAAACCAAATATTTTCGGTCCAACACCTGTTGTTACAACTTCTACCCCTGTTTTTCATACCGAGATTTTTGGCGGCGCTGCAAATGAAACAACGCCGGCCTCTCTGCCAACCACGAAGGATGGGAAATATATATGTCTTTGTAAAAAATCATACGCCCACCGTTCTAGTTATTATAAACACACGTCAACCTGTCTTCAGTTTCAACATAACCAATCGGTAAATAAACTGGCGAATTCAAATAGTCATCATTCATCGGATGCTGCATTAAACTCTCTATCAGTATCCATCATTTCTACAACTACGACGTTGACGACAACAACAACAAGAACCACATCAGCGATACCCTTGGAGATTAAACAATCTGTATCTCGAGAGATTGCCAATATAAACGACGGCGACGACGACGGCGGCGACGACAATCGAATCGTTTGTTATCGTTTCAAATCTAAAAAAAAGACGGAAGAAATCAGTGGAAATATGGTTCATTATCCTGTTCTTTCAGAATTAGCGCCAGAACCTGAAATTACCGTGCATGTATCAGAATGTAGTGGCAGTAACAGTTACGCCGATACCGATACATCGTCTTATGCTTCTTCATCATCAGAACAGTCGTCACACATTGATCTTCCTCACAATGACGACGACGACGACGACGTGGACGATGAATCGGCAATTACAGGCGTATCCGATACAGCGTCGTCGGCCGTATCCGAACTCCTTACCGAACAAAATGAGAAACTTAAAGAATATATTAGGAAAATGATTTCGGCACTTACTGACGGTAAGAAACGAAACAAGACATCAATCGTAAATTCTCTCGTATTTGAGTTATTAGACCAGAATAAAACTCTTCAGAAGCAAATCATCGAGTTAAGTAAGGAACGCAATATTATCGTGAATAATACGAATAATAACCAATTTAATTTGAACTTTTTCCTGAATGAACAGTGTAAAGACGCAGTCAATCTCTCGGACTTTGTTAATTCTCTCGAAATCACCATGGACGATTTAACTTATACACGGAACCAAGGTCTCGTGGAAGGGATTAGTAAAGTCATGATCGACGGATTAAAACAAATGGATCTATACAAACGCCCGATTCATTGCACAGACCAGAAACGCGATACGATTTATGTGCGGGATAATCATCAGTGGGCGAGAGACGAAGGAAATGCACGGATACGTCAGGCGTTTGTGGATATTGCCAATAAGGAATACTTTGCGATTAAGAAGTGGATGGATTTACACCCGGGTTGGGAGAAGAATAGTCAACTTCAGGATTTCCATCATAAGATGGTAAAGAACGTGCTTCACGAAATCAAGGACGACCCGATTGGTGAACGTAAGATTATGAAAAGCGTTGAACGAGAGATTTTCATCGAGAAGTAAATCAGTATGCACATCAATGTGCTTATAATATATAATATTTTCACCATTACCGGTAATAATATTATAATTCTATTTCAGTAGTAAGTTTATCTAAAACTTGGTTCCAATTACCTCGTTGGCAGCCATGGGTTCAAATGACATCATACCACCGGGCATTCCCGCGCCGACATTCTGTGCATAAGTGCTGTTAAAGTGCTGGGTTTGCTGCGACGCCTGCGAGAGACCGTAATCGGCAGTTCCTGTATTACGGTTTGTCGTAAGGACTGGATTAGGAGGCGCCATTCCACCGCCGATCATTCCACCCGGAACACCGCCAGCGTAAGGTTGTGATAATGGCTGGGTGATACGAACTGCGCCGCCTTGCGCACCCTTTCCGTCACTTCCCACAGTTCCATTGTAACTCGTTTCACCACCCAAGAGTTCAATTGTGCGTTCAACGAGTATTTGAACCTTCTCTCCCAACTTTGTCTTAATACTCAAGAGAATCATTAATATTCCTAAAATGGTAGTTGTGAAGTTAAATTCACTATATCTGTATCCAGAATACGTTGGAACATATGTAACCAAACGGTGGATAAAGTAGATGAAAACGAACATAAAGAGAATCTGACCAATGATTTCTACTAATATCATAAGTGTTGCCTTATGATCATCGGGTTCGGGGACATACGTGCGAACCAAATACAACATCAGTAAAATCGGGATAAAACCGATGATTGTGTATTGAACAATATTTAATAACACGCCTTGTTGCTGTTCGTCTAAACGGAAGACATGATCAACGAATGAACTTCCACGTTTCGAACCTTCTTTAACGGTTTCTTCAAATGCCTCCATTATTGAGTATATATAAAGGGAATAATATTATTTTTGAACTGGCGTGGACTAAAATAATATGTTACGATTTGTGATAGGTTCGATTTACTCTTCTTTTGATTGTTAAACCTTTATTTTTCCGATATCGTAATTTTTGTGTTCTTTTACTTTTTCTTCTTCGATAACTGCCACCGCCGCGAGGGGCGGTGATGTGCATGTAAGGACACTTATTCCCTCTTTTGCATTTACCTTGTGCAAAAAAATTGCAAGGTATCGCTTTTTCAGTGGTTGAATGAGTTACTGCAGAACCAGTGGGACTGGGACTGCGACGACTGGAACTGGGACTGCGACGACTGGAACTGGGACTGCGACGACTGGAACTGGGACTGGGACTGGGAGTGCGTTGTGATGACGCCGTAGCTACACCAGGTTTCTTAAGAGATTCCCAGCATGATTTCAATCCTTGTCTAAAATGTTCAACCCAATCGTCTGGTTTCATCGCAGTTTCTACAAATTCTCGTCGGTCATGATGTGCACCTTTTCTACTAGGAATATCCTCAGCGCATGTTAATTGAATCATTGGGATTTTAGTTTTACTATCAATGAATGCGTGATAATGTATTAGGTTATCGACAAGATTTTTAACCCCTTCTTTTGTACACTTTAGTTTACACTTTACTCGATACCCGTAGTAAAAATTATTGTCATCTTCCGAATAATCAGGGGTATAACCTTCATGATCCTTACCGATCGATCCTTTCCACGCGCGACCAACCTCATGCGCAAAACTTTTCCAATCTTCTTTACCATGACCACCGGCAGCAGATGCCATTGGATGTGTTGTTTATATATAATAGATTTGATTTTATTTTTTATGGTAATTGACTACTATTACGGGAATGGAATGAAATATAAATTAAACACTTTTTAATGGTCAATTTATACTACTAGTAATGATTCGTAATTTTGCACGTATAAATAGTGTTCCGCACTACAGGATTGAAACCCCGAACGATGATACTGAAAATAATCAACCTACCCCAGATACTGCACCTTCTATCGAATCTTCTTCCATTATTTTACCCGGAGTAATACCAACGTCGACATCTACCTATTTTATTCACCCACACGAAGAATATCAATATCTAAATCTTATTTATGACATTCTACAGGAGAATCAACCCCATGTGAGTCGCAATGGGAATACATTATCCGTTTTTGGCGCGGCAATGGTATTTTCATTAGAACAAGGAACGATTCCAATTCTCACCACGAAACAAATGGCGTGGAAAACATGTCTTAAAGAACTCCTTTGGTTTATTCAAGGAAAAACAGACAATCGTCTATTACAACAATCCGGCGTTCATATTTGGGACGGTAATGCGTCACGCGATTTTCTCGATTCGCGCGGTTTATCGCACTACGCCGAAGGCGACCTTGGTCCCGTATATGGACACCAATGGCGCCATTTTAATGCAACATATAAGAATCACGAAACCGATTATACGGGGAAAGGTGTAGATCAACTGGGCGAGATCATCAGATGCTTGAAACACCCCACCGAGAGATTTTCACGAAGGTTGATTATGTCTGCATGGAATCCGTGCCAACTGGATGAAATGGCGCTACCACCCTGTCATGTTCTATGCCAGTTCAACGTGGATCAAAACAACCGTCTTTCATGTTCATTATACCAACGAAGTGGTGATGTAGGATTAGGGGTTCCCTTTAATATTGCCTCTTAT
>Ga0209617_10000179_pt1 | contig 26052 bp, 24 predicted proteins | sample LakEriepJuly2011_2_FD_187459 | JGI IMG/M metagenome (GOLD analysis project Ga0209617, IMG submission 187459) | Freshwater microbial communities from dead zone in Lake Erie, Canada - CCB epilimnion July 2011 (SPAdes) (version 2) | ecosystem: Environmental > Aquatic > Freshwater > Lentic >...
TCGTCATGCGAATGGATATATTCTTCATTTAATAAACCTTGATTTTTCAAGCGTTTTATAATATTCCAACGCCACCAACGACAAAATATATGATTTGCCTTAAAATCTCCAATATGTAGGACTTTACCATCTCTAACTATTTCTTCATCTTCTAAAACGTGGTCTACTCCAAATACTGTTTCGCGAAGACCGTGTGCTATAATAATTGTAGATACGTTATGATTTTTAACTAGACTTGGTAAAATAATATCTCTTACATTAGTGTATCTCTTATAATTAAGAATTATTACTGCAACTCTATCATTTGTGTATACAGTTTCATAAGAAATAAAATCAAACAATGGGGGCATCCAATTTTTAGTGCGTATGTTTCCCAAATATATCGTTGCCTTCCAACATCTTTTATCATTAATAATTCTCGTTTTCCATTTGTTTTACGAACATGTGGATTTATACAATAAATAGAATGTATTATTGCATATTTTCTTTTCTCAGTTATACCATTTGCCCAAATATAGAGGACGTCAATTCCCCACCCTATTAATGTAGGATCTAACCATTTAATTGTATTAACCAGCGCTTTCTTATCAAATAATGGTACATTTACTTCAACAAAATTTGTATATTCCAAAAAACTCCATGTTTTTGTTTTGTTATTGGCAAACTAATAGCGGAACTATCTGCAAAAGATGGCCAGCATATTAACAAATCATATTTTTTGGAAATAGCAAACATCGTATTTATATCATCTACTCTTATTTCAATATCATCGTCTAGAATAAAAAACCTATCATATTTATTAATTATATCTGGATATTTATTGTAAAATTTTAAAAAATTCTGAAACTTAGAACCCTTATCTTTTTCAATAAATGTTACTTGTTGGGAATATTTATTATAATTTTGTTCGTTATCACCATAATATATTACATAAATATCATAATCGGCATTTTTAGAACACCACAAATTTATAAAATCGGTATTATCTCCTGCAGACGTAAATACCATATTTTTTGTAGGTGTTATAGCAAAACATTCCATATATAATTATATATTTGAAAATTATATTAATTTATATTCACAATATACTAACAAATATTCATCATTCCGCACAGATATTCGTCCGTCTTATCCTCCCAAGTTCCACATATTGGATAATAAATAGCGAAATAATTTATTTCAATAAAAGCATCATAACCATAATCGACATTGATAAAAATACCACTACAAAATACTACCGGTTTATTAACATAATCGCATACGGCCTCTGCTAAATTATCTTTTATATATTTTTTAGAACTATCTCTTATAATTTCAGTTGCTCGTAACATTTTATCTCCAAAACTTGACAAACGAAGTAATTCGCATCTTTTTGACCATAAAATTTTAATAATCTTATAAAATTCATAGTCTCCCTCATTTAAAAACACGTCTAAATCCGGTGGTTCCGAATGATTCAAAACCCAATCAATAGAGGCCTTAATCGCCCCACATGTATCGCTTGGTTTTGTTCCACCAAGGCGATTAATTTTACCAACAATTCCATCTTTACTAATGCCAATATGAGCCATACTTGTTATAAATAATGAACCAGTTTTTGTAACATGACTAGCGCAAGCGTTCAATCCCATTTTTCCTACAAATGGATAACCAGACAATCCCCCTGACATAAACGGTCCAAGAAATGAATTTGTAGATGACGGATATTGTCCAATATTATCGCGATGCTTGGGTGCATCAACATCATCTGAACAGATTCCTTGAACATACACAATATCGTCTGGGCATATTCCTATAGAGGATTTTATGAATTTTTTTGTGTAATCGGCCCATATTTTAACAGAGACCGATTTTTTATATACATCTTTTATTATTTTATTATATTCTATATGTTTTAATTTATCTTCTATACGATTGTTCGAATTATCTTCTTTACAAACATTTGGTTTATGGTTTAAACAATGACAAGAGGTATCATTATTATCTCTTGATTTACATAATGAAGGATTAAATGAATTTATAGAAACTATAAATCGTTGATTTTCGGTTTGAACATGTATAATGTTCGTTGTATCTGTAGAGAGCATTATAATAATCATGTATGTGAATATTATACATATACATATATTAACGGGTAATGTCATTATCCAAACATGTGTACAATGAAGTACCGAAAGTCAATTGCCCCTTTTTGGGGTACAATTAACTTTCTGTACTTTCATAGCAGAGGTCGTACAAGTTTAGTTGCCCTTAAAAGCAACTAAATTTTATACTGACATGTATTAATTAGCGAAAGGTTTTGCAAATGTAGAAGTTAGCCATTTAATATGCTCCCCTTTAAGCCCCCTTTTCTCCAAGGCTAAATATACTTCCATTTTATCACCATCAATCATCTGGATCTTTTCATATATATCCTTGTTCAAAAATTGCCTAATTAACATTAATGCTGTTTTTATCCATGTATTTGGGTGTATTATCCAAATACTCTGTAACAAGCCTTTGTGTTCGTCAAGTATCATTTGAATGAGTTTTTTAATAATTTCAATAGATGAATAATGTTTCATCTGCATTCCTTCACAGTCAACCATCCAAATCCATTTATTATTTTTAGCAGAATCGATATGAGTTTTATAATAATTGAATGTTTCAGCTGTTTCCTTATAATCTATGGCTCTAGCCGGGGAGGTGTAAAAAAGATTAATACCATTTACGGCACCAAAATGTATAAAACTGTGTGCATTTGGAATTAAATCACACCTTTCACATGTCATTAAATAAATGAATATTTTTTTAAATATATATATACGCATTTTACAAGGCTTTTTTTACGAAAAATTGAGAGTATATATTTACATAATTATATATTTAATAAAAATGTCTAGCCGAAGAATAATTAAAGAATTACAAGAACTGAAACGGGACGCGCCTGAAAATTGTAGTGCAGGGCCTAGAGATGATAATATGTATTTATGGGATGCTATGATTATTGGTCCATCAGGAACACCTTATGCGGGAGGTATATTTAATCTAGATATTCATTTTCCTTCAGATTATCCTTTTAAGCCACCTAAGGTGATATTTCGTACAAAAATTTATCACCCAAATATAAGCACACATGGAAATATCTGTTTGGATATTCTTAAAGACCAATGGTCACCCGCCCTCACTATAGGTAAGGTGCTTCTCAGTATTTGTAGCCTTCTATCTGATGCCAATCCCAATGACCCACTTATGCCAGAAATAGCACATCAATATACAAATGATAGAACAACATATGATCAAGTAGCAAAAGAATGGACGAATTTATATGCAACATGATAAATGAAAATCTATATCGTTATCTTAGAATGATTAAAAATATGCTATTTGTTTTCTTGTTTTTCGCATATTTTTTCTTCTACCACCCCCATTAGTTGGAATGGCAAATATACCTTGAAGGGCTTTATCCCATTTTTCAGTAATTTCTTCCACTTTTTTACCTTCTGCTCTGTATTGTAATGGATAAAATGGTTCAATTGGGTTATTATCGTAATTTGACAATAATCCTATTAGTATACCTCTGTGAATGGGATTTTTAAAGTTGTATTTATACATATTTGCACTTTCTAAGCCTAGATTCGAAACATAATTAATCATTTGTTCTTGGTCTTGTTCATTTAGAACTTTATTAGTTAATAGTTCATTTATTAAGTATTTTGGAGACATTATGGTGTTTTTTGTAGCCGTCACATCTTTCACTATTTTACCTATTACGGGGTCGGCTTTGAGAATTTTTTCAGCCTTTTCGGCGAAATAACGTGCATCATTGTAACTTTTATCATCTCTACAGACATACGCAACTATTTGCACACTGTCGTCGTTGCCTCCTGGTTTTAGATTGACTTGTATATCAATGCTTGTTTTTGGCTCATCGGGGTGGTCTAAAGTATATTTATAATCGGTGGCACATGGAAATCCTAATATTTTGCCCATATCACTTGGTCTTTTAATATCAGTTTCTGTATAGGGTTTCTTTGAAATAATTGTTTCGCCACCTATGTCGGATTGTATAAGTTCAGGGAAGGTTTTCTTAAGGGCTTTTAGTTTAGCTGTAGTTATTGGCTCTGTGCTTATTACTTCCTTATAGTCGGCGGGTTGAATCAACATGGCATTTCTTAAACCGGCTCTAACAAGGAGACAATTCATATAGACATCAAGACCTATGGTTAGATTTATTCTTCGTATATTTTCCATCTATTATATTGTTCTATTATATTTTTTGATTCTCTATGACATTCATTTCTTTTTATAGTTTTCACTGTACTGTGAAATACCGAAGTTAATTATTCTACCAAAAAAGAGAAAATAACTTCGGTATTCTCATAGCAGAGGTCGTTCAAATTTAGTTGCCCTTAATGACAACTAAATTTGATACTGACCGGTAAAACTTACATGTCGCATTAACAGGTTTGAACGCGTTTATAACTATATAAAGGGTTGTGATTTTAATATATATAAAATGCCTTATTGTGTAAGTCTATATAAAGGTAATACCGTTGAAGATGAAATGTGTTTTTTGATTTTTGAAAACGCGTTCGAACAAGTTACAAATTATATGGTAAAAGAAGACGGGATGACTTATACGGATGCTGTCAATATTTTGAAAGAATCAAAAAAATTGGCAGAAGAAAGTTTAGTGACAAATTTAAATAATAATGAATTTCGGGCATGGTCAATAGAAGATGATAATACAGATACCCAAACCGTATTTTGTACAATAAAATATATGAAATAATTAATTTATTAGACTGTCGGTCAGTACCGAATTTAGTTGCCCCATCTTTTTTTAGGGAAGCAAATAACTTCGGTACTTTCATAGAAGAGGTCGTATCGATTTTAGTTGAAGTAACGCTTAAACATATATCAAAAATTACAAAAATAATATTTACACCCGCCAGATTAAAATCTGGCGGGTGAGTTGCCGGCGCGTGATGAAAATGATACCTAATTAACAATAAGTCGCAAACGACTTATTGTTAAAAGGATTTTAAATCCGCACCGGCCTAAAACACACATTTTTGTTTTTAGAAATTATTGTTTGGCCATATACATTTGGTTCATATATGTTTCAAATGTACCGTCGTCAAATTTTACACTGTAATAATGCGTTTCGTCTAAGGCGCGGACGGTTTTTTCATGACTGTAGTCGCGTAAATAAAGTACTGTTCCAATTTTGTTCGCGTATGTTCCCATATTAATATGGCGAAAGTGCTTATTGGGAAAAAATACTTGTTCCTTGCGTACAATGAATTCTTCCATTTTGAAAATTTGGATATTTGAATGTCTTTTCAAATTTTTCAGGTATTGTTTGGTTTTGTTTTTATGATGGGTTAGAACTTAGGGTTCGATTATGTTTTACCGATCTAGTTATAGAACATGCTTCAGATACTTTCATAGCAGAGGTCGTATAAATTTAGTTGTCTTTAAGGGAAACTAAATTTGACACTTGCCTGTAGTTGTCAAGAATATATTTGACATACTGTTTGGCTTTCATCACGTTGAGTTTTGTTAGGAATTATTATTGGATGAAGAAAAAAGGCGATTGTGGGTTACAACACACATTTTTGTTTTAGTGTACAAATTTGTTCTGGAATATAACCTTCTTCTCCTGAAATATATGAAGTAACTACAGACAGAATATCATTATTTAAAAGTGTATATTCGTCATCTATGTTTAAAGCGTGATGAAATGATAATGTGCCTTTAAGCAAAGCCTTTCGTTGTTTTTTATGATTATAATATTCATTTATTTTTTGTATTGGTTTTTCGGATGTCATAAAGTTATTGAAAATAGGATTCCACATATTTCCTGTTATTCCTAAGTTAATTAAAGAGTTTGGCAATTCGGGTAATGTTGTTAATTTATTATTTCCGCAATATAAATCTACCAGAGTATTTGGCAGTTCGGGCATTTTTTCTATATTATTAAATGTACATACTAAACTTGTGAGAAAAGGGGGAAATTCTGGCATATTTACCAACTTATTGTGGTTACAATATAGTGTTATTAAAGAATCCGGCAGTTTTGGTAAACATCTTATTTTGTTATTATAACAAAATAAGGCCTTAAGAGAAGAAGGAAGGGGTGGTAGAAAAGTTAGGTAATTATCTGTACAACGTAATTTTATTAAATTAGATGGTAATTCTGGTAATGTATATAGATTCATATTGGATACATCTAATATTCCTGAATTTTCGGCTGTTTTAATCTTATCTTCTAATGACATTTTTTTCACAAATTTTACAAATAATTATTTTAGATAGTCGTGTCATTTTTATTATTAATTGTATCTATAAGATGAAATATGTCATGGAGTACAGAAATTACAAATCAATATTGAAATTTAAATATTTTTTGGGAGTGTATTTAATTATAACTCGTTTGTCTACATTGGGGGGGTCTTCGGTGCTTTCATAGAAGAGGTCGTTAAAATTTAGTTACCATTAATGGTAACTAAATTTTAACTGGCGTATACTAAGACAACATATTTTATTGTTTCATCGTTTTCCGTTTCGGCGTATAAATTTCTGAACACGTCATTTCTGTAAATTTAAATTCTCTCTTTGGAAATTCTGTTAAATTTATTAAGTTTCGTTCTTTTGAACTAAAACCAAAATATGATGCTAAAGTTTCATCGTTAATTATATTTATTGGTAAATTACGAATATCTGGTAAAAAACGGGGTGCGATAAATTCTTGTTCATATTTAATGTTTTTTAAAAGCAACGCAGAGAGTTTCGTCTTGAAGAAATCAACAAGTTTCTGTAAATTTTTACCAACAAAATAATTCTGATGCTGTCCGATAAGTCCGTACTTACCCTCTTTGTCATAATATATACGGGGCCAATGATTGCCATATAACACTATTTTTGGCGTATTTTGTTCAGGATGAATTGCGGATGTTTTCACAAATTTAATTCTGTCGTACATATCTATCCGATAAATTTGTTTATTGGAACCAGATTTACATTCCTTAATACTATTTATCTTATAATCATTCGAATTTTGAAAATCGTCGCATTTTGCGCGTATTTTTTGATATATTTCGTTGTGTCCGCTTATTATTATTGAATTTTGGTCCAGTTTAATCATACTGGAATGATTATATCTGTCTATTATTTTAGTAGAAGTTGTCGCCTGTTTTTTTTGTAATAAATAGTGAGCAACAGAAATAGACCCCTTACCATCAAAAAATTTCTGAAAATCTGTTACAAAAATTATACGAAGGTGATGAATTTGATGTTGTAAAATTAAGTCGTGTATGCCGGTACTTTCGGGGCGGAACCATGTTATGGGAGTAATAAATAATAAATAACCATCGGGCTTCAAAATATTAGTAGTTAAAATTTTTGTAACAAATGGAATCCATAAATTTCTATGAGTTTTAAGATCTAACCCAGAACGTTTTCTTGCTTTCATTGTTTTAATAGATGTTTTCCCTTTTACTACACCAGATTGATAAGGGGGATTGCCTATAATTACGTCAAATTCTGGAATTATGGTTCCAAATTTAATAGGTTTATCTGATAAAAACCCGTCTTTAGAATCAATAACTTCTATATTTGGTTTTGCTGTTGGACATAATTGTTTTAATAATTTTGTACATTCGGTATTATTTTTTGGATTAATATCTATCATAAATAACATATTCTCAATTATGTGTTCTAACCGTGTTTTTCTATCTGGATATACTTTACTTAAACCTTTGTCTAAACCTAAATATCTGTCTTTGGCACCAAAAATTACCTTAATGGGAAAATTACCAATACCATTTGCCGGATCAAGCCATTTTAAATCTGGGTTTGTCCATATATTTTTAGGAAGACTAGAAAGCATATCATCAACAATAGTTAATGGTGTAAAAATTTCACCATTGATTTGCCTTTCTTTGTCTTTTGGAACAAGTTGGGTTTGGATTTTATTTATTATAATATCGGCAGCCATCTAATGTTTGCCCTCCCTAATTTATTTATATAAAATAATATAATTATATAAAAATTTCTATCGGGAGAATATGATTAAGAGCAATAATTTGATAGAAAATCTTCATGGTACAAACAAAACTAAATGTCTATTTTTTAACAAGTATTAGATATTCTTTGTTATTTTTCTCACCGACATCTGCACCAACTAATTGCGACATAAGATGTCGTCTGTGAACAATTTGATTGACAACTGTTTTTCCAATGTTTTTACACAGTTCTATTAGGTCATCTATAGAAATCAACGAATCGCTACTGTAACTTATTAGAACATATTTAACTGGCAATCTTTTTATTAGTATATTAAAAGCCTGTAAGGCATTTGTTTTTGAATTCCATGGAGAAGCCATACTATCATCGTATTCATCTGCAGAAGTGACTCTGTCTATCCGCCTATTTGTATGTAACCCCACTTCAGGTTTATCCCAGCGTGCTATTGAATCCCATATATGATAATAGGAAAAATAGGTATGGGAACTGTAAGGCGGGTCTAAATACGCTAAATCCGCATTGTCATATTTAATTTTAAGGCAGTCCCCCACATAATGTTTATTTGGAGGCGGGGATTTCATAGTTACAACCTGTGGCAATTCTATAATAAGATCTTTGTAAGAACGGGTACACCAGGATTTCAAATATGCTTGTTGAATACCCACTGTATTATCCACTTTATCTAATCCAAAAATAAGTGCCGTAATTAGTGTTGATTTTTCTTGTGGTGTTAGTCGTTTCCCCCTTATTTCAATAGAATCGCGAATAGCATCTGCTTTTTGCCCATTTTTTGGTTGCCATACACGTACTGGTGTGCCTTTTTCAGATATACTATCACAATAATTTTGTGTTAGCCATCCATTTTTCGGTTTTACTTTATTCAGACTGTCTATAACCGGTTTCAAATGATTATTATCATTCATTTGTAAAAATGTTTGTGCATAACATTCGGATGCCCATGATAAATCACTGGTTTGTGTCGCCCATCCATATTGTCGAAATGCTTGAGCAACCCGTGTTGTACCTGTAAAAACGTCTATCATGCTTCTGCGTTTTTTAGCACCGGGTGATACAGGAATATGTTCATCCACCATGTTCATTATCGCATCCAGCAAATTTAATTTGCTACCTATATATTTAATACCAGAGGTCTCCATCCTATTTAGGATAAGGTTGTTATTCGCCATTAAATGTATAAGACTCATTGTGTTTATATAATGAGTCTTATAAATTTCTGATATATTCTAATTTTATTACAAGTCGATACCGAAGTTAGTTGCTTCTAAAGGCAACTAATTTCGTACTAACTCTGTAGTCAAAATACCGAAGATAATTGCTCCCCTTTTGGGGGGAGCAATTATCTTCGGTACTTCATAGTATATAATATATTTACTAAATAATAGAATGTTAGTATGTAATAAAAGAAAATTTGAACATATTATAAATATCCATAAATATTATAAACGAACCAAAATAACACCAAATACACAAATAGAAATCACATTTTCATGTAAAAAAAGACCAAGAAGTCCAGAACCAGAAATTGATGTTTCACAACATAATATACCCCGATATAAAACCAACTATATTATTTGTAACGAACATACAGATAAACCCCATTTAGTAGTATCTGAAATAGAACAGGATGTGAAAATACATGAAACATTTAAATATAAACCATACATTTCCCCATCTTTATGGGCTAGTTTTATAGATGGGCCAGATCCGCGCGATTTTTATGCAACCGATATACAACGAATTTATAGAGGATGGATAACACGCAAACGCACTAATTATAAATATTACAATTCTATAATATTAGTTAATTCTTTAGTTGCATTACGTTTATAATGGACAAATTATAGTTGTACTATGAAGTACCGAAGTTAACTGCCCCTCTTTTTGGGAGCGATTAACTTATGCTACTTTCATAGCAGAGGTCGTACAAATTTAGGTGCCTTTAAGGGCAACTAAATTTGATACCGACCGGTGCTTCTTTTGTTTATATTTTGATATATAAAATCTATAATACATAACGTACTCATTATTATTATTATACATATTAATGCTATTATACAATAATATCCAAAAATAAGTTGGTGTTTCGTATCCAATATCGGTGCCATTGATTGCCTCTTTTTATTGTATAGTAAAAAGATATAATGTTTGATTTATTTCGGCCAACATTTCATCACGAATATTAAAAAGTTCGGTATCCCTTTTATTTAAACTTTTAGGTAATTCGTTTTCCAACCATTTAGCCGAATGCTGTAAAAAGTTTACCACACTTGTTTCATTTAAAACCGGGAACGACATTTCCATATTTTTTCTCTTTGTAAGTTTCTGGTCTCTTTCATAACGCCCTATATAAACTTCTACAAATCTATCAATGAGTTCGTCTATTTTTGAGACAAAAGAATCCGATGCTATGTGTCTAGCGTAATATTTAGTATTCCAATGATATATTTTTACAGCATTTCTTAAAGATATAAAAAATTGAATCGCCGTTGTACTCATTTCTAACTTTAAGTTTAAAATTAAATGAGTTGTGAAACTTGTAAAACATGGTTGATGAAAAATGTCACACACGAAGACGGATATTGCGCTTTTAGGGCAAATCTTGTTTGTCGGAGATGCTGTTGTTCCGGTCATTCTACGACAGAATGTACCCGTATTACCGATATATGTCCGAATTATATAGAAGATTTAATTCCGATTGATGTTAAAAACTATTACAATATACGCACAAAAACGGAATATAATAAAACAAGTGATGTTAAACCGCCCGTCAATAATTTCCGCATACAGGAGATTAAGAACGACGATAAATGGATAAGGGCTTTTCTTAAAAAGCGGAAAATACCAACTACGCGAAAACGGGAAGATAATCTTTTAACAATCCAAGACTGGGCCGCAGGTCGTGGTCTTAGTATTGTATTGATTAATAGTTAGAATGGATGGAAAAAATTGAAATCACAAATCCGTTTTTGTATTGTTGAGGGTCACGTTTAAAATGAGTATGCTAAAGAAGCCTTATTCTGATTTTAATTATCTGCCCCACCAGGTTGAGGGAATACAATGGATGATGAGTCGTGAAAATCCAGATGCCATTGGATGCTGTGGTGGAATTCTAGCAGATGATATGGGTCTTGGTAAGACTTACCAAACTATCGGCCTTATCAAGAATAATGAGGTGTCTACAACTCTACTCATTGTCCCTCCTGTTCTGGTGGCACAATGGATGTCTGCTCTAAAGGCTTCTTCTGTCTGTTGCGCTCAACTTAAAAATGGGAAATGGTCTTGTGAAAAAGCCATTGTATCTGTGACTACATATGACAAGATTTGGCGCAATCTAGATTACATCAACAGAACAGTGTGGAGTCGTATTATTCTAGATGAGGGTCATTATATCCGGAATGGAGGTACGCGTCGTTTCATGGGTATCAATAGTATTCCTGCTACACGTAAATGGGTCTTGAGCGGGACACCTGTCCAAAATAGCACAAAAGATTTTAAAACACTTGCTACTTGGCTTGGATGTTCCGTTGTTAAAAATGGGATGGCCGATTTGGCCAAAACTATCGTCTTAAGGCGTTCCATTAAAATCCTTTCTGATAAAATGCCGACCGCGCCATCTCATATTCGTGTGAATGTGGATATTGGGTGTGAATCCGAAAAAAACATGTTCCATGCCCTAGTTGGTCGTCTTGAGAACGCCATTGAGAACAATTACCCTAGCAGTTGTATTCTTGAACTCTATCTGCGCGTACAAATGTTCATTAGCCACCCCCAAATTTACATTGACTCTATGAAGCGCAAATATGGCGACACTTATATGACCAAGGTTTGGGAAAAGGGGTGTTCCAAAATAAGCGCGTTCAGAAATCTGCTTACAACCGAAGAGTTTGCCCCCACCCTGGTTTTCTGCCATTTTCGCAAAGAGATGGATATTGTGAAGGAAGAGGCAGAGGCACAAGGGTACACGACATCCTTCATACGGGGAGGGGATTCCGACGCAAAACGCAAACACAATATAGCACACAGTGTCGAACTGGCAGGAGAGGGAAAACCAGTTTTGGTTATTTGCCAGATCATTGCGGGTAACTGTGGTCTGAACCTACAACATTTGACACGGGTTATTTTCTACACGCAACATTGGAATCCAGCCGTTATGGATCAGGCAATGACGCGCTCCTATCGCTATGGTCAGACAAATGAGGTTTCTGTGTACCATCTTATATATGAGGAAAAAGAGATGTTGAACATTGACCGATGTATGCTTGCCAAACACTCTGAAAAAAGGGAGGCTGCAATGAGCATTATGGCAGAGTTGGAATTTGTGTATCATGCTAACTTTGAAATTTAATAAAATATTATAAAATAAAAAATAAAATTTTCTTGTTATACCATCAAAGTACCTAAGTTAGTTGCTCCCCCAAACAGAAGGGAGCAACTAACTTAGGTACTTTCATAGGAGAAGTCGTACAAATTTAGTTGCCTTTAAGGCCAACTAATTTTTATACCGACCGGTAACGATTATATGAAACAGTTTTTATTTTTATAGTTGTGTGGGCTTCTCTTTACTAGAAATAGACTTCCAGAAATTATCAATCTCTGCAATATGTAATATATGTTGTGACATTATGTTTTTGGATTAACATAATTTCATTTTATTGTTCATTTTTTAGCGGCGAAGTCTTAAATTCGTACGACCTCTGCTTCACAGTATTTGTACCGACCGATATAAAGATTATATATACATATATAATATACATATTTGATATAAAATGGACAAAAAGAATCTAAACGACGCTAAAATGTGTCCCTGGTGTAAACGATGGAGTCTGAAAGATGATGCTTGTAACTATATTTTTGCGTGTGGCCTTGATACAAAATACGGGTTTATTAAAAATGCCGGTTGTGGGAAATCATGGTGTTGGGGGTGTGGGAAAAAATTTTGCGGCCAATATTATAATACAGAAACAGGAGAAAAAATGGCTGGAGCCAAAGATAATCATAATGATATTTGTTGTAGTTTAGAAACGGGATTTACAAAAGATGATTACTGTGCAGGAGGATGCAGTTCACATTGTAATAAGCGTTGGTAATTTCCAACATAAATATATGATATCCAAATTAGATAAATTGTAATCTTTTTCTGCATCTGGTTCAATACATTTTATTATTTGCCGTGCTTTGGGCATTTGTGTTAGAAATGAATGTAGTGCTATTATATCAACGGTAAAACCATGTGTGACTAAACGGTCTATGAAATCCAAACCATAATATCGTACATGGTCTTTATCGCCAAAATGTTTAAGGCGTTCTTCTGGTGTAATAATATTTGGATCTTCATATGTTTTTTCAAGACTAAATTTTTGCGGAACCAAAATGATCGCTAAACCACCTGGATTTAATATACGATATATTTCACTTATTGCTTTGTCATCATCAACAATGTGTTCTAATACATGACTTGCGTATACAATATCAATATTTTGAATGGACAATGGAATACGGGTAATATCAATATTTAAAACACCCCTTTTTATTGGATCCAAATCACAACAACGATATGAACCGGTAGATTTAATTGTTGCTTTAAATAATTTTTCTATACATACATCTTTTGCTATATGTAAAATATTGGGGGATGAAGAAATTTTATTTTTTATATAATTATTCCAAGCCAAATATACAAAACGCTGTCTTTCTAACGAATTACAAGTGGGGCAAAGGACCTTTTGCTTACGAAATGAAGGCATTTTAAATTCGCCTTGATAATCACAAACGCTACATTTAGGTGCAGACGGATCTATTTTATTTTTATCATTCTTAATACCAAATTTAAAAATACGGGGTTTCATATCTATTATTTTATCTATTATGATGTATTATTAAATCCTTATATCATTGTAAGGATATGATACATATTAAATCATTGAAAATATATATATTATGTTATCTTTTGATTATATCTCCTATATATTTTGTTTGGGCAAAGTTCCCCGAAATTGTGGCTAAAAATGAAGAAAAAGCGGAAGAACAAATAATTAAAATTGGTATGATGGGTGCTTTACCATTTGTTGGTTTTGTTATATACCGGTCAGTCTCATATTTAGTTGCCCTACAAGGCAACTAAATATGTACGACCTCTGCTATGAAAGTACCGGTCAGTACCAATTTTAGGTCGGTTTTTATATGAGCGCGTCATAAAAATATTAGTTACCGGTCAGTATCAAAATTAGTTGCCCTTAAAGGCAACTAATTTTGTACAACCTCTGCTATGAAAATAGGGAATTATTGTTAATAGCACTCATTTAGACCTATGCGGATTTTAAATGATATTTGGCTAAGAAAGGTCGTACCATGAAGTAGCAGAGGCCTTACAAATTTAGTTGCCTTTAAGATCAACTAAATTTCATACTGACCGGTAAGTAATATTTTTATTCATTTTTTGTTTTTTAGAATAGATGCCTTGTGCTTGTAAGAATCCGCCATTAAATGTTCCGGATGGGACAGAATGGGGTCCAATATTTTGGAATTTACTACATATTTTGGCAGAACGTTCCGGTGGTGTCGGTATGATTGGTGTTAGAGGGGACGAAAAACGGGCTTGGAATAAAGTTGTAAGCGAACTACCAAAAACACTACCTTGTGAAGATTGCCGAAAACATCTGGCTTCTTATTTGGTAAAAAATCCATTTAAAATCCCCGACAACTATGCCGAAATGAAAAAATATATTAAATTATGGTTTTATAATCTTCACGAAGATGTTAATAAACGATTAAATAAACCTAGTTTTGATTTTGCAAATTTAGAAACATATAAGTTTTATAATTTGCGTGTCATATTACCAACCTTGGATATACTTATGAAACGGTCCATTGAAGCCAGTGCCGTCGGAATACTACAATGGAACAATATATATAAACAAATTATTATTTTAAAGAGTATGTATTTTTAACGAAAAATCATTTCTAAAAAATTGAAAGCATATTATCTTATACTGACTTGTTTAAAGATGGAAAAAATGCGTGTTCGTGCTATATTGTCTAAAATGCCGTCCTTAACTAAGGCGGAGTTAAAAAAACTTTTGCCTTCCAAAATAAAGGCACCAGAAACTTCACCTATACGTTATCCAAATGCACTTTTATCATCCTTTCCCAAAGGCGAATCATATTCGTTATTGGGTTGGGTTGCAGAAGAAATGTTGCGACTACCTGTACTGGAGATTAATATGGATTCATTAATTAGTGCTACTAAAAAATGGTATCCTGAAATTACTGAGGAGTCTATTATAAAAATTCGTAATTCAAAGACAACACCCCCCTTTCTAGACCATATGATTTCTACAAGAAACAAGATAGATTCTGTAGCAATAGGGGCTTTACGTTTTGAAGAAACAGTAACGATGGGTAGTGTAGAAGGTCATCCTGATTCACGCACTGACACTCAGATATTTGAAGTAAAAATGACAGGTATGTTACAAGAAAATTGGCAAGATTTCTTATATCAAATCTTCGCTTATGCGTCCCTTACAACCGATACAGTAACGGATATTTATTTGGTTCTACCGATGCAAGAAATAGTATGGCATTATAATGTAGCAGAATGGACTCACAGAAGGGCTTATGCCGACCTTCTAAATACGACAGTTGAAACTATCATGTCAAATGGAGAAAACGACGCTATATGGGGGGCAAACTTAAGAGAAACGTGTCATATTGGTTCTCATATACGAAAAGAAAAATCATTGGTTGATACAGTTCGTAGATTGGGCGATTATTCAAAACCATATCAGATTTTCTTATGTGGGTCACAAAATTCTAAATTACAAATTTGCGACAAGGAGTTGTTAGATACGGCTGTTGCCGTATTGGAAACAGGCGCACGTATTTATGTACACAGTCAATATATTATTAATTTATGTCAACCACCAAATGTAAATGAGGGATTTCATACAAGACTGCTTATTAAAAACCTTCAATATGCTGTTATTGCAGGATTTAAAGGTGTAGTGGTTCATGTTGGAAAATCCACCGATAAACCAGTCGTTGATGCTATTGAAAATATGCGTCAAAATCTGCTTTTGGCGATGGAACACGCGACTGCTGATTGCCCCATATTATTAGAGACACCTGCAGGACAAGGTACCGAAACACTGTGTGCGTATAGAGACTTTGTTGAGTTTGTTCTAAAATTTGCCGATCCGCGTCTTAGGATATGTGTTGATACATGTCATGTATTTGCGTGCGCTTCTTCAGGGGGACCATTGTCTTATTTAGAAAGACTCACCACATATAACAGAAAATTATTGAAACTTGTACATTACAATGATTCGGCTTGTCCATATGGTTCATGTTTAGATAGACACGCCTTTATGGGTACAGGACATATTGGTGTTAAAACAATGACACAAATAGCCGAACTCTGTAATAAGCATAGTGTACCAATGGTTATTGAATAATTTTACGAATATATAAACCAGTTCTTGGGATACGATTTGTTAGGAATGTATAACATTTTAATATGTTCGCCTTGTTTTAGAACTTTTAACGGTTTTATATTTGGTGAAAGAAGACTTTCCGTTATTGTTATTTCTATTTTTCCATTTTCTGGGTTTATATCTGATGTATTATTATGTATATATAACACATTTGGTACATTTTCTGGCAAATTTTGTGAATTACATTTGAAAATATCATCGCAAATTAGAGGAAAAGGCCTATCAGAAAATCCAGAAATATCTATACTTAAATGCCCAGGAACCTTAAAGAAACCCGATAAATCGGGGTATATGGATGGAAAATGAACATTTTTCCCATATGTCTCTTTGGTTAATCCATTTATAATTATAAATGGGTTTGTATCTGGGTTTCTATTTGATATATTTCCATACATATCAATATTCCAGGGTGTTATAGGATTATTCAGATTATTATATATAGTAAAATTGTTATTCTGTATATTTTGAATAGAAAGATCACCTGTTGTTTTTTCCCATTTCCAATAAGCGATTTTTTGCGTCTTTATATATTTGAATTGTATAATATCTTTCTTTTCTTTGTGTGAAATATTTAATAGTAAAATATTAACGTTTTCTGATTCTTCTGTCCATTTCATTTCATTTATTTTCCAATATATATCCGAACCGTCTGTTTGTTGAGTTATTCTTTGATTAGATATATCCAGATAAATATATTTATCTGGGGAATTATATATACATTTGGGCAAAATAATATTATTTAAATTTGTTAATTTTGTATTTAGAAAAAACAGATTATTTTTGTCAAAATGTGAAGGTAATTTATTATAATCAGAATATCTTATTTTAATATCATCCGTATAAGTTGTCCAAATAATATCTGATTTACCTGGCTCACATATATGTATAGTGCTTTGCCAACCTGTGGTTGATTCTAATTTTAAAAATACTGTACAACCGAAACCCATGTTCAAAATTACTTGTAATATATAATTACATTCAAGCCCTCCTATAATTGTACTAATTGACTGAATTTCCAAAGTTCTTTCCTCCGTAAATATATCTGTAAAACATAATTTTTCGAAATTATAATACATTTTTTTGCCGGGTAATATAGACATATTAGTAGATGATGCTAGACAAATAGGGTAGTCGCCAGATATGTCTGTGTATATTAAAAAAGGGGGATTAAATGGTTTATATATGTACGGATTTGTTTGATCATATAAATCATTTGTTCCTTCTCCGTATCCAATATGTATCTGATTTGGACCATATTGTGTGTCGTTTGCGTTTGTTATATTTTTAATGGACATTGTATGTACATTTTCTTGTATATGTATTTCTTTTTGTAATTTAGTTATATAATTTGTTAAATGGGAAACACTCATCCTTACTAAATGTGGAGAAAAATATTTTATACCGGTCAGTGCCGAATTTAGTTACCTTTAAGGGCAACTAAATTTGTACGATCTCTTCTATGAAAGTACCGAAGTTGATTGCGCCCCTCTTTTTTTTGGGGAGCAATCAACTTCGCTACTTCATGATAACGTGAAAATGTCATGTTATTGACTAATGGCCAATAAAATGAACATTTAAATTTCGCAAAACCTTAAAACATAATACCGGTCAGTATCAAATTAAGTTACCTTTAAGGGTAACTAAATTTGTACTACCTCTCCTATGAAAGTACCGAAGTTAATTGTGCCTATTTTTGGGGGCAATTAACGTCGGTACTTCATGGTAAGATGATAGACAGTAAATAGTCATAATATTTTCTGCTATTCATTGCTTAATTATTTTTATTAACATTATGTATGTTTCTTGTTCTTATTTGTCATTTAAATATTAAATTTTTAATAACACTCATTTATAATCCATATCTGTTTATATACCCATAAACATCACGCCCTTGATAATTTTCATTGATTCACCGGGTGAAAGCACGCCATACCCTACCACATCAAGTCTTCCATAGTCCAAGTTGACATCATTTGGTTGACTCGTATTTTTAACACCTGCAATTGGGTTGTCATCGGTGTTACCTAAGCCAAGTGGGATGGTGAACGTCGCGGGCGCAGCATTTTGCGAACCAGCTACTAAAAATATATACTGTTCACCTTTGGTGAAACCTGCTGCTTCTGCTGCAGCCACTCCATTCTCTTGTACTAATGTAGGTGCTGCCGCCCCCTGTAATGCGGCAATGGCAATAGACAGACTGTTCACGTCAGAAGACTCCATTGTTGAAAGAGCATTAATTGCGGCAGACAGACTGTTCACGTCAGAAGACTCCATTGTTGAAAGAGCGTTAATTGCGGCAGACAGACTGTTCACGTCAGAAGACTCCATTGTTGAAAGAGCCTTAATTGCGGTAGACAGACTGTTCACGTCAGAAGACTCCATTGTTGAAAGACTCTTAATTGCGACAGACAGACTGTTCACGTCAGAAGACTCCATTGTTGAAAGACTCTTAATTATGGCAGACAGACTGTTCACGTCAGAAGACTCCATTGTTGAAAGAGCATTAATTGCGGCAGACAGACTGTTCACGTCAGAAGACTCCATTGTTGAAAGACTCTTAATTGCGACAGACAAAGAACTAACGTCAGAAGACTCCATTGTTGAAAGAGCGTTAATTGCGGTAGACAGACTGTTCACGTCAGAAGACTCCATTGTTGAAAGACTCTTAATTGCGACAGACAGACTGTTCGTGTCAGAAGACTCCAGTGTTGATAAATGGGAAAGGTGATCTACAATCCAGGTTAAAGTCGTTCTTGTAGTGCTCGCTGACATTGTTTTATATTTATACTTAAGAAATTATTTTCGGAGATTAATTAAAATTAAATTATTGTATTTTACATGTCATGATTACGATATGAAAAAAGCCGGGAAGCTTTGACGAGTCGTAATTTTTTTATTTAAAATGGCCACATCGGTGGTCCTGTTAAATTTTGAATAGACCATTTTTGACGCGGTTTTTATAATATTTGAAAATTAAAATCATTATATGTATCAAAAAATTCAATCATTGTATTTTCACATGTCATGGTTACCATATCAAACAATCCGGGAGGATTTGACAGATCGTTAATTTTTATTGTTAAAAATGGCCAATTCGGGGGGCCTGTTAAATTTTGAATAAACCATTTTTGACGCGGTTTAAAAAAAGGTAATGTTATGTATGTTGCTTCAGTAAGTTGAACTCTTAACCGATAATTAGGGCGTTCTCTCAGATATTTTTCTGCACATGTTCTGTCTGCCGGAAGAGTAAAAATAGGGCTCAGTGGAACATTTGGATTATCTAATTGTGTGTCAAATATTATCTTATTACGTGAGAGAATTTTGTTAGGTATTGAATTTGGTATCAAATTTGTGTTTGTATTAAGTGTCCATATTATACCATCGCTACTCATAATAGTATTTGTGTTTGTATTTGAGATGTTTTGTCCAATTGCCAACCAATTTGTTCCATTCCAAATGGCAGATTGTATTGTCGTCATTGTAGTTTGTATAAGATTATCTATAATACAATTGCCCCAGGTTTTTGCATCTATACTATAATAAAATATAGGGCCCGTTAAACTTGAACCCCCAGTTATCCATAAAATTCCATTCCATTCTATTGTATTTAAAACAACATTAGTTGCTGTACCGGTTATACAAGATGTTGTCCATTCGATTCCATTTTTACTGTACATTATATATGGCCCAGAAGGGGTTGTATTAGGCACACCTACCATTACCCAAAGTGTTCCGTTGTATGCTATTGAATTTATATTCATTGGACAGTCGTGTTCATTGACAATCCAATAATTCCCATCATAACTATATACAGATACACCTTGACCGGCTGCTATATACATAGTATCACTGGAAGCGATTGTATTTAATTGATAGATTGAACCAATATCCTGGTTTATTGACCATACAATACCGTCTGTACTTGTTGCTATTATACTACTATATCCGATTGCAACCCATAGAGAATCTTTAAAAGATATATCTGTCCATTTATTCGTTATTATAGAATTTGTACCTGGCGTTGGTTGTGAAGAACATGTACTTGGGTCATATGTAATTTCTGGACATTGTACTGTATTAATTTTATATGTGGAATCTGTATTTTGACTTGAACCCTGTGTATATGTTGTTGCCGTACCCGTACATTGAGTCCATGCTATTCCATCGTAACTATATACTAGAGTTGTACCTCCTGCAACCCACATAAAACCATTATATTCCAGAGTACAAAAAGTCCCCAACGCGTTCAAATTATTGAACCATTTTATTCCATCATACGTGTACGATATACGATCTGATGAACCAACCATTACTGAAAACTTTTCAGTAACTGATTTTATTGTAGATGTTCCGATTATATCTGCCAATTGAGGTTGGCGCGAAATAGCACAATTATATGTGACTGGATTTATAATTGTAGAATTAGATTCATACCAGTCATAGGCATTATAACTATAATATAAACCTGAAGATCCTGCACATACCCAGGTCAATCCATTCCAACAAATTGAATTTATTGATTTTCCTTTCATATCTTTAAAATTTGTTGATGATGAAGTGGTAACAGTAATTCCGTCAATAATAATAAGAATGCCTGGCGTTAATACATACCATTGGTTACCTGAAATATCACTAATCGCTATGCCATTTTCGCCACCGGCTAACCAAACTGTACCATCTGTAAATAATGTTTTACAATCAAATGAAGGTTCTGTGTTCAGAGTTGTAGGTGACCAATTTACACCATCAATACTTGATAGTATTTTGCTAGTTGTTGATGTTTTACAACCAGCAAGCCATATAGAAGAATTACATGCTATTGTTGAAAAACCACTTATATCTGTTTTTGTATAGGCTATCCAATTTTTTCCGTCTAAACTATATGTGCTAATTCCATATTGATTATCATAATTACCCAACGAAACCCACATATACCCATTGTAAGCCACTGTTTTCCATTTGCATTTGGTAGTATCAATTGATGGAGAAGAGGGGAATTTCGGTTTTGAACTTTTAAACCATGTTATGCCATCTTGACTTGTTGCCATAAATGTATTTGCTGTTGCTACCCATTGATACGAACCCCATACGATGGAATTACTATTTTCAGAAGAAAACAGTGTTTTCGCATTTTTTGAATAATTCCATTGTAGCCCATCTGAACTATACGCGATGCCTTCTCCTGAACAACCTATTAACCATATTGAGTTATTTTTTGCTATACATGAACAATTTATATTTGAGGACGTTGTAGGTGTATTTATTTCCCGTGTACTCCATGTTATACCATTATATGAATATCCTATTGTTGTTTTATTATTTGTATTATTTCCCACTATTATTGTCATATTTTCAAAAGTATAACTTGCGGGGCCTGTAGGCCCCGTTGAACCCACCCCTCCTTGCGACTCTAATCCCATTAAACCCTCATAACGCCAAAAAGTAACTAAGGGTGGATGTAGTCCATCGGGATCCGGCGAAGTGTTTCCAAAAAATCTCAAATATCCTGCATCTATATCTAATACCCAAGGATTTGTTGTATCTGAACTAGGTACCGATATATAACTAGATGAAGACGATTGCCATATATATATAAAATATTGATATGAACCGGCTGTGTCATAATAATATGGAATAATCTGTGATAATAAATTGGTGCTTGTTAATAAATTTATTGTTGAGCCTGTACCCGCAAATCTAAAGGCGAATCTTGTTGTATCGGTATTTACTAATTTTAATTTTGTATATTTTGTAATATATGGATACGCAGTACTTATCTGTCTATTTATACATAATTGACCGGTCGATAAATTTACATAGCCCGAATTATTTGAAATACCCGTTACGGGTGCTATAAAATTTTGAGTTAAATCGGTAGGGGCGGGATTTGGTATTTGTTGTGCATAAATCTGAACGCTTGGAATAATTTTAGGATATGCTAAAACCGGTGGTTCATCTGAGACACCAAATGATGAATTCGTATCAACTACTCCAGAATACTTTTTGAATAGAAGATTCGGCAGTTCATTATTTAAATTAGACATATTGTCTATTTATTTTGAGTTCCACTATCTAGGGTGAGGAAAATATACGAAAGAATGACATAATTAAATATATTTAACGTTAAATATATTTAATAATATAAATAATAATATAAATAATATTATAAATAATAATATAAATATCATTCTGTAAATAATGTTAAAATAGTTGCATATTTCATTTATTGTATTTTAATATTATAGACATGATTATTTTTACAATAATGCTTATCATAATATCTTTATTATAAAAATGAAGATATTTAGATTATGAATAAACATAGAAAAAGTACCGGGTATTTGGGTTTTATCAAAAATAAATTTTTTTATTGATATAATATATCAAATAAATTTATATTTAAAATAATTTTATTATATGATATTAAATAGGTTTAGTTCTATGTAGAATCTAAATGAGCAGTACCATGAAGTACCGAACTTAGTTTCTCCCCCAAAAAGAGGGGGAAGCAACTAAGTTCGGTACTTCATGGTACCTGACATTTTAAGTTTTCATAACATATAACAATTACGATATCATTGCTTGTACAGACTTAAATCCTACATCTTTTGACATTGGCAAACCTATTCTAAAAATTATATATATTGTAGATGTTGTAACTGTTATTCCAGGATTTGACACTTTGAGTATTGCGTCGGAGCCAGAAATAGTTATTCCTGTACCGGCTCCAAGAAGTCCTGTTAAATTTGTTGTACTCCCTTCTACTGTATTTGTTTGCCATGTACCTGTCGTAACTTCGTTTAATGGATTGCCATTTGCATCGTTAAAACTATTCGCATTAATCCACGAAGATGATTTATTATTACCATCCGATGGAGTTGTACTATCAGATTGAACTATTCTATAATATATATTAATATTGGTTATATTGTCCGAACAATATAATAAATTAGCATATTTGTTCATATTTCTTAAACCATTTATGTAAAATGTTAAATTATTGTATGCACCGTTTGATACATTCCACACAAATGTTGCGTATCTATAATCTGTCTTCTGTATATTTACATAATTTATTGTAGGATTAAATATAAATGTAGTATAATTCAAATAGGCGAAGTTAGTATTTGTTGCGTAAGGTGTTGTAAAATAACCATTTGAAATTTGAAGTTCTTCGTTGGATGTAGCAGTGTATATATTTATTGTATTATCAAATAATGTCGGTAATTGCCACGGAGGGAGTGTTGTTGTAAAAGCCGAAAAAGAACATCGACATCCGTATTTTATTTGATTTGTGGTAAGAGGTGTTGATGTTCGCGTTTGTGCCAATGTCTCTTTTACAAGTACATAGGAAGGGCCGTCCATAATATAATTAAGTTGATTGTCAACAGATTTTGAGTTTGACACTGTTAATACATTATTTGCTACAGCAGAAAGTGTAGTTGTACTGGCATATACAGAATTACCCGTAGTTAATGTTACGGACCCATTTATAAATGTTAATGGTCCTGTGAATTGTTCGGTTGTTTTACCTACAGTTATATTTGTTAGATTTGTTTCCGAAGATGGACTCCAATTAGCATTTGCTAAACTAGTGGAATATTTAATCAATGGATTACTATAGTAATAATTTCCCATATTTGTAGCGACAGTACTTATTGTAAAAATTGGATCTCCATAAATTATTGTAACACCACATATTTGCGTTGATGGTATAGGTGTATTCATAGTAAAATTAAGATTAGAAATTATGGGCGCGGTTGTTATTAGTTCGTCGCACTGATATGTCCAAATAGAATTGGTTGTAAATGAACCGGACTGACTAACTGAAAGTATATAATCATATTTTGAAGCAATAAATGTTTCTATACATACTTTATTATACGAATTCTGATAAAAGCCTGACTGACCTATATTTGTAAAATACGGATCCACTATAGAACTTGGCAATAGTCGTATTCCATTCAATATTGTTGATTGTGGTGCCGTTGAATTTGCGACAGTAGATTGAGTAAAACCGCCGTATGTTACACCTTCTCCGTATACTGTATTTATGGATGATAAAGAGGTGGAAAGTGACATAATATTTGTTGATATTACTCCTTGTCCTAGGGTATTTTGAACTGGATTCATAAATATTGATGTAGACCATAAAGTTGATATATTCACCAAATTTGTTTTCGCCATACCTGATCGTATAGATGTGACTATGCCGTTATTATAATATCGTGCTGGAAATAATAATGAAAATGTGGGTGATGTAGGGGGCAAACTAGATGTCATGCTAGAAACATAGACTGTGCTTTGACAAGTCTTTAATTTTGAATTTGAAGCAACTATGCCAAAAGTATATAACGAATTTGGATATAAACTTGATGCTAGAAAACTAGTACCCATTTGACTATATGATGTAGTAGGCGTAGATATGGGTGTTCCGTAACGTAATGGTGACGGTGCCGAATAATAAGATATTGAATAAGAGGATATTGTTATTAAAGGATTTAATGTAAATGTATCCGTTATTGCAGGAGCCGACCAGTTTACTGTTTCACTTGAAGCAGTAATAGATGTTATGTATGGATTTAATATCACAGATGGGGGGCCTGCGCTAAGATAAGATGAAATTATTGTTGAACTTACTGTACTAATAGGCGAATTATTCATGTAATATGCCCATAATGTATTAAAAGGCGAAGGTGGATCGTCAATTACATTTTGAAGTGTTACATTGTAAAATTTATATGCATACAAATTCGTATTAAATTGTGGAAAATTAAATGTGCTTAAACCAGAAGTTCCTGAAAGGTTTGATAAAATAATTCCTGTACAATAATTTGTATTATTGTGATTGTTTATATAACCCGTTGATACTGCAGTAACTAAAGTCGATTTCATTGAAATCGTTGATATATTAATACCGGCGTTAAAACTATTTATAAACGGTGTCCATCCAATACCTAATTGTTCCTGCTGTGGATAGATCCATGGAATATAAATATCTGTGCTTGTTGCTATAATAGTGCTAAATGTAATGGGGGGAGGGGGGCCGAATAAATTTGTTGATACGAAAAGTTGGAATGTTGAATCTATACTAGAGGCCGACCCTGGATCACCTTTTGGTCCTGTATAACCCGTAGGTCCTGTATAACCAATAGCCCCTGTATCACCGGTTGCCCCTGTACCACTACTTGTGCCTGGATCACCTTTTGGTCCTGTATAACCTGTAGATCCTGTAGGCCCTGTATCACCGGTAGCCCCTGTACCACTGCTTGTGCCTGGATCACCTTTTGGACCCGTTGGTCCTGTATCTCCCGTTGGTCCTGTATCTCCTGTTGGTCCTGTATCTCCTGTTGGTCCTGTATCTCCTGTTGGTCCTGTATCTCCTGTTGGTCCTGTATCTCCTGTTGGTCCTGTATCTCCTGTTGGACCGGTATCTCCTGTTGGTCCTGTATCTCCTGTTGGTCCTGTATCTCCTGTTGGTCCTGTATCTCCTGTTGGTCCTGTATCTCCCGTTGGTCCTGTATCTCCT
>Ga0209617_10000180_pt1 | contig 25990 bp, 17 predicted proteins | sample LakEriepJuly2011_2_FD_187459 | JGI IMG/M metagenome (GOLD analysis project Ga0209617, IMG submission 187459) | Freshwater microbial communities from dead zone in Lake Erie, Canada - CCB epilimnion July 2011 (SPAdes) (version 2) | ecosystem: Environmental > Aquatic > Freshwater > Lentic >...
CGAGCCCTCATCGACCAGGAACTTGATCTTGTACTTGCCGATCTCGACCGTGTCGTTGTGCTGCAGCAGCTGCTTCTTGACGGCCTTGCCGTTGATGTAGGTGCCGTTGGTGCTGTTGAGGTCTTCGAGGAAGACGTTGCCGCCCACCAGCTGCAGCACGGCGTGCTCACCGCTGACGGCCAGGTTGTCGATCACGATGTCGTTGTAGGGGCGCCGTCCCAGGGTGGTCTTGTCTTTCGTGACATCGACCTCCTTGATGACAACCCCATCGAGCGAGACAACCAGTTTTCCCATTCGGAACCTCTTCGGGTATGGACCTTGATTTTTGATGTTCAGCCCAGGCCACCCAGCCGTTTGAAGGGCCACCATGACCTGGGCGCCGGTTCGGCCACTCCCTGGGCCCGCACCAACACGACCGCGATATTATCCCGCCCGCCCGCCTCGTTCGCCGCGGCAACCAGCGCAGCGCCCATGTCGGCCAGCGATGTGTGGGCAGACATCACGTCAGCGATCTGAGGGTCGCGCAGCATGTCGGACAGCCCGTCTGAGCACATCAGGTAGATGTCGCCAGACTGAACTTCGTGCAGGTGCGTCTCCAGCAAGGCGAGGTCTTCCACGCCAAGGGCCCGCGTCACGAGGTTCTTGTTGGCCGAGTACAGCGCCTGCTCGGGTGTGAGCATGCCAGCGTCGATCTGCTCTTGCAGTAACGAATGGTCTTTGGTGATCTGCTGGAGCTGTCCGGCGCGCCAACGGTATCCGCGGGAGTCACCGATGTGGCCCATCAACAGGCGCCCGGAGCGGAACACGCCCATCACCAGGGTCGTGCCCATGCCGGCGTAGGTCGGGTTGGAGTTGGCGGCGCTGAAAATGGCGCGGTTGGCGTTGTCCACGCAGATGTCCATGGCGCGCTTGACGTCCGTGTCGCTGGCGTTGGTCGCCGCTTCACTCAACCAGCGCCCCAATTCCGCCCGGATGAACTCGCAGGCCATGCCGCTGGCCACCTCGCCCGCGGCATAGCCCCCCATGCCATCGGCCAGGACGGCCAGGGCACAGGGCTCCTCCAAGGCGATGCTGTCCTCGTTGTTGGTGCGCACCCGCCCGGTGTCTGTCTGACTGTAGAACTCGAACTCCATGGCCAAATTGTCGCTGTGTTGGGTGGATGCGGGGATCGGGGATGCCGTCAACCGAGGTGGATGTCCAAGTCACCGCCCGCTCGCTGACGCAGCGGATGACCCTCGTCAGGCAGGCTGCGCAGCACCGCCCGCAGATCATCGGCCATTTGTTGGCCGCTCGCGTAGCGCGTTGCCGGGTGTTTTTGCAGCGCCAGCGCCACGATGTCACCCAATGCGGGCGGCAACTCGGGGCGAAGGCTGAGCAAAGGCGTCGGGGGCTCTCGGCCGATGGCGCGCATGAGCGCCGCCATGGAATCGTTCCGGTAGGGCAGCGCGCCCGTGAGCAGTTGGAACAACGTGACGCCCAGGGAGTACACATCGCTGCGGCCGTCGGTGGGCTGGCCGGACAGCTGCTCGGGCGACATGAACGTCGGTGTGCCGAGCACCACGCCCGTGCGGGTGCGGGTGGCATCGGCCACGCGGGCGACACCGAAATCCATCACCTTGACCACGTCATGGACCAGATCGACCATGATGTTGGCCGGCTTGACGTCGCGGTGTGTCACGCCTCGGGTGTGTGCATAGGCCAGCGCCTCGGCCACACGGGCCGTGATGCGCAGCACGTGCGACACGCTGAGCAGTTGGCCGGGCTGGGTGTGGCGTCCCAGGTCCACACCCTCGACCAGCTCCATCGCGATGTAGGCCAAGCCATCGGTTTCACCCGCGTCCAGGATGCCGACGATGTCAGGGTGCTGCAGACGGCCAGACATCTCGGCCTCCCGCAGGAAGCGGTTGCGAGCGTCCACCAGCTCATCGCCACTGAACTCCCGGGACAAGGCCATCGTCTTGATGGCCACCCGCCGGCCACTGGCGGGGTCGTGGCCTTGGTACACCGCGCCCATGGCGCCCTGCCCCAACGGCTTGTCGATGACGTAGCGCCCGAGGCCAGGCTGAGACAGCACCGGCACAGGACGGGGAGGCACCGAGCCCCAGGAGCTGACCATGGCGACCTGCGCCAGACCGCGCACACGCATCAATCGGTTGCGCACGCCGGGCCAGTCGGGGTCGATGTCGGCCATGTGCTCATAGACATCGCGGGCGGCTTCAAATCGGGCATCGGCCTCGAAGGCCGCCGCGATGCGCTCGCAGGTCTGCAGGGTGGCCTCGCGGTGGCTGGCGTCCGGGATGCAGGCCCGCAAGGTCTCCCAAGCCTGGTCCACAGGCGCGTCGCCTTGCGCCTGCAAGACCCGCTGGATGCGCTGCGGTGGCGTCAGAGGCACGGGCTGCGATGTCGAGCCCGCTCGCGCATGGGCTTCGTCCAACTCATCGAACCAGCTGTCCAAGGCGGGCGATGAACTGCGGGCACCACTGAGGATGCTGTCCTGGGCGCTGTCAGCCACGCTGTGGCCGAAGATGTCAGACGCAAGTTCGTGGCGAGACACATCTCGGTGAGCGAGGGACGAGTCCACAAAGTCGTCCCGTTCGGCCTGGCGCCGCTCTCGCCTCGCCCGCTCGGCCGCCTCGGCCACGGGCGATGTGTCGGTGAAGTCAGCCCAATCTGTGACCGTCGGCAGACCTGGGCGCTTGGACCGCAAGGCCGACCGGCGCCCCCATGGGCTGCGCCACGCCAACCAGATCGCCAAGGGCAGGAGGAGCAGCGGCAACCACAACAGCATCGGCATCCTGCAGGCGGTGGCTCAAGAGACGCTCGGACGGGCGCGGGCAGCGAGTGCCTTGCCAACAGCCAGCACCAACAGGGCACACAAGCCACCAGCGGCATACCGCAGCATGTCACCTTGCGGCAGGTGCGCCTGGATGGCCGGATCCGTGACCGCCAGCGTGCCCGCGATCCAGCCCAACAGCATGCCACCGCCCGTGACGATGATGGGGAAGCGGTCCATCATCCGCAACACCAAACCGCTGCCCCACACGATGATGGGGATGCTGACCAGCAAGCCAAAAATCACCAGGGGCATTTGGTGCCCTTCGTGCCCGGCGCTTTGGGCCGCGCCGGCGATGCCGATGACGTTGTCCACGCTCATCACGAAGTCGGCCACGATGATGGTTTTGATGGCCCCCATCAAGCGATCACTGGCCTGCAGGTTGCCGTGGTCCTCGTCTTCCGGCACCAGCAGCTTGACACCGATCCACAGCAACAAGGCGGCGCCCACCAGCTTCAGATAGGGCAGTGCCAGCAGCGACATGGCGAAGAAAATCAGCACGACGCGCAGCAGGATGGCGCCAGCGGTGCCCCAGAGGATGCCTTTGCGACGGAGCTCAGGTGGCAGGTTGCGACACGCCAAAGCAATGACGATGGCGTTGTCGCCGCCCAGCAGGATGTCGATCATGATGATCTGGCCAACTGCAAGCCAGAACTCGGGGGTGAGGAATGCGTCCATGTGCAAAGAAAGAATCAGGCTCTGAGTGTAGGGGCTGGGGATGGCATTCAGACAAAAAAGCGGGCCGGCGAACCACCCCCAGAAGGGCGATGCGCCGGCCCCTTGCAGTCAACCAGGATCAGCCAGATCCCGGACGAACCACGTCAGAGCGATCAGATCAGCGACTTCAGGATGCGACCCATCTCCGACGGGTTGCGCGTGACCTTGAAGCCGCACTCTTCCATGACGGCGAGCTTGGCATCGGCCGTGTCGGCGCCACCGGAGATCAGCGCGCCAGCGTGACCCATGCGCTTGCCCGGGGGGGCGGTGACACCGGCGATGAAGCCGACGATGGGCTTCTTCATGTGGTCCTTGCACCACTGAGCGGCTTCGGCTTCGTCGGGGCCGCCGATCTCGCCAATCATGATGACGGCATCGGTGTCCGGGTCGTCGTTGAAGGCGCGCATCACGTCGATGTGCTTGAGGCCGTTGATCGGGTCACCACCGATGCCCACGGCGCTGGACTGGCCCAGGCCGAGTTCGGTCAGTTGCGCCACGGCTTCGTACGTCAGCGTGCCGGAGCGCGAGACCACGCCGATGCGGCCCTTGCGGTGGATGTGGCCGGGCATGATGCCGATCTTGATCTCTTCGGGGGTGATCAGGCCGGGGCAGTTGGGACCCAGCAGCAAGGTCTTCTTGCCACCGGCGGCTTCCTTGGCCTTCATCTTGTTGCGCACCATCAGCATGTCGCGCACGGGGATGCCTTCGGTGATGGCGATGACCAGGTCCAGGTCGGCCTCGACGGCTTCCCAGATGGCGTCAGCCGCGCCGGCGGGCGGCACGTAGATGACGGACACGGTGGCGCCGGTCTGCTGCGACGCTTCCTTGACGGACGCGTAGATGGGGATGTCGGAGAACTTCTCGCCGGCCTTCTTGGGGTTCACGCCCGCCACGAAAGCGTTCTTGCCGTTGGCGTAAGCCTGGCAGCCAAGGGTGTGGAATTGACCGGTCTTGCCCGTGATGCCCTGGGTGATGACCTTGGTGTCCTTGTTGATGAGGATGCTCATGATGGTTCTTTCCTGGGGCGTTACTTGACGGCGGCGACGATCTTGGTGGCCGCTTCGGCCATCGTGTCGACGCTGATGATGGGCAGACCGGAGTCCGCCAGCATCTTCTTGCCCAGGTCTTCGTTGGTGCCCTTCATGCGGACCACCAGCGGCACGTTCAGGTTCACGGCCTTGCAGGCGGTGATGACGCCATCGGCGATGGTGTCGCACTTCATGATGCCGCCGAAGATGTTGACCAGGATGCCCTTCACGTCAGGGTTCTTGAGCATGATCTTGAAGGCTTCGGTGACCTTCTCGGCCGTGGCGCCACCGCCGACATCGAGGAAGTTGGCGGGTTCGCCGCCGAACAGCTTGATGGTGTCCATGGTGGCCATGGCCAGACCGGCGCCGTTGACCAGGCAGCCGATGTTGCCGTCGAGCTGGATGTAGGCCAGGTCGAACTTGGATGCTTCGACTTCAGCCGGGTCTTCCTCGTCCAGGTCGCGGTAGGCGACGATTTCGGGGTGGCGGAACAGCGCGTTGCTGTCGAAGTTGAACTTGGCGTCCAGGGCGATCACGTTGCCTTTGCCGTCGCGGTTCAGCGGGTTGATTTCAACCAGCGACGCGTCGGTTTCCATGTAGCACTGGTACAGCTTCTGGAAGATGTCCTTGGCCTGGGCTTGCGAGTCGGCCGGCATGCCGATGCCATCGGCGATCTGCTGGGCTTGCGCGTCGGTCAGGCCGGCCAGCGGGTCGATGAAGACGGTGATGATCTTCTCGGGCGTGCTGTGAGCGACTTCTTCGATGTCCATGCCGCCTTCGCTGGAGGCGATGAAGGCGATTTTCTGGGTGCCGCGGTCTGTGACCACGGACACGTAATACTCTTTCTGGATGTCAGCGCCGTCTTCGATGTAGAGGCGGTTGACCTTCTGGCCTTCGGGGCCGGTCTGGTGGGTCTTGAGCTGCATGCCCAGGATGTCGTTGGCCAGGCGGCGCACGTCGTCCAGCGACTTGGCCACCTTCACGCCACCGCCCTTGCCGCGACCACCGGCGTGGATCTGGGCCTTGACCACCCACACGGGGCCGCCGAGCTTTTCGGCTGCGGCCACGGCCTCGTCAACAGAAAACGCCGGAATGCCTCTTGGGACCGGCACGCCAAATCGGCTCAGGATCTCTTTGCCTTGGTACTCATGAATCTTCATGGGGATCTCGCAATGTGGTGATGCGTTCGTGTCGAACGTGACAAAACCCGCCCAGGCCGATCAGGCGGGGGCGAGCGCAACGCCTTCCGGGTTGGCCGGCCTGCGTCGCAATGATCAGCATAGCACTGCAACCCCCCTGCCACGAAGGTGGTTTTCCGCATGGCACCAAGGTGTCCCGCGCCAGGAAGTGCCGGCCCCAGCTGCCAGAAAGCCTGATGGAAACGGTCTCGCGCCCGCCCTGCGCGCCAACCGGTGGGGTTGGGTGGGGTTTGCGCCATCAAGGCGCGTCGTCATCGGTGGTGTCGTGCGCGTCGGAGTCGGCACCACCGTCATCGCTGGCACCCTTCCCCCGAGTGACCCGGCGCACCACATCAGAGGAGAAGCCGCGGGCCGTCAGGAAACGCATCTGCTTGGCGAGGTCTTGCGGCTCCTGGGCCACATTGCCGTATCGCTTGACCCACAAGGTTTGAGCGCGGGCCAACTCGGTCTCGCGCAGGGTACGGACCACGGCTTGGGCAATGTCGGACGGCAGACGGTGTTGCGTCAACTCGGCCTGGATGCGCGCCGCGCCAAAACGGGCCGCCTTGCGGTGGACCATGGACTCGACAAAGCGTTCCGCCGACAGAAAGCCTCGGGCCTCCAACTCGTCCAGTGCGGCATCCACCTGCTCGGCCGATTCGGCATGGGGCGCCAGCTTGCGCTGGAGCTCCAACCGGGAGTGTTCGCGGGCGGCGAGGTACTTCAGGGCACGCCCTTTGAGCGACAGCTTCATGGGGAGCCCCTCACCGCGCGCTCAAGCACTCAAGCCATTCACTCGGCCGAAGGCGCATCCGCGCCCACCGGGCGCAGGGAAATGCCCAGGGATTCGCGGATCTTGTTCTCGATTTCGCGGGCCAGATCACCGTTTTCGCGCAGGAACTCGCGGGCGTTGTCCTTGCCTTGGCCGATTTTTTCACCGCTGTAGGCGTACCAGGCGCCCGACTTGTCCACCACCTTGGCCGTGACGCCCAGATCGATGACTTCACCCTCGCGGCTGATGCCTTCACCGTACAGGATGTCGAATTCGGCGGTTTTGAAAGGCGGCGCCACCTTGTTCTTGACGACCTTGACCTTGGTTTCGTTGCCGACGATCTCCTCGCCACGCTTGATGGAACCGGTGCGGCGGATGTCCAGGCGCACAGACGCGTAGAACTTGAGGGCATTGCCGCCCGTCGTGGTCTCGGGGCTGCCGAACATCACGCCGATCTTCATGCGGATCTGGTTGATGAAAATGACGGTGCAGTTCGTCTTCTTGATGTTGGCCGTCAGCTTGCGCAGGGCCTGGCTCATCAGGCGGGCCTGCAGGCCGGGCAGCGCGTCGCCCATTTCGCCTTCGAGTTCGGCCTTGGGCGTCAGCGCGGCCACGGAGTCCACGACGATCAGGTCCACCGAGCCGGAACGCACCAGGGCGTCGACGATTTCCAGGGCCTGCTCGCCGGTGTCGGGCTGGGAGATCAGCAGGTCTTGCAGGTTGACGCCGAGCTTCTGGGCGTACTGGGCGTCCAGGGCGTGCTCGGCATCGATGAAGGCGCAGACACCGCCCAGTTTCTGCATTTCAGAGACGACTTGCAGCGTCAGCGTGGTTTTGCCGGACGACTCAGGGCCGTAGATTTCGATCACGCGGCCGCGCGGCAGCCCACCAACGCCCAGCGCGATGTCCAGACCCAGGGAGCCAGTGGAAACGACCTGGATGTCTTCAATCACTTCGCCTTCGCCCAGGCGCATGATGGAGCCCTTGCCGAATTGCTTTTCGATCTGGGCCAGAGCTGCCTGGAGGGCCTTGGCTTTTTCTGTGTTGAGGTTGGACTTCGCAGTGGCTTCCATGGGGTCTCCGGCACTGGGCCTGTTGATTCGGGGTGCCGTCACAAACGGCTTTTCGCCGGTCTGCCTGTCGGGCTGTGTTGGAAGCATTATGGCAAAGACTGGATATCTGTACAGTGCCTTGGGTTGATTTTTTTATCCCTCTTGCGGGGGTGTCAGTTGTCATGCGCCAGCACATCCGCTGTCTTAGACTGAGCCGATGAGCCCAAGCCGCACCCACCCTGCCCCAGCGGCCACGCCACGGCCACGCGTCAACCTCGCGCTGCAAGGCGGGGGCTCGCACGGCGCGTTCACCTGGGGGGTGCTGGACCGGTTGCTGGACGAAGACGGCCTGGACATCGGCGCCATCTCAGGCACCAGCGCGGGCGCGCTCAACGGGGCGGTGGCGCTGTCGGGGTATGTGACGGGGTTCCAAGGCGCCGCAGACGAAGCCATCCGCAGGGCCCGCAAGCACGCCCAAAAGGCCCTGCATGACTTCTGGCGAGACGTCAGCCAGCACGGCCCGCTGGTGTCGCCCATGACGCTGCAAGCCGACGGCCAGCTCAAAAGCCAGTTCAATTTCGACCAGTTCCCGGCCTACCAGTGGCTGAACATGTTCACGCGGGCTTTCAGCCCCTACGAGTTCAACCCGCTGAACCTCAACCCGCTGCGCGACATCCTGGTGCGGCACGTCAACGTCGAAGCCCTGCACACCGGCTGCGCGCATTGCGGCATCCCTCTCTTCGTGACGGCCACCTCGGTGCGCACCGGCCAGGCGCGCGTGTTCAGCGCCGAGCAACTCAGCCTGGACGCCCTGCTGGCATCCGCCTGCCTGCCTTTCGCCTTCCAGGCTGTGGAAATCGACGGCGAGCACTTCTGGGACGGCGGCTACACCGGCAACCCGGCGCTGTTCCCTCTGATTTACAACACACCCAGCAGCGACCTTCTTCTGGTGCGCCTCAACCCCCTGCAGCGAGACGACAACCCGACACGCAGCATCGACATCATCGACCGGCTCAGCGAAATCACCTTCAACGCCAGCCTGATCGGTGAGATGCGCGCCATCGCGTTCGTGAAGCGCTTGCTCAAGGAAGACAAGCTCGACCGAGGTCGCTACAAGAACCTGCACATGCACATGGTCGCCGACGATGCGGGCATGGCCGAGTTCAACGCGTCCAGCAAATTCAACACCGACTGGGCCTTCCTGCAGACACTGCATGGCCTGGGCCACCGCGCGGCCAGCCTGTGGCTCACCCAGCACCGCGAGCAGATTGGCCACAGCAGCAGCTTCGACATCGAAGGCTTCTTCCTGGGGCAACACCCGCACACGCAAAACCCGCATCCTTGATGTGCCGCAAGTCTGACCAGCCGGGGCGGCGTGAACATGGAGGTCTGAACCACCCCGAGCGACACGCAAGGCGCCCCATGACCCTCGACCACCACCCCCTGGCCAAAGACTTCCCTGAACTCAAGGACAAGATCCACGCGCTGAAGACCAGCGACGCGCACTTCGCCCGCCTGGAACGCGAGTACGAAGACCTCGACAAGGCCATCGTTCGCCTTGAAACAGGCATCGAACACAGCTCCGCCGCGGACTTCGAAGCCAAGAAGCTGCGCCGCGTGGCCCTCAAGGACGAGTTGTACGCGCTGCTCAAGGCCTGACAAAAGCAGGACGCCGGCCTGAGCCCCACAGCACGGGTCGGTGGCCTGCCACTTAAAATGGCGGGATGACCCCTCCCGCATCTGCCGCCGCCACCGCCCCCCTGTCCACCGGAACGCCTGACGCCGCCCCGCCGCCCATGCGCTTGTCGGGGCTGGAGCCCGTGCTCATCGGGCAAGGCTCGCTGTTCGTCAACGTCGGCGAGCGCACCAACGTGACAGGCTCGAAGGCCTTCGCACGGATGATCCTGGAAGGGCGCTTCGAAGACGCGTTGTCCGTGGCCCGCCAGCAGGTGGAAAACGGCGCCCAGGTCATCGACATCAACATGGACGAGGCCATGCTGGACAGCCAGGCCGCCATGGTGCGCTTCCTGAACCTGATCGCCGGCGAGCCGGAAATCGCGCGCGTGCCGATCATGATCGACTCGTCCAAATGGGACGTGATCGAGGCCGGACTGAAGTGCGTGCAGGGCAAAGGCATCGTCAACTCGATCTCGCTGAAGGAAGGCGTCGAGAACTTCGTCCACCAAGCCAAGCTGGTCAAGCGCTATGGCGCGGCGGCCGTGGTCATGGCCTTCGACGAGCAAGGCCAAGCCGACACCTTCGCGCGCAAGAAAGAGATCTGCGAGCGCGCCTACCGCATCCTGGTCGATGAGGTCGGCTTCCCGCCAGAAGACATCGTCTTCGACCCGAACATCTTCGCGATCGCCACGGGCATCGAGGAGCACGACAACTACGCGGTGGACTTCATCGAAGCCACGCGCTGGATCAAGCAGAACCTGCCCGGCGCCAAGGTGTCGGGCGGCGTGTCGAACGTGTCTTTCAGCTTCCGCGGCAACGAGCCGGTGCGTGAGGCCATCCACACCGTCTTCCTGTACCACGCCATCCAGGCGGGCATGGACATGGGCATCGTCAACGCCGGCATGGTCGGCGTCTATGACGATCTGGACGCCAACCTGCGCGAACTCGTCGAAGACATCGTCCTCAACCGCCAGCCGGTGTTCAAGGATGGCGAAGACACCTCGCTGACGCCCACCGAGCGCCTGCTGGCGATCGCCGAGCAGGTCAAGGGCGCCGCCAAGGACGATTCGGCCAAGCTGGCCTGGCGGGGCACGGCCGAGGCACCCGCAACCGTCGAGCAGCGCCTGAGCCACGCCCTGGTGCACGGCATCACCGAGTTCATCACCGCCGACACCGAGGAGTGCTATCAGCAGATCAAGGCGGGCGGCGGTCGGCCCCTGCACGTGATCGAAGGCCCGCTGATGGCCGGCATGAACACCGTGGGCGACCTGTTCGGCGCCGGCAAGATGTTCCTGCCCCAGGTGGTGAAATCCGCCCGCGTGATGAAGCAGGCCGTGGCCCACCTGCTGCCCTACATCGAAGAAGAAAAGAAGCTGCTGATCGAGGGTGGCGGCGATGCCAAGGCCAAGGGCAAGATCGTGATCGCCACCGTCAAGGGCGATGTCCACGACATCGGCAAGAACATCGTCACCGTGGTCTTGCAGTGCAACAACTTCGAGGTCGTCAACATGGGCGTGATGGTCCCGTGCAAGGACATCCTCGACAAGGCCAAGGAAGTCGGCGCGGACATCATCGGCCTCTCAGGCCTGATCACGCCTTCGCTGGAAGAGATGCAGTACGTCGCTGCCGAGATGGAGCGCGACCCCTACTTCCGAGAGCGTCAGACGCCGCTGCTGATTGGTGGCGCCACGTGCTCGCGGGTGCACACCGCTGTGAAGATCGCGCCCAACTACTCGGGGCCCGTGGTGTACGTGCCTGACGCCTCTCGCGCGGTGGGCGTGTGCTCCGAGCTTCTGAGCGAAGAGCGCCAGGTGGCCTACATCGCCGAACTCAACGCCGACTACGCCAAGGTGCGCGAGCAGCACGCCAACAAGAAGGCCACGCCCATGGTGTCGCTGGCGGAGGCCCGCGCCAACAAGGCGGTGGTGGACTTCACCGCCCACACGCCCGAGGCACCGAAGTTCATCGGCCGTCGCGTGTTCAAGAACTACGACCTGGGCGAGCTGGCACCCTACATCGACTGGTCGCCCTTCTTCCAGACCTGGGACCTGCATGGCCCCTACCCCGCCATCCTGAAGGACGCGGTGGTCGGCGAGGAAGCCCAGCGCGTGTTCGCCGATGCCCAGGCCATGCTCAAGAAAATCGTCGAAGGCCGCTGGCTGACAGCGCATGGCGTGATCGGCCTGTACCCCGCCAACACGGTGGACGACGATGCCATCGCGCTGTACGCCGACGAGACCCGCACGGCCGAGCTGATGCGCTGGCACCCGCTGCGCATGCAGAGCGAGCGCCCGGTGGTAGACGGTGTGAAGCGCCCCAACCGCTCGCTGGCCGACTTCGTGGCACCGCGCCCGGAGGCTGGCGGCAAGGCCGACTATGTGGGCATGTTCGCCGTGACGGCGGGCCTGAACATCGAGAAGAAGGAAGCCGAGTTCATGGCCCACCATGACGACTACTCGGCCATCATGCTCAAGGCCCTGGCCGACCGCCTGGCCGAGGCCTTCGCCGAGCGCATGCACGAACGTGTGCGCAAGGAGTTCTGGGGCTACGCCGACGCCGAGGTGCTGGACAACACCCAGCTCATCAAGGAGCAGTACCGCGGCATCCGCCCGGCCCCGGGCTACCCGGCCTGCCCTGACCACACGGTCAAGCGCGACATGTTCAAGGTGCTGGACGCCCACGAGGTCCACATGCACCTGACCGAGAGCCTGGCCATGATGCCCGCGGCCAGCGTCAGCGGCTTCTACCTGGCGCACCCGGAAGCCGCCTACTTCAACGTGGGGAAGATCGGCTCGGACCAGGTCGAGGACTGGGCGCAGCGCACCGGCCACAGTCTCACCGATGCCGAGCGCGCGCTGGCACCGCTGATCTGAGCCCGACTCGAACCGCCCACCCCTCTGGTTTGACCGGAGGCCGGGCGTGACGGATGTCGCACGAGCCTCCCCTTTCTGACGCGACCGTTTCAGGCGCTTACACCTGAGGCATCCGGCGGCAGGACGTTCACCGGGCAGCGTGGCAGATTGGCATCCATTCCAGATCTGCCACCGGTTGCGGCCCCGACCCGTACCGCTCTGCCATGTTGTTGTCCAACCTTGCCGCGCCCTTGCTGCACCGCACCCTCCTCGCCTGCCAGGCATGGGGCAAGCGTGCCGCCATGGTGACCGGGGTGGTGGCCTTGCTGGGCTTGGGCGCTTGCGGCGGCGGGGACTCGTCCAGCAACACCACCCGCGAGCAGGCTGCGTCCAAGCCCGCCAACGACAGTGAGGCCTACCGCTTTCTGCAGCAGGCCAGCTTCGGGCCGACGCCTGAGCAGGCTGCGCACCTCAGCAGCATCGGCTACATGGCATGGATCGACGAGCAGTTCAAAGCGCCTGTCAGCAGCACCCACCTGGCCACAACCAACGCGAGCGCGGCGGTGCTACAGCGCCCGGCGGCCATGGCCGACGACATCGCACGCAGCTGGTGGACACATGCTGTGCGCGACGACGCCTCGCAACTCCGGCACCGGGTCGCCTTCGCCTTGTCTGAGATCTTCGTGGTCTCGACCGTGTCGCTGGACAAAGGCGCCATGGTGGCCAGCTACCTCGACATGCTCACCGCCCACGCCGATGGCAGCTACCGCGACTTGCTGGAAGCTGTCACGCTGCATCCAGCCATGGGCACCTACCTGTCACACCTGGCCAACGTCAAGGAAGACGGCAAAGGCCGTGTGCCAGACGAAAACTTCGCCCGCGAAGTGATGCAATTGTTTTCCATCGGTCTGTACGAACTGGACGACAACGGCCAGCCACGCCAGGTCAATGGCAAATTCGTCGAGACCTACACCGCTGCCGACATCAAAGGCCTGGCGCGCGTTTTCACAGGCTTCAGCTGGTACCGCCCCCCCGGCAAAGGAGGGTTGGCCTGGTGGGTCTGCTACTGGCGGGGCGCCGATTGCCGCGACGCCGACCAGTTCATCCTGCCGATGTCAAGCTACCCCGAAGCGCACGCGACGACCGCCAAACAGTTCCTCGGCGTGACCATCGCCGAGCAGACCACGCCTGACCCGCGCGCCAGCCTGAAAGTCGCCCTGGACACCTTGGCCAACCACCACAACACAGCGCCTTTCATCAGCCGGCAACTCATCCAGCGCCTGGTCACCAGCAACCCCAGCAACGCCTACGTTGCGGACGTGACCCAGGCTTGGCGTCGGAGCAATGGCAACCTGCGCAAGGTGGTCGAGGCCATCTTGATGCACAGTGAGGCCCGCCAGCCTGGCGCAATCCAGGACGCCCGCCAGTACGGCAAGCTGCGCGAACCCCTGTTGCGCGCCACCCACCTGCTGCGCGCCATCCCTCACACCAGCGACCAGTTCAATGCCGGAGGCCCAGCGCCCTACTACTTCGCCATCGACACGACAGACCCAGGCGGCAGCTTGGGGCAAACGCCACTGCGGGCACCATCGGTGTTCAACTTCTTCCGCCCGGGCTACAAGTCTCCGCAAAGTCAGACAGGGAGCGCGGGGCTGGTGGCGCCCGAAATGCAGCTCGCCAGCGAAACCTCGGTGCTGGGCTATGCCAACTTCGTCGCCGCCATCTTGTCCAACGGCTGGGGGGAGTGGAACAGCAGCCGCAACCGCCTGGACATCAACTTCGACCTCAGTGGCTGGACTGCACAAGCCAGCAACCCATCGGCTCTGGTCGATGCGATCTCCACGCGGATGCTGGGCAAACCACTGCCCGGCGCCACCCGGGACGTGGCCATCAGTGGCGTGACAGCGATGCCGGCCTCCAATGGCACACAGAAGCGCAAACGTGTGCAAGCCGCCATCCTGCTGGTCGCGATGTCGCCCGAGTACCTCATCCAACAGTGAGCATCGACATGGCAGATCTCCACCCTGACCTGGAGCGCAGGTCCTTCCTCCACCGCGCAGGACGCCTCACCGCCTTGGGTGCTGCGGCACCGTTGGGGCTGAATCTCGGCGCCATGACCCTGGCCGCTGCACAGAGCAGCGGCAACGGCTACCGGGCACTGGTGTGCATCTTCCTGGCGGGTGGCAACGATGCCTTCAACACCGTGCTGGCCACGGACACCTCCTCCTGGGCGCACTACAACGCCCACCGCAAGCCCTCGGATGGCAGCATCGGCATCGCCTTGCCCGCGCCTGGCGTTGCGGCCAACGCAGCGGCCGCCGGCAACACACCAGAGCGCCTGGGCGGCGTGCTGCCCATCGCCCATGCGGGCCGCGCTGTGCACGCCGACCGCCAGTTCGCGCTGCACCCGGCACTGGCACGCACGCAACAAATCTACCAGTCAGGCCGCATGGCCGTGGTGGCCAACGTCGGACCATTGACGCGGCCGACCACCAAGGCAGATTACGCCAACGCCAACGCCAGCAAACCGGCCAAGCTGTTCTCGCACAACGACCAGCAATCCACCTGGCAGACCTTCTACCCAGAAGGCGCCGCCGCCGGATGGGGAGGCTTGATGGGCGACGCGCTGCGCCTGGACAACGGTGCTGGCCGCAACGCCAACGATGCATTGCTGGTGCGGCGCATGTTCACCTGCATGACGCCCACGGGCGCTGGCGCATGGCTGGCGGGCCGCGAAGTGCTGCCCTACCAAAGCAGCACCACGGGCATCCAGTCGCTGGGCAGCGCGGGCAAGATCTACGACAACAGCACCTTGCAGGCCTCCGTGGCCACGATGCTCGGCGGACTCGATGGCTATGGCAACAACCCCATCGCATCGACCAACCTCTTCGTGCTGGACCACCAGAAGCTGGTGCAACGCGCCCTGCAAGCCAACACGCTGCTGGCCGCGAACCTCTCGCCGCTGGGCATTGCACCCTGGAGCACACCGGGCATCACCAACCCTGGCAGCGATGCGCTGCTCAAGTACACCAGCCCGGTCGATGGCACCCAAAAGTTCAACGGCCTGGCAGCACAGCTGCAGATGGTGGCGCGGATGATCGACCTCAACCGCACCGCCAACCTGGGCATGAACAAGCAGTTCTTCATGGTGAGCCTGGGGGGCTTTGACACCCACGACAACCAGGTAAGCGATCAGGCCGAACGCCTGGCGCAGCTCGACCACGCACTGGCTTTCTTTGACACTGTGCTGGCAGCCATGCCTGCCGCCGGCGACATGCGCGGCAACGTCACGACGTTCACCGCATCGGACTTCGGGCGGACCTTCACCAGCAATGGCGATGGCACCGACCACGGATGGGGGGCGCACCACCTGGTCATGGGCAGCTCCGTGATCGGCACCGAGGTGTACGGCACCTTCCCCCGCTACAGCACGGCCGATGCCCAAGGCAATTTCAGCAGCACCGACCAGATCCAGAACGGGGTCTTGATCCCGACCACTTCGGTGGATCAATTCGCTTACACCTTGGGCAAATGGATGGGCGTCAGCACGACAACCCTGGCCGGCGCCCCCCAAACAGGGGCAGGCGCAATGCTGCCGAATCTGTTTCAATTTGACGGCTCCAGCCACGATCTGGGGTTCATGCGAAGTTGACCTGAACGCCGCCTCCGGGTGTCCGACCAACGACGCATCGTACAAACAACGCATGCAAACAGGGTATGACACACACCACCGAGGTGGCCCGTCCCACTGTCAGGGACCAGGCCAGCAAAACGCGCATCCTGCTCGTCGTTTTCGCAGCGACCTTCCTCATCACCAGCCTGCTTGGCATCTGGCCTGAGATCTTCGCTTTCAGTGTCCAGGTGGGCGACAGCCCCATCGCCAAGCTGCTGCATTCGCCCATGCACGCGGCCGATGACGTGATGATTTCTTTGCGATCAGGCGCCATGCTGCGCGAGATCGGCTTGCCGGCCTTCAACCGCCACGACTTGGCCCAGGCATCGACCTCGTACGCCTCCCCCTATGTGTTTGCCATGTTGCTGGGCGTGCTGCCCGGCAACCTCGCTGTGGGAGCGTACGCCCTGCTGGGCATGCTCGCCGTGGCGCTGACACTGTGCACTGTGGTGTGGTTCTCGAAGTCGCCTTCGAACGCCCTGTTGCTGGCCCTTGGCCTGCTGCTGACCCGCACCAACCTGATTTACGGTTTCACCGGCTGGGACCATCTGTTCCAGGCTTTCTTCCTCACGCTGGCCACGTGCATTTCCCTGCGCAAGAGCGTTGGGCCTGCGGCGCTCTTCACGGCCTCCCTCAGCCTCGGGCTGGCCTGCATTTTTCGCCCCGACGGCGTGATCATCGCCCTGGCCGTGCTGTGGGCCTTGTTCTTGCGCCGCGGCAGCATGGCCCGATCTGTGATCCTGGGGCTCCTGCCCATCGCCAGCATCCTGGCCGGCATGCTGTGGCTCAATGAGGTGCAATTCGGGACACTGACCCCCACCACCGCACGCCTGAAACTGGGCGCTGCGCCCTCGGCCATGTACGCGCTGCGCTACTTCTTCGAGAACGCGGCGCTGTCTTTCACCGCACTGGCCATGCTGCTGGCCATGATCGGCCTGTACGGGGTGTTCCGCGACCGCTGGTCACACCGCATGGAGGCGCCCATTGTCGGTGCCTGCGTCATCACGACGGCCATCGCGATGGTGAACAGCGATGTGTTCTGGGGCGCGCGCATGGTCTGGGCGCCCGCCTGCGTGATGGCCGCGCTGACGGCCATGTCGGCGCCCGCCTGGTTCGACATAGAGGCCTGGTCAAAGCGCATCGCACACCGACTGTTGGACCCGCTCAACGCACATGTGCAACAACGCTTGCCGTCGTTCGGAGGCGCAGTTTTCCGCGCCACCGGCATCATGTTGCTCTGCTTGGTGCTGGGCGGCAGCCTGGTGTCTGCCTTGCGGGTCAAGTGGCGGCAGGCGGTCATCTCTCCCCAAGCGGTGGCCACGTCGTACACCGCGCAGCAGTACCGCTTGACGCAGTGGATCGAGACCCACCTCCAGCCCTCGCAAGGCCCCATCGGGATGTTCTACCTGGGCATGAGTTACCACATGCCCCGCTTCGAAGCCGCAGACTTCCTGGGCAAAGCAGACGAGATGATCGCCACCTCGCCAGTGAAGTGGGGTCCGCCGGGCCACAACAAGTGGGACATCGAACGCACCCTGGACAAATGGCATCCGCAGGCGATCATTCCGCCCGAACAGTCGGACCCCCACATGCCAGCGCTCGTGAATGCGGCCAAGCAAGCGTTGTCCAGCCGACGCGACTATGGCTTTGCGCCAGCCTTGCTGTTGAGCGAACAGGTCTCCCGCGAGTTCGCCTACTGCTACCTCACGGTCAACCAGGATGCGGCATCCGACCAATGGGGCTTCTTCCTGCGCAAGGACCTGGTGGCCCGCCACACCGACAGCCTGCACTGCACCTGAGCGCCGGCGGCGACCAGCGCCAGATCACGCCAACTGCTCGATGGCCTGGTCCAGGGTGGCGAGGAAAGGCGGTACGTCCACCGGCTTGGTGACATAGGCCTGGAAGCCCCGGGCCCGGGCCTCTCGGATGGTCGCGGGCATGGCATCGGCCGACAAAGCGATGCGCGGGATCCCGACACTGCGGGCATCGCGATCGAGGCTGCTGGCGAGGTCGAGCCCGGACATGTCACCCAGCTGCATGTCGATGAGCATGAGATCAGGTCGGCGTTGGGCCACGTGCTGCAAAGCCTCAGTGCCCGATCGAGCCACCCGCAAGGCGCAGGCTGGGCGCAATTCCAGGATGCTCGTCAGCAAGGCGATGTTGACCTCGTTGTCCTCCACACAGAGGATGTCCACCACGCGTTGCATCACCGGCGCCGCGTCATCATCACCCAAGGGGCGGTCCGCGCCGGTCAAGGCGGTCGGTGATGCGCGCTCGCCCAGCTGGGCTGCGGGTGCCAGCACCGGCGCCAAAGGTGTGGCGACCTGCTCCGATTCAGCGCGCGGCAAGAACACCGACACCTCGGTGCCTTCGCCAGGCGCACTGCGGATGCACAAGCGCCCGCCCATCAAGTGCACCAGGTGCTGCACGATGACCATCCCGATGCCCGAACCGTCGATGTCGCTCGTTTCGGCACCCAGGCGGTTGAAGGGCTCGAACAGGTGTGCTTGCTGCTCAGGGGTCATGCCATGGCCGTTGTCGCGCACCGTCAGGCAGACTTCGTCGCCGACCAGCGAAGCGGCCAGCCAGACATCACCGCCCGGTCGGTTGTACTTGATGGCGTTGGTCATCAGGTTGACCAGCACCTGCTGCAGCCGCAGCATGTCGGCCCGCACGGCCAAGGGGCCTTCGGGCAGGTCGGGCCAGGTCGGTTGGTGCAGGGACACGTGGTGCGCATGCGCCGTTGAGACCACCAGGCTGTGCACTTCGTCGAACACGCCACGCACGCCCATGGCCCCCATGTGCAAGGCCATGTGCCCGGCTTCGATGCGGGAGAGGTCCAGCACGTCGTTGACCAAGGCGAGCAGGTGGCGACCGGCGCGCTCCAGCACATCGACCCGCTCCCACTGCTCGGTGCCCAGGGGCTCGGCGGTGCTCATTTTGAGCAGCTGAGCAAAGCCAAGGATGGCGTTGAGCGGCGTGCGCAGCTCGTGGCTCATGCGCGAGAGGAACTCGGATTTGACCTCGCTGGCCTGCTCGGCCGCACGCGCCAGGACGAGCGCTTCCTGGTAGAGCTTTTGCTCTGTGATGTCATGTTGGTAGCCGAAGCGCGCGTGCCGCCCGGTGGACTGCAAGGCCGAGCAGGCCCGCCCTGCGACGTGGCGCACGCCCTTGCGTGGCAACACCACACGGTACTCGAAGGTGGTGTCGGCGTTGGTGCGCAGGGCGTTGGCCACGATGGCCTGGAAGCGCTCCTTGTCGTCGGGGTGGACGCGGTCGAAGATGCGGCGAAAGTCGGCCTCGACTTCCTCAGGCTCGTACTCCAGCAACTCGCGCACGGCGCCGCTGACGAAGCTGACGTGAGGCACGCCCTGCGCGTCGGCATCGAGCTTGTAGAACACGCCAGGCAGGTGCAGGCGCAGGCTGTCGAGCAGCCCGGCGGCATCGCTGTGTTCGAGCTCCCGGCGCTTGCGCGCGTCGATGTCCTGCAGCACGTGCAAGGTCTGCGCGCCCATCGCCTGGCTGCGGTGCGCGAACCAGCGCCAGCTGCCGTCGGCCATGCGCCAGCGGCAGTCAGCCCCCTGGCCACCCACCGGTTCATCCCCCGAGGGACCGCGGTCTTCCGGGTGCACCCGGTCCTGCCAAGGCTCCGGGCCGAAGCCAGCGCCGAACCAGGCCGTGACCCTGGCGCAGGCCTGACTGGCCCGCCCCGTGGCATCGCTCAGGAACCATGCTGCGTCCAGCAGCTGCAAAGCGGCCAACGTGGGCGCCATGCCATCTGCGACGCGCGCCATTTCAGGTGAACTCATCGACATCCATTGAGGTGCATAACAGCTGTGTCCCACTTTGGCACAACAGCGCCACGCCGCACAACGGGGTGCATCCCACCCCGATTTGCTGCACCGCAAAAGGTCCGTTGGTGGCAGCGGGGCCGTCAGCCGAGCGACAACAAGGGCTTCAGGTAGCGCCCGGTGTGGCTGTCGGCGTGCACGGCCAAGGCCTCGGGCGTGCCGGCCAGCAGCAAGCGACCGCCGCCCGAGCCGCCTTCGGGGCCCATGTCGATGAGCCAGTCGGCCGTTTTGATGACGTCCAGGTTGTGCTCGATGATGACGATGGTGTTGCCCGCATCGCGCAGTTGGTGCAGCACCTTGAGCAGCAAGGCGATGTCGTGGAAGTGCAGGCCGGTGGTCGGCTCGTCGAGGATGTAGAGCGTGCGGCCGGTGTCGCGCTTGCTCAGCTCCAGCGCCAGCTTGACGCGCTGCGCCTCGCCGCCTGACAAGGTGGTGGCCGACTGGCCCAGGCGGATGTAGCCCAGGCCGACGTCCATCAGCGTTTGCAGCTTGCGCGCGATGCTGGGCACGGCACTGAAGAAGGCCAGCGCGTCTTCCACGGTCAGGTTCAGCACCTCGTGGATGTTCTTGCCCTTGTAAAGCACTTCCAACGTTTCGCGGTTGTAGCGCTTGCCCTGGCAGACGTCACAAGGCACATACACGTCCGGCAGGAAGTGCATCTCCACCTTCAAGACGCCATCGCCCTGGCAGGCCTCGCAGCGGCCGCCGGCCACGTTGAAGGAAAAGCGCCCGGCGTTGTAGCCGCGCTCGCGGGCCGTGGGCACGTCGGCCATCAGCTCGCGGATGGGCGTGAACAGGCCGGTGTAGGTGGCCGGGTTGCTGCGCGGCGTGCGGCCAATCGGGGATTGATCGACGTTGATGACCTTGTCGAACAGCTCCAGGCCTTCGATCTCGTCATGCGGCTCGGGGTCGAGGTGGGCCTGGTAGAGCTTGCGCGCCACCGCGGCGTACAGGGTGTCGTTGACCAGGGTGGACTTGCCCGAGCCCGAAACGCCGGTCACGCAGGTCAACAAGCCAACGGGGAACTCGACCGTCACGCCCTGCAGGTTGTGGCCCCGGGCGTTGACCACGCGCAGGCGCGGCGTCTCGTCGGTGAAGGGGCGGCGCTGGGTGGGCACCTCGATGCGCAAGGCACCCGAGAGGTAGCGGCCCGTGATGCTGTCGGGCGAAGCGGTGACCTCCTCGGGCGTGCCCTGGGCCAGCACGCGGCCACCGTGCACGCCGGCGCCCGGGCCCATGTCCACCACGTGGTCGGCGGCGCGGATCATGTCCTCGTCGTGCTCGACCACCAGCACGCTGTTGCCCAGGTCGCGCAGGTGCTGCAGCGTGCCAATCAGCCGGTCGTTGTCCCGCTGGTGCAGGCCGATGCTGGGCTCGTCGAGCACGTACATCACGCCCGTCAGGCCCGAGCCGATCTGCGAGGCCAGGCGGATGCGCTGGGCTTCGCCGCCCGACAAGGTGTCGGCGCTGCGGTCCAGGCTGAGGTAGTTCAGGCCGACGTCGTTGAGGAAGCGCAGGCGCGAGCGGATTTCGTTGACGACCTTGGCCGCGATCTCGGCCTTGGCGCCCACCAGGCGCAGTTGCGCAAAATAGGCGTGGGCCTCGGCCAGCGTGGCGTGGCCGATCTCGAAGATGGCCTTGGTGTCGCCACTGACGGCATCGTGCAGCTTGACGTTGCGGGCCTCGCGGCGCAGGCGGGTGCCGTGGCAGTCGGGGCAGGCCTTGGGCTGCTGGTAGCGGGCCAGCTCTTCGCGCACCGTGGCCGAATCGGTCTCTTTGAAGCGGCGCTCGAAGTTCGGGATCACGCCCTCGAAAGCGTGACTGCGCTTGACCTTGCGCTTCTTGCCATTGGCGCCTTCGGCCTCGTAGGTGAACTCGATCTCCTCAGAACCCGAGCCGTACAGCAGCACCTGCTGCAGCTGCTCTGGCAGCTCCTCGAAGGGCTGGTCGATGTCCACACCGTAGTGCTTGCCCACCGACTCGATCAGGCTGTAGGTGTAGGGGTTGCGGCGGTCCCAGCCCTTCACTGCACCGCTGCCGATGCTCAGCGAGGGGAAGGCGACCACGCGTTGCGGGTCGAAAGCGATGATGTGGCCCAGGCCGTCGCAGCTCGGGCAGGCGCCCACGGGCGAGTTGAAGGAGAACAGCCGCGGCTCCAGTTCCGACAGCGAGTAGCTGCACACGGGACAAGCGAACTTGGCGGAGAACAGGTGCTCCTTGCCCGTGTCCATTTCGAGCGCGATGGCGCGGTCGTCGGCCAGGCGCATCGCGGTCTCGAACGATTCGGCCAGGCGCTGGGCCATGTCGCCGCGCACCTTGAGGCGGTCCACCACGACGTCGATGTCGTGCTTCTCGTTCTTGGCCAGGGGCTTCAGGTCGGCGGCCTCGGTGACCTGGCCGTTGATGCGAAAGCGCACATAGCCCTGGGCCTGCATGTCGGCGAAGAGGTCGGCGAACTCGCCCTTGCGGTCGCGCGCCACAGGCGCCAGGATCATCAGCTTGGTGTCTTCGGGCAGCGCGAGGGTGGCGTCCACCATCTGGCTGACGCTTTGCGCCTGCAGCGGCAAGGCATGGTCGGGGCAGAACGGCGTGCCGGCGCGGGCGAACAGCAGGCGCAGGTAATCGTGGATCTCGGTGACCGTGCCCACGGTCGAGCGCGGGTTGTGGCTGGTGGCTTTTTGCTCGATGCTGATGGCGGGCGACAGCCCGGCGATCAGGTCCACATCGGGCTTGTCCATCAGCTGCAGGAACTGGCGCGCATAGGCGCTCAGGCTTTCCACGTAGCGGCGCTGGCCTTCGGCGTACAGCGTGTCAAAGGCCAGGCTGGACTTGCCCGAACCCGACAGCCCGGTGATGACGACGAGCTGGTTGCGCGGCAGGTCCAGGTCGATGTTCTTCAGGTTGTGGGTGCGCGCACCGCGGACCTGGATGTGGGTGGCGTCACCTCTCGATCGAGGCTTTGCCGCGGGGATATTGGGATCTGACGGGGGCACGGCGAGGCAGACAATGAAGGGCAACCCAACATCATACGTCGGCCAGTACCCGCCGCACCATCTGGTCACTCAAGCAGCGCGAGAGCCCCCCTGCCTGGTGACCCTGGCCTTCGGGTTCAAGCCTGGCGACGCGCCTTCAGACCCAACACACCGACCAGGCCCAGGCCAGCCAGCGTCAGCGCCAGCGCGCTGGATTCGGGCACAGCCGACACGGTCAGCGAAAAGCTCTGGCCAGCAGCCAAGCTGCTCAACTCGATGCGCCAGTCCAGCTCTTGACCACCAAAGGGGTTGCCAAAGTACACGCCCGTTTCGGGCACCGTCAGGGAGATGAGGGCGGTTTGGTTACCGTTCCCCAACAGCGCCGAGGTCACGCCCAGGTTGTTGAGGGTTGTGGTGCTGCCTTCAAAGACGAAGGTGGCGCCACCGGACAGCGTCAACAGGATCTTGTCGAAGGCATGGCCCGACTGGAGTTGATCCAGCACCGAGTTGAAAGCCACTTGCGACAGGGTCTCGGTGCCATCCACCGTCATGTTCAGCGTGACGTGGGTGTTGGCGTTGAAGCCGATGTCAGCAGAGATGAGCTCAGGTGCGAAGAAGTCGGTGCTCACGGTGTTGCCATTGGCCACGACGCTGTCCAGCGTGACGGCCTGGGCGGCAGGCAGCGCGGCTGCAGACAAGGCAAGGGCCGCAGCGGCCATGCGGAGGGAGGTCAAAGTCATGGCGAACACCTCAAATTCAGAGCAAATCAGCGCAAGTCCGGGGAATCCGGAAGCGTTGTCCGCATGCTAGGCAGAGGGCATGACAAGGCCATGTCATCGGCGAACGCTGCACATGGCCCGGACGCACATGCGCCAGCAACACACGCTTGTCACGGGCGACGCCTACCGTCGCGGGTGCTTGCCGAGTGCTTGTCGAGTTGCCTCATTCCGCCGGAGTCCCCCATGTCCACACCACGTTCCTTCAACCGCCGCGATTTCATCCTGGGCGTCGGTGCCGCCGCTGCCATCCCTGGCATGGTTCGCGCCGCCGTTGCCATCGACCCCACCGCCGCCTTCAGCTGGGGCGTGGCCAGTGGCGACCCGCTGGCCGACCGCGTCATCATCTGGACGCGTGTGGCTCCCAGCCTGGGCACCTCGGTGGCCGTGCAGTGGGACGTGGCGCTGGACGCCAACTTCACCCAGATGGTGCGCCGCGGCCGCGCCCTCACCAGCGCCAGCACCGATCACACCGTGAAGGTCGACGTGCTGGGCCTGCCCGCCAACACCCCCTTGTTCTACCGCTTCATCGCAGGGGGTCAGACCTCGCCCGTGGGCCGCACCCGCACCCTGCCGGTGGGCCAGGTCGATGAGGTCAAGTTGGCGGTGTTCTCTTGCTCGAACTACCCCGCCGGCTACTTCAACGCCTATGCCGCTGCCGCGCAGATGAGCGGCATCCACGCCGCACTGCACATTGGCGACTACATCTATGAGTACGCCCGCGGTGGTTATGCCTCCGACAACGCTGCGGCCATGAACCGCGAAGTGCTGCCCGCCACCGAGCTGCTGGCGCTGAACGACTACCGCACCCGCTACGCCCAGTACCGCACCGACCCCGACCTGCAAGCCCTGCACGCCGCCATGCCCTGGATCTGCGTGTGGGACGACCATGAAGTGGCCAACGACACCTGGAAGGCCGGCGCCGAAAACCACCAGGCCAACGAAGGCGACTTCTTTGTGCGCCGCAACGCCGCGGTCAAGGCGTACCACGAATGGCTGCCGACCCGTCCGCCCGTGCCTGGCAACCCCTTGCAGATCTACCGCTCCTTCAGCTTCGGCAACCTGGTCGATCTGCACATGCTCGACACCCGCGTCATCGCGCGCGATCAGCAACTGGACTACGCCAACTACACCACGGCCTCTGGCTTCAACGCCGCAGCCTTCCAGGCCGACATGTCCAACCCCAGCCGCCAGATGATGGGCAGCGCGCAGATGCAGTGGCTGACCAGCCGCCTGGCCAGCACCAGCAGCACCTGGACGCTGCTGGGCCAGCAAGTGCTGATGGGCCGCATGAACATCCCGGCACCGCTGGTGCTGGGTCAAATCAGCTTCAGCAGCTACGTCGGTCTGCTGTACAAGGCGCAGACCGCCCCGGCGACCCTGACCCCGCAAGAAGCCGCCGTGCTGGCCCAGCCCGCCATCCCCTACAACCTGGACGCCTGGGACGGCTATGCCGTGGCCCGTGAAACCCTGCTGGGCACCGTGCGCGCCTTCAACAAGAACCTGGTCGTGCTGGCAGGCGACACCCACAACGCCTGGGCCAGCGACCTGGCCGACCACCAAGGCAACCAGGTGGGCGTCGAGTTCGCCACCCCTGGCGTCACCTCGCCCGGCCTGGAGACCTACTTCCCGACCGAAAGCCCCGTGGCCGTGGCCGCCGGCCTGGAACAGATCATCGGCCCCTTGGTCTATGCCGAAACGTCCAGCCGCGGCTTCATGGTGGTCACCGCCACACCCGCTGAGTGCCGCAGCGACTGGTACTTCGTCGGGAGCATCCTCAGCCGCAGCAGCAGCGCCACCCTGGGCAAGAGCCTGCGCACCCTGCCTGGCACGGGCAACCGCAAGCTGATCCCTGCCTGATCGCAGGGCCTGCCGTCAGCCGCTTCAAGCAGCTGACGGCGTCAGTCGGCGTCGCCCTCGTCCACGCAATGCGCCACGATGGCGCCCAGGCGCTCGATCTCCACGCGCACGGTGTCACCGGCGCGCAGGAACTTCGGCGGGCTGAAGGCCGCGCCCACGCCGCTGCAGGTGCCGGTGAAGATCACGTCGCCGGGCTCCAGTGTCATCACCTGCGTGAGCTGGGCGATCTGTGACCACACGGTGTGCATCATCTGCTGGGTGTTGCTGTGCTGGCGCAACTCGCCATTGACCCAGCAGCGCATCTCCAGCGCGTGCGGGTCACCGACTTCGTCGGCGGTGGTGATCCAGGGGCCGAAAGGCGCGTGGGTGTCGAAGCTCTTGCCCAGCGTCCACTGCGAGGTGCGCTTCTGGAAGTCGCGCACCGAGACGTCGTTGCCCACCGCATAACCGAACACCACCTCGTGGGCGCGCTCCAGCGGCACATGGCGGCAACGCTGGCCGATGATGGCCACCATCTCGGCCTCGTAATCGGTCATCTCCGACACGCGCGGCAGCACGATGTCGTCGAAGGGCGGGTGGATGGCATTGGCCAGCTTGGGGAACCAGACCTGGTGCTCGGGCACGGTGCGGCTCTCGCCGACGATGGACTCCTTGACGTGCTCGAGGTAGTTCAGGCCGATGGCCAGCGTCTTGCCCGGCCGCGGGATGGGCGCCAGCAGGTGGACGTTGTCGAGCAGCAGGTCGGCCGG
>Ga0209617_10000181_pt1 | contig 25968 bp, 28 predicted proteins | sample LakEriepJuly2011_2_FD_187459 | JGI IMG/M metagenome (GOLD analysis project Ga0209617, IMG submission 187459) | Freshwater microbial communities from dead zone in Lake Erie, Canada - CCB epilimnion July 2011 (SPAdes) (version 2) | ecosystem: Environmental > Aquatic > Freshwater > Lentic >...
AGAAAGGCAGTAGCCCTGACCGTAGCGTTGCTGCAAATAGGCCGAGACGAAGGCCCAGAAATGGAGATGCCAGAACGTGCTGTCACCCGGCCGTGCCTGCGGGGTGGTCAGGGCATACCAACCCTTGATGATCTCGACTAGAAAGCCTCGTTGCTGCAAAAGCGTGCGTTCCCGCCGGGCAATTTGCGCCGTGCGGAGGATATGGGCGGGCGCCGCGCCCTGCGCCCGGCGCAGGGCGTCTGCGAGGTCCCGTTGGGGATTAGTCGGCATTGCTCCAAGATGGAATACTTTGTTATCATGTCAAAAACTACTTTGGTATTACGCTCAATGTTACTTTGGTATTCTGCCGCTTCGCATCGGAGGCACCGGCAAGGAGGAACGCCGCAGGCGTAGTGTCCTTGCCGGCGGGTTCCGAATGAAGACATGGGGCGCGTCGGCGGGGATCCTGCGGTTCTGAGCGAGTCGGAGGTGCGGTCGCATGTGTTGCACCTGAAGGAGCACCGGGGGTATGCGCCGTCGTCGATGCGCACGGCGGTCGCGGCGCTGCGGGCCTATTACGGGCTGCATCTGGGACGGGACTGGAAGCTGTTCGATCTGGTGCGCAGTCCGGATGCCCAGCGTCTGCCCCAGGTGCTGACGCGGGCGGAAGTGGCGCGGCTCTTCGCGGTGATTCGCGAAGAGAGTTTTCGCGTGGTGCTGCGCCTGATCTACGGCTGCGGGCTGCGCGTCGGGGAAGCGGTAAACCTCGAAGTGGGCGACCTGCGCGGTGGCCTCCGCGTGCACATCCGGCAGGCCAAGGGGAACAAGGACCGGTACGTGCCGCTGCCGGGGTGGCTGGTGGCCGATCTGCGGCAGTGGTGGAAGACGCACCGCCATCCGCGCTGGATTTTTCCTTGCGTCGGCCGGGGCTGGCGCGCCGGGGCGGCCGGGGCGGCCCAGCTCGCCGCCGCGGTCGAGCCCATGAGCATCCCTGCGATCCAGCACTGCATGAGACTGGCGGTCGCGGCCGCCCAACTGCCCCAGGGGACCTGCTTGCATACCCTGCGCCACAGCTACGCGACCCACCTGCTCGATGCGGGCGTGAGCATCCGCCTGATCTCCGCTTACCTCGGGCATGCGTCGCTGGAGACGACGCTGATCTATGCGCATCTGACCCCGGTGAACGAAGCGAGCGCACGGGCGGCCCTCGACCAACTGCGGCCACCAACCCTGCCGACGTCGTAAGGGCGCCCCCCATGTCGGCCTTAGCCGATTGGCTGGTCCGGCAGGCTCCAGCGTGGCTGGACGGTCCCCGTCCGCTCGCGCCAGCGGCCCGCCGCGCCTTGCAGGCCATCCAGCGCTGCCGCACGCCCGCTTTGGGCGGACACGTGTATCGCTGCACCGACTGCGACGAAACGGACTATGCGTATCATAGTTGTCACCAACGGTCGTGTCCGCGCTGCGCCGGTGCTGGCACCGTGCGCGCCTGCGCAGCAAGTTTCCGCCGCTTCCGTCGTTTCACCCCCAGGTTTTCCTCTCGGTAAATCCGATAAACCGCGTTGTGCCCGTTCATGATCCCTTCTCGCCGCAACAGCACCATCAGCCGCCGATAGCCGTAGCGCACCCTGATTCCTGCCAACTCGCGCAATCGTCGCCGCAGGACCGTATAGTCCCGCGGGCGGCCTTTGTAATAATACACCGAGCGCCGCAATAGGATCAGCCTGCATGATCGCAAAATCGTCACCGCAAAGGTCGCGCAGATCCACTGCGCGACCTCCCGGCGACGTGCAGGCTTCAGACTTTTTTTGCGACCACCTCCTGCAGGATGTGCTTATCCAGCGTCAAATCGGCCACCAGCCGTTTCAGTCGCTGGTTCTCATCTCTCAGCACCCTCAGCTCGTTCAGCTCGCTGATGCCCATCGATCCCAGCGTCCGTTTCCATTGATAAAACGTCGCGACACTCACCCCCAGTTGCCGGCACACTTCCACCACCTGACTACCGGCCTCCACCTGCTTGAGGGCATACACCTTCTGCTCCTGACTGTAGCGTTTTCCTTTCATGGTCCCATCCTTTCATGGTTGTGACCGCCACCCGACCAAAATTCTGATCTTTCGTGTCCAGTTTTACCGGGGCAGGTCAGTGCGTGTGGGTCTAAGGAATCTTTTCGGCCAAATGTGGGACGTTGGTTAAGCGACCTGCGACCAAAAATCGCATTTCGTTGTTTTGACGAAAGTGATTTAAGTATGGAACCCATGAGCTGGAAGGATCTCGCCGCGAGACTCGAAACCACCGTCCAAAGTTTGCACCGCTGGCGGCAGATGGACGGTGCGCCGGCCGAGCCGAATCTGGAAGAGTGGCAAGCCTTCAAGGCGCTGCGCATCCTTGGACGCGACCGCCCAACGTCCGAGTTAGTCGCGCTGAAGGCGGAGCTGCTACGTGAGCAAATCAGGCGCGAGCGTGGCCGCAACGCGCGCGAATCCGGCGAGGTGATAGACCGCGAGGTGGTTGAAGCGATGCTGGCAACCCTTGGCCAGAAGCTGGACGCACTGCTTACGCTCAAACTGACGGTGGAGCTAGGCCCTAGGATCGCCGGAAAGAGTATGGCTGAAGCCAACGTGGAAGGATCTTTAATCGTGGATGAAATCCGCGAAGTAGTGAACGCAAACCTCGCGATTTTTCAGCGAGACTTGGACACCATTTGACCCGAGCTACGCGCGCGAGACCTGCAAGGTAGCTTGGCTGGGGCGATTCTTCGATCAAAGTGAGAACCCAAAAATTGGCGGAAAATTGGCGGAGCACCCAAAAAAAGGAGAGGCCCAACAACGTTTAAGTTATTGGGCCTCAATGGCTGCCCGGGTAGGGGTCGAACCTACGACCAAGTGATTAACAGTCACCTGCTCTGCCACTGAGCTACCAGGCATCGTAGTTTGGCTGATTTGATCGACCAAACGGACTGGTGAAAAACAGAAGCAGGCTAAGGCTTGTCAACGCTCCATTTGCGCCCGCCGGATAAAAAAAGCGGAGACCTCAAACTTTTGATTGCTTTCGATCGGAGCATTTCTATCTCTTCAACTCTTTTCCACTACGCCTGCCCCCGATTCCCGGGGTCTCAGGGGGACCGAATTCATGAAAACACAGCTCTCGCTCACTGTCACTCCACGCACGCAGACCGGTCGTAGCGCATCGCGCCGGGTCCGTAAGGCCAACGCCATCCCGGCAATTCTTTACGGGAAGCATACGAAGCCAGAAAAGCTTTCCGTTGATACCCCGGAGTTTGTTCGCCTCCTAAAAGTCGTTTCCGGTCGTGCGGTCCTGATCGAGCTCCAGCAATCGGGTAAAGCCGAGAAGGCCCTCTCGTTTTTGCAGGAAATCCAACGAGATCCGATCACGGACAAATATCTTCATCTCGATCTCCAAGAAGTGAAGGCCGATGAAAAATTTGAAATTCGGGTTCCAGTGATGGCAGTCGGAGAGGCGTTTGGCGTTAAAAACCAAAGCGGAGTTCTCGAAATTAATGCTCATTTGCTACGGGTTCGTTGTTTGCCCAAAGACTTGCCCGAGTTGGTCAACGTGGATGTTTCCGAGCTCAAGGTGGGGGAGACGATTAAGGTCTCGGAGTTAAAACCAATTCCTGGAGTTGAGTTTCTTGAATCTAAGGGTCAGCCAATCGTCTCTTGTGTCGAGCCCGTCGCGGAAATCGTCCAGGAAGTAGCAGCAGCAGCAACCCCAGCCGATGGTGCTGCCGCGCCAGCTGCAGGTGCAGCTCCCGCCGCCGGCGCCGCGCCGGCCGCCGGCGCCGCGCCGGCCGCCGGCGACGCCAAAGCAGGTGCGGCACCGGCAAAAGCCGGTGCTCCTGCTGCCGCGTCTGCGGCAGCCAAACCGGGCGCAGCGGCCAAGCCGGCCGCGCCGGCCAAGAAGTAACGGTTCGTCGATCGCTTGGTTGCCTACTCGGTAGGCAACCCGAGCGTGTGTTCTTTGAGTCATGCCCATCTCGCTTGTGGTCGGTTTAGGAAATCCCGGCCGTAACTACGCAGAAACGCGTCATAATCTCGGTTGGATCATCCTAGATGCGCTCGCCAAAAAGCATGGTCTTGTTTGGCAGCACCGGGCGAACTTTGAATCTGAGATTGCTCGCTGGGATGTCAGTCCTGGCTGCACGCGATGGCTGGTAAAGCCACAAACATTCATGAACGACAGCGGACGCGCGGTAGGTGCTCTTGCTCGCTATCACCGGTTCGACAACCACTCGGTTGCGGTCGTTTACGACGATATCAACATCGAAGTGGGTTTGCTAAAGGTCTCGGAATCTGGGAGCGCAGGGGGGCACAACGGTATTGCCAGTTTGCTCGAGCATTTGGGCGAAGGCTTCATTAGATACCGGCTTGGCATTGGCCCGAAGCTTCCGGCGGCGATGGACCTCAAGGATTTCGTTTTGGGAAAATTTTCTTCAGATCACAGTATTCTTTTAAATCAAAAAAACTCTTATTTTATCGAAGGCCTAGAATTGCTGCTGACTCGCGGTCCTTCTTTCGCCATGAATCAACTCAATCGCCGAGAATCTACTCCATGAATCCGACCAAACGTAATTACCGCGCCACATTCATTATCGACAATCGCGGAAAGGAAGAATCCGTCGAACAAATCATTGACGGCGTAAAGCAAGTCATCACCTCCGCCAGCGGCGAAGTGACGGCGGTTGAAAATTTGGGTCGTCGTGACTTCGTGCGCGTGACCGACCCCAAGCTCACGGGCGCGACCTATGTGCACATCTCGTTCGCCGCACCGTCCGAGGGTCCGGGTCAAATCAAGGAGCGCCTTCGCCTCAACCAGAGCGTTTATCGGACTTTCGTAGAGACGGTTTGAAATTTATCTGCTGAGAGGGCGTGGAGCCATGGCATACCTTAACAAAGTTTTCTTGATTGGGAACCTAACGCGGGATCCTGAGTTGCGGGTCACACCGAAAGGCACCGCAATTTGCCAGTTTGGCTTGGCGGTGAATCGCCAATTTAAGGATGAATCTGGCGCCACGAGAGACGAAACGACCTTCGTCGATATCGAAGCATGGGGTAAGCAGGGTGAACTCGTCGCAAAGTATCTCACGAAGGGAAGTCCAGCGATGGTTGAGGGCCGTTTGAAACTTGATCAGTGGGAGGACAAGCAAAGCGGTCAGAAGCGGAGCAAGATGAAGGTGGTTTTGGAGAACGTGCAGTTTCTTTCAATGCGAGGCGCCGGGACCACGGGTGGGCCAGGGGCCCCGGCAGTCGGTGGCTCTTCGAGCGACGACATCGACCAAACTTCCCCGGAACGTCACTCTCCTCCCGCGCGGGGAGCGGCTCCGAAAGCCCCGGCACCGGGAAATATTGGTGAAGATGTGCCGTTTTGATTACTTTTCGCATTCCTTTCTCAGCGGTAAAATTTTAAAAACAAAAAATTATGGCAAACAGTGAAATCCTCCTGCTCAAACCCGTCGAAGGCCTCGGCGGTGAAGGCGATCAAGTCAAAGTGCGTGCCGGCTACGCCCGAAATTACCTGCTTCCCCGGGGATTTGCGGCACCCGTAACGTTAGCCAATCGCAAGCAAGTTGATGCGCTCAAGCGCCGCCGGGCGGAGCGTGAGTCACTTGAACTCAACGGTGCGCAAGAACTCGGTAAGAAGCTTGAGAAAACGAGTTTCGCTTTCGCGGTGAAGACCGGTGAGGGCGGCAAAATGTTCGGTGCAATCACCGGCAGTGATGTTCATGACAAATTAACCGCGGCCGGCTTCTCCATTGATAAGAAGCGGATTCTCATGCACACCCCGGTGAAGACGCTCGGAAAACACACCGTGAAAGTTAAACTCCATGCCGATGTCGCCGTTGAGTTGGCGTTCGATGTGGTCTCGGAGAATCCCATCGAAGTGGCGGCTCCCGAGGTTAAGCCAGCTGGAAGAGCTGATCGGAAGTAAGAGAAAGGCGCATGCTGTAACCGGGCCGCGTCGAAAGACGCGGCTTTCGTTTTTTCAAGCCGTTTGAGGACAACTCGGCGTTGCCGAACACACTGTTGTCCTTTCTGATTTTAGGATTCGCATGGCAGAAGAACCCAAATTCCAAAATCGCCGATCGGAGAGTTCGCCGGGCGTTTTTGCCGGACGGACGGCTCCGCATAGCCTAGAAGCGGAGGAGTATCTTCTCTCGTGTTGCCTATTGGATGGTTCAGACGTGATTTCCCGCTGTTTGGAAGCGCGGATCAGGCCGGAGTCGTTTTACTTGGCTGCTCACGGGATCGTTTTCGAACGGTTGCTCGATCTTTATAACCGGCAAACGCCGATCGATGTGGCGGTCTTGGCGGAGGATTTAAAGACGATCAAACAGCTGGATTTGGTCGGTGGTTTTGCGTTTCTGACCCAGATTAGTAGCCGGATTCCCACGACCGCCCAAGCCGGTTATTTCATTGAGAAAGTGCGGGAACTGCACCTGTTGCGGGAGTTGATCCGTTCGGCAACCGGTGCCGTTGAAGAGTGCTACGCGTTCACCGGTGGCATCGACGAATTTGTCGACCAGATCGAGCAGCGAATCTTCAACGTCACCCAAAATCGAGTGAGCGAAAGTGCTAAGCCCATGCGTGAGCCGACGCGTGAGGCCATGAGCGTCATCACAAAAATGATGATGAAGAAAGGTGAGATGACCGGTGTGCCTTCCGGATTTAAGGATCTCGATGCTCTCACTTGGGGATTTCAACGGCAGGAGATGATTATCTTGGCGGCACGGCCCTCGATGGGAAAGACCTCCCTCGCTTTGAACATGGCTGAATCAGCGGCCCTGCCGCTGCGTGGAGAGCCGGTTGGGGTCTTGATTTTCTCTTTGGAGATGAGTTCCGCTCAGCTAGCGTTACGCATGCTGTGCTCGCGCGCGCGCGTGAACATGAAGCTCCTGCGCGACGGCTTGTTGTCGAAGAACGGTGACGAGCAGGCGCGGTTGCTCTCGGCCGCGGATCAATTCTCAAAGGCACCCATTTTCATCGACGATTCCAGTGCGCTTTCGATTATGCAGCTGCGGGCGAAAGCGCGTCGCATTCATGCCCGCCACCCGTTGGGCTTTATCATCGTAGATTACTTGCAGCTCCTTGCCCCCACCGATTCGAAGATGCCGCGAGAACAGCAAGTCGCCGAAGCTTCCCGCGGTTTAAAGGCTCTTGCGAAGGAACTGAACCTTCCGGTGGTTGTATTAAGTCAATTGAACCGCTCCTCCGAAAAGGAAAACCGAACGCCCAAACTGGCAGACTTGCGTGAATCCGGCTCAATCGAACAAGACGCTGACGTAGTGCTCATGCTCGCCCGCCCCAAAGACGCCGATGAAAAATTCCAAGTCGCCGCCGACTCGGCCGAGTTAATCGTTGCCAAGCAACGAAACGGACCGGTAGGAGAGTTGAAGCTTACGTTCCTAAGAGACATCACCCGCTTTGAAAACTACACACAGTAACCCTGCGCGCAGGGTCGCCTGCCTTGCCTTCGCCATTTTTGGATTCTTGTCCGTGGGCTCCTTGCCGGTCCTTGCTCAGTTGCAAGCGCCTGCTATTGGCCAAGAAGCCACTGCTCCGGTATTCAAGGTTGGATCGATAATCGTCAAATTTGTCGGAGCGGCAAACGTCAATGAACAGGTGGTCCGCGCGAACATGCAGGTTCGTGAGGGTGGAGATTTGGACGACACGATGCTCGATCGAGATATCCGGTCTCTCTACCGAACTGGGCTCTTTGAATTCATCGAAATCAAGCGGGAGAGCGTGGACGGGAAATCGTTCAATTTAGTCGTCGAAGTAACTCCGAAATTTCGGGTGCTCGCGATCAAGTATGAGGGGAATAAACGGGTCAAAGGCACCCGGCTCGAAAAGGAGATCAAGACGAAGCCGAACACCGCGTTGGACGAGCGTCAGGTAAAAGAAGATGCCGAAAAGATCCGGGAGTATTACCAAAAAGCAGGCTACAATCAGGTGTCGATCAATTATGCCGTCGAACGAGATCGGGCCACTGGATTTGGTACGGTCGTCTTTAAGATTAAAGAAGGAAACAAGGTTAAGATCTCCGATGTTCGTTTTGTTGGAAACGCGAACGTCAAGGCGAGGGCGCTAAGAGGGGTGATGGAAACGAAGAAATGGTGGATGTTTTCGTGGCTCACCGGATCGGGTCGCTTCAAGGATGACGAGTTTGACGACGATTTGGAGAAACTACGGGACTACTACCGCGAGAAAGGTTATCTTGATGTCGAGATCGCGCAGGAGAACGTGCGGTTTGATTATCCGGCGCCCGAGAAATTGGTGCTTACGGTCAACTTGACGGAGGGGCGCCAGTATCGGATCGGCGAGATATCCTTTAAGGGCAACAAGCTCTTTACTGCGGCTTTATTAAAGCGCGTAGCTCGCCAGAAGAGCGGCCTCGTTTTTGTCCCTTCAAAACTTGATAAAGACGTCGAGCGCTTGGAGGACTTTTACGGCAAGGACGGTTATTTGGATACCCGGGTTCGACTAACCCGAAAGCCCAACGTTAACACGGGCGATATCGACATCGAATACGCGATCAACGAGAGCGAGAAATTCAATGTTGAATCCATCGTGATCGAAGGGAACGCCAAGACGAAGAGCACGGTGGTCGTTCGTGAACTCGTATTGGGGCCGGGCGACGTTTTCAGCACGGTTTTGATGAAGATAAGCAAGCTTCGGCTTGAGAATACCCGCTTCTTTGAGGACGTGAATGTTACCCCACAGGAGACCAATATTCCTGGGCGTCGGAATATGCGGATCGCCCTCAAAGAGGGGCGCACCGGTAACCTGACGTTCGGCGCGGGGTTCAGTTCGCTTGAGCGGGCGACCATTTTCGCGGAAATCTCCCAATCAAATTTCGATATCTTCAACCGTAGGTCACTGTTCCAAGGCGACGGCCAGAAATTTCGCCTGAGAATGCAACTCGGCAGTCAATCCAGCGAAGTCGTTCTTTCCTTCGAGGAGCCGTGGTTGTTTCAAAAGCAGCTTGCGCTCGGATTTAGCATCTTTCGAACAAGCTCCGACTACAACAGCACCTTCTACAGCCAAGTTGAAACGGGGGCTGAGATTTATCTGCGTAAGCGATTGTTCGAGTTGGTCGAGGGAAAGTTGTCCTACACTTATCAGATCATCGAGATCAGGGATGTTTCGAGCAGCGCCTCGAATCAAATCCGATCACTGGAAGGCAATAACACCGTGTCCAAAGTTGGATTCCAACTCTTGCGTGATACCCGTGATAAAATCATCAACACCACTTCGGGTAATCGCGTAGAAATAAACGCCGATATCGCCGGTGGTCCCATCGGAGGGAGTGATAATTTCTATCGATTCGAGTTTCGCGGATCCCAATTCTTTCCAGTATTCGAAACTCAAGCGCAGGTTTTGTCTCTCATTGCGCGCGCGGGTGTGGTGCAGAATTTCGGCGATTCAAAGGTTTTGCCCTACTACAACGCCTTCTATCTGGGTGGCCCTTATACTTTGCGCGGTTATGAATTTCGTGAAGTGGGTCCTCGGGACGAGTTCGGCGAACCGGTCGGTGGTAAATCCTATGGGTTTTTCAGCGCCGAGTATTCAGTCGATATCGTCAGCCCGATCCGTTTTGCGATATTCTACGACGCGGGCTTCGTGAACAAAGGGGCTTACGATTTCAATCCGGCATCCTACAACGATAACTTTGGATTCGGGCTGAGGCTCTTTGTTGCCGGTGCACCCCTTAGCTTGGATTTCGGTATTCCGATCACGGGCACGGTCCAAAATAAGAAGGGAAATCAGTTCAATTTTTCCTTTGGCACGCGGTTCTGATTTTGATCTGGTCTCTGTCTCATTTCCAAACCCAACATATAATGAAGTTTATTCCTACCCTCTCTGTATTCGCGGCTTTCGCGCTCTCTGCCGCGATCGCATACGCTCAGCCCGCGCCCAAGCTGCTCGTGGTTGATATGGCCAAACTCTACGACTCCCACTACAAGACGGAGGAACAGAATTCGAAACTGCGCACGGACGAGCAAAAGGCGCAGGAAGAGATCGAAAAAATGAACAAGGACGGCAACGTTCTCGTCGAAGAATACAAGACCTTGTCGGATCAATCCAACAACCCTGCATTGACGGCGGACGCCAAGGCTAAATCGCAGATCGAGGCGCAGAAGAAGCTCGAAGAAATCCAACGCAAGAAAAACGAAATCAGCACCTTCGCTCAGAATACCCAAAGATCTCTCCAGCAGCGACTTCAGACATTCCGTAGTCTGATGCTTGAGGAGATCAGTAAGACCGCAACGGACGTAGCTAAACGAAAGGGAGCCACTTTGTTGTTGGATAAGGCTGGTCCCACCTTGATCGGTGTTTCCAATGTGATTTACGCGGATACGGCCTATGAAATCACCGATGAGGTGATGAAAGAAATAAACAAAGACCGGCCGGCAGTCTCGGCCGTCGCAGTCCCTGCACCGGCGGCTTCTGCCTCGCCTGAGGCTCCGAAGATCACGGTCCCGGGAGTAGCTCCTAAGAACTAAACCCAGCGACGCTTCACGATCTCGCCCCGCTGGGTCAGCGGGGCTTTTTTGTGCCCAAAAATAACATCGATTCTCAACACCTGAATATGGCCGACGGGGCTTTGGCCTCCCCGTTTCCGACGATGCGATTCGCATTCTCCGCGGCTCAAATTGCCGATCTGGTCCAAGCTTCTCGAATGCGTGGAGCAACGACGGATATGATTTCCGGTTTGGCCTCTTTGACTCGGGCAACAGCCGGTGACCTGTCTTTTTTAGGCAACCCTCGGTCTCGATCGGACGTGGCAAAGAGTCAGGCATCCGTGATTATGGTATCTCCGAATTACGTCGGTAATCCTCAAACTGGTCAGTGCTATCTTGAGGTTTCGAGCCCCTCTGTGGGACTCGCCGAAGTACGTGCTCGAATTGAGCACTTGCTGTGGCTCCGGCCGAAAGCAGGCGTGCACCGGTCGGCCGGCGATTGGCGAGAACGTTGTGATCCCGGAAAGCGCCGCGATTGGTCCTGGATGCGTGATTGAAGAAGGGGTGCGGATCGGCGAGCGGGTGTATCTCCAGACCGAGTCGCCCAGGTCTCTCTTGGAAGGGGAGCTATAGTGGGCATGCGAAGGTTCCTGAAATCGGTACGGTGGTGATTGGCAATGATGTCGAGATCGGCGCCAATTCGACCCTCGACTGGGCGCGTTCCAGCAAAACGTCGGTGGGCGATGGTTCGAAGATCGATAATTTGGTTCAAATCGCCTGCAACTTTGAGATCGGGAGGCACTGCATTGTCTGTGCCCAAGTGGGCATTTCGGGGAGCACGACGATAAAGGACTTTGTCGTTGTCGGCGGCCAAGCGGGTTTGGCGGGACATCTGACGGTGCATCGAGGGGCCAAGATTGATGGTCAAACCGGCGTGAACTCGGATGTTGCTGCGGGAGCTTTGTGAAGGGTTCGCCGTGTTTACCCTACCAATTGGAGCAGCATATAAACGTTCTTCGACAAAAGTTACCCGAGGTGTTTCGCCGGGTGGACGCTCTTGAGTCGCAGTTTGGTGACTCTGCCCAAGAAAAGACTTCCGCCTGAACTGCCGGCCCTCAAGCTAACCGACACATGAGCGACTCCCGACTTAAGATTTTCACCGGAAATTCGAATCGGCCTCTGGCTGAAGAGATCTGCCAGGCCATCGGGATGCCTTTGGGGGAAGCGACCGTGACCAGCTTTCCGGACGGGGAGTCATTCGTGAAAATCAACGAGAACGTCCGAGGTCACGACGTCTACATCATTCAGTCAACGTGCCCTCCGACCAATCACCACATGATGGAGCTGCTGATCATGATTGATGCCGCGCGGCGTGCTTCCGCTCAGCGAATCACGGCGGTCCTGCCTTTTTATGGCTACGCGAGGCAGGATCGTAAGGATCAACCGCGCGTTCCAATCACCGCCAAGCTGGTGGCCAACCTGCTGGTTTCAGCCGGCGCCAATCGTGTTCTTACGATGGATCTGCACAGCCAACAGATTCAGGGCTTTTTTGATATCCCGGTGGATCACCTTTTTGCATCACCCGTCTTCTTCGATTATCTGGCCAAAACCCGAAGCGACAAGTTAGTCGTCTGCTCGCCCGATGTCGGCGGGATGAAAATGGCTTCAGCGTATGCCGACATTCTTGGAGCTGGATTGGGTTTGGTGGCCAAAAAACGAAAGAACGCCACCACCGTCGAAGCGATCAATGTCGTGGGGGAGGTTGCCGGCTGCGATGTGCTATTGGTCGACGACATCACGGAGACTGCCGGCACGCTGACCGCTGCGGCAAAGATGTTGCGTGATCACGGTGCTCGAAGTGTCCGGGCGGCCGTCAGTCACTGTGTTTTGAACGAAATCGCTTACGAGCGGTTGCGGAGCGGTGTGATTGACGAGTTGATCACCACGAATTCCGTGCCGGTCGACACGCGTGGATTGCCGATTACGGTTCTGAGTATCGCCCCGCTGTTGGGCCAGGCGATTACCCGAATCAACAGCAACTCAAGCGTCACAGGACTTTTTAGGATCAAGGGGTTTTGAGGCACACGGCCACGGTACCGTTTTTGACGGTGGAACGATTCGACCACGTGTCGGACGAAATCATTTCATGAACTCTATGCTTTCTCGGCCGCTGATTTTATTCATCTTTGTTGCGGTATTTTTCACCGGGCTGAATGGGAAAGAAGGCTCGGGGATACAGCCGCTCTTAAAGATCGACCCTTCGCCTGTCGTTGAGGGTAAGGCGTCCGGCGTCGTCAGTTATGCGGACGTCATCGAACCTGTGCAGAAGTCAGTCGTTTCGATTTATTCTACGAAGATTGTGAAGCAGCGGGTCGCTAATCCGCTGCGCCAGTTTTTTGGTGACTCTGTGCCGGATTCCGAGCGGAACAGTAAGCAAGAAGGCTTGGGATCGGGCGTGATTGTTTCGGCTGATGGCTACATCTTGACCAATAATCACGTCATTGAAGGTGCCGATGAGCTAAAGGTGTCACTGAACGATGACCGGGAGTTCACAGCCAAGGTTATCGGCGCTGATCCCAAGACCGATGTAGCGGTGATCAAGATCGACGCCGACAATTTGCCGGTCATGACGCTCGCGGACAGTGAAAAACTTCGGGTCGGAGATGTTGTGTTTGCCGTGGGTAATCCCCTTGGAGTCGGGCAGACGGTTACGATGGGGATCGTTTCCGCGAAAGGCCGCAACCAACTCGGCTTACTCGAAAACGTGGCTGGCTACGAAAACTTCATCCAAACCGACGCCGCAATAAACATGGGCAATTCAGGCGGTGCCTTGGTTGACGCAAGAGGTCGCTTGGTCGGCGTCAATAGTGCCATCATTTCTCCTTCGCGTGGAAACATCGGAATCGGTTTTGCGATCCCGATCAATTTTGCCGCAAGTGTCATGAGCAGTCTGATCGAAACGGGCACCGTCACCCGAGGCTACCTGGGGGTTACAACTGAAACTGTAACGGCTGACGTGGCGGAGCAACTCGGGTTGCCGAAAGATGCCAAAGGCGTAGCGATCACCGACATCTCCCCAGACGGACCGGCGGATCAAGCCGGCCTTAAGCGGAGCGACGTGATTTTGATGCTCAACGGAAAATCCGTAAGCTCGCTCGAAGAGCTGCGTTTGGCCGTCGCCCAGATGGCCCCGAACTCGAAAGCGAAGGTTAAGTTAATGAGAGATGGGAAAGAAATGACGCTCGACGTCACGCTGGGTAAGCTGTCCGAAAAGCCCGATGAGCTGCTGGCCGGGGTGAACGCCGCGAACCTGGACGATGAACAACGGCAGAGGAGCGGCCTTGAAGCCCGGGTGAACGGCTTGGTCATCACCGACGTTGAGTCCACTTCACCTTTCGCCGACCGGCTATTTCCAGGCATGGTCATCATCGAAATCAACCGTGTGCCGGTTGTTAATCTGGCCATGGCCAAGCAATCCCTCGTCCAAGGTCGTAATCTCCTCTTGGTTAACTTTCGCGGCGCTTATCGGTTTATTGCGGTGTCGGTGAAATAATGTGAGGCGGGTGTGGCGCCCCGGCCCGAAAATCTGGGTAAGTTTCAACTCCCGGGTTTCTGCACCGGGATCTTCATCAGTGATTCCGGCACAGCATCGGCGGCATACGTGGGGAAGCTGAGTTCCAACAAAGATAGAGCTGGAATCGCAAATCGCGCGCTGCCAGCGCTGCGATCAACCAACATGGCTACGGCACTTGAGGCACCGCCGGCAGCGCGAACAATCTCGATGCACTCAAGCACGCGACCTCCCCGGGTCACTACGTCCTCAACGATCAAAATTCGTTCGCCCGGCTGAAGCGTGAAACCCCGCCGTAACACCAGCACGTTGTTCTCTTTCTCGGCAAAAATGTAGCGGGCTTTGGCCTGCCGAGCGACCTCCTGTCCGATCACCAAGCCGCCCATCGCTGGCGCCAGAACGGTGTCGAACTGGATTCCGGCGCCGCGCACTTTCGCCAACAGCAGCTCGGCCAAGCGTTCAACAGCGTCCATCTGCTGGCAAACTTGGGCGCATTGGAAATAATGTCCGCTATGCATCCCGGAGCGAAGCACAAAGTGCCCACTCAAAAGAGCTCGGGTGCGGGTGAAGATTTCGAGAACCTCGTTTCGCTCGTTAGCCATGTCGGGACAGTGGTAAGCTGAAGGGAAAAAACAAAATCAAAGTCACAGAGATAAAACTTTCTCCTGAGTTGGGTGCCTTTTTCGCTGCTGAATGAGCAGAACCACTAGCAACCATCGCGGCGCAAAGGCTTGGGCGGTGAGATTTGAACGGCGTGGGCTCTACCCGGGTCCTTGTGCGCTTGTGCCGCTCGTTGAAAGACAGGTGCGCGCGCAGGTATTCGTTACCCCAGCCCGCGGCGCTGAACGCTTTCAGTCCATCGACTATAGCCTGCCGGCTCCGGAGATTCGTGAAAATTGTGCACAACTTAAGGGTGTTTTGACGGTTCTTTGCTTGACGGAAATGGGTTAAAATGGGTTGAAATGGAGTGTTGTGGAGCACTTCGCGGCTTCTCACCTCATGACGCAAACCGGCAAAGCATTTTATACGGGCCTGTTTAGGCACACCCTCGACGAGAAAGGTCGTTTAACGATCCCCTCGGCGTGGCGTTATGCGCACGAAGAGAGCGACACGTTTCTGGCGACGCCGCATCCGGATGGTTACGTCGCCGTTTTGCCGCCTTCAGAAGTGGAAAAACTCCATGCCAAGATCGCCCAAATGACGCTGAGCGATGGAGCCGGTCAGGATTTTGCCGCACGATTCTTTTCCCGGACCCAATCGTTCTCATTCGATAAGCAAGGTCGGGTCGGCGTGAGTGCCGATCTATTGGCCTTCGCCGGAATTGGCAAAGACGCAGTGCTGGTCGGCTCGTTGACCAAATTTAATCTCTATGCACCCGCGCGGTGGGAAAAGGTCGAGGCGCGAACCTCGGACGCAAGTTTTGGCGATGTGATGCGCCGAATCGGAATCTGACCCCATGCGCCGCATCGCCAAAGTTTCCGCTGCCCAGCTGCTCTTGTGCAGGGCCGCCTCCGGGCGCGTCGCCGTTCGCCGGGCGGTTCCGGCGTGGATCGATGCAGCGCAAGGTCTCGATTTCGCCGCGTTGGCCACGCCCGCTGTCAGCTCGCGGGTCCGGGTCGGGTTAGTTCTGCGCGCGGTGCCCGCCCCGCACTCCAAACAACTCCGACGTTCCCACCATGCCCGCGGCGTTTGTTGAACCCCATTTTCCCTCCATGGTTCCCGGCCATCAGCCTGTTCTCTTGCGTGAGACGTTGGCGTTGTTGAGCCCGCGCCCGGCTGGACGTTATTTGGACTGCACGTTTGGTGGCGGCGGCCATTCGAAGGCGATGCTCGATGCGGCCCACAATGTTTCGGTGGTCGCACTGGATCGTGATCCTGCCGCTGTAACGCGAGCCGGTGAGTTGTCGGAGATTTACGGATCTCGATTTACGCTGATCGACTTGGATTTTGGCCGGCTTGGTGAGATCGAACCTTCGAATTTCGACGGGATTCTTTTCGATCTGGGCGTTTCGTCATTTCAGATCGACGACGTTGAGCGCGGTTTCTCGTTCCGTTGTGACGCTCCGGCCGACATGCGGATGGACCCACGCGTGGGCGTGTCCGCCAGTCAGTGGCTGGAAACGGCGACTGAGGAAATGCTGGTGCGGGCGATTCGTGATTTTGGTGAGGAGCAAAACTGGCGTCGGGTCGTCCGAGCGATCGTCGCGGCGCGTGCGACTGGGGCGCTGGCTCGCACGGCGTCGCTCGCCGCGCTAATCTCCGAGGCGATCCCCCCACGCGATCGCCACACATCCAGAATTCATCCCGCGACCCGTGCTTTCCAAGGGATCCGCATCGCGGTGAACGACGAACTTGGAGCCATTGACCGGGCCTTGCCGGCGGCATTCGCGAAGCTGGCGCCTGCCGGCGTCTTGGTGGTGATCAGCTTCCACTCGCTCGAAGACCGACCCGTGAAGCAATTTTTCCGCCGGCAATGCGGCCAGCCCGAGGGTGCCCACGATTCGTTGCCGCAGGACCTGCGCGCAAAATTCGCCGAGCCGCTTACGCGCAAGCCCGTGACGCCGTCCGACAAAGAGATCGCCGCCAATCCCCGTAGCCGTTCCGCCAAACTGCGCGCCCTTAGGAAACTTTAACGCTTCGCCTCATTCTTCCCGCTTCAGACCCGCTCATTCATTCCCCATGCGCACCACCAATCACGCCTTCGTGAATCAATTTGTGATCTATACTCTGCTGACGATCTGCTTCAGTGGATCGATCGGGTTGGGCACCGTCTGGATGCGGCATCAGATCTCGATCACGGCCAATGCAAACAAGGTGCTTGAAGCCCGCCTCGCCGAGCTGAAACGCCACCTTGCAGAAACCAACACGGCGATAGAAATCCAACAAAGCCCGGCGGTGCTCAGGCAGCGCAACGCCAGCATGAATCTCGGGCTTATTTTGCCCGAGGTGCAGAGCGTCACGGAGAGCCCGACCTTGCGGCTTGTCGCCAAATCGAGCCGGGCTCTGTTCGATGATCGCGCTGTGCCGGTAACCTTTAGGCTCGCGGCCAAGGAGTGACTATGTCGAAAGGTTTCGCCTCAAACTCCCGTCAGCTGATCCTCGCGACATTCGTGCTGCTGAGTTTCGCCGGGGTGGGAGCGCGGCTCGTTTGGTTGCATGTGATTGATCGGGATTCCCTGCTGGGCTTTGTCTCCAAGGCGCGCTTCAAAATCGACCCCATTCCGGCCCGACGCGGTGACATCTTGGATACCAACGGCGCGAAACTCGCGACCAGCCGTTCCCTGATCATCTTGGGCGTGGATCCTCAGCTTTTACGTAAAGAGGACGAAGCCAAGTGGCCCCGGCTCGCCGGCTTGATTGGCCTGCCGCTCGCTGAACTGACCAAGATTTTTAACACGAAGAACCGACCGGTTGTTAGTGCTGCGCCTAGCCGCCGCTCTGATGTAGAGTCGAATCAGCGCGGGGGCGAGACGGGATCATTAAAATTCGACCTCACGGCCGGGACGGTCAAAGCCGATGTTTTATCCCAAGCGAAGGCTGACGACGAAGCGGAAGATGAAACGAACGGCGATTCCTCCGAGGGCCGGCCGATTCGCTGGGCGAAGTTGAGCGATACGATTACTGAATCCACGTTCGCGGCGATCAATGCCCTCGGGGTCAAGGGCGTCTATGGCAAGCGCGTCTACCGGCGCGCTTACCCGAACAATGCCTTGGCCGCGCACATCATCGGCTACGTCGATCGCGAAGAACGGGCGGTCACCGGCATCGAACGATACGCCGACAGTTATCTTCACGGACACAACGGTTGGATCGAATCCGAAAAAGACGGCAAGCGGGAGGAACTCGCCCAATTCCGCAGCCGTGAGGTTCCGGCGTCAGACGGTTACAGTGTAAAGCTCTCGATCGACGCGGTGGTGCAGCAGATTGTCGACGAGGAACTCGCCGCCATCGCAGCCAAGTTCGCGCCCGAGAAAGCCACGATTATCGTCAGTGACCCGCGCACCGGCTTCATCTTGGCGCTCGGGAACTACCCGTCGTTCGATCTCAATCGCTACAACCTGTTGTCGAAGGAAGAGGAGGGGCGAATGCGCAACATCGCTTTGGCTGACATGTATGAGCCCGGCTCTGTCTTCAAGATCGTCGCGGCGGCCGGGGCCATGAACGAAAGCCTCGTCACCGCCCAAACGACGTTCGACTGCAGTCGTCCGACCGTTGACTACAAAGGCCGGACGAGGAGTTTGCCAAAAGATGACCACACTTACGACCACCGCCTTTCGGTCGCGGAGATTGTAGCCCGATCCTCGAACAAGGGGGCCGCGCACCTCGCCATGGCGATGGGCGACGAGCGGTTCTACAATTACGCACGGGCCTTCGGCTTCGGCCGTACCACCGGATTTCCGAATCTCGGCCTCGAAACGCCGGGGATGCTCGCCTCACCAAAAAATTGGGATGGTCTCACAATTACCCGCATGCCGATGGGGCATGCGGTGGCCGCGACCCCTTTGCAGATGCATCAAGCCATGTGCGTCATCGCGAGTGGTGGATTTCTGATCAAGCCCAGCGTGATTCGCCAGGTAACCGACGCTGCGGGCGAAATCGTCTTTCGTTTCGAGGGGCGGGTCGGTGAGCGCGTGGTATCCGAGCACGTAGCCCGTGAGGTTGCCCGGCTCTTACAAGGAGTGGTGGCAAAAGGCGGCACGGCGCCCGATGCGGCGATCAAAGACTACGAGGTCGCTGGAAAGACCGGCACGACCCAAAAGATCGTTAATGGTGTCTACTCCAACCGGGCTCACGTGGCGTCCTTCGTCGGATTCCTGCCGGCGTCCCGGCCGCAAGTTGCGATCTCCGTAATCATCGACGGCGCAAAACTAAATCTCATCAGGGGCGCGGCGTATGGTTCAAAAATTGCCGCCCCGTCGTTCACGCTCATCGCCGAGAAGCTCATCCGGCATCTCGACATCAAGCCCGTCGCACCGTCGGTCGCGGCGCCGGGTTCGTTGCTGGCGACAAACAGAATTCGCTGATGCTTGGCTATCTTTCATCCAATCATGCTTTGATCGCCGCGTTCGCGCCTCGCCAAGTGCGTCGCACGCGGCACGAAACGCTTTCGCTCAATCGGGTCTTCAAGCAGGCGCCGAAGCTCGCCGACTATTTTGAGGACGTCGAAATCCCCGAACTGAAGGGGAGCCTGGACCGCCCGATCTCCGGTGTCGCTTTTGACAGTCGGCGGGTTTTGCCGGGAAATGTTTTCTTTGCGATTCCCGATCTTCGTCGCGGCGCGGGTAACTCGATCGACGAGGCGGCCAGTCGTGGTGCGGTTGCGATTGTCACAGAGACCATGCCGGCGTTTCCACCGTCGAAGGTCACTTTCATTCAGGTGGCCGATGCCCGGGCAGCGCTCGCGCGGTTCGCGCAGCGCTACTTTAAATTCCCTGACCGCGACCTTTCCGTCGTGGGCGTCACCGGCACGGCCGGAAAAACGACCGTGGCGCACTTGATCAAATATTTCCTCAGTAGCGATCAACGGGTGGGGCTTATCGGCACGATCAATTACGATTTGGGCGCGCGCGTCGTCCCTGCGTATCGCAGCACGCCGGAGTCGCTCGATATCTACGGCATGATGGCTCAAATGCGCGATGCCGGTTGTCGCCAGGCGGTGCTCGAGGTGACCGCCGGGGGCATCGGCCAAAAACGTGTGCACGGCGTCCAACTGGCAGCCGCCGTGTTTACGAACCATGCCGATGGGAATGAAGCTGGAGCCGGTTCACCCGAGGCTGATTTCGGGGTGAAGCTGCGCCTCTTTTCCGGAGAGGCCGGCCCCCTTCCCAAAGCGGCCGTTGTGAACCTTGATGATTCGTTCGGCGCAGCGCTGCTGTCGGCGCTCCCGCCTGAGGTTCGCCGGGTAACTTTCGGTGAAAATGCTTTCGCCCAAGTTCGGGCTGCAAATGTCGCCTTCACCTCTAGGAACACGACTTTCACGCTGGTTTGGCCCGGCGGGGAGATGGCGATTGATTCACCGCTGATCGGACGTGCAAATCTCAGCAACCTTCTCGCCGCCGTCGCCACCGCTTGGAGTCTAGGGCGTGATCCTGTAGTCTTTCTGACCAAGCTTCGTGCGTTCAAAGGCGTTCCCGGCCGCATGGAGCGCATCGACGCAGGGCAGTCGTTCAATGTGTTCGTCGACTATGCCCGCACGTCTGACGCGATCCGTCAGTCGCTCGGGGCGTTGCGCACCCTCACGGCCGGTCGCTTGGTTGTCGTCTTTGGTAGCGCCGAAAATCTCAACCGCGCCGCCCGATCGCAGTTGGTGCAAGCGGTGCAAAGCTCGGCTGAGTTTTCGGTCGCGACCGCCAACAATCCTGGTCCCGAACCGCTGGCCGATAGTTTCGCGGAAATGAGCGCGGGGGTCAGCGACTCCGAGCGCATCGAATGGATTGCCGATCGTCGCCGGGCGATCGCGCGGGCCATCGAGATCTGCGAGCCGGGAGACACTCTGCTCATCACTGGGAAAGGCCATGAAAGCTATCAGAAACTGGCTGACACCGTCGTGCCATTCGACGACCGCGAGGTTGTTCGGGAGCTCATCGTCAGCGCTACGGAAAAGTCCTGATGCTCGCTTTTGATCCCACGCAACTTGCCCGCTGGACGTCCGGAAAGTGGACGTCGGTCCCGGTCGTGCCCCTGCGTGGATTCAGTATCGACTCGCGGGGCACGCGCGCGGGCGAGGGGTTTGTCGCGCTCAAGAGCTCGACCCGCGATGGGCACGACTTCGTCGCCGCGGCGGCAGCGCAGGGCGCAGCGGCCGCACTTGTCGCCGTGGCGAATCCCTCGCTTAGCCTGCCGCAACTTGTCGTCGCCGATCCGCTCATGGCTTTTCAAGCGATTGCCCGCGAGCATCGGCGGGTATTCTCCGGGCCGGTCGTCGGCATCACCGGCAGCGCGGGCAAGACCTCGACCAAGAATCTGCTTACTTTGTTGCTCGGTGGTTCTGCGTCTGGGGAGCCGGTGCTTTCAACCGAGGGAAATCTCAACAACCACCTCGGCGTTCCTCTCACGCTGACCCGGCTGGATCCGGCCCGGCATCGATTCGCGGTGATTGAAGCCGGCATCAGCGCGCCGGGCGATATGTCGACCTTAGCCTCAATGATCGAGCCCGACCTCGCGCTTACGACGCTCATCGGTCCGGCGCATATCAAGGAATTGGGTTCGCTTGAGGGCGTCGCGCGCGAGAAATCGCGGTTGTCCGCTTTTGTCCGGTCGGCCGGTGTGGCAATCTTTCCCGCCCAGTGCGCGGGCTTTGGACCGTTCCGTGAGCTCGGCGTTCGCCAGCTGATCATCGAGCCGGCGGAGGTTATCCGGCCGGTCGCCCCACCCATGGATCGAGTTTATTTTGTGACCACCCAGCGGGGAAACACCACGGCCATCGCGCTCGCCGATGAGGAGCATCCGCCTCTCACTTTTACCTTGTGTCGGGTAACCGATGGCATGGCGCAGAATGCGGTGATCGCGATTTGCGCCGCGCTTAGGCTCGGGGTGCCTCGCGACGAGATTCAAGCTCGGCTCGCTGCCTACGCTCCGGGCCCCATGCGCGGAGAGTGGCGAAATGCTTCGGAGAACGTGTTCTACCTTGATTGCTACAATGCCAATCCGGCTTCGATGCATGACGCGCTTGGAACGTTTTGCGCGGTCGCTCCGCAAACTTCTCACCGTCTTTTCGTGCTCGGCGGCATGGAAGAGCTGGGACCACTCGCGGCCAACCATCATCGCGAGTTGGGGCGGGCGTTGGCGCTGCGTCCCGGCGACGAAGTGGTGACGATCGGAGACCACGCGGCTGAGGTGTTCGCCGGAGCGTTGGAGCGGGGCAATCAAGCCACGGCCGTGGCGATTGCCACCGATCTCTCGGAAATCGCCGACCGAATCAATCGTTTCCGCGGTGCAATCTTCGTGAAAGGCAGCCGCCGATACGAACTCGAGCGCGCTCTGCCGGCGACCCTCGTGCCCGCCTCCGCCCATGCTTAGTTATCTCGCAGAATACTCCGACCAATTCGGACCTCTCCGTGTGCTCCGTTACATCAGCGTGCGCACCCTTGGAGCCACGGGGACGGCGGCGATCATCGGATTTATCATCGGTCCGTGGCTGATCCACCAGTTGCGCCGGCTGAAGTTTGGCCAGCATTACGATGACGACCGGACCGGGGACCTCGCGCAGCGTTTCGATAAAAAGAATACGCCCACGATGGGGGGCTTGCTCATCTTCGGCTGTGTGTTCCTGAGCTCGGTGCTGTGGGCGACGCCCAATGTGTGGGTTGTGACGGCGCTCTGTGTTTACACCGCGCTAACCGCCGTGGGTTTTCGAGACGATTACCTGAAGGTAGTGCACAAAAACCGCGATGGCATCTCTTCGCGTGAGAAAATTTTTTGGCAAACGCTGATTACGGTTCTCGCCTTGGCCGCGCTGCTTTGGCACCCGACCAGCGCCGGCAAAATCCGCGAGCTCTGGGTCCCGTTCATCAAGCATCCCGTGCTGGTATTCTCCGGCATCTTGGGTCTGCCCGCCCTGTTTATTTTCATTTACTTGTGGCTCGTGGGTTTTTCCAACGCGATCAACCTGACCGACGGGCTCGATGGTCTGGCGATCGGCTGCACGATCAGCGTCGCGCTGGTTTACGGCATTATGGCGTATGCCGCGGGGAACATTCTCATCTCGGAATATCTCTTGATCAGCTACGTGCCGGGCACGGGCGAACTCACCGTGCTTTGCGGTGCGTTGGTCGGAGCCGGCGTGGCCTTTCTTTGGTATAATTCCCACCCGGCGGAAGTTTTCATGGGCGACACGGGATCTTTGGCCCTCGGCGGGTTGATCGGAATCATCGCCTTTATGGTGCAGCAACCGCTCACCCTGATTATCGTCGGCGGCGTATTCGTTTGGGAGGCGGCGTCGGTCATCATCCAAGTCGGCTACTTCAAATATACTAAACGCCGGAGCCCGACCGGGCAGGGCAGTCGCTACTTCCTGATGGCGCCGATCCATCATCATTTTCAGAAAAAGGGTTGGCCCGAGACCAAGGTTGTCCTGCGGTTTTGGGTCCTGTCCTTGATCTTCGCCCTGATCGGTCTCGCCACGCTGAAGATCCGATAATTATCGCCTCAATAAAAGCGCACAGAAAACCAAAAACACTGCCTCTCCTAACGTCGCTCCCAAATACTACCATGTCGCTCACCACTCCCGTATTCCTTCGCCCGTTGCTCGCTCGTCCCGTTGCCATCCTCGGTGCCGGTGCGTGCGGACGTGGTCTCACCGCCTTGTTGGATAAACTCGGGGTCGTTGAAACTCAGGTTTATGACCAAGCCCATGGCACGGCGTTTGATTTCAACGTGGACGCCGCCGCCCGATGCGGATTGGTAATTTTTTCATCGGATTTCCGCTCCGATCATCCGTGGCTGGTGACCGCGAGGGCGGCCGGATGTGAGTGCATGGGTGAACTCGATTTTGCGGCGCTCTTTTGGCGCGGTCAGGTGATCGCGGTGGCCGGTTCCGAAGGACGCGAGACTCTGGTAGAATTCCTTGCCTTCGCTTTGAGGAGCAACGGTTTTGAGGCCAGCGCCGTTTGCGACCGAGGCTATCCCTTCGCTCAACTGGTCGCCGAATGCGGTGGCGGGTCGCTCGCGGCAGCGGAAAAAATTGCCGTCTGCGAGGTGAACCCAAGCCAAGCCGGAACCCTGCGGCATTTCCGTGCGGATGCCACGCTTTGGACGAATTATTCCGAAGCTGATTTCGATGGGTATTCAAATCCTGCGGCCTGCTTTGCGGCCAACTGGACACTCGTTGCCTGCACGGCTCCGGGCGGCTTCGTCGCGGGTAGCTCCGTGCAAGTCTTCGCCTCACGTTGGCATCTCCCGCTGCCGGCTCGTGCAGCCGTGGCGACGGTGGCACAGCCCGCCGATCCACTCCTCGCTGAAACTCTCTTCGCGACGTATCCCATGCGGGAGAGTTTTGTTTTGGCCGCCGCTTGGTGGGGGGCCGCCGGTTTCCAACCTGGTGAACTTTACGCCGCTGCCCGCACCTTCCGACTCGCTCGGAAATGCCCGAGCTCCGATGTTGAAACGGTGGGAACCGCACGCGGGTTAAACTCCAAAATTGCCGATTTCTTGAGCGCAGATGCGTCGCCCGGAAACTCCACTGCGCTGCACGCTATGACTCTGCTAAATCGTCCATATTGATCGTGCGTTTCTCACCAAAGCTAACATAAATTCCCCTATGAAAATCCTCCGTGTATTCGGCGTCGTCGTGGGCATCCACCTCTTTGCGCTCATGCTTATTTTTGCCAATCCGGGCTGTAGCTCCACGAGCAAACCGGCCCCGAAGCCCGCGGAGACTGCTTTGGCGCCGGCGCCTTCCGCTCCCGTGGTAACGGTTCCGGTCGGCGGTGCCGCCGACGCGTCGTCGATCTCGGCTGCGCCGATCGGGTTTGATCCCACTGCGCCCGCCGTTGCCGGAGTCCGTTACTCTCCGACCCGTCCCGGCACGCCGGCCGCGAGCGCCATCGTCGCTGCGCCCGTCGCCGATGTCACCCCGGCTACGACTTACCCAGTCGCAAAGGGCGATAGTCTTTGGACGATCGCGAAGAAGAATCAACTGACGGTCGGTGAACTTGCCGCCGCAAATAATCTCAAGCCGGCAAGCACCCTCCGGCTTGGTCAAAAATTGATTATCCCCGGCAAAGCTCCGGTGTCCGGAGGAATTGGCACCGCCCAGCCTTCGGCGGCGTCAATAGTTCCGATGGCAACACCGGCAAATGGCGTGACACCCGCGGACGCAGCCAAGGCCAAGGGCGAACCCACTTCCCATACCGTCAAAATAGGTGAATCTCTCGGCACCATCGCCCGCAAATACGGTGTTCGTCAGGGCGACATCGCGGTGGCCAACAACATCACGGATCCGCAGAAAATAATCGCCGGACAGATTCTCTCCATCCCTGGTGGGCAGGCGGCCTCTGGCGGCGGCAAAGCTAAGGCTGCTGCGAAGCCCGCTGACCCTGTCGCCAAACCGGCCGAGCCCGCCCGATCCTATTTTGTGGTGCCCCCCGTTGAGCAAGATCTCGACTCCGGACTCAAGCCGGTGCCCGTGACCGAAGTGCCCGTCATAAGGGTCGACGATCCCGCGGCGCCCGCGCCTAAACCAGCGCCCTGATCGGCCGCCAAACTGCGAACGCCGCACCGCGAACCTTGTCTCATCGCCGCGCTCACCTCGCATTCTGACCGACCGTCGATGTCGCCCGCGTCCGTCGCACCTTCCCGAGCCAGTCTCTTCGTCAATCCAGCCGCATTGATCGCGGTCTGTTGCATCGGCCTCACGATTCTCGGGCTGACGATCTTGTTCAGTGCCAGTGCCTCGTTTCGGCAGGGGCCCTACTTCTATCTTAACAAGCAATTGATCGGCGTCTTCCTTGCCGGCGTGGTGTGTTTCGTGGCTAGCCGCGTCAACCTCGACTATGCGCGTCGCTACTTGTGGTGGATTGCCGGAATCACGCTCTTTCTCCTCGTGTTGGTGCTGATCCCGCACATTGGAGTTGAAGTGAAAGGCAGTCGCCGCTGGCTCGGCTTGGGGCCCGTTCGCGTGCAAGTTTCCGAGTTCGCCAAACTCGGTTTGGTCTTCTGTCTCGCGCATTATCTCGCGCTCAATCAGACGCGAATCGCCGAGCTTACCCGCGGCTATCTCTATCCGCTCGCGATCATCGGTGCCTTTGCGGGCCTCATCTTGCTTGAGCCCGACTTTGGCACGGCGGCCCTTGTGGTCATCGTTGGCCTTACCATGCTGTTCCTCGCCGGCGCCAAGTGGCGCTACATCGTGCCCACGGTCGCTTTGGTCGTCTCGGCGTTCACCATTTTGGTCGTCAACAATCCCAACCGCTTGCGCCGTTTTTTGACGACCAAAATGGT
>Ga0209617_10000182_pt1 | contig 25952 bp, 29 predicted proteins | sample LakEriepJuly2011_2_FD_187459 | JGI IMG/M metagenome (GOLD analysis project Ga0209617, IMG submission 187459) | Freshwater microbial communities from dead zone in Lake Erie, Canada - CCB epilimnion July 2011 (SPAdes) (version 2) | ecosystem: Environmental > Aquatic > Freshwater > Lentic >...
TCAAGGCGGTGAAGGACCGCAAGGCCCACAAGGCCCACAAGGCGGTCAAGGCGCTCAGGGCAATCAAGGCGGTGAAGGACCGCAAGGCCCACAAGGTCCACAAGGCGCTCAAGGCGGTGAAGGACCGCAAGGACCACAAGGTCCACAAGGCGCTCAAGGCGCTCAAGGCGGTGAAGGCCCACAAGGCCCACAAGGCTCAAAAGATGCTATTGTAGAAGCTTTATCTAAACAAAGTTATGTTTCTCTTTTCTGTACAGAAATGCCAGAAGTTAGATTTGACGACATTATCAAAATAAAGGTTTATAATCAAAAAGTAATCTCAATAATTATTGATGATTTATACACTCATGTTTGTGAGCCAAACTCAATAGAAGCTATTAGTTATGTTGCATCTTCTCCAATATCATGCGGCATGATTGTAAAAGGCAACGTACTAAATATAGAGTTTGAAGATAACGCGAAGCTTCCTGAACAAATTTTAGTAAAATTAAGCGGCATCAGAAAAGGATACGGTAATGTTAGATTTACCCCAAGGACAGAAGAGCAAATGATCGCCAATAGAAACTTCTGGCAAAGTTGGAAAAAGTAAGTAGAAATATTTTTTTTAAACGTATAATCAACTATGAGAACAAATCTTATAGTTGTAGATGATTTTTATGGTAATCCAGATGAAACTAGAAGTTTTGCCCTTTCTCAAGAGTTTGATGTAAAAGGAAACTTTCCCGGTTGTAGAACAAAAGATTTTTTAACTGATGGCGTTAAAAACTGCATTCAAGAATTCGTTAAACCGTACACAGGTAAATTCGTTGGCTTTTCTAGTAATTATTCTGGAAGTTTTCAAATAGCCACAGCAAAAGATAGAACTTGGATACATTCAGATGGAAATAATAAATGGGCTGGAGTTTGCTATCTCACTCCAAACGCGCCTCATACTGGAGGGACTGGATTATTCAGGCATAAAAGAACAGGAGCCTCTTCATCACTTCAACTAAAAAAAGAAGAAGATATTGAATCATTAGATTATACAAAATGGGATTTGATGGACACTATTGGAAATAAATACAATAGACTTATTTTATATCGTGGCGATCTGTTTCATGCGTCACTTGATTATTTTGGCGACAATAAAGAAAATGCAAGGTTATTTCAGCTTTTCTTTTTTGATACAGAATTCTAAAAATGTAAATGAATATTGGATTTATAATTTCATCGGCTATAGATCTAGGAGAAAATCAAAACAAAGGCTTTAACGGTATAGGCGTTAGATCTGCATTCTCTACACAAGAGAGATTAATGCAAACGCAGTTTACATTAGCTAGTATTAATTTACTTTTTCCTGATGCAAAAAAGTATATATTCGATGTCGGGAAAAATTCAAAAAAATACGCAGAACACCTTTCGTATGTAAAAAATTTAGAATTTTTTTCTTTAGAAGAGTTGGATGAAAAACAAGCTGACTTATGTTTAACTTCGCCCTCAAAAGGATTATGTGAGGCAACAGCTACGCATCTTTTTTTACAAAAAAAGAAAGACGAATTAAAAAAATATGATTTTTTAATTAAAATTAGTGGTAGGTATTATTACACAGCGTTCAATAAAAACTTTTTATCCAAAAATAATTTAGATAAGGTTTTGACAAAAAAAATATACAAATGGGAGTGGAAAAATAGTTGGAGATTCCCAGAATTTTTAAAACATACAAACGATATGCTTTTTTGGATGCCTACTACCACTTACTGCATTCCGCAAAAATGTTTTGAAAATTACACAAAATCAATGCAAGATATTAAAAATATTTACGAAGAAAACGAGCACCCAGATTTTCAACGAATAGATTTTGAATGTATGATGTTCCATTTTTTATTAAAAAATAAAAATTTTATAGAAACGGATTGGATGTGCGAAGGGTCAGGGGGTCAAGATAAAAAGCTCAATCCGCATTAATCTAATTAATAATATTTTACTTTGAAAATACACGTTCTCGTAAATCCAATTCATCCAACAGGATTAATGCAGCGCACCGATCCATTTGCTGTGTATGGGTATAAATATATAAAATACATATCAAAACATTTTGAAATGGTGCATTACGGATTATCTAGATCAATCGTTGATTGTGAACATGTTGACATAAATATAAAACAAAAAGATATTGAAGGCTTTAACCGTATAGCTGGAAACGAAATAAAAAAACGAAAATCTTCAGGCGATATAATTGCCTGTTTTCACGGATCAGATAACAAAATTGCATGTGAAATGAACAAGGATTGTAAATGGCTTGAACCTTCGATTGGATACAGAACAGATAGCGTTTTTTCTCCTTATAGAGTTTTTGCATCATATGCACAAATGCACATGTTTTACGGAGAGCGGCGAATGTTAATGAATCCTAGCTGGCACGACGAAGTTATACCAAACTCATTTACAATATCTGAATTTGAATATTCTGATAAAAAACAAGATTATTTTTTGTACTTTGGTCGCGTTAATAATATGAAAGGCGTCGCTTTGGCAATTCAAGCTACAGAAAAATTAGGCAAAAAACTTGTTATAGCTGGACCTGGCAGTTTAAAAGATATTGGATATAATTCCACGCCAAAACATGTCGAATTGTTTGGAGAAGCAAATGTTGAACAAAGAAAACTTTTAATGAAAAACGCTAAATGTTTACTTGGTTTAACGCATTATGTTGAACCGTTTGGGAACATGGTAATTGAGGCTAATTTATCAGGAACTCCTGTCATAACAACCGATTGGGGTGGATTTGCAGATACGGTCGATCATGGCAAAACTGGATATCGAATTAGAGATTTTAAATCACTTTTAAATTCTATTGAATCTGTTGAATCTATTAGCTCATTAGATTGTAGGAATTGGGGTTTAAAATTTTCTGATGAGCATGTGCATCATAGACACTATCTATATCTTAATAAGATAATTAAAGGTGATTTTTACGACTTAAAAAATTGAATATTAAAGTTATTTTAACGATATAATAAATATTTTATGAAAGATAGAAAATATCTTAGCAAGTAATACTATTAGTTATGTTAGCTAAATACGTTATTACGAACGGCGGAAGTTTGCATCCGCTCGTTATCCCAGCATCAGAAACGAACGGAACAGGATTAATGAATCCCTCTGTGTACGTAGATAACGGCAAGGTTGCGATGAACTTGCGTCATTGTCAGTACACGATTTATCACGCTGAAAAAGGTATTTTTGAACATCAGTATGGTCCATTAGTTTATCTTAATCCAGAGAACGACATTACTCTTACAACAAAGAACTTCTTTTGCGAACTAGACGAGAAGATGAATATTGTAAAGAGCACAAAAGTAGATACGTCAAAATTAGATGTTAAACCAATTTGGGAATTTATAGGACTTGAAGATGCGCGAGTTGTTCGCTGGAGCGGCAAGCTTTACTTGTGCGGTGTAAGACGCGACACAACAACAAACGGAGTTGGCAGAATGGAGCTTTCGGAAATTGAAGTATCCGCTGATTCTGTTAAAGAAATCTCTAGAGTTAGAATTGACGCTCCTGCGCCAAACACTTCTTATTGCGAAAAGAACTGGATGCCAATTTTAGATAAGCCATATCACTTTATCAAGTGGACAAATCCAACTGAAGTTGTAAAGGCTGATCCTGTTACTGGCGCTTGTGAAACGGTAGTTCTTCAAGAACTGAATGGAGATTATAGCGGCAATATTAGAGGAGGCTCACAAGTTATCTCTTGGGAAGATGGTTATCTTTGCCTCAATCATATCACTTACCTTTTCAAGAGCGAGCTTCAAAGAAAGAATGCCCGGTATCGCCATGTCTTTACTAAGTTCGACAAAAACTTTAAGATTCAAAAAGTATCTAAAGAATTCTCCTTCATGGAAGGCGAAATTGAATTCGCGTGCGGAATGGCGCAACTTAATGACGACTTATTGATTACTTTTGGATTTCAAGATAACGCATCTTTCCTATTGAAGACGCCAAAGAAAATCGTGGAGAACCTTTTAAATGGATAATTTACTTTTTAGCCCAGTAGAAATTTACGTTCTTGATCCTGAGAACGCCAAAAAGAATTATGATTTGGCGGTATGGTATCATAAACAAGGTCAAACCGCAGCCGCAATTTCTTTTTATCTAAGAGCCGCAGAAAGAACTGATGACAAAGACCTGTCCTACGAATGCTTGATTATGGCCGCTCTTTGCTTTGATAAACAAGGATTTCGCACGCAAACCGTTAAGAACCTTTTTCGTCATGCAATCACTTTAATTCCTGATAGACCAGAAGCTTACTTTTTACTAAGTCGATTTCACGAATACAATAAAGAATACAACGAAGGTTATCTTGTAGCTTCTATTGGTATGGGGTTTGCGAAGAATAACAAGCCAACTTTCAGCGATCTTGGTTACGTTGGTGAATATGGTCTTATTTTCGAGAAAGCCGTTTGTGCTTGGTGGTGGGGCAAAACCAAAGAATCGAGAAGATTATTTCTTCACTTGTCCGACAATTATGCAGATGTAATGAACGACGCTCATAAAACAGCAGTTCAAAACAATATGTCAACTCTTGGTTGTGGGCCAGATTCTCAAGCTGTGACAAGGTTCTCAAAGAAAAAATTTAAAGACTTAAGATACAAGTTCAGTGGCGCAAACTTAATTGACGTTAACTATTCCCAAGTTTATCAAGATATGTTTGTTCTTTCTATGCTAGATGGAAAGAAGAATGGAACTTATCTTGAAGTAGGCTCTTCTGAGCCTTACCACAACAGCAATACGGCACTCTTAGAAAAGAACTATGGCTGGACTGGCATTGGTCTTGAATGGGGCCAAAATCATGTCGATGAGCATATCAAGCATCGTTCAAACAAAGTATTGTGCGAAGATGCGACGAAAGCTAACTACTCCAAAATCTTAAAGGAAATCGTTAAAGACGGAATTGTCGATTACCTGCAATTAGACTGCGAGCCATCTAAGAGCACATTTGAAATCTTAACTTCAATTCCTTTTAGTGATTATAAGTTTGCCGTAATCACTTACGAGCATGATCACTACGTTGACATGACAAAGACTTATCGCCAAAAGTCTAGAAACTATTTGAGATCATTAGGTTATCTAATGGCGGTTAACGACATTTCACCAGACGGCATTTCTACTTTTGAAGACTGGTGGTATCATCCAGAATTGATTGACTCTGTTATTGCACAAAAAATGTCGTCTGTTAACGACGACATTAAGAAAGCGGAAGACTTTATGTTGGGTAAGATTTAATAATCTACCTTAACTTTAGAGTTTTCAAACTTCTTCATCTGTTCAGGATGCTTTGCGCCTTTTCTCTTGGCAGAGTAATCCTTGAACACCTTCTCTTTTAAAGGGTCTGTGCCGCCTCGTTCCTGTGCCCTTTTATCGCTTAACTCGCGACTTTTGTCCAGTAGGTCGCCATAGGTGCCTTTTTTGTTCCTGGTGGCGTCAACGAAGGCTGTTGAGCTATTAGGGTCGATCTGTGAATCAATCGCGGCGTTAGGAACTTCAAATACCCTTTTCCACACTAATCCATCGCTGTCGGTATAAACATGACTTTCGCTCATTGTCTGAAAGATTTCGATAGTGTTACCGTTCTCAGGATTCTCGTAGGTGTATAAGGGCATATTTTATATTAATAATTGAAAAAATTAATTACAAGGTCTTTAAGATGTTGCAGATTGACGCAACCGTCTTTTCGTAAGTGAAGGTTTGGCCCAGCTGAATTCCTGCGGAGTTTAACGTCTTATTCTCCGCAAGAGTTACGGCTTTTTCGATAGCGGAGAGAGCTTCTTCTTCATTGAAGTCGTAGATTTCGCCTTGATTGAATTCTTGGCCCTTCTTAAAAAAGGTTCCGTCGTAAGCTTCTACAAGGCCAGATGGCTGAACAAGAATAGAGTTTTCGCTAGTAGCCCAATCTGTGTGGCTAGTTGCATTGAGGACAACGCTCCATTTGCCTAAGCAAGTAGCGTTAAAAGCAGGAAGACCCCAACCTTCTGCGCCGCTCAATCCGCTAAGATCAATGTCAGCAGAGTTAAGAATGTCGTTAACTTCGGAATTCGTGGAAACATAAGGAAGAATGTTAATATTCCAAGCAAGAGCTTTGTAGCCAAAAAGAAGTTTCTTTAAGATTTCCTTATCTAAAAATGGATTTACGATAGAGCAACTAAGCTGATACTTTGGATTGTTGCCGTATTTCTTTGCCCAAAGCTTAATGATTTTATCTGTATGCTTTCTGCGTTCAAACTTACCCATGATAACAAAGTGAATTTTATCTTGGAGGTAAACTTTATCAGTCTTGAAAAAATCAAGATCAAAACCGAGTGGAACGTTTTCAACTTTCAAACCTTCTTCTGCAAAACTATTTTTTGCGTACGAGCTAGAAAAGATCGTAGCGTCTTGAAGACGAACAAGAGCCTTTTCAGTCTCTGTTGGCTGATTAAGCTCGTAGAAACTGAAAAGGGCTTGACGAGGTGAAATTCTTTTCTCGGCTCCGTTGATATGCCAAAGTTTCAATGTGATAGCGTCTTTGCTCAAGTTCTTAAAACGATTATCAACAAGTGATTTGAACCACTTACTAAAATCGCTAGAAGCTTTATCGAACGCTCCAAAATCAGGATTTGATATTGGGAAGTAAGAAAACTTGAATGAGCTATCAGTTTGGCTCATCTTGTAAAACTCCTTTAGGAAGTTATACGAGACATTGCCAAATGAAACTTGGTTTACTGGAGCCTCGAAAATTATTTTCATTAATAAGGAATTTCGTCGTCGTCTTGTTGGACAGGAGCTTTAGCGGCTTGCTTATAAGCTGGCTTTGCAACAGCTTTAGCTACTGGAGCTGGAGCTGGAGCTTCGCCATCAGAAACAGCGGCATCCTTCTTTTTGCCACCTACGAAGCTGACGCGATCAGCGACAACGATAACGGCGGAATTCTTGCGGCCATCCTTTTCCCAAGTTTCAAGCTTGAGACGGCCAATAACAGAAACGCTGCTACCCTTCTTGACATAGTTGCTGACAAATTCAGCTTGCTTTTCCCAGCTATCAACTTTGATAAAAAGCGTATCTTTATCGTTGAGAGGGTTATTTACTGCGAGACGAAAAGAAGCAATCTTCTTTCCGGTTGTGGTGGACCGGATTTCTGGATCTTCTGTGGTATTACCTGCGAGGACTACATTATTAATCATGATTTTTTGTTATAGATTTCTTCAACGCTTTAAACGCCGAATTGTGAATATTGATACAGCCTTGGATAGATAAGTCAAGCTCTTTTGCTATCTTTCTCCAAGGAGTTACTTTCTTGCTGCCGTTAAAAGACTTATAACGCATTTTGAATATTTGGGTTATGCGCTTGTCTTCCATTTGATCTACTTGATCAAAGATTGCTGCAATGATGTCGTAATTGATTTTCTCTTTAGACTCTTCTGTTTCAAACGCACAATCATATTTTTCATCTAAAGATTCGTGACGCTTTTTGTTTGAAGCGTTTAAACATAACCAACGAGTATGATTGCCTAAATAAGTTGAGAACTTGATATTCCTTGTCTCGTCAAAAGATTGAACAGCGTCGTAAATATGAGATTCTCTGCTGTCGATAAGGTCGTAGATATTGTCGATTGACGTTGTTCTTGGCGCGTACGAATGAACCATTTGAAGATAAATTCCCGAATGACGACTAACAATTTCTTGAAAACAAGAGCTATCACCAGAGCCTTTGATTTTTTCAATCAGAGATAAATCGTCCATTGATTCGGGAACTAATTTCATACGCCTGTACTTCCAAAGCCCCCTGTTCCTCTTTCTGAGGTTTCTAACGAATCGGTTTGATGAGCTGCAAGCCTAATGAACGGTGAGAAAACCAATTGGCCGATCTTGTCTCCCTTTTTGTAAATCAAGTCTTTTGAAGGCTGCGTGCCGTAACCCAACCAGCGAAAACGAAGCTTAATTGAATCTCGATAACCAGCGTCAATCACGCCTACAGAATTGCAAAGCGATAATTGATATTTGCTCACGCTTGACCGAGGAAACAATAGAGTTAGAAATCCTTCTGCTGGTTGAATCACGACACCCGTATCGTACTCGATGTACAAAATTTGTTTCTTGTTTGGCTCACGAATAATTGTTGGCTCAGACGAAGCAATCAAATCCCATCCAGCATCATCTTTCGCTGGGGCAATCAGATTATTTTCGGAGCCATTTTTTAAAACTTTGAACGAGTATTTGTAATCCATGTTTTGAAGGTTGCAAGGGATTCTAGTTTCCGTCAATACTTTTTCCAAAAAAAATCGCGCAGAGCGCAATAAAAACCGAAAGGTTTTTATTAAAAGGAAAGGGGGTTAGGGTAAAAGGGTATGGTTTGGGGGATATAAGGGGGGATAGTATGAAAGGGGGGAGAAAAGGGGGAAAGGAAAGGGATTAGGGGAAGGGGGAAAACCAAAATAGGTGTAAAAAAATATGTGCTGCACCGCATCAAAAAAAACATACTTTTCTGCCTGTTCTTAGGAGTGTTCTTGTACCTTCTTGGGTTTTTCTTTTTTGCCAAAAAAGACGAGCTTTGCCCTAGCTACCATCCGTCCAAAGAATCGCTCCCAGACTTTTTGCCACCAAAAAATCAGATCAAATTGAATTTTGTTTCAAACGGGTTTTTTGTAAAAAATCCGCCTTTTCAAGATTTTATTAGTTTAGCTTATAGCTCCGATTCAGTTCTTGAATCATTAAACAAATGCGGCATTCCAAAAGAAGCTTTAGTTGTTATGCGCGACAATCAGTATTCAAACGTAAATTTACAATGGTTAGACAAATACTGTTCATGGTGGATAGATGTTATAGATCTTTATCAATTATCTTACGAAATAGAAACATTTGATTGCGACAATTTCTCTGATTTATTCGTTGTTGTATATAGTTTTGCTTCACACAACCGCAGCAACAAAACCTCTGCTCAAGTCGCTGTTGGAACCGTTGTAGTAGAACAAGTTAAGAACTTTGCTGATATCTCTTATGGCTCTGATTCGTGGCACTCTTTAAACTTGGTTTGGACTAACAGTGGATGGTTTATAGTGGAACCTCAAAACGGAACCTATATAAGTCTTGAATCTTATCCAAACAAAAATACTATTAAGGCTATTATCTTTTAGTGTAAATTTATGTATGGAACTTGATTTCTCCGAACAAATTTTAGCGAAAAAACGTTCAGGACCAAAAGGTGCTGCGCAAACACCAGCAAAGCCAGAAGACAGACTTAAAGGATCTCCGAGAAACCCACCCGGATCTGCTGGCACAAAACCAGACTCCAAAGAAAAAGCTCAAAAGGCTTTAGAGAAAAATGACGAGAAAAAAGTCGTGAAAGCCGCTATCACATTTAGCGACAACGTGACAAAAGCTTTAAAAAATAAAGTACAGAAACATAACGAAAAACACTCTCGAAAAGTTACGCTTTCTCAATTGAAGAAAGTTTATCGTCGTGGCGCAGGAGCTTTTTCTGCATCAAGCAGACCCGGAATGGGGCGAGCGCAATGGGCTATGGCTCGCGTAAACACTTTTTTAAGAATGATGGCTGGAGGTAAAGTAAAAGACTCTTATCGTGCCGCTGATCAAGACGTTGCAAAAGCAACTGATGATGAAGTAAAGATTTTGCCAAAAACATCGTATGCTTCAATTGATTTCGATGAGTATGAATTAGTCATCGCTACTTCAGATTTGTTTAACGCGAATATTTCTTTAAAGGAAATGCACGCAGCGTATGAATCAGAAGACGGAGAATAATATAATTTTATGGAACTAGACTTTTCACAAAACATCGCCGAAGCCAAAAAGAAAGGCTTATGGGAAAATATTAGAGATAAGAAAAGACGCATGGGTAAAAACTATCGCCCCGTTAAAAAAGGATCTTCTGGTTATCCTGATAAAAAAGCTTACGAAAAAGCTCAAGCTGCTATTGAGCTTACCTACACAGAAGCGGAAAAGAAAACTTTAAATAAACCGTTTCGTTTGCCATCTGGCTCAAACAAAAAGTTTGGCGTTTATGTAAAAAATCCGAAAGGAAACGTTGTCGTAGTTAAGTTTGGCGATCCAAATATGGAGATCAAGCGCGACGACCCAGACAACCGCAAGAGTTTCCGCGCTCGCCATCAATGCGACACTAACCCCGGTCCAAAATGGAAAGCTCGTTATTGGAGCTGTCGTATGTGGGAAGGCGGCAAGTCCGTTACTCAGGTCACTAAAGGTTCTGTCGAAGATCAAATCCACGATCAAGAAGAGCTTCTTAAATTAAATACCGCTTTAGCCTCTGTTGAATCTGTTGAGTCCGACATCGAAGACATGAAGTATCTTCACGAAGAGTATATGGAAATGTCTGAACAAACTTTGTTAAGCGTCGCAGATAAGGCCAAAGCTCTTATCGAAGCGATGAACAAAGATCCAGAAATTGCAATGGACTTTGCCGAACCATTTATCGCAGCTAAACTGGCGCTTATGGATGATTACATGAATACTGTTTATAACTATATCATGTATCAGAAAGCTGGCGAAGAAAAAGATACAGATTAATTCTGTAGAATTTTTTTCTTGTTTTTTTAAGATGCACTGATGCAAACAGTGCCAATCTTCAACTTTGTTTAAAATTAATGAACAAATGCAAATTGTTAATAACTTGCGCTAATCTTAATTCAGAAGACCGATGTAAAAAATATACCGAATCTTTTGATTCTGTATCTTTATTTAAAGATAGATTTGTAGATGTAAATGTATTGGAAACAGTGTCGATTGACAATTGTGATTATTACAATAAATGCGTATTTAAAAAGCAATTTTCTAATATAGGTAACTTTTATCATGATAAAGGCTATAATTGGATTAATCATGTTAAAAAATTTTTAGACAACAGCGATCATCAAGACTACTTATTTTTAACTGGAAGATATTTGATGCTTAATGATAATCTTTTAGATATCATTGATAGCAATAAAGATTATAAATTAATCGCAAAAAACGACGCGGACATTTACGGCAGCGGTAACGGCGTACATATGTTTTATTTTTACTTTCAAAAGGATATTTTTATTGAATTTTATAATTTTTGTATGTCCGACGCGGATAAGCAAACACCAATTGAATGGAAATTAAAAAGATTTATGGAAAACAGAAAAAATTGTTTTATAATTCCTAGCTTAACTTCGTTAGGAGTTTTAGCTAGAATATCTTCTGGTATAATTAAAAAGGTTTAAAATGGCTCACAAAGAACAAATACAATTTGTTTTATCTGTAAAAAATAAATTTCCCAAATATTTTAATAAAGTTAAAGCTCTTGGTATTGGAACTTTTAATGTTTGCGGAACAGAAAAGGTTTTTTTTGAAAACTCCGAGTATTTTGGTTTAGATATAGGATCAGGAGATGGTGTTGATATCGTTTGCCCAGCTCAAGACTACAATGCTCCCGACGAATCTTTTGATTCTATAATTTCGTGTGAATGTTTTGAGCATAACCCGTTTTACAAAGAGACGATTATTAACGCTATTAGGATGCTAAAACCAAAAGGTCTTTTCTTATTTACCTGCGCCACTACGGGAAGAGCTGTTCATGGGACAAAAACATCAGACGAAATAAATAAACTCAAACACGACAAATGGGTAACTATGCCCAATGTATTTGTTTCCGGTTGGGATAACGATTACTATAAAAATTTAACCGAAAAAGATATGAGGGATTGCGTTGATTTTGATTATTTATTTTCTGATTATCAATTCTCTATAGAAGATAATCATCACGATTTATATTTTTGGGGAATAAAAAAATGAAAACAGTTATCATCACAGGCGTAACAGGTCAAGACGGAAGCCTCATGGCTGACTATTTGCTTAAAAACACAGACTACAATATTCTTGGCGCAGTTCGCAGACTCAGCGTTTCCAACCATCAGAACATTAACCATATCTCTGACCCACGTTTTAAACTGATAGACCTCGACATTAGCGATCCTCAAAGTACGAATCATGTAATTGAAAAGTATAAACCAGATTACTTTATCAATTTTGCTGCGAACTCTTTTGTTGGAACTAGCTGGGAAATGCCGCTGAACCATATGCAGAATAACTGCTTGGCAGTCATGTTCCAGCTTGAAGCTATTAGAAAATTTGCTCCAAAATGCCGTTACTACAACGCAGGCTCTTCTGAAGAGTTTGGTGATGTTGTTACCGTTCCCCAAGACGAGACTCACCCGTTGCGCCCGCGCAGCCCATACGGAGCCTCAAAAGCTGCCGCCCGCCATATCGTCAAAGTGTGGAGAGATTCCTACAACCTTTACGCTGTGCAAGGCTGGCTATTTAATCATGAAGGAGTTCGTCGCGGTAAAGACTTCGTTACTAGAAAGATTACTTGTGGAGTAGCTAGAATCGCTAATGATTTAAAAAACGGGAAAACTCCAGCTCCATTAGAGCTTGGTAACTTATCGTCCAAAAGAGATTGGAGCGATGCAGAAGACTTTGTCGATGGCGTTTGGAAGATGCTAAATCAAGAAATTTATAGACAAGATTTGCAGCCAGAACTTTATCGAGAAGAGTCATACAGCAAAGATTTGATTTCGCCGTTGAAAGAATACGTTTTGTCTAGCAACGAAACTCATACCGTTAGAGAGTTTGTTCAATTAGCTTTTGCGGCGGCAAATGTAGAAGGAGATTGGTTTGGCAAAGAAGGCACTATTGGAGAAGCTCTTTATCATAGAGAATTGAAAATCCCACTCGTGATTGTTAATCCAAAGTTTTTTAGACCAGCAGAAGTTGAGCTTTTATTAGGAGATTCGACAAAAGCTAGAAGTGATTTAAATTGGATACCGAAAACAACTTTTTTCCAATTAACTAAAAAAATGGTTGACGGCGACATTAAATCATGTTCTTAGTTAGTTATGCCAGTACAATACTGTATCGACAACGAGCTTAATCCTAGCAGATTAAGAATCTTCAAAGACTTTAGCGGAATCAAGTTAGCTAGAAACGAAGCCACTTTTAGAATCAAGGACTGTCAACTTACTGCTCTTGACAAGAGTAGAGATTATTTAGATCCTTTTAGATATAAGTTTTTTGAGCTTTTCACGACTCAAGTATTAAATTACTATGGTCTTAAAGATTTAAACTTTGACTTTATGGTCAATTTTAATGACGAGACAGGCAACGAATACTTAGATGATCCAAGTAAGTTTGTTTTTGCTCGTTCAAAAAGTTCTCCGCATATTTGTGTTCCTGATTCTCATATAGGGAGAACGATTGATACCTGCTCTCGATTACCTGACTTAGATATTGAATGGCACGCAAAACAAGATAAGGCTTGTTTCTTTGGTTCGGATACCGGCTTGCTGCTTACGAAAGAGTTAACTCAAAGAGTGAGTCTTTGCCAAAGATACCTTAACAGTAAAGTCGTTGACGCAAAAATAACTAATTTCACAAAGACGCCCACAAACTCAGCTTATTCTAGTGATTTCGTAAGCATTGCTGATCAGCTCAAATATAAATTCATTTTAAATGTAAACGGAAACACAACGTCTTGGGAGCGTTTGATTTGGACTATGGCGTCTAACTCCTTGTCTATTTACGTTCGACCTCCAGTAGATCAAAACGACATATCTTGGTACTACCATATGTTTGATTTTGATCAAGCATTCGTTTATGTCGATGAAAATAATATAGAGTCGTGCGTAAAATTCTTGTTAGAGAATAAAGAAACTGCTGGATATTTAAAACAAAGACAAAAAGCTACCGCTGAAATTCTTGGTCGAGCAGAATTTCACGCTCAATATTACGCAGGAATCTTACAGCAATATAACAAACTTTACAATGAATAAAGAAAATAGCGTTCAACTTATTGGTATTTATGGCGACGATCAAGTTCACGCTTGCTCGGCTTGGACTTCTACGTCCAGAGAAATTGATGAAGACAAGAAGAAGAGAATTGGTCCACTATTAAAGATGCTCGCTGAAAATGGGCATCATACGCCTTTTGAAAAGTCGTCTCTTCATTTTTTGGTTACTACTGACGTAGCTAGTCATATTCATTTATTGAAACACAGAATTGGCGTTTCAATCAACGGCGAGTCTGCCAGATACAAGGAGATGAAAGAAGATAACTTCTGCTTACCTTCTGATTGGCCCGAACATTGGAAAGAGATTCTTGAGAACTACACCAACAATGGTCTTAGACTCTATCATAACTGTTTAGAAGATTTGGTTAAAAATCATGGCTTTGATCGTAAGCGAGCGAAAGAGTCCGCTAGATTCTTTAGAACTTACAATACGCAAGTCACTGCTGATGTGATGTTTAATTGGAGATCATTCTACCATTTTCTTAATCTTCGCAATAAGCCAGACGCCCAAAAGGAAATCCGAGACATTGCTTCTGAAATGCTTTCTTTGGTAAAGTCTGGTGGTAAGTTCCCTTTGACCATAGAAGCTTTTAGCCTTTAAGGTGTAAAATATGATGTGCCGTCTGAACTAATCAGTCTATTAGGTGGATCTGTTGTTGGATTCATTTTTCGCTTTATGGCTGCAAAAGCCGAAGAGCAAAAGCTACGCTTTGATCGTATGATGAAAGCGATAGACAAAGCCGATGAATCTGCTGATAAAGCCGCTAAAAGAGATGGCGATGTAGGCAAGATGGTTAGACAGTTCATTGTTGTTTCTGTTATTTTCTCTATCGTCATATCTCCTTTCGTTATGGCTCTTTTAGGTATTCCTACTTATCTTCAAGTAGATTATCAAGACGGAGGAGACATCTTAGGTTTCGTCGCAGAGAAGACTAAGACCGCTTTCGTTGAGATTTCAGGCAATTTGATCACTACTGAGATACGCCAATGTTTAATTGCAATTACAGGCTTTTACTTTGGTTCTGCTGCGGCTTCAAATAAATCTTAAAAAAGTATTGACAGTTGGTGATAACTGCTTTCTTGTGGCCGCATGGAAGAGCCATTTCAACTAGAGATTCAGTCTCCAGAGGTAGTCAAGGTTCGTAAACCTAGAAAACCAAGGAAGCCTCGCGCCGAAAGAGCACCTCGTAAACCTAGAGTCAAGAAGCCAAAACCAGCAAAGAAAGCGTCTCGTCGTGTTATCGTTGCTAGATTTGTAAGTATGCCAAAGCGCACTACCGCTGAGTTTTGGAAGAAAGAGTTTACTATTCTCAGGCAGCTTGAGGAAAGATACGGCTTTAAATTCTTGTCGGAATATGTTCCTATCAAGAAGGTTGAGAGTCTCGCTTTTTATTATGCTGATTGGAAAGCGGCGGAACTTGAAATCAAGCGCAATGAGTTTTACTATCAGCCACAACCAACCCAAACAATCGTCTTGACAGACAAGGTTGGAGAAGATTTTAACATTAAACCTAAACCAACACTAAAGGAATTTTTATCATGAGCAAGAAAGAAAAAGTAAAAGAAGAAAAAGCAGAAGGAAACGTTTCGTCTAACTCTGTCCTCAAATCATTTTTGAACGACAAGAAGGAAGATCATTACAACTTTGAAGAGACTTTCACTTATAAAGTTTCTACTGGTTCTCTAAATTTAGATATGCAAACTAGCGGAGGCATTGGACCGGGTCTTCACAGGTTCGTTGGCTTCACCGAAGGCGGCAAAACATCTGCCGCTCTTGAAGTTATGCGTAACTTCTTGAATACAGTTCCAAATTCAAAAGGCTTTTTCATTAAAGCAGAAGGTCGCCTTTCTGATGAAATGCAAAAACGTTCTGGTGTTAAGTTTGTTTTCGACGCGGAATCTTGGGATGTCGGAACTTGTTTCGTATTTGAATGTAATATTTACGAGACAGCTGTAGATGCAATGCGCCAGTTGGTTCAGTTCAACGAGGACAAGGCTAAGTATATGTTCGTTCTGGACTCTGTTGACGGATTAATTTCCAAAGGAGATTTGAACAAAAATTTTGAAGACTCTAAGAAAGTCGCTGGCGGCGCTGTCATCGCGTCAGACTTTATGAAGCGTATGTCTATTGGCCTAACAAAACGCGGCCACATGGCAATTTTCGTATCTCAAGTAAGAAGCGATATTCAACTCGACCCATATAGCAAAGCTCCTATTCGCCAAACATCCGCTACTGGTGGTAATGCTCTGCTTCACTTTGCCAATTTCATTTTTGAGTTTGAGCCTCGTTTTGAAGGTGACGTTATTCTTAAAGACCCATCAATCAAGAAATCTGATCCAGTAAAGAATCCCATCATTGGACATTACTGCAAAATTTACATCAAGAAGAGTCCAAACGAAAAGAGCAAAAATCGTATCACTTATCCGATTAAGTACGGACGCACTAATGGGCGTTCTGTTTGGCTTGAAAAAGAAATCGTAGATATGTTGTTGACTTGGGAAATGGTAGAACGCTCTGGAGCTTGGTATTATATTTCCCAAGACTTAAAGGAGATTTGCTCTTCTAACAATATCGAGATTCCAGAAAAGTTCCAAGGCGAAAACGCGCTGTTCTCTTTCATCGAAGGTAATGAAAAATTAACTAAAATCCTCCACAAGCATTTTGTGGATATGATTTCTAGTGATCCTTCTAATGAAATTCAAAACACTTAATGGCAAAGAAAAATTAATTAAAAACTCTAAAAATTTCTTAATTAATTGGAGTGCCAAATCAAGAAGCAAAGTTCAATGGAGAGTAAAACAATTTTTATTCTCTTACTGGAAACACGATATTGTCTTTGAAGAGCTTCGTGTTGCTGGAACACGTTTGTCTTTGGACTTCTACAACGCCAATAAGAAAATCGCAGTAGAAGTTCAAGGCAAACAGCATCAACAGTTTAACAAGTTTTTCCACAACAATAATCGACTCAACTGGCTCGCGCAGTTGAAGAGAGACGATTTAAAGATGAAGTTTTGCTTGACAAACGGAATCCTGCTCGTAGAGATTTACGAAGACGAGGAAATCAACCATGAGATTTTCTCAAAACAAGGAGTAGAACTATGAAGAAACCTAAAGACAAAAAAGATAACGAAAATAAAGAATTCAAATTTCCAGTCGAAATGGTCGCGCAGATTTATGAAATGTCTGGCGGCGCGGATTCGTACAAAGGCGTTGTTCTATGTATCTGTTCCGAGAATGGTGTTCCTCAAATTTACACTCGCTTCGATTCAGTTTTAACTTCTCTGGGTCTCAAAAAAGCTATGGAACAATGGCTCAACGAAGACTCTACCGAAATTTCAGACGATAACGAATAATGCTTTATTCACTAGAAGTAGAGCAGCAGTTTTTAGCTGGATTGATTCAGCATCCAGATACTTATGCAGAAGTTTGCGACTTTGTATCTGAATCTGATTTCTATTCAGAATCTACTGTTGTTCATAAAACGATCTACCATATCATTCGTAAATGTCTTGAGACTAACGAGAAGATAGATGAAGTAATTATAGCTCAACGCATTAAAGAAATTGGCGTATCTTTTCAAGATAACATCAATGTGTTCGATTACTGTCGTTCTTTAGCTATCAGAAAGACTAATCCTACAACAGCAGTTGCCGCAGCGAAAGAGATTAAGAAGTACTCTATTCGCCGCACAATTCATAAGTCTGCTTTGGATGTTGCCGACAAGATGAAAAGAATGGCTCCTGATGCTTCTTACCAAAAGATCATTGAAGAAGCTGATTCATCCTTTAATAAAACAATTAATTTATATGAAAATAACGACGAAAAGCCTGTTAACATTTTTGAAGAAATGGAGTCTATCATTGAAGATCGCGGTAACAATCCGATTACTGAGTTTGGCCTTATGGGTCCATTCCCGACAGTTAACAAGATTTATGGCTCCCTTTTAAGACCCGGTAATATCACCGTTATCGTTGCCCGCTCTGGCGTAGGTAAAACTCTTTTGTCTTTGAATTTCTGCACAAAAGTTTCGGCAGAGTACGATGTTCCAGTTCTTCACTTTGATAACGGCGAAATGAGCAAAGAAGAAGTTATCATGCGTCAGTGCGCGGCCTTGAGTCACGTTCCTGTTCATCTTCTTGAAAGCGGTCTTTGGCGTAAGGCTGGATCTGAAATTGTTGATCGTGTTCGCGCTACTTGGACTAAAGTGAAGAATCTTAAATTCTATTACTACAATGTAGGAGGAATGACTACTGATCAAATGGTTAATACCTTGAAGAGATTTTACTACTCAAAGATTGGTCGCGGTAACAAGATGATCTTTAGCTTCGATTACATTAAGCCTTCTGCTGATTCTGATAAGGACAAATCTGAATGGCAAGTAATCGGCAATATGTTAGATAAGTTTAAGAAAACTATTCAACGTGATTTAGTTCAAGATCATAAACCTTTGGTGGCGATGTTTACTTCTGTGCAGTCAAATAGAAGTGGCGTAACGACTAACCGTAACGCTAGCGACATTAACGATGATGAAAGTATCGTGTCTATGTCTGATCGTATCGTTCACTACTGTTCTCATATGGCGATTCTCCGCAACAAGACAGTTGACGAAAGAATGGAAGACGGAAATGATTTTGGCACTCATAAACTAATCTTCATCAAGAATCGTTTCTTGGGTTCCGACATTGCTGGTGCAGTTGAGCCTGTGCGTATGACAGACGGAAATTTGCGCCGTAACTTTATCAATCTTCGCTTTAATAATTTCGACGTTACCGAGCATGGAGATTTGCGCGATATTGTTCGTTCAATGGATACAGGAATAACAAGACCAGAAGCCTCTAATGAACAAGACGATGTCCCAGACTTTAACCCTTGATCCTACGCAGCTTAAAAGCTCGCTAGAATCTTTAGGTTATAATCTAAAAGATTGCGGTAGCTATTGGCGCTCTTCTGCGATTTATCGCGGAGGAGATAACGCTACAGCTTTAAAGATTTATAAGAACAGTGGCGTATGGACAGACTTTGCTAGCGGAGATAAAAGCTTTCCGATCAAGAGGCTAATCTCTCTTACTCTGAACACAAAAGATGATTCAGTGATAGATAAGTATGTAAAATTTGATCTTCAAGATATTATATCTAACGAAGTTAAAGAAAAAATCGAAATGGAAAAAATCTATCCAGAATCAATACTAGAGAACCTTCTTCCTCATTTAGATTTTTATTCTAAGAAGATGATTTCTCCAGATACTCTAAATTTCTATAAATGCGGTTACGCTACTGCTGGACAGCTTTTCAGAAGAATTGTTTTTCCTATTTATAATTCTCAAGGAGATATTCATGGATTTTCCGCTAGAGCTACAGTTTGGGATAAGGATTCCGCTTTTCCAAAGTGGAAGCATATGGGCAGAAAAACAAATTGGGTTTATCCTCTTCACATTAAACGAGGCGGTATTGAAACTGTTAGAGAGAAAATTGCTGAAACTGGAACTGTTATTATCGTAGAAAGTATTGGTGACAGTATGGCTCTTTATGAAAACGGCTATTCAAATAACTTGGTTACATTTGGTTTAGGAATCTCCTCTAAGCTTTGTTCAACTCTTGTTGAACTTAATCCCGACAAGATCATTATCGCTTATAACAACGATTCAAAAAGCGAGCTTAATCACGGATTAGTTTCATCTTGTAAGTCTTACTTACAGCTTTGTTCTGTTTTCGACCATACCAAACTATCTATTAAGCTTCCTTTGGCTAATGATTTTAGCGATATGAACTTATTAAAATCTGAAGGCCAAGATAATATATTTGATAAATGGAACGATAAAGTGATAAATAAAGAAGCTCAAATTAAAAAAATATACGAAATAGCTTGCCAAAACGATTTTAATCGTTTCTTAATCAAGAAAGCAGAAGAACTAAAGGACTCACTTGTCTAAACCATTAACAGCTTTATCCGCCAGCAGAATTAAGACGCTAGACAAATGCAGCTGGTCTTACTGGTGCAATTACGTTTTAAAGCTTCCCGACTCGTCTAACGATGGTGCGAATCGTGGAGACGTTGTTCACTTGATTCTTGAAATGCTTTCTAAACCCGATAGAAAGAAATACGTTAACAAGATGATCAAATCTAATGACGCATTTTGTATTCCGTCCGTTAAGTCTTTAACTTTGAAGCGTGCGCGAGAAAACAAAGTTTCTGACCCAGAAAACATGAAGCTAATCAAAGAGATGATTCTCGTTGGTTTGAAGTATGATTTCTTTGGAGACAAAAAGCAAAAACCTGTTGAAGACTTTAATGAAAGATCGTTCGATATTACAGTAGATAAAAATAATAAAAAATACCGCATCAAAGGTTTTATTGATCGCCAGTTCGTTTACTCCGATAATTCTTCTACTGTAAGAGATTACAAAACTAGCAAAGCGGTTTTTGCTGGAAAAGACGCTGAAGATAATTTGCAACACTTGATGTACACTCTTGCCTCAAAACAACTTAATCCAGATCACAAGGTCAACATGGAGTTTTTGTTCTTGAAGTTCGATGTTTCTCGTGGTGGCGACGGACTTTTGACAATGCCAGCTTTATCAGATCAAGAGCTTTCCGATTTTGAAGATCAACTTTGCGAGGTTCAAAAAGTTATCGACGGTTTTTCTGAAAGCGACGCTCACTCAAATTTCGCAGCGGATAAACCTATTCCGTCAGACGGCTCTTTTAGCGGTAAGCTTTCCTGCGGCTTTGCAAAGTTTAAGGGTCAGTTAAAGAAAGATGGCAATCCGATGTGGCATTGTCCGTACAAATTCGCTTATAACTATTACGCCGTAAGAGACAAAGATAACATCATCGTCAAAACTTTCTCCGAAGAAGATAAGGATGAGGCTTTCAAAGTCGCCAAGCAAACCGATAAAGTTACAAAAGAGCATTACTCTGGATGCCCAAGGCACAATAAGTCTTGACAGCTTTGAAATTGTCTGAATCATTAGATTAATGATACCGCTATTCAAGTCTCACTTTTCCATTGGAAAAAGCATCCTTACCTTAGCCGAGCCAGAAAAGCAGAAAGAAGATGGGCCAGACAGCATCATTTCCATTGCCCTCGAAAATGGTCTTAAAGAAGTTTTCTTGGTTGAGGATTCTTTTACTGGTTTTTTGTCCGCATTTAAAGCTTGTCGAGTAAACCAGCTTTCTCTCAAGTTCGGTATTCGTTTAACTGTTTGCAACAGCTACGACACAGTTGAATCATCAAAGCACAAAGTCGTCTTGTTCGCTTTGAATGACGAAGGCTTCAAACAATTAAATAGAATTTATACTTTCACCAACGCTGTGAAAGACGGAGTTATAGCGAGCGACGATTTAAGTAACCTAATTACCAAAGATGTTCATCTTGTTATACCTTTTTATGATTCGTACATATGGAACAATAATTACACTTTCTCAAATTGCATACCTGATTTTATTGATAAACATAATCACACATATTTCGTAGAGAATAATAAACTTCCTTTTGATAAACATATCTCTGATTTTGTTTCTTGCTACGCTAAAAGCGGAAACATCATGGAAACCAAATCCATCTACTACAAAAACAGAAGCGATTATGATGCTTGGGTAACTTATAAGATAGCTTGTAATCGGCGCATGGGCAAGTTTCAAACCTTATCCGCTCCAGAACTTAATGGTTGCGCTAGCAAAGAATTCTGCTTTCAGTCTTGGAAAGAGTCAAAATGAAAACGCTTTTAAGAAATAACAAACATCAGAAGTTCGCCGTGTTTGACACGGAGACAGAAGGCTTGTCATTAACGTCGTCACGTCCTTGGCAACTATCTTGGATTATCTGCCAAGGAGAAGAGATCATTGAAGAGCATGACGAGTTTATCTTGTTTGAAGATTTGAATATGTCAGAAGGCGCAGCGAGAATAACCAACTTTAATAAAGAAGTTTATTTAAAAAAAGCGCAGCAACCTATGGAGGTTTGGAAGAAATTCGCCAAAACTCTTTATGACAAAGACGTTATTCTTGTTGGTCAAAACATCCTGAATTACGATATTTACATTTTGAACACTCTTATGAATGGCTTGGGTATTCAAAATGACTGGAGCTTCTTGAGCAGAATGATTGACACAAGAGCGTTAGCCATGTCTATCTTTAAACAAGTTAAACCTAACGACGGAGATTTTCTCTGTTGGCAAATGAAACTTATGAATCACTTTGAAAGAGGAATCAAAACAAGTCAGGCTTTTCTCTTGAAGCACTACGCGATTGAGCATGATCCAGCAATGCTACATAACGCGATGTATGATATTAAAATGAATTATAAAATCTTTCGTCGCCAAATCTCGGAGATTGAAATCTAATGCTTGATAAATTCACAGACTACAAAAACCCTATTCCACCGGGTGTTCGGCTTCCAAAGATCGAGATCGACAGTCGCCATTACAAAAATCTTAGCATCGAGGAAAATTGCTCTAATCTTGAGTTTCTTCGCCAGCTCTCGCTAAAGGCAGTCAAGGTAAAAGGCATCGACAAGAAAGAGAACAAACAGGCTTACTACGACAGGGCCAAAATAGAGCTTAGTGTTTTTGACGAGCTTGGCTTCGTTGATTACATTTTGCTTAATTGGGACATTATGAACTTTGCCCATGAGAACGGTATTCCTACTGGTTACGGTCGTGGTTCTGCCGCAGGTTCTTTGATCTTGTTCTTGGTTGGAGTCACTAATGTTGACCCAATCGAACACGGTTTGCTATTTGAAAGATTCGTTTCTAAGAGCAGGGCAAAGAAGATCGTTGTTGATGGAGTAACTTATCTTGATGGTTCTTTGATGCCTGACGTAGATAATGACATTGAGTTCTCAAAACGCCAAGCAGTTATTGATTATATCAAATCTAAATACTCTGGCAAAACTTGTAAGATTCTTACCATGAACACTCTTACTGGTAAACTCTGTGTTAAAGAGTGCGGTAAGATTGTAGGAGAAATGAATGAAGACGCCGTGAACGCCGTTAGCGATGTTATCCCTAAACAATTCGGAAAGGTATTTGCTCTTAAAGACGCATACAAAGAAAGCGAACAGTTCAAAGCTTTCTGCGATTCTCATCCAAAGGTATTTAAAATTGCTAAAAAATTAGAAGGCTTAAATAAGAACTGTGGCGTTCATCCTTCTGGCATTTCGATTTCTTACTTTAACAACGAGGACATTATGCCTCTTCAAAAAACAGGAGAAGGCGAGCTTGTAAGTGCTTATGAAATGAACAACATTTCTGAAATCACTGTTAAGTTCGATATTCTTGGTCTTAGAACCTTGTCCGTAGTTTATGAAACCTGTCAGAAACTAGGTTTAGACTTTAAAACCCTCGATTACGACTCCTCATCTACCTACAAATACTTTCAAGACTTATCTAACCCCAAAGGACTGTTCCAAATTGAGGCCAATACGAACTTTCATGTATGCAAGAAGGTCAAGCCTCGTAATCTCTTTGAATTGGCCTGTGTGTTGGCTCTAGCACGGCCAGGCGCGTTAGATTTCATGAACCAATACGCCGAGTATGTTCAAACTGGCAACTTCCAGTCTATTCATCCATTCTTTGATGATATTTTGGGCGTAACAGGAGGCATTCCAATCTTCCAAGAACAGTTAATGAAGATGGTAGTTAAAGTAGGCTTTACTCTTGATGAAGCCGAAACTGTTCGCCGCATCATTGGCAAAAAGAAGGTGAGTGAAATGCCAGCTTGGAAAGAAAAGATTTCTAACAAGATCAAAGAGAATAACTTAGACCCTATTATCTCTGACGTTCTTTGGAAGGTCGCAGAAGATAGTGCGAATTATTCATTCAACGCTTCTCACGCTGTATCTTACGCAACATTAAGCGCAATAACTACTTATCTTAAATTCAATTATCCGCAAGAGTTTTTTTTGGCTTTGCTAAAATCATCTAAGCACGAGCCTAGTCCTCACGAAGAAATTGAAGCTATATCGCAAGAGCTGCCTTTCTTTGATATTAAGCTTCTTTCTCCTGATTTAGTTAAATCGAAATCAGACTTTGAGATTGAAGAAAAGAATATCCGATTTGGTTTAAACGCTATCAAAGGCGTTTCCGATAAAGTTCTTCAAAATCTTTTAGCTTTTAGACAAAAAGAGTTTTCAGATAAAGTTGATTGTTTCGACGCCGCAAAAGAAGCTGGCCTTAATATTGGAGTCTTGTCTTCTCTTATTCAAGCTGGAACGCTTTCTAGTTTTGGCGAGAAGCGTTGCCGACTAGTTCTTGAAGCTCAGTCTTACAACATTCTTAGTGACAGAGAAAAGAGAAACATTAAACTTGTCGCCGCAAAATACAATTTTGACGTTCTTAAAGCTATTGCTGATCTAGTTAATAACAAACTTGCTGGTGACGACGCTAAACCTTTCATGACCGAAAAGCGTTTCATTACGTTTAGAGCCAAATACGACTCGTATAAAAAGATTTACGAGATGAATAAGACTCACGAGAAGTTTGCGAACTGGTTTTTTGAGAAAAAGTTGCTCGGTTATAGCTACACTCACAAATTGAGAGAGGTCTTTTCAGAAGAAGATGAGCAAAGACTATTGACAACCTATGAGATTTCACAGTTAGATGCTCGTCAGCCAGTGAAGATCGTTGGCGTAGTTAAAGAAGCTAAAAAGAAAACAAGTAAAAATGGAAACAAATATCTATTCATCCAAATCTCTGACGAATATGGGCAAATGTCTTGCCGCCTCATGGACGGTAGGGAAGACAAGCTCACTCGCTACTACGAAGGTGGCGGTAAAACGCCGCAAGAAGACGATATCGTCATTCTCTACGGAAATAAATCCGACGACTCTATCTTTTTGGACTCATTAAGCATTTTAAACGAAAAAATATATACTAAATTATCTGACTTGCAATCATAAAAGTGTAAAATGAATAAAGTGGAAGACGTTAACTTCACTCCAAAAGTAAAAAGACTCTTAGACATCGCCAAACAAAAGTGTCTAAGTTATAATTACGTCGAAATTGACGAGTCTTTTATGCTTTATGCCTTGCTTTCGTCGCAATCTATGATTGTGGACAATGCGTTTCAACAGATAAAAGTTCTTCCGTCTGAACTAATTAGCCGATTAGAAAAGGAACTTCCAGAGAGAAAGCGTAAAAAGTCTAACGTAGATTATACCGATTCGGTTATGAAGGTGATAAAAGAATCGTATAAGATTTCTCGTTTTTACAATCAAAATTATACTGGTGTAGAGCATTTGTTTCTTTCTATGCTTCGCCATTCTTCTTGGGCTAAGACATTTTTCAAATCTCAAGGCGTTGACGTTATCTTTTTGACTAGTGAAATTGAATCTGGTTGCAAAACTGTTTCTAATCCGACGAAAAAGTTGTCCACTCAAACCGCAACCTCTACGTTTAGCGGTGTTCTAAAAGATTTTTGCATAAATTTTTCAGAGAAAGCTGAGAATGGAGATTTCGACAATGCTTGTTTTCGTGATGCCGAAGTTGCTCAAGTATCAGAAGTGCTTTGCCGTAAGCAAAAACGCAATCCGATTCTTGTTGGCGAAGCTGGTGTTGGTAAAAGCACAATTGTTGGGCTACTCGCTAAGAAGATTATTAACGGCGAATCTACTGAATTCCTTTTAGGTAAGACAATCATGCAGTTAGATATGACGGCAATGATTGCTGGTACTAATCTTAGAGGTCAGTTTGAAGAGCGCCTTCATAAAGTCTTGAAGGAAGTTAAAGAAGCTAAATCAATTATTTTGTTTATTGATGAAATTCATACAGTGATTGGTCTTGGCGGCGACGAAGGTTCTTTAGATACAGCTAATATCCTAAAGCCTTATCTTGCTACTGATGAGATAAGCTGCATTGGCGCAACCACCCAAAAAGAATACGAGCAGTTCTTCCAAAAGGATTCCGCAATGAATCGCAGGTTTGAGACTGTGTTCGTCAAAGAGCCAAGCAAAGAAGAAACCCTTAACATCTTAAAAAACATTAAGCCGTACTACGAGGAGTTTCATAAGATCAAGTTTCCTGATAAAACTCTCAGCGACATAATCGAACTATGCGCTAAGTACATTCCTAATAGAAGATTCCCAGAT